>ERZ827037.1584-NODE-1584-length-23213-cov-12.534416_pt1 | contig 23213 bp, 13 predicted proteins | sample MGYA00519924_ERZ827037 | MGnify/ENA primary metagenome ERZ827037 (study PRJEB31778, sample SAMEA3449250) | human gut metagenome | biome: human gut; feature: human-associated habitat; material: faeces | place: United Kingdom | collected 2010/2012 ...
GGGTTCAAGGCATACGCCGCGCCATATCCTTCCGTGACCAATATGGTCGGACGGTCGAAACCGACGTGGGCGACAATTACGCGTTGTGTAAATGTTCCGGCTGCCGGGTTCTTATGGTCGACAGGCTGGGTGATGCGTACGAGGTATTTCTCGGCATAATGGTCCGATTCCAACTTCTCTATGCCGCTGACTCCTTTCAATCCTTCTAATTTCTTTTGTAATTCCTGTGCATTACCTGCAAATGCGACTGTTAGCATCAACAGGAATGCGACGAGACATGGGGGTAGGGTTTTCAATGTCCTTCTCATGGTATTAATCTTTTAAGTTATGTATGTTTCGTATTAATCCTTCGTATTTGGCTCTTTTGACCGCTGATTTGGCAAATATACGATTATATTCTTCACGGGAAAAGACCTTTAGATCCTCTTTTCGAAGAGAAAGCAAAGCCGGTTTCGGACGGAATGCCTCTATCCGAGTCGGGCGGGCGAAACGGTTCCAAGGGCAGACCTCCTGGCAGGTGTCGCAACCGTAAAGGCGGCTGCCGAGGCGAACGGCTTGTTCGGCAGGGATTTCTCCGCGGTTTTCGATGGTGAGATAGGAGAGGCATTTTCGGGCGTTCAGATGGCATGGACCTTCCAGTGCTCCTGTCGGGCAGGCTTCCAGGCAACGGCTGCAACTGCCGCAACGGTTCTTCTGTGGTGTGTCGTAATGATCCGCCTCGAGGGTAGTGACGATTTCTCCCAAGAAAAAGAAAGAACCTTTTCCGGGAATAATCAGGTTCGTGTTCTTCCCGATCCAGCCCAGTCCGGCTTTCCAGGCCCAATAGCGTTCGAGGATGGGAGCGGAGTCGGTGAAAAAGCGGGCGGCTGTTACGTCTGCCTGTCCCGTTCCCGCGCCCCGCGCCGGATCGCAAAAGAACTGCCCGTTGCGATCCATACCTTTCCCGCCCTGTTCCCGCGCTCCGCGCGGGAACAGGGCGGTCCATAGCTCGCTCAACATCTCTTTGACGACGAAATGGTAATCCTTCCCGTAGGCGTAGTAGGCGATATGGGGTGCCTCAGGTGGAAGTTTCTGCTCCGGATAATAATTCAACGCCACAGATATGACTGTCTTGGCTCCTTCTACCAATCTGGCGGGATTAAGCCGTATTTCGCGGTGGTTCTCCATGTACGCCATCCCTGCATGGTTACCTTCCTTCAGCCATTTGTCAAAAAACAAGGCTTCGCTGTCTGCGGTCGCCACTTGTGCGATCCCGCAGGCATCGAAGCCGATCTCTTTTGCTTTCTCTTTTATTTCGGAAGCTGGAAGCATATTAAAACACTTTGAACTCATACCCTTGTTCCTGTAGCCATTCGATGGCTCGGGGCATTGCTTCGCGCATATTGCGTTCGGCTTTCAGCGAGTCGTGAAAGACGATTACGGAACCGTTGCGGGTATAGTTCTTCACCACGTTGAAGACACCGTTCGGTGTCATGTGCGGACTATAATCGCGTGTCACCACGTCCCACATGATGATCCGGTAATGCCTCCGCAGCCATACCACCTGTGGGAAACGCATGTGTCCGTGAGGTGGACGGAACAAGTCGCTTTTTATATATTCGGCAGCCTTTTCCACATTTGCCAGATAGTTCTTGGTCCAGAAGCGGATGCCTTGAATATGGTTGAAAGTATGGTTGCCCACACGATGCCCCCGGTCCAGTACCATCTGGTAGATGTCCGGATGTTTGCGGACATTGTCTCCGACACAGAAGAAGGTTGCCTTCACACCATATTTGTCTAATATATCCAATACCCAAGGGGTAACCTCGGGGATCGGGCCGTCGTCGAAGGTGAGATATACACACTTCTTCTTTGCCGGAATCCGCCAGGTTACCCCCGGAAACAGGGCCCTGTAAAACCAGGGCGGTTGCTCTATAAACATATTTATTCTCTGCGTCCTGCCGATTCGTAAGCCATACGGTAGTTGTCAAACTCTTCCTGGTATTTCTTGTTGAATTCGGGGTTGTAATGTTTGTTGATTAACAATACTTGATTCAAAACCTGCATGTCTTGTAACAGTTCTGTTTCCACGGATGACAACTGCATCGGGTTCAAGCGGAAATACCAGTTTATGTTACGCATCATGTTATCGGCAATACCTGTGAATATTTCCGCTGCTTTTTCTTTCTGGCCCAGTACGTAATATAATTCGCCGGTTGAAAGAGCCGTGTAGTCGAGCGGGACATTTTCCGGCGGCAACACCTGCATACATTTGTCCAGGACTTCCAAAGCCTTGTCGTTCTTGCCTTCTTTCACCAATGCTTCTGCCAGTTTGTTAAACAACATCATGCGGTAGCTCTTACACATGCGCATTACATTTTCGTCGATGTAAACACCCGGTTTATCCACGCCGCCCCATTTGAATTTGTTCATCACGTTGTCATACATTTTGTCGGTGTTGACAGCCTTGTTGGCATTTTTCGGAACGACTTGATAAGCGAGACCGGTCTGTTCGAAGTAACCGTCCAGATTGACGAACTGATCCGGGCTGACCGTGATCGCGTAGTACATAGGACGTTCGAAATTGTTGGTCTGCAACATGTCGAGGATCGTCAGTTCTTGTTTACCCAGTGCATTCTTTCCGGCGAGGTTGATCATCATCTGGTCTACCATGCCGTCTGTTTTGCCGCCTAAGATTTTGGCTCCGGCGATGGAATCGACTTTGTAGTACAGTTTGTCAGCCGGGATATAATCGAGTTCCTGGTTAATACCCGGAATCTTCTTGAACTTAGGATCATCGCTACGGACAAAGTTCAAGGCCGTGTTCAGGTCGATCGAATCTTTTGTCAGCGGGAATACATAAGCTGCATCGCGGGTTCCTTGTATATACTGGTCGCGTGTCCAGGTGATAGGCAGCGGAGCGGACTCGTAAGCCTGTTTCTTCATCTGGTCGATGTACCAGTCTGTTTGCAGATAACTGGTGTTACATACGCGGACATCGGTACGGACACCTTCTACTTCCTGGGCATACCACAAAGGGAATGTGTCGTTATCGCCGTTGGTGAAGATGATGGCGTTCGGCTCACAGGATTCCAGATAGTTAGAACCGAAATCACGGCAGACATAGCGGCCTGAACGGTCGTGGTCACCCCAGTTTTGTCCGGCCATCTGAATAGGGATGAACAGGCAGAGCACGGTTGCCACCGATCCGGCGATGACCGGATTCAGTTTGCCGTATCGTTCCAGTCCCTTTGCCAGTGCCGCGACACCGAATCCGATCCAGATACAGAACGCATAGAACGATCCGGCATACGCATAATCTCGTTCACGCGGCTGGTACGGCGTCTGATTCAGGTACAGTACAATAGCCAGACCGGTCATGAAGAACAGGAAGAAGGTCACCCAGAAACTCTGAATCCCTTTCTGTCCCGAATAAGCCTGGAACAGCAGACCTAATATACCTAACAGCAACGGCAGCATATAGTAAACATTGTGTCCTTTATTGTTCACAATATCGAACGGCATATCTTCTTGCGGACCTACCAGGACTTCGTCAATAAACGGAATACCGGTAATCCAGTTGCCGTTCAGCACTTCACCGTTTCCCTGGATGTCGTTCTGACGGCCGGAGAAGTTCCACATGAAGTAGCGCCAGTACATAAAGTTCAACTGGTAGGAGAAGAAAAACCTCAGGTTTTCCGCGAATGTCGGTTTCATTACGCTCTTCATTTCTCCGCAATAGTTATATTTCACCGGTTGCCCTTTTACCTGCGCCCAATCCTTGTAGGCTTGTACATGGCGCGGGTCGGAACTATACATACGCGGGAACAACATGTTCAGCTCGTCGACATATTTGTATTCCTGGTCGGTGCGGGACACATAATAACGGTCTTTTTCGTTTTTGTCCTTCTTGATCACGCGGCTCCAGGTCGGTTCGCCTTCTGTCGTGACAGGCACGCAACTTCCTCCCTGATTTTCGCGCTGTACTTCCGAGACGTAGGTCTGCCCGTAGAGGAGCGGAACCTTACCATACTGTTCACGTGCCAGATAGGTACGCAACGTAAAGATATCGCTCGGTGCGTTCTGGTTCATCGGTGTGTCGGCCGTTGCACGGATCAGTGTCAGTGCATACGAAGAATAGCCCACAACAACTACCATCAGGCAGACTAAAACCGTATTCAGTGTCTTAATATCCACCTTCTTGCTTCTGAATAGGTACAGACTCAATGCAGCAGTCAGAATGACCGCCAACACATAACCGCTACCGATAAACGGAATACCGATCAATACGATCGACAAGATGAAAGCAATTTTCATGCGTGTCGGATGGATCTCGTCGCGCATGGTTTCCCAGATAGACCAGATCAATACGCCTGCCACAATGATCACATAAGCAAATACTCCGGAATTGTAAGGCATGCCTAATACATTGACAAACAACAGTTCGAAATAGCCGCAAACCTCGACCAGCCCCTGTACGACACCATACATCATCAGCGCAACGATAGCGAAGGAAACGAGCAGGGCAACCAACGTACCCTTCATCGTAGGATTCGGGAATTTCTTATAGTAATATACCAGCACGATAGCCGGAATACACAGCAAGTTCAGCAAGTGGACACCGATACTCAACCCCATCAGATAAGCGATCAGTACGATCCAGCGGTCTGCATGCGGTTTGTCGTAGGTAGCCTCCCACTTCAGAATCAGCCAGAAAACAACGGCTGTAAAGAGTGATGAATAGGCATACACTTCCCCTTCCACGGCACTGAACCAGAACGTATCACTGAATGTATAAGCCAGTGCTCCGACCAGACCGCTACCCATAATGGTAATCATCTGGCCTAAAGATGCTTCTTCTCCATCTTTCACAATAATCTTGCGTGCAAGATGGGTGATACTCCAGAAAAGGAACAAGATCGTCAGTCCGCTAAATAAGGCGGACATCGTATTTACCATCTTTGCCACTGTGGACGGGTCGGATGCAAGTTGTGTGAACAGGTTGGCTGTCAACATAAAGAACGGTGCTCCGGGGGGATGCCCTACTTCTAGCTTGTAAGCTGAAGAAATGAACTCACCGCAATCCCAGAAACTGGCAGTGGGTTCCATAGTCATCAAATAGACGGTTGAAGCGATCGCAAAGACGATCCAGCCCAACACGTTGTTGATCAATTTATACTTTCCCATACTTTGTATAAAGTGTAATAATTAATTGTCTTAACTCTGTATCCTCACGCGGACAGTCGGCCGCAAAGGTAAGCATTTACGTTTAATACCAACGCCCTGATACGCTATAAATTGTGTGGAAGAGATTAGAAATATATTAAAAAGAATTCGTTGAATGACAGTCTGGAATCTGACAATTTGCCGACATTCGGATGGCGGCAAACTGACATTTGTAGGCAGGATTCTGTTGTAAGCCCGCTGTTTCCTGTGCTGGGGCTTTCCCGGGCGATCCGGAACAAATAGGTAAGTATTTCTGGTGAGTGTCGGGGAAAAGCCCTTTCCCGTTCTAAAAAAACGAAAAGGAGGGCTTTTTCTACCGACATGGGAAAAGGGTTGATTATTGTCGTTTTTTATTTGATAACAAACGGAATGTACACCGATAGCATCAAATCAGACAAATGCCCCCGGCGTCCGAGTGCCGGACCGTCGTTGAAGTGTTTCAGTGTGTTCAAACAACCATATTGATAGGAGAGTCCCAATTCACAATGTTTACTCAACCGGTAACCGGCTTTAGCCATTATGGAGAGATCGAATACGGCTTGAGGTTGTACATATAATGTCGGAGCTACCCCCAAGCCGAAATGGAATTTGTCGGTAAGGCGATAGTTCCAACTGGCGGCAACGGAGATCGGCATGATGAAATCGGTGAAACTTTTGCCGGGTGGGATGACATAGTCTCCTTCCGGTGTTTTATCAATATCTCCAAGAAGGAGCGCTTTGTATTTGTAAACTTGCATCCATTGGAAACCGAGACTCGCATCCAAGTCGATAAAATATCTTTGATTTGCCAAGAAACGGAATCGATAACCAAGCATTCCATTCGCTTTCACATCATTATTATATCCATAACTTGGAGTTGTCATATACACCGAACCGTCCTGTATCGGAAAACCGACACCTGCACCGACCAACAGGCCGTGTTCGGTCTGGGCGAACACGGTGGTTGAGATAAATAAGAATATATATAGTATATTTTTCATTGAATTTGTTTTATAATATAATTTAAGTTGTTATTCTCGAAGAGCAACCGTTGTGCTTCCTTTGAAAGGGATCTCGTTTGTTTCAACTTCAAGAGTACCTCCTAATCCATAGCGAGAAACGCCGTTATTATTTTGAGAGACATGTCCTACTGGGTATTTTTCAGCATCAATTTTTCCGTATACATGAATTTTATTTTTATTTGCAGAAAATGTTACTGTTGAAGGTGCAGTATATTGTCGACCTTCTAATTTGTAAGTTAAGTAAAGGTCTGCATGGTGTTTTTTCCATAAAACTTTCTTTTTCTGACTAAGAAGTTCAAAACCAAAAACTCTGGATTCTCGGTTAAGATTATCATAATTAAAACCTACAAACTTAATTAAAACTCGAGCTTTTACGTAATCTCCTCCTGGAATGTTATATTTGATCTCAGCTTTATTCACACTAGTATCGTCTGTTGCTTCATTAGACCCTACAGCCATTATGGGAGAACCAAAAATGTATTCGGATGTATATTGTGGAACATTTATAACACTGTCACCAATTAAAAATATACCTTGTCTATTAACAATAGAGTTGTACATAGATGTTTTGTAGTTAGGGATGAAGTCTGTAGAGTCATACGGATTGAACATAAATACATCTTCATATTTTTGTTTGAACTCTTTTATTTGCCGAGAAGGCCAAGGTTGAGTCAAATCTTTCTCGTAGATATCAACAATTGCTTCTTGTTCTTTTTCAGCCTTCTCCATGAGTTTTTGTTGACTAACAAAATTCAGTTTTGAAAAAAAGGTCGCTGTTTCTTCGTTTGTCATTTCAAGTAATTTGGCAATTGTTTTTTATATGCAGAGTCATTTCTGAATTGGAAACAATCTTCTCCATTATAGTTTACAATTTGAAAATCTGCATCGTTTACAAATGCTTTTGTCACTATCTTACTGTCTACATTAGAAAGATCACTTTCCATCTCATTGTTACACGAGATCATAAATAACGAACATACTGCTGCACTAAATAAAAGTTTCTTCATTGTAATATTGTTTTTAAATTAAATTTCACCATAAACTAAATTCTTTCCATCTGTAATAGAGACTGTAGCTCCTTCCCTTATTTCCTCATTCAAGGAAATGACAACCGAAGGTTTTGTCACTATAGATTGGTTATACACTATTTCTCCTGCCGAATTTGTCACAGTCACTTCGACTGTTCCTAAATTGGTGGAGAATTCTAACAACAAATCTTTGTTGTTGTCTTCGAGCCATCCACGGATGGGGAACTCGGAAGTGGCGGTTTTAAATTGTTTATTGAAATTCCCTTTGAATTTTACTTCTTTTTTAGCAAAGCAAGGGAACGAAATTGCTAATATCAATATCAGACTCCCTAATTTTTTAATTGTTTTCATTTCTCTTTTTGTTTTGAATTTTCGCCAAAGGTAAGAGGTGTTTTTTGAAAAGGCAAAAACGGTCAAAAGGGATATGGACAAGGATTTATTTATATAGATAAAGTTTCATAATTTATTATTTATCAGTCTGATAAATGCCCGATGGAATGGTTGCTAAATAATCGTTCTCTCAGATGTTTTTTGGATAATATATTCGTAAATACTCGTTTTTGAATTGGTCAGTCCAAATGCTTGGCGAGTTCTAAGCCTGCGTTTATTGGCAGAATCTGGATTGATACCTAAAAACATGGCTTCTGATTTTATGCTGATATTCAAGAAACTAAGGTAACAGGTTTCTATCTCGGTCTTTTTCAATGTTTCTACATCTTGTACGGCAGCTTGCCAATTCGGGCAAACGGAGTCAATCAGCTCTTTTAAGTTCTCCCAATCTTGCTCGGAAAGCGTTTGTCCATATTTTTTCTTGTTGTTCGGACGCTCTTTCAGCTCTTGGAAGAGGGAGGAGTGTTGCAACTTTTCGCATTTCAGTATAAGGATTTCCTTTTTAGCTTGAAACATTTTTTCTAGGATTTGCTTATTCTCTTCCTGTTTCGTATTGGTATTTATTGCTTCGTTTTGTCTAATCTCTTTTTGCATTTTGCCTAACAGTTGCTCTTTTTCATCTAACAGCCGTTGCTGCTTGTTGATTTTGTCCAATCTTTTTCGGTCCTTGTACTGATAAAACAAAACACCGGCTAAGCAGGTTATAAGGATAAGTCCGCTTAATAAGTAAACAATGGAAGATAGTTGTTGGTTTTGTCGGATAACAGTCTGTGAATTGTGCCGTTTTTCCGCGTCAATGATATCAACCTGTTTCTGTTGATCGTATAAACTATCTTTTGCCTCGTAAGATTGTTCCAGATACTGGAGTGCTTCCGGGATATTACCAGCTTCTTTTTCGATCAAGTAGCTTAGGTATAAACGGTCGGATGGCGTGTATGGATTGTTGGTCGGACGATTTGCTATTTTTGCATAATGACGAGCGGAATCCAACTGATCGTAATTATAGAACAATGTGCTTAAAGACAAATAAGTAGGCGCATTATCAGTTGTGTCATAAGCCAAATTTCTGAAAAAATAGGACTTCGCTTTGTCTATTTGATCTAAGTACTCATAAATATTCCCCAATCCGTTTGCAATTGAAGCTATCCCGATCGAATCATTCATTGTTGTAATGATCGAATCCGCTTTCAACATTAGTTCAAGTGCTAGTGATAAAGAGTCCTCGAATACCCATGTTATGCTAATGTCCCGCAAGGCGAACGCATAGCTCCGTATATTGCCGGCTTTTTTGAAATAATCAGCAGCCTCTTCATACTTCCGCCGTTCTTCGGAGCCTTGTCCGGTGTAGGTGTACAAGTCTGCCATATAACTGCAAATATATCCGGCTACATTATATAAATGTTTCTTCTTTGCCAAGTTTAACGCCTCCGAATAAGCCTTAGTTGCCGGGATAAACAATTTGTCTTCCACAAACGAACGTCCCAAATACAGGCCAATCCAAGCCTGCTCTTCTGCCGTTCCGTGGCTTTTGTACCAGCCTAAAGCGCGGTCGAGTTGTTCGGCGTAGAGCATGTCTTTAAATAGTTTGTCTGCCGCCCGGCAATATAGCATGCACCAACGGGCGAACTGCCGTTCGTTCAGTTTGTCCGGTAGTTCTACGCCTTCCAATATCACGTATGCACTATCCGGATAGACCGGCAGTAACGTTTCCGCCCGATCCATCTGTTCCGAAGCGACCTGATTTTCCCTGCAAGAAAAAAAGGCTATGGATAAAAGAACAAATACAACTATGTTTTTCATGCGAACGGAGATTGTTGCTCAGTATGGCAAAGATAATGAAAGAGATTGGATTTGTAAAAAAAGAGTTCCAAGTTTACGAGGAAAAATACAATATCCCCTTGAAAGGCGGAATGTGAGCTTAAATGATTAATTGGCAACGGTTTGCTTAAAATATATGTTTGTTAAAAAATATTACCCTTGCGGGTAATTTGAATTAGATGGGGTAGAAAATCGAATTAGACGCGGTAGTAGTTTCGATTTGAACCAATGGCTTTTTTAGGAATATGACAATAAGGAGCAAGTGCGTATGGATGAAAATGAAAGAAAATTCCCGGGAGATCTTTTCAAAGGAACGAACCATTAACGCGTTCCTGTCGAAACTATCCGTTCAGGTTTGAACTGACAGAACAAGTTTTTCGCTATGCAGTAGACTGTGAATTGGAAGGACGTTTGATCTCGCTGCAAAGGAAGAAACTGGTACTTGTTTTGTGTGCACAAGATGCTTCTCTTTTTAGCGGGGAAGAAGAGGAAAACTTTGTCTCCCCGGTGCGGGTCACCGTACAGCCGGATAAGGTGCAAGCCTTTCTTATTGTCGTTCCGGCCTCCCTGCTTCCTAATTGGAAAAGAGAGATACAACGGTTCAGTTCCTTGCGGGTATATGAATATGCAGGGGACCAGAGGGGCCGTGAGTCGTGGAAGAAATTTGACCGCTATCCGGTAATATTGACGACTTACGGACTGCTGCGCCGAGATATTGAATTGCTGGAAAACTATCCCTTCAAGTATGTGATATTGGATGAAAGCCAGAATATCAAAAATCCCGACTCAGTCCCTTATTTGATAAGGGTTGTAAAGATGGTATTTTGCTTGTCCGAATATGATATCATGTAAATATCATTATCTTTGTGTTGAGGAACGAGAAAACTATTTTATCAGTTTGTATAAATAAGATATGAAAAAGCTGCTACTGTTGTTGTGTTTTGTATTTATACACCAAGTGGTCTATCCGGTTTATTTTAAACATCTAGGCATGAGTGACGGCTTGTCGCAGGTCTCTGTGATGTCGATTTATCAGGATTGCCTGGGACGTATGTGGTTCGGTACACGCGAAGGTGTCAGTATCTATGACGGGGAACGGATGCGGGTGTATAAAGGCTGGGAGAATCTGGACCCGGAAAGCTCTATAAATGTTTTACTCGGACATGAATGTGATCATCTTACTGGAAACAGGCAAGGGGATATTTTCTTTAGGACTTGCGATTCGTTGGTGAGGTATGATATACGGGAAGAGAAATTTTGTGTTGTTAGCGGTTGTAAGGCGAAAACGATAACCTCGGCCGATGGTGATATATGGACGGGGTACGATGATATGGTTTGCCGGTATGATGAAAAAGGAGATAGTCTGCAACTTTATGCGAAGACAAACACTCCCGGTATATCCAGCCTGCTGATCTCGGGGAAGAAGATTTGGATCGGGACTTATGAAGGCCTGTATGTAATTGAAGAGGATAAAAAAGTCCGTTGTCTGATTGAAGGACCTGAATTTTATCGCTTATTTGAAAGTTCTACTGGCGAGATATGGGCCGGTTGCCGTACCGGTGGTTTATACAGGATCACACAAGACGAACGAATCACCTGGTATTCGGAAAGTAATTCCGCACCTTTCCATATAAAGAATAGTCAAATACGGAGCTTTGCTGAAGATCGGTTTGGGAATATCTGGTTCGGCACTTTTATGGGACTGCATAAATATAACCCTTACACGGACCAGTTTACAGTATATCAACAGGATCATTTGCCAGGTAGCCTGTCACATTCTTCTGTTTTCTCTGTTTATATAGATGCACAGGAAACCATATGGGTAGGAACCTATTATGGAGGTGTGAACTATTTTAATGCAGAAAGGGAAATATTCGCTCATTATACGGATAACCCTTTGCGGAAGGAATGCCTGAATTATTCGTTTGTCGGGAATCTGGCGGAAGATAAAGAAGGAAACATCTGGATTTGTACTGAAGGGGGAGGATTGAACTTCATGGATCGTAAAACACGAACCTTTAAATATTTCACTGCTGGTCACCGTAATTCCGTATTGCAGAATAACCTGAAATGCATTGCGTATGACGGAAAGCGGAACCGTCTGTATATCGGCACGCATCATGGAGGGCTTACCCGCTACGATATAAAGACCGGTATTTTTCATAACTACCTGAATGATTACAGGGAAGGAGACATAAAACCGGACGGTATTATCTTCCATACGATGATTCATAACGATAAGCTGTATGTAAGCGCGATGAACGGAACTTTTGTCATGGATCTTGATACGGACCGGTTCCAATGGATATGCAGAAATGCTCAAAGCTTTACGATCGATAGGGAAGAGAATCTATGGATTTTGATTGGGACTTCTTTATACAAGATGGAGCTGGCCCATCCGGATAATCAGAAACATTATGCTTTGCCCCGTTATGGAATCCAGTTCGAACCTAAACGGATCATGACTACTCGCGCGGGGGATATCTATTTCGTGGTTTTGGGAGGTGGCCTGTATCGGTATGACAAACAGACCGATTCTTTTATCCATTATTCTCAGGAAAGCGGACATCTATTGAGCAATTATTGTTACAATGTCGCAGAGACCAATTCGGAAGAGCTGCTGGTGACCAGTGATAAGGGGGTTACTTTCCTGAATCCTTTCAGTGGAAATGCCCGGTTTGCGACGTTGGGGGCGAACTTACCGATCACGTCCATTGCGGATGGTTGCGGGATTCTGGTGTGCCGGAATAATGAACTTTTTATCGGAGGGAATGACGGACTGACCTCTTTTTATCGGGAAGATCTTGATAAGACGGAAAAGAATTACTCCTTATATTTTTCGGAGCTGTATATTCATAATAAAAGAATCTATCCGGGAGCTGTCTCGGGAGGCATACTAAAGGAGGCTTTTCCTTTCAGCGAATCTATCCGATTGAACTATAAGCAAAACAACCTGATTATAAACTTTGCCACAACCAATTATATTGATATCCAAAAAAATAATGAATATCAATATCGATTAGTTGGTTTTGACGATGATTGGGTTTCCACCTCTTCTTCCAGTATTTATTATACGAACCTGGACCCCGGCAAATATACATTGCTGGTTCGTGAAAAGAATCTGTCCCGGCATTTGATGAACCGTCGTGAAATATCTCTGGATATCCAGATCGCCCAACCCTGGTATAAAACGGGTTGGGCGTGGGTATTATATGTCCTGACAACTTTTATGATTACTTATCTCACTGTACGGATTTTGAATGCCCGGCGCAAACTGGCGCTATCCCTTGAAAAGGAACGGGAAGAGAAAGAGCGTAACGAAGAGTTGAACCAGGCGAAACTACGTTTCTTTACCAATATCAGCCATGAGTTCCGGACACCTCTAACTCTTATTATCAGTCAGATAGATATGCTTTTTCAGAGTTCCTCTCTTTCTCCGACCTTGTATAACCGGATTATTAAGATCAGCAAGAATGCAAACCGGATGCGGAATATGATTTCCGAGTTGTTGGAATTCAGAAAGTTAGAACAAAATTATGTTTCGTTGCATGTTTGCGAACAGAACTTGATTCCATTTCTGAAAGATATTTATCTTTCGTATTGTGAGTTGGCGACTCAACAATCTATTACATTTAATTTTCAGAATGCAGAGGAGAATCTACTGTTATGGTTTGATTCCAATCAGTTGCAGAAAGTGTTTTACAATCTTTTGTCAAACGCATTTAAATACACGAAGCCGGGAGGTACAGTAGAATTGTATGTATCTTCGGATGAAAATGAAGTTTGTATAAAAGTAATCGATACGGGTATCGGGCTTTCGGCAGATGATGTATCGCATATCTTTGACCGCTTTTATCAGGCCGAAAACGGGAAACAGGTAGCAGGAGCTAATCCTGGTACGGGGCTCGGACTGGCTTTAAGTAAAAATATCATTCATCTTCATCATGGGGATATTGCGGTGCAGAGCCAGGTCGGTTATGGAACGATATTTACAGTTACGTTATTAAGGGGAAATGTTCATTTTGAGAATGATAAGAATGCGATTCTTTTGGAAAGTCCGGACGAACCGATGATCAAGGAAGAATCCTTGCCGGATTCTATTTCTTCTGAAGAATATGAAGAAATGGAGAAAGCTTTTCCCGGTTTGAAGGCTGGCTCTTATAAAGTTCTGATTGTTGAGGACAATGAAGAGCTGTTACAGATATTAAATGCGCTTTTTGCTCCTTTCTATCAGGTTATATTAGCCAGGAATGGGGAAGAAGGATTGAGGAAGGCGAACGAGGAAAAACCGGATTTGGTTGTCAGTGATGTTATGATGCCTTTGATGAGTGGTATGGAGATGTGCATGAAAATCAAGAATAATATCGATTTGTGCCATATTCCGGTTGTTTTGCTTACAGCTCTCGATTCTGTCGAATATAATATAGAGGGACTTCAACAGGGAGCGGATGATTATATCAGCAAACCTTTCCATGCAAAAGTATTGTTGATGCGCTGCAATAATTTGATCCGGAACCGTTTGTTGTTGAAGTCCCAGTTGACTAAGCAAGTTGACTTTGATGTGCAGTTGCTGGCTACGACTTCATTGGATCAACAACTTTTGAACCGGATTGTGGAGATCGTCGATCAGCGGATGGGAGAACCGGACTTTGATGTCAATGCTCTTGCCCGCGAGTTGAATATGGGGTGTAGTTCGTTCTTTACAAAAGTCAAGAACCTGACCGGAATGACCCCTAGTGAATTTATGCAAAACCAACGCATCAACCGTGCGGCAACCTTATTACGGGAACAGCCGGATTTGTTGGTGAATGAAATATCGGATCGGTTAGGGTTTTCCTCAACGGTATATTTTAGTCGATGCTTTAAAGCGAAGTTCGGAGTATCGCCTGCTCAATTCAGAAAGAAAGAGCAGTAAAAAACATATCGAATTGCTAATCGTTTATATTCAAATAGTTAAATCTTCTATTTGGACTATGTGTACATAAGAAACGGACGCTAAGTATAGGTCCGTTTTTTTATGCCCGGCTACATTTGCTTCCGGAGTTTATCAAAATTTATTAATCTAAATCTACCTATTAATGATGAATGATTTAAACATTCCTTTCTTTAGGAAAACGGTGTTTGCAGGAATGGCCACACTATTCTTGTCGACAGGAGTTACCCTGGCCAATCCGGTTAGTGCCGGGGAAGAAGTGATGGAAAAGTATGCTGTAGCATTGTCTCAGCAAAAGAAAGTGACGATTACGGGAATAGTGAAGGATGCTCTCGGTCCGGTAGTTGGCGCCAACGTAGTGGAAAAAGGAACTACGAACGGGACGGTTACAGATATGGAAGGACATTTTTCTTTGCAGGTATCCTCGAATGCCGTACTAGTCGTTTCTTACATCGGTTATATAGATCAGGCGATTCCGGTGAACGGAAAGACCTCTTTCACGGTTCTGCTGAAAGAAGATTCACAGGCTTTGGATGAAGTGGTGGTTGTGGGATATGGTACGCAAAAGAAGGTGAATATGACCGGTGCGGTCACTTCTGTCGATATGAGCAAGATGGTAGACAGCCGTCCGATCACTTCTCTCTCCGCTGGACTTGCCGGTATGGCTCCCGGTGTTTCTGTAACAGCCGGTAATGGTGGACGTCCCGGTAACGATGGGGCAACGATCCGTGTACGTGGGCAGGGTACGTTAAATGATTCCAATCCGTTAGTAATCATCGACGGAGTGGAAGCCAGCATGAATAATATCAACCCGCAAGACGTAGAAAGCATTTCGGTATTGAAGGATGCTGCTTCGTCTGCCATTTATGGTTCCCGTGCGGCAAACGGTGTCATTCTGATCACTACCCGTAGGGGGAAATCGGGTGAAGCGAAAATATCTTATAATGGTTATGTCACAATGCAGAAAGTGGCGAACCGTATCGACTTGGTCTCCAATTATGCCGATTATATGGAATTGTATAACGAAGGGCAACTCAATAGCGACCTCCCCGCGATCTTCAGTCAAGAGAAAATCGATGAATGGCGGGCGGCTGGTAACAGTGATCCTGTCAAATATCCGAACTCTGACTGGCAGGACGCTCTATTTCAGACTGGATGGATGCAGAACCATACAATCAATATCAATGGAGGATCTGACAAGATTCACTATTATATATCCGGTAATTACATGAACAATCCCGGTATTATGGAAAATTCCGGGTATGAACGTTATAGTGCCCGTGTCAATTTGGACGCGGAAGTCAAAGATTGGTTTACTATTGGTGTCAATGCTTACGGTACGCGTGGAAAAGAGGAGTTAGGGTTGTTGAAGACAGAATCGAATGACAATTTCTATACCTACATGCAAGCTACCACACCGGGTATCTGCTATCAGGCACCTGATGGCCGGTATGGTGGTGTAAACAATCCGGAAGACGACCCGCAGAGTAGCTCCAACAATGTCTTGAAGATGTTGAACGACGTCAAAGGAAATCGTACGACCAATAATATCGTTTCTCGTTTTTATGCCCAGCTGAGGCCGTTTAAAGGTTTGACGATTGAAGGATCTTATACGTATGCTTTTTCCGACCAGTTCCTGTATCAACAGCCGGTTTTCCATGATTTGTGGAACTTGTATGACAATACGTTGCAGATTGCCGGAACTGGAGTTTCGAAAGTTATCAACCGCAATAATAAGACTGTCCGTAACAATATGGACGGGCTGGTCAGATATGAAACCGAGATCGACCGGTTGAACATTCAAGCAACGGTCGGAGCCAGTCAGGAAGCCTACCGTAACAACTGGTTTGAGGCCTCCAAAGAAAATTTGACATCCTCTGAATTGACGGAGTTGAATGCTGCCACTGCCAATGCTACTGCAACCGGAACCTATTCCAATTGGGCTATGCGTTCATTTTTTGGCCGGGTCAATTTGAACTGGGATGAAAAATACTTGTTGGAAGCCAATCTTCGTGCCGATGCCTCTTCCCGTTTTGCCAAGAAATATCGTTGGGGCTATTTCCCTTCTTTCTCTTTGGGCTGGCGTATGGAACAGGAAGCTTTCATGAAAGATATCTCATGGCTTAACCAGTTGAAAATCCGCGCCTCGTATGGCTCGTTAGGAAACAATGCTGTGGGAAATTATGACTATCAGTTGTATTATCAGGCCTCTAATTATGTCTTGAACAACGCCTTGCAGGTCGGTATGGCGCAACGTGCTCTTTCGAATGCGGCGTTGACTTGGGAAACTTCCTATGTCACTAATTTCGGTGTGGACTTCGCTCTGTTCTCTAAATTGAGCGGAACTGTCGATGCTTTCGTCAAAAACACCAAAGGGATTCTGATCGAACTGCCAGCACCATTGGTGCATGGTAATGCTACCGTTCCTAAATCCAATGCGGCTGAGGTCCGCAACCGGGGTGTCGAGCTGAGTTTGAACTGGAATGACAAAATCGGTTCTGTGAACTATTTTGTCGGGGGGAATTTCTCATATGTTAAAAATAAAGTGACGAAGTTTAAAGGTGACGAGATGTCTCTGAACGGAACCAACATGATTTTGGAGGGTGAACCGATCAATATCCAATATGTGCTTTCGGTCGACCGGATTATCCAGACGGAAGAGGATATGGCAATAGTGGAAGCTATGGAAGCGAATAATCCGGATGCTTTCAAGCAATATAAGAAACCGGAATATGGAGATTTCTTATATAAAGATGTTGACGGAGACGGATGCATCACTGACAACGACAAGATCAAAGTTGGCAATGGTACTAACCCGACATTCACTTTTGGATTCAATTTCGGTGCCAACTGGAAAGGTTGGGATTTTAGCTGTATCCTGCAAGGTGCTACCGGATTGAAAACATACTGGAGCGGATTGGATGGCGCCAGCTATTGGCCTCAAGTGCGCCGGGGTAACCAGATCAACAAGACCATTGCAGACGGACGTTGGTATCCGGGGCGTACGGATGCTACTTATCCGCGTCTCCTAAATTATACTGATGGACGGAACCGGGTGGCAAGTGACTTCTGGGTACAGGATAAGTCTTATTTGAGAGTGAAAAATGTCCAGTTGGGATATACTGTTCCGAAACATCTCTCGCAAAAACTCCTGATCGACAACTTCCGTTTATATGTCAGCATCGATAATGCTTTGACCTTTACGGGATATAAGGGATTGGACCCTGAGGTATCGGGCACGAAATATCCGACTATGCGATTAACAACATTTGGTTTAAACCTTACATTTTAAATAGTTGAAAACATGAAAAAGATCATAATCTATTTGGCGACAATGCTTTTAGCTGCCATGACATTCACCGGTTGCTATGATTTGGAGACCTATCCGGGAGACAAAGTCAACGAAGGTACATTTTACAAGACCGGCGATCACGCTCATCAAGGCTTGATGGGAATCTATGGCATGCTGCGTCTGAACGAGGCATACGGTTACCAGTTCTGCTTCGATCATTTGGGAGATATCGCTTACGGGTATAACTATTATATGATGTTCCTGGCTACCTATACCGACCGTGATGGAACGATACAAGCCCATTGGCAGACCTTCTATGACGGTATACATCGTGCCAATACCTTTATACGTTCCGTAAAGGGAATGGGCGGTATTATCACTGATGAACAGATCAATGAATATGTGGCGGAAGCCAAATTCCTTCGTGCGATGTTCTACTTTTCCTTGACAGACCTTTTCGGTGGGGTTCCCTATTATGATGAGTCAACTAATGTCAACGAGGAGTTTATGAATCTGAAACAGCCGAGAAGTAGCCTCGAAGAGGTACGTGCTCATATTTTGGAAGATTTGGACGAGGCGATCAAATACCTTCCTGTCGAACATGCTGCCAGCGAATATGGGCGTGCTACTAAAGGTGCTGCCTATGCCCTTCGTGGTAAAGTGTATCTTTATGACAAGGAGTGGCAATCAGCCATCAACGATTTTGAGGAAATCGTCTATAACAAGTCCAATAACTATGGTTATGATCTCGATGACGATTACGCCCGTGTTTTCAAACTCTATAACGGGGCGAAAAGTCCGGAAACAGTATTCTCGATCCAGAATAAGAGTGGTGTTGGCACTGAATATGGTATGCAGATACAAGCTTTGATGGGATGCCGTGGCGCTTATGGGAGTTGCTGGAACAATACAGTTCCTTCTACACAATTGGTGGATATGTATGAGTTCAAAGATGGCCGCCCTTTCAACTGGGATGAAATTTTCCCCGGTTATAACGCGATGACACCTGAACAGCGTAAGGAGCTCCTTAGTGTCGAGATGGACGGAGCCGGAGCCATAGTTGGGCTTCGTGAAGCAGATACCGCCAAAATCCTGAGTGCCTATACCTGTCGCGATCCGCGCCTGATGGCCACTGTGATCGTTCCTTATTCACACTATATGGGAAATATTGGTCGAACGACTAACGTGGATTTGATCTTCGCTTTGGATCATAACCTGTCGGGGAATGCCAACGGTGGCACAATCCAGAACAATGCAGGTTGGGTATCTTATCTCTATCGGAAGTTCGTGACCGAAGGAGATCAGGGCGGTGCGATCAGCAACCGTTTGCATACACCGTTCGCTTTTCCTTTGATCCGCTTTGCTGACGTTCTCTTGATGCTTTCCGAGGCCTACAACGAAGCGGGACAGTTAGACAAGGCCGTGACCGAATTCAACAAGGTTCGTACCCGTGTTGGTATGCCGGGCTTGAACTCCGGTCCAGAGTGGATGGTTGTCAGCAATAAAGAACAGATGGCCGAGCGGATACGCAAGGAACGTGCCGTTGAGTTTGCCGGGGAAGGACTTCGTTTCAGTGACTTGCGTCGTTGGGGATATGAAATTGCCCACAAAACGCTCAATAACGTTGATGCTGTCAATATCTATGGCGAGCCGATCTATACCCATCTGTTTACCGAACGTGATATGCTTTGGCCTATACCCGGTGTGGAAAGGGAACGGAATGATGCGTTGACACAGAATCCGGGTTGGTAACCTCGATTGATTAAGAAACTGTTTTGATTTTTTCGCTTCATGATTTGAGATGTATTTTTGGATCAGATTCATCTCTCTGATGGGGAAGATAGCGGGCTATCTGACGGAGAAGAGAGGCGGATATGACCAAAAAGACGCTCAAAGTATAGGCAAAAACAATGGAAAAATAACAAAGCAGGCTGTTTGTAAAAAATCAAAACAGTTTCTAAGCAGTTGTGTTAAGTTTGATATAGTAGCATGGAGGCACAGAGTCGCGGAGCTCTGATTAGCGTATAAGAAAGCTTTGTGAACACTGTGTCTCTTTTATTTGGATCATTGAAAATCCCTTTAACTTATGTGTTTATGAGATTGATTAATTTAATAGGTTTATTTTTCCTGTTGTTCTCCTTTGTGGTAACAGGGCGGGATCTCTCTGTCCGGCAATCCGGAAAAGACTTGCTCCAGCATCCCAGGTTACTTTTCAGTAAGCAAGAGGAACAGCGGATTCGTGATTTATTTGGAACCGAACCTTTATTGGATAGCTTATACGTCGGCCTGATGAAGGAGGCGGAACGTTTGTTGCTGGTTCCTCCGCAGGAAGATCCTCGAAGGGAAATAAAAAACACGAAAGATATACTGCCTATCAGCCGTGAACAGGTTTACCGGATGGTAAACCTGGCCCTGGCCTACCGGTTAAGCGGAGATAGACGTTTTGCGGAGAAGGCGGAGAAAGAGTTGGTCCATGTTTGTAATTTCCCTGACTGGGATCCTATTCACTACTTGGATGTGGCGGAAATGACGACGGCTGTAGCCATTGGTTACGATTGGCTGTACGATGTGTTGGCTCCTTCGACCAGACAGTTGGTTGTTCATTCAATTAAAACAAAGGCATTGGATCTTGTCGTTGAGGAATATAACACCGGAAATGCGGATTCTTGGGCGAAACGCGAAACGAACTGGAATGTGGTTTGCAATACCGGAATGGTATTGGGTGCTTTGGCCATTGAAGAGCATTATCCGGAACTGGCCAAGCATATCATTGGTGAAGCGGTCAGGTATATCCCGAACTGCCTGAAGCATTTTGCACCGGATGGTGTTTGCTACGAGGGACCTGCTTATTGGGGATATACGAACATGTACTTATCTCTTTTGTTGAAAGCGTTGAATGATAATTTTGGCGGGGACTTCGGACTTTCGGAAATGGTGGGAGTGGATAAAAGCGTCCTGTATTATATGCATAGCACAAGCCCTTCCGGCAAGATATTCAATTTTGCCAATTCCGGTAGTACGGCTCCTGCGGCAGAGCCCATTTACTTTTATTTCAGTCGGGCTTTCAACCAACCGGAAGTAGCGACATTTTATCGGGATGTCTTGTCAAAGACGGTCCATGAGGGAAATTATTTCAGATTCTACTTCCTGTCCATTCCTTGGTATGATACGGCCTCTTCTACTGCTGATGCTTTGCCGAAACTGAAGGTGTACGAAGGTATCAATGACATTGTCGTGTTCAACGGAAACCGGAATATTCCTAACAGTCTCTATCTGATTGCTAAAACCGGAGATCCGGATATGGCGCACCAACAGCTGGATATAGGAACCTTTATTGTCGAGATGAACGGGATAAGGTGGACGGACGATCTGGGGACTGATAACTATAACCTACCCGGATTCTGGGATTATAAGCCGGATGGACAGCGCTGGACGTATTTCAGAAATTCGAATTTCAGCCACAATACGTTGTCGATTGACCATAAACTGCAAAACTCGGCCGGGACAGGTGAGATCGATCGGCTGGACGACAGGGCCGCCCAACCTTTTGTCACAATGAATATGAGCACGGCTTATGCCGGACAGAGCCGTTTTGTTTATCGGACATTTCGTATGCTTGATGATACCCGTATACTGGTTACGGACAGTGTAGGGTTGCAGAGCCCGTCCCAGTCGGTGCAATGGTCCGTGATAACTTCGGCAGACGTTGAATGTAAAGGAAATACTGCCGTTCTCAGGAAAGACGGTAAATCTTTTTCCTTGAAGATTGCTTCACCCACCAATGCTTCTTTTACGACAAAGGCGGCAAAAAGAGGGACGGAAGCGGAGAAACCGATAGAGGGGTATACGGTCCTATCGGCATCAGTATCGGGTGAGCCTGTACAAGTGATCAAAGTTCTCCTGTCGGGAGAATAGAAGAGTAGTTACATTAAAAAATAAATAATATAAAGATGGTAAAAGTGAAGCATTTAATGGGCATGGCACTCAGTGTTGCGTTGATTTCCTGCGGAGGAACAGGAAATGGGTTTGTTGAAGAGAACGTAGAGTTTGCCCGTAAACAGATAGGACAAGAAATCGAGCTGATCGAGGCGAGCGGCAAGTTTATGAACCCGACTACGCTGAACCCGGACGGTTCCGTTTATTATTGTAACTTGGCGGACTGGCGCAGTGGTTTTTTCCCCGGTTCGGTTTGGTATTTGTATGAATTGACAGGGGATAAGAGCCTGTTGCCTCTTGCACAGAAATACACGGAAGCGGTGAAAGATGCCAAAAACATCAAGTGGAACCATGATGTCGGCTTTATGATTTATTGCAGTTTTGGGAACGGTTTGCGTCTGACGGGCGATCCGGAATACAAGGAGGTGATTGTCGAAGCTGCCCGTTCCTTGTCTACCCGCTTTCGGCCGGTAGCGGGGATTATCCAGTCATGGGACGTGGATAGAGGATGGATTTCGGAACGGGGCTGGGAGTGTCCGGTGATCATCGATAATATGATGAATCTCGAACTGTTGTTTGCCGCTACACGGTTGTCCGGTGACTCTGCTTTCTATAAGGTTGCCGTTTCGCATGTCGACCGTACTATAAAGGAACAATATCGCCCGGATGGCAGTTGTTATCATGTGGTGGATTATAGCTTGAAAGACGGCTCCGTACGCAATCGGCATACGGCACAGGGATATGCGCACGAATCGGCATGGAGCCGTGGACAAGCCTGGGGCATTTACGGTCTGACGCTGTGTTACCGGGAGACCGGAGACCGGAAGTATCTCGACCTGGCTTTAAAAGCGGTCCGTTTTATGTTCAGTCATAAAAATACGCCCGAAGACCTTGTATTTTATTGGGATATGGATGCCCCGAACATTCCTGACGATTACCGGGATGCTTCGGCCGCTGCTTGTATCGCCTCCGCTTTGTATGAGATTAGTACGATGGATGTGCCTGAACCGCAAACGTATAAGGCATATGCCGACCGGATCATGAAAAGTCTGGCTTCTCCGGCTTACCGAGCTGAGTTGGGTACGAACGGAAACTTTTTGCTGATGCATTGTGTCGGAAGTATTCCGCATAATGGAGAAATAGATGTCCCGTTGAATTATGCTGACTATTACTTCCTGGAAGCTTTGAAGCGGAAACGAGACATTGAGCAAAAGGGTTCCAAAGGCTGCTAATTACATCTGCAAAACCGGTTCGCGCCGCAGGTGCAAGTAGGCCCGTATCCACCGTTCTGTATTTCGTCGCAATACAGGTCGTACATTTTCATTTTGACCTGGTTGCTGATCCGGCGAAATTCTCCGGCAATGGATTCGGGCGTACCTTTTGCACGTGCCGGGTTGTAGAAGCTGGTGTGTATCAGGTTGCGTACTTTTCCTGTGAAAGCAGGGCAGTTTTCTTCCGCATCTCTGCTGACGGTGATCACATAGTCCCAGGGTTCATCTATATATTCTTCTACCGCTTCCGGTTTATGATGGCTGATATCGATGCCGGAAGATGCCAGTGTCTGGACGGCGAGCGGATGTACCTCTATGGCCGGACTGATTCCGGCGGAA
>ERZ827037.1589-NODE-1589-length-23159-cov-6.455592_pt1 | contig 23159 bp, 28 predicted proteins | sample MGYA00519924_ERZ827037 | MGnify/ENA primary metagenome ERZ827037 (study PRJEB31778, sample SAMEA3449250) | human gut metagenome | biome: human gut; feature: human-associated habitat; material: faeces | place: United Kingdom | collected 2010/2012 ...
TGTACACCAACCTTTCTTTCGCCATCAAAAAAGACGGCAGTTTATGGGGCTGGGGTTATAACCGATTTGGACAGCTTTGCACCGGAAATGCAGAACCTGTACTTCTTCCCGTAAAAATTGCAGATGATGTCAAAGAGTATTGCCCCTTTTATGCAACACTGTATTTCGTAAAACAGGACAATACCCTTTGGGGCAGCGGATTCAACATTTCTTCTTTTTCCAACGATCAGCCGGAGCTTACACCGCCCGTTCTGTTGCAAGAAAATGCTGACCACATCCAGACCATTGACGATACGGTCTTTTCCTTTGGTACAGATGGCAGTCTGTCTATCTGCGGCTATCATGATGTCGTTCGGATCAATGACGGGTTTGATTCTCCCTATGAAATCGATCGCAGAAAAATCCTTGACAACGTTGCATGGATCGACGGCGAACGCGGAGATATCTTTGCCATGACAAATGATGGCAAACTCATGAATTTCTCTGTTGTGACCGTCTATGACGGAAAAGTTCAGCCGACAGAACCAGAGGAAATTCCACTGCCATTGACCTGACAAATAACAGCAATTTATTGAAAGCCCCCTTCTCTGTGCAGAAAAGGGGGGCTTTTTTCTATATTTTTTCTTAGCATTAACTTTCAGATGGGATCTGTCTGCCTTCATGGTCTACAGTATATTCACCAGTATGTATGATTTCAGAAACAGGCACAATGTCATATCCTTTTTCTTTCAATCCTTTCAAAATGGTATCCAATGCTTGAGGCGTATACTTTGCATCGTTGTGGAATAATAGAATAGAACCGTTTCCTAAATGCTTATGATTCAGAACTTGGTTGATTTCCGCTTCGACACCCTGTTCTTTCCAGTCTAGACTATCCACACATGAAACAAAAATACTTCCCGTAATTCCGGCATTTCAGAAGTTTCTGATTATCAATTCTTTGTACCTTTTTTCGCCGCTCTATATGATAAAACTGTTCGTAGCATCCCTTCTTTCTGTTTTTAGAGGTTTATTATGTCAGAGAGAAAGTCCAAAAGAGTATCATATTTTTCATGATACAAAGCGATAACCACAGACAGTTATCCAAAAGATATGATATAATATATAAAAAATTTGAAGGAGTAAAACTATGACTTATATTTGTTTATTCATAATAATTGGTTGTGGCTTTATTGTTGACCATTTAATATCTACCAATATAGTTCCAGTGATATTTGTTTTAGATCCTTCCTACTTATCAACAATATTTTCCGCAAGTATCACTTTAGCCGGATTTGGGATAGCAGTTGTATCTCTACTTCCTAATAGCTTTGATAAGACATACTATGGCTATTCAATGAAGGAAATTATCCGTATGAAAGAATCGAATGTCTCAGTAAATACTTTCATCAAAGTTACTTTTTTATGTATGGCATTCGGTTTACTTGGTTTGATATTGGTATCTTATAATTTGATTACTGCAGTTTTTATTTTTTTATTATTCGTAAATTTTAATTATTTCAGAAAAATCTTTAAGATCATCACGAATGATTTAGAATGCGAGCATATTGTAACTGCTTATATCGAAACACAATCTTCAAGAAAAGATAGTCCTTCCTTAAAAGATGAAATTAATACGCATCTATTAAATTATTTGTCAGGTTTATCAAGAACCTCCTCTACAGAACAAAAAGATACCGTTTGGAACATGTTCTGGACTCTCAATAAAGAAATTTGGTCAAGCCCATCTGACAATATAAGCTCAACAGAATTGCAATCAAAGGCATGTTCTGATTTTACCAATAAAATTCTAAATTTATATACACCATCAGCAGATAGTACGCTTTTTTCATCATACCTTAAGTCGATATTGGCTGAGAATGGATTATCTTCTGAACAGAAAACAACTTTAATTGAACATGGTTTGTCAGCCATTAAATTTTTAGATTATACTACACTTTCTTCTGTAAATCTTCCGAAGCAGATACGAAAATTCAAATTACAAAGTAAATCAGAGTTTGGAATTGAAGATTTATATAAAATATATATCAGAAATGTGCTTGCTCATCCAAATATCTCTCAAGATGAAAAAATTCAGCTTATTGCAAACCTTTTCATCGTAATTTCTGCTGCAAATAATACCGAAGACATAGAAAACGAATCTTGTGATATTGAAAAAAAAGTATTGTATGATACTATAAACAATCATCTTCTTCATTATGCTGATTTGGAGAACGCAAAAATTGTTTTGTCTTCGTTTATTTCTTTTATTGCAGAAGTCAAAGGATATAACTCTTACATAACATATGACATCACAAATGAAATTGCAAAAATCTATGCAACAGCTATCTATGCACTCTTCATACCTTTTGATTTTTATAATAAACCTTATATTCTATTAGATCAACCAACTACTAATTTGCAAAAAGAAAATTTATATGAACTTTTCTATAATATATCTTGCAAACAATTGCGCAATAATTGTATGTTTTTTGATTTATTATATTGCGAAAACAACACATCATTTGGTTGGAAAGTCTTAAAAAAAATGACATCATGGCTTTCATCTAATTTCTTGGTTTTTACAGATTATTCTAATTCTCCTTGGTATGACCATATGACCTACTATAACAAAGATGCTTGTGCCTGGGCATATACACATATTATTTTATATTTGCTTTATTATCATATAAGAATTTCGGCTGATTACACCAAAGTCTTTGGATATTATTCTATTTTTGATACATATAAAAATTGGGAACTACTATCTCATTTAGATGGAATAAATTATAAGCCATTAATTTTCAATTTATATTCTGTATTTCAGATTACAAATAGAATATCTTTGAAAAATGATTTCTACCAACTATTCAAAAAATTACTTGTTATTTCTATACCAAACCATAGAATACAATTAAATTTTGTGAAAAATGCTTTTGAAACTATCAATGCAGAAAAAGCAAAATATTATTCAGCCCCATGGATATCTGAGCCATTTAATTCTACTGCAGAAGATTGGGGTTCTGTCATAGCTCCATTTGAGTTTGATAAAAATGCCACTATATTAATACATGAAATGCAAACAAACCTTCTCTATATGTCTTTGGTATATTATCCTTGTCCTATTACAAAAGAAGAGATCATTTTATATCTCTTTAAAAATTCATTACCAAAGATCCGCTCTCATTTTGATGATCACTTAGAAGCAACTAGTGACATCAATAAAGTTAAAGAGAATTGCAAGAAATTAAATATTACTCATTGTTCTTTTGAAATGAATAATATTAAACATGGAATTAATGATAAGAAAATAACCGATGAATTTCGAAAAGAAGTTTCTCCACTATTAGAGCAACTCATCAAAATCGACTATGAAAAATGGAATGGATTTTATTTCTTCAATAAGGAATTTATGAAATTTTATTTTTCTGCAAGCGTAGATGTAACACAAAATATTACCGAAAAAGAAATCAAGGAAAAAATAGATAAACTGCCTCGTTTTGGTGATAAATATTTTTATCAAACTTGCTTTTTCAGTGTCTTACTTTCCTATGAGGAAGCTGTACAAACGATTAAAAATGAAAATACAGAATACCACATAACCTTTACCGTTAAAACATCAATTAATAAGGATAATGCTTTCCAAATTGATGCTGAGCGTTCCAATATTTTTATAAAATTCTAGTTAAAAAAGACGGGGCTTTCGCCCCGTCTTTTTTATTATTACTTTTAATTTTGATTCGTCTATAACCTTTTCTATATAATAGCATTTAGAACCTTTGTACTGACCGAAATTTTGATACATCTACATATCAGTTAATAGTTTTATTCTACTAATTCAAACCGATATTTCTGGGATGCATTTGGATACTTTTCACTATCAACTTCAGATGCAAACATTTCATAAGGTCGTACATAAATCTGAAAATCATCATACAGTGCCTGATAAACTACATACTGTTCATTAGTTTCAGAATGCTTTGCTATAGCAAGCACCTTATAATATTTTCCTTTAAAATGTTTATATTCTTTGTTAATAAGAATTTCTCTCATTTTTTAAATCCTTTCCATACTTTTAATAAATCTGATATAATTATACCAAACACAATAAGCAAGCAAGCTGCTAGTAACACTAGAATAATTATACCTGTGGAAAATAGCCCAACTTCCGTTGGTATACCTTTAAAAAAAGTTATAACTTCCGTGCACTGGTTTACAAGTAAACCAACAAAAAATGCCAATACAAGACCTGTAACAGTTAGTTTCTTAATTGCATCAATCTCTTTGTTAAGTGCTTCCTTCTCTGCATCTTGTTTCACCTTAGCCATAACTTCTCCGTAGAGTTCTTCTTTTATTTCTCGGTACACTCGCCTTCTAATTTGATCTTTAATAGCAAACTTATAGTCTTCTCCAGAGTATACTTTCGCAGATTCTAATATCTGACTATCACCTTCTACCACTTGATCTATGAGTTTTTCTAATTCTTGTGACATAAATTACTCCTCTGGACCAATAAGTCTACTTACTGCTTCTTCAACACTTTTATCAAACTCAGATATAAATCTAGGTCCTCTAAATTCTTTTTCATTTTGATAAGTAGCATTCATTTTATTCTTATATAATTTATCGTCTGAAGGAATTTCTTTTAACTCTTCAAAAACAATTTGAGCAATTTTAAGATTTCTTCTAATTTTAACTGCATAATCTGTAGCGTTATACAAGCCCAATCTTAATACTCCAGAATAAGTTGAGTTACAATGTTGAGCACTTACAATTAATCCTAATCTCGTAAATTTAGTTCTTGGTCTAATATGCGCTGTTATATTTTCTGGCAAAGTAATTTTCTCTTTTAACTCAACTAAAACATACTCTTTCGGAGACAAAGTATATCCAGCAAGAGGAATCTCCTTTACACAATAAATACTATCGATATTTTCTTCACTTTCTATATCAATGCAACGAACCTCTTTTTTTAATACAGAAATTTCAGTACCAATAGATAAATCATAAGATTCACTCTGTAATGCCCTTTCATCAAATGGTTGTATTAATCCATTATTTTTATCATCACACATTTCTCTGATTTGTTTATCTGTCAATACCATAACAATCACCCTTCAACACTTCAAACTCATTTCCCATTCAATTAAATTTGATTTTTCTCTTTAACATTTTTGATTATAATACCATAAATTAAGAAAATCAACATTTTATCATAAAATTAAAAATTGTCAAGTCTCAAATTGGTATTTATACCTAGTTTTACTATATTTTATTATTATATTACTAATATTAAAATATTTGCCTCTATAAACCCAAAAAACGGGGCTTTCGCCCCGCCCTCTTACCTCTTCGTCAGCACTGCTGTACTTCCCTGATTGCTGATCTTATATCCCAGCACATCCGCAATATCCCTGATCTTGATATAGTTTGTGCCGTCCTTCAAAATCCGTTCCACGGTATATTCCTTACCATTCACAATCAACTTCGCCTGTTCCACCACTTCGTCATCAACCTCCTCTTTCACCATATAGTCAATATCCTTCAGCCGCAGCCAATGGGTAAATCCAGCCTTGCTCAGCTTATTCTTCCGGCAGCCATAAGCACTGCCATCCTCGGCAATATATTCCCCATTGCCGATATAGATACCAATATGCCCTTTCTGCCACACAGCTGCCCCGATGGGTGCCTTGCTGATGGTGGAAATGGGCTGCACCTCCAGAGCCGTGTCATGGTATCCCTGCGAATTACGGATGATACCTGTTGCCCAGCTGATCAGACCAGAACAGTCACAGCAAACCTTTCCGACCTTATTTTTGTCACTGTCCCAAACCAATGCACCATACATGGATTTCAGTTGGTTGTACTTTGCAAGCGTCATGACCGTACCCTTCATTCCATACACATACGGCACGCCCAATTTACTTTTGACAAACGCCACCAATTCTTCTCCTGTCATAAACTTTCCCCCTTTGTCCCAGTATATGAAAAAGCAGGGGCTTTTGCCCCTGCCTCATTCTTACAGAAAATAACTCTCAATGCATCCCAACATACTTCTGGATATTCTGATTTTCTTCCAGCATTTCCCGCATCTGCTTCAGTGCTTCATCCACCCATGAAGAAAAAGTATCAAATGAAATGACCATGGCAGCAGCAGGGAATTTTCCAACAAACATATCATATACATTTCTCAGCTTCAACTGACCGGTACCTCCACCCATTTGTCTCTCCGCTTCCATGACTGCAAACAGCAGCCATTTTTTAATTGCATTTACCTGCTCTTTGGAAGGGCGAGAGAAAAAATTGAACACGACCGCTCCAGCCATCCCTACCATCACCAATGCTGTCAGAATAAAATACCAATTTTCGATAATCCAATTTACTTTTCCTGTCATACTTTCTTCCTCCTTTTTTCACTCACAAAAATACGCCAGTTTTCACTCACTCATCTACCCCAAGTGAAAACTGACGTGTGCGTTCCTCATAAAACCCTGAAATATCAATAAATTTGCTGTTTCATCATATGTAAAAAATGCCCTTTTCAAAAAAGAGCAAATCTTCCATACTTTTTTATTTTCCTTGTTACACAATAAACGCAAATTAATTTATCATAATCAGGTATGAGCTGCCTTGTTCATGTGCTTTTCTAACGATCTATGTGCGTTCGTCACATTGCCATTTGCACCCAACTGCTTCAATCCATCCAGTGTTGCAAGGGCAGCATAGCATAATTCTTTCTGTTCCTCCTTTATTTCACGGATATCCTGATCATGTTTTTTCTTCAGGTCCTCGATATCTTTGTCCTGCTGATTTTGCCGGTCAAACCACTTGAAACTTTTGAATACGATCGTACCACATGCTACAATGGCACTTAATGCCGATGCCAGCAGCAGAAATGATTCTATGTCAATCTTCATCCTCTGTTTCACCCTCCATTTTCTCTCCTTCCATAATTTTCAGCAAGTTTTTCAGTGCTTTATCTCTGATGCGGAACATGGTAGATCTGCCAATGCATAACCTCATACAAATCGTATTGATAGATGCCTCTCGACCATAATACATACGGATGAGCATTTCTTCTTCTGGATCCAACTGCCCTACAATTCTTTCCATTCTATTGGCAAACCAGTTCAGCTCCTCGATATTTCTTACCATGTTTTGGATACTGTTTTTATAAGATTTTTCGATTCTCTCCTTTTCTTCAGCTCCCATTTTACATTTATGCTGTTGCAGACGCTCCAGCAGTCGATTGTATTGAACGATTCTGACCTGATGTTCTCCGCAAATTTGCTGCACTCTCCCCCACTTCCGCAGGTACTGTTTAACTTTGAGCAGTCCATCTGCATCATTTTTTTCAATGACTGTCTGTTTAACATCTGATAATACATTTCCCATCATACAAGCTCCCTCTCTTTCAGTTCCCAATGCCGATATTGGCTTAACTGTCCGTGGGTATAACGGCACAAATCTTTATTGGTATTGTATTTGAATATAATCTCAAAAGTCAGGTGTGCCGGTTTGATTTCTTCGATACTTCTTTTCAAATCTTCCACATTTGGTGGAATGCCGATAATGGTTTCCATGATGATTTGAAATTTATATGCACTGTTCTGTTCAACCACTCGCACTTCCCCGCCCAGAAAACTTTCCGCTACGTTTTTGATCAGCTCTACTGTGGTGGTACCCGTCCCCATCATCTTTGCACGAACTGCCGCCCGTCTGAATTCATAGGACTTTGACAGATCCGTTTTGACATCAAACATCTTTTCCCATAATGACAATCCCCATGTGGCTGTTCCCAGGAAAAGCTGATTGCGCAAATCATCAATATCAACTTCCATCTCTGTTCCTGCTCACTCTATGGCTTTCTGCAGCTCTACCATCGCCGGACTACGCATATAGTCTTGCGGAAGCAAACTCATAAGGTTCATCCAACCGCCCCCTCAATCTCTATGCTGCCTGTGACCTGAATCTCTTTTTCACCAATGCTGATGCTCTCTGTTCCTCCGTTGATCGTAAATGTTTTGACAGATACCACCCCTGCAATATCGTAGAACATAGACAGGCACTTGAAATAATCTACTGTGCTCAATTTGAACACGCTGCTTTTGATATACTCCTCTAACAGCTTCCCATAGGCTTCCTTTACCGTTTCTGCTGTCACTGCTGTCGTGATTTCCACAGACGCAGCTACATTGATCATTTTTTCTGCTGGTGCCATGACCGTCACTGTCGCACCAATGGGACGCTGTTCTTCTATGTATTCCTTCACTCTCTGGATGATTTCTTCATCTGGACTTCTTCCGCTGCTGGTGATCGGCATGACTGTCACTGTACCAGGACCATTATCCAGTGGAAAGACCTTTACATTTCCAACGCCTTCCACATTCATTGCCCACAGCTTATAGTGATACACATTTCCACTGGTTGCCGGGGATTGCAATTTCAGCAAAATACGTTCCACCAGTTCCGCATCCGTTTCTCTCTCTGATCCTCCCAGCATCTTTCCGTCATTCGTTACAGCCGTCACACCAAATATGGATGTCGGCAGAACTCTTACACTGCCTGCCAGCACATTATACTTATCTCCGGGTTCCTGCGCTTCTACCGGCAGGGTAATGGTGCCGCCTTCTGGGATCACACCCCCTTCCAGCACTTCAAACATCAAGCCACCCACTGTTGCACATAATGTGCCTGCCGGAATCTCCACATCCTTTTCTCCCGTGAATGTCACTTCACCCTTGGCATACGTTCCCTCTTTGCGGATGATTCCGTATTCCTTTCCCCTATCATCGATATATGTCCCTGCGGATGTATCCAGAAACATGATTCCCAGCATACGGTCAAATTGGTTATACGTCTTTTCCATCTCATAGGAAATCGGACTTACCACATCGCTGGCAAAGGAACCTTCCCTCGTATCCGTCAATGTCACTTTGGACAGGATTTCGTCTCTTATATTCTCATAGGTTTTATCTTCATACATTTACACACGCACCTCCACTTCGGTTTCCCCATAAATTGTTTCCAGTGTGCCAGAAACGGTAAGATGCCCCTCCGAAAAAGATACTTCCACTTCTGACACCGCTTTGATATAGGGATTGATCAGCAATGCCTCCTCGATATACCGGATGCACTCTGCCTTTGTGAGATTTGGTGTGTAGCTCTGTCCGATGATACTGTCAATTTCGCTCCCATAATTCCAACTGTAAATCAAATGCTGGAATCTCTCTGTTTTCAGCGCCTTATACGCCCAAGTCTTTACAGCTTCATTTTCTGTTACAATTTCGTATTCCCCATTTTTCAGTTTGGGGATATTGATCTGAAAATCCCACGCCACCTCTTTATACAACGGCAGATTTGTTCCCGCTGCGACTTCTGTAACAGTATCACCGAAAAATGGAAATAGGCTCATATCATTCCCTCCATTCTTTATAGCAATGTGCAGACGATGATGTACTGCTGCTTATCCGCACTTACCAAAATCAACACCTCATCACCAACGGCAAAGTCATCTAACGTGGTATATGTGCCGGCTGGTATCCCAATGGTATTCTGATCATGGGCATGTGAAGCAAATGCGTCATCACCGCCGCCCCCACTTTTTGTATTTGTCACACCCGTTGCTCCAGTGGTTGCCAAATTTAATCTGCGCTGATAATTCTTCAGCAAAAAGCTGTTGATTTTCAAATCTTTTCTCTCCAACACGAAATCCCCTATGGCTACTGTCAAAGGATTTGCCGTTTTGACTTCTCCAATCAAAAAGGGAACGGGGTTATTTATCTCTCCCTGTTCCCTCATGATTCCTAAAAAATTGTTGTATGGGTTATCATTTTCGTTATACATAGCCCACCTCACTTATTTTCGCTGCCACTGTCTTTATCGTCCATCATATTTTCGAAATTCAGCGTCAGCTTATTTGTGTAAATTCCATTCTTCCAGTTATGCTCATCACCATCAATATAGAATATCCCTGTCAATCCTGTATACGGCTCTGTCACATTGACTTTCTTTCCGGTAATGTATTCTGATGTCCCGAAATTGGTCACGCTGATTTTCCGCTCCACACCTTCCAGCATGTCCTTTGCCTTCTTGGTATAGTCTTCATCATTGCTGGAAATTCGGATGATTTCCGTCAAATATCCATACAACTTGGCGTCCGCTTCTTCCGTAAATTCTTTGAGCAGTTTATCTTCTTTGCTGTAAACCCTTACCCGATTGACCATATTGTTCAAGCTCTCACTGACACTGGCTGTCAACAGGTTCACATCACTCTCCAGCGGTGTGCACTCCTTTTTGCCTTTTTCCAGCATATACATCAATTCACCCTCGAAGATGCAATAGTATTTCTTGTCATTCGCCAGCGAGTATGCCGTCATAATGATATCGTATAAGCTGACATTGAAAAATTTCCTGCTGATCGGTACCCCAGTAATAGACAGACTGCCAATCTTGATACCAAAATCACCACATACCTTTTTCGCAATGGCTTCCGGCGTCATTTTATTGAATACATAGCTGGCTTTGTTCTTTTTCAGATAAATCCCATAATCATTGCAGGTATAGTCAATCTCATTCGTCTCTGTGACCTTGCTTTTTGTCCAAACAGGACCTTGGAACATTACCTTATCCACATCTATCACTTTGATGATATCCCCTACATCTATGCGGATCAGCCACGTTCTTTCGTCCCCAGCAGCATGGACGATGCCAAATTGACACATCCTCGCACAGCTTCTATATTCTCCGCTGATGGTCAAACTGGTGATGATTTCTGTAATCTCCGTCTTATTTCCTTCCTTGGAAATATGAAATGCTCTCATGCTCATATTGATTCCCCCTTATGGGATTGTATAGGTCTGTCCAGGGAAGATAAGGTTTGGATTTTTTCCAATCACAGATTTATTGGCTTCATATATTTTTCTCCACTGATTGGCGTCCCCATATACCTGCCTTGCTATGGCACTCAGGCAATCTCCTCTTTTAACTGTATATGTTTTCGCTTTCTTCGGAGCCGCTGTTTTCGTATCCGTTCTTGGCGTGTTTGCCGCAGGAGCCTGTGCGATGGCAGAAACTTTCATAGGTGTGTACTGCCGCAAGTTGATCGTATATGTGATATCACCGTTATCCTCTTTCCTTTCGCCGGAAGTAATATCTTCGATGTAAAACTGATCATTGACACGTGCACCGCCATTGTCAGCGATAACCAGTCGGATGATATCTTTTGCATCCTTCCATTGTTCCAGCTTTTTCACATATTCCGCAGCATTTCCCAGCAAGATGCCGCCTTTTCTGACAAATGGATAATCTCTTGCCGGAAAAAAACTGCTTAATGTGATGCTCTTTGGCTTACGCCGACCGGCAACATTGATATCACCAAGATTTGTTGCCCGTACTGTTTCAATTTCCATGCCTGTGCTGATCTCATAGCCTTCAGGAGTAACGGGCAGAAGCATATCTTCGCTTTTCGTTTCATTCTTGAGCCAAAATTCAAACAAACTTCATTCCCCCTTCTAGCCCGCATAACATTCCGCAGCAGCCATGATTTTTCTTGCGAATGCCGTAGCAAATTTATCGATGTCCGCTTCTTCCCGCACGATGATGCTGTCTGCCAATTTTGCAACATACACACCGCCGGTACCATTCTTTTGTTTATCCGCCTCTACACGTGTCAATACCTGCTCACCTTCATGCAGGATTGCCGGGTACCCATCATACGGAACCCTTGGCAGCCCCGTTGCATGACCTGTCGGTGTGCCGTATTTTAACGCAGTTCGTGCAAAAAGACCGTTCAAAAAACTGCCGCCGCCCAACGACTTGATGTCATTGACAGCATTATTGGTTCTGGTAGAGCTCCATCCTTTGGAAAATTCATTCGCCATTGCCGATCCAAAGCTGACGTAATCTCCGCTTTCCACCAATGCACCTTGGATGCTTTGTACCAGGTCTTTTTCTGCCTGCAGTTTTTTCTGGTATTCCTCACCGTTTTTATATTCGATCTCGGCTTCCGTGTAGGCTTCCCACATACGCTTTTGTGCATCCAAGCCTTCCAGACCTTTGCTTTCGATGTCTTGGTTTGCCTGTTCCAGAGCATTCAGGATGGACTGTTGATGCTGATTTTCCATTTCCGCTTCATACGCACCTATCATTCTGTAGGCTTCTTTCATCTGTTCGCCCATTTGACCGTTATAGGCTTCGATTTCCCTCGCCATACCTTCTTTTCTTGCGGCATTGTAACCTTCACCCATGGCAATCTCAATATTCTTTTTGGCACTTTCCAACTGCCCCTGCAAGCCGGAAAATGTATCACTCATAGCATTGACAGCATCATGGAAACGTTCTCCTTCGCTGGTAGCAGTACGCATTGCATCTTCCAGCATCTCTGCCGTGATCTTGCCATCACTCATCAAATCCTTTGCCGCCGCTTTTGTGATGCCTTCATTTTTTGCCACATATTCCAACGGATCAAACCCCCAACCAACCATCTGATTGCGGTCCTGACCGTTTAGTACACCAGAAGCCATTGATTGCGCAATGGCATAAGAAAGACCTGAAAATTTATTGGCATTGCCCATGGCAATATTCCCAATCATGTCTGTGTAATCCATGATTTTTTCTTTTTCGATACCATAAGACAGCATTTCCATGCCCTTTGCAAGCATCACAGAAGTATCATACGGTGTTTTATCCCCATATTCTTGGATTGCCTGATATAATTTGGCTCCTGTAGCATCATCTGTCATACTGGCATAGTTGCGCTGGTAATCTTCTCTTTCAGATGCATAAACACTGCTTCTTTCCAGTGCGGAATTCATCTCATTTATGGCACTGCTGTGCAAACTTTGAACCTCGCTTCGGAAATAATCATCCTCTCGGCTGTTTTTATCAGCCAGTGCGTTAATGGCACCCGTCAGCCCACCGACCGCTGCACCAACTGCTGTCCCGATGGGGCCCGCAATGCTGCCAATGGCTGCACCTTGAATCCCTCCGCCAATGACACCGCTGACCATCCCGCCAGTGTTCTGTCCAAAAACGGATGTGATTGTCGTGTTCATATAATTCTGTGCCGCCGATCCAATCATACTTCCCAATCCTGCAGATGCAAGACCGTTCATGAATCCGCTTAAAGACGAAGAAAAGCCTCTCCCTGCATTGGCATTGCTGGTACGGCTCATATCCGCTGCCAAATCCCGCTCTGCTTTCCCCGCCTCTTTTGCAACCTGTGACAGACGCTTGTATTCTTCATTCAGCTTTTCTAACGCAAGCTGTTTGTCCATGAAGGCTTCCTTTGCTCCATCCACATTATCCTGCACGGCTTTTGTCAGGTCTTTCAGGTCTTTTTTGGCTTGGACAATGTCAAATTTCATTTCGGTTTTTTTCTGGAATGCCTGATCCTGTATTTTTCTGTATTCTGTCACATCATTGGAAAGACTGTTTACATTCTTTCTCATTTGCTTCAGGCTCTCAGATAGCCCGTCAGATGCTTTGAATACAATACTGACATCTTTTGACAAGTCTTCACCCCCTTTTTGAAATATAAAAACAGCCTTTTGCAGTCCGAAAATTCTTTCTGCAAAAAGCTGTTCTTTTTATAATTGCTGTTCGTCTTCATATTTCCAAACATATCCACCAGCATGTTTTTGTACACCTTTGGCTGCATCACGAATACTTTTGGAATTGATCCCCGTTTCTCTGATAGCTTCAGCAATACTTTCGTATCTTGCAACGATCACCAGATCATCCGTCATTTGCAAGACTGGTCTGCCTAATGATTTTCTTCCTGCTGATACGTTTTTCTTTTCTTCCGCTTTCTTCTTCTCTTCCGCTTTCTTCTCCCTTTCCTTTTGCTGTTCGGCAGCAATTCTTTCCGTTTCTTTCTCTTTCCATAATCTTTCTTCTTCACGTTCAGATGCTCTCTGCAGCAATTTCGCCACATCATAAACCGAAAGCGTATGCAAAGATTTTATTATACAAACGGCATCCTCCCTTGTAAGGTATCCCATTGCAAGGCTGTACATCTCCTTGTCATAATGTTCTTTGTAGATGTGCCAGATACTTTCTGCCACGTTTTCCAACTGGAAAGGATTTTGAAAGAAAACACGAACATATGCTTCAGTTCCCTCCGTTTTTGAACAAGGTTCTATTTCTAAGTCTGAATTTTGGAAGAATCTTTTTTCTGCAAGGATATACTTTCTCTTCTTCATGAATTTAATTTTGAAAATGCTGGATATGAAGATAACATCTATATAACCTTTTTTATTTTTTGAAAAGCCAAGGAATTCTAAGTCACCTTCGTGATCTGCAATAATCTTCTGAATGTATGCGCACGTTTCCATTTCTTCCTCATCAAGACTGCTTTCTTCCAGATATTGCATATATTGCTTCTGCTGCTCTTTTTTTAGCTTAAGCAGTTCCTGCAGTATTTTCCCGCAGACCTCTGCATCAGCAACAGCGTGGTGAGCCTGTTCGTTTTCAATCCCAAAATATTGTGCCACTGTATCCAGCTTATTACTTCGCAATTTCAACATCTTTCTGGATAACGCAAGCGTATCCACACAGGAAATCGTTGCATCATACCCCAACCGCATCAATGTTTCCGACAAAAAGTCCATATCGAATCTCGCATTGTGGGCGCACAACATCGTCTTTCCTTCCAAGGCATCACCCAAGAATGCCAAAAATTCAGGATAAACAAATTTTTCTCTCGGTGCTGTCAGAAGCATTTCATTTGTGATATGGTTGATTGCTGTAACAGTTGGCGGGACATTTACCCCTGCATCAACAAGTGTACTATATCGCTTGCTCTCTTCTCCGTTTTCAAACAGAACCGCTCCGATTTCTATGATACGGTTGCTTTTTGCTGACAAACCTGTCGTTTCCACATCAAAAGCAATCACTCTTTCAAGAAGTCTCTCTGCCACAGCATCATCCACACTCAAATGGTTCACAATGACCATTCCTCTTTGTTTTTCCGTAGTCGCTATTTGGGATAGTTGACTGTCCTCTCTTTCTAAAAATATTTTCTTCTCCTGCATGACCTTTTTTCTGCGAAATAATTTATCAAAAAATCCCATGTCTGCACCGCCTCTTCACGATCATATTTTCCTCATATTATCACAAAAGGCGACACATCATCAATCATCTTGCCATTTCAAAATCCATGAAAGCCATGAGTGTGATCAATTCCCCATCCGTCATAGCATAACTTTGGGAGGGCAGAATGCCAAACTGTACCCATGCTCGATACATAATAGTAGCTCTGGCATCTCCGCCCCGAATCAGTTTTTTACTTCTTCCACCACATTGCTACCATATCCAGACATCTTATTGATGATCCTGTAAAGTTCAGCAACTTCTCCTGGCTGAAACAATTTTTCAACAACTTCCTTGCCAGACGGTGTACCAAACTTAGATGTAAAGACATCGTTGCTAAAGGATTTCCCTTCCACTTCGCAGCTTTCCAGAATTGAATTCAAACGCATATCCCTGTCATCTTTGCTGATTTCAGACAGATGCATTACCTGTTCATGCCCCAACGGCTTACAGGTAACCAAAAAGGGTTCTCCCATAATTTCAGACAGTCGTTTGACCTCATAGATTTTCTTTTCCTTGTTCTGCAGCTTTTTCAAATCTGTTTCCAGCAGTTTATCCAAAATACTCATTTATTTACTTCCTCCTTTAGTTTGGTTCAATAACATCCAGCAGATCCCAGTCTGTAAATGTAAATGGCTGACTTACCTCGCCAAGTTTTTTCGTCGCCCAGTCCGCCAAGATCAGCGTTGAAAACTGAACGCCTTTCAAAACCACTCGTTCCGCTCCCCAAGAATCTGGATCTGCCAATTTACTCATGATGGTAAATGTAGGTGTTTTTCCGGCTTTGATCATGTCAGAAATCAGAATTGCCATACGGCTGTTGATTTTCGTCATGGTAATATTGCCGTTGCACTCCATGCCGCTGAATTTTTGGTGTTTCGCCAGATCCCCGCACATAGGCACGTCCATGAACTGCATCTGCACCTCTGCCTTCAGTGCGGTCGCCTCTCTTACCAGCTCGCCTTCCAGATAAACTTGACCATATGTACCGTTTATCGCACGCCGTTCATCAAACTGTCCCATACTTCTCCCCCTTAAATATAGAATTTCACGGAAATATCCTCGATTGCGTTCAAAATCTTATAGGATGCGGATAAGAATACGTTTGTACCCGTATTTGCCCCTTTGATCTCCTGTTCTGTCATTTCAGACGTATCAATCCCCTGACCTTTCAAATAGTTTGTCTGGGCTTCCATGTCAACGCCTGTTACGATATTCTGATCCAGCAGTTCCTCATCCCGCAGCCCTTCCAGATATGCCTGCATGGAAATGATCAGCAAACATTTATTATCATAGCTGTTTGCGAATTTGCCGATATAAACATCCTCACAAGTTGTTTTGATATCGGTATAGATCATATCTATGATGTCCACAATTTTGATGGACTTGTAATCTGCGCTTTTGGTCTGACCTACTGTCACCAGGCTGTTTACCGCACGACCAACTTTTACTTTCTCCCCATCATGGAAGATCACAAGCTCACCGGCATCGATTTTGGCGTCCAATTCTGATTTCGTGAATTTTGGAACATCTTCCACTTCAGACAAAGGATAGTATGTCGCACTGACGGAAAGTGGAGTACCTGCCAGCAGGCTTGCCATACGAGAGCAATATTCCGCCGCACTGTATGTTTTTTCTCCCACCTTGATATCTGATGTAGTGAAATTGATAATTCCTTCATGATCCGCTTTCGCATTTGGCAGCACTGCCTTTACACGAATCCCTTTGTTATCCCGTAAGGTTTTGATAAAAGTGATAATGCTGGTTACTTCTTCCGGCGTTACAGTTGGAGGCGCCACAAAATAATCAAACTTTGTCACTTCCAAAAATTTCAGACCGTTTGCTACCGTGTCCGTCAGAATCACCTGCACATACTTTACAGGCATACTGCCGCCATAAAAAGCACGTTCCAAGTATGCTTTATTGTCTTCCGTCAATCCCTCCGGAATCTGCGTAACATCTTCGACCTTCGTTACACCGGCGTCCTTCTCCGCCTCGATCAGCATTACAGCCACGATGCCACGCTCACCACGCTTAATGGCTGTAGATGCTTTGCTTTTAAATTCAATCAAAATATTGGGTAATCCCATTTACTTCACCCTTTCTGTAAAATGCACATTCTCCGCTGCATCCATATTTTCTTCTTCCTCGAACATGGCAAATGGTGCATCCTCCTTATATTCAAATCGAATATAGAAAGAAAGCTGTTCATCCGCATCCTGTGTTTCATACGTAAAAAGAAGCGTTCGATCTCCTACCGACAAAAGAAATGTGTTCAAAAAAGAAGTCACCTTTTCTTCGATTTCCAGTTTTTCATCAAAATCCGTCGTGCCATAACCATCTGTTCTGCCGAAGTAAATAATTTGTATTTCTCTGTTCGTGTCCTGGAAAAATGCGTTGTGCCTGCTTTCCTCATTGAAGCTAGGCAAATAAAGGAAAGCAGGAGGGGAATATCCTTCCCCTATCTTTCCGAAATAATGCTCCGCTTCCGGAACGCATTTTGCAAATTCATTTTTCAATGCCTGAAGAATCTCTTTCTTTCCCGTCAAAACAGATCACCCACCAATTTTTCCACCATTTCCTCTGCGTCACCAATCAACTCATCTTCCAGGTCATTCATGGCGTTTCGGTACATATGTTTCCCCGGTACCCAGCCTACTACGGCGCCTGTGCTTCTTGGATTGGCGCTTTGCAACTCTTTTTTCGGTACTTTTAGCGGACCGCCCCGCACCAGTTTGTGTCCATTTTCTACTAGATGTGCATGTGGTGCGATTTTTGCATCATTACGCACAGCCGCATATCCGCCGCCGCTGCCAACAGCCAGTGTTACACCTTCTATCAAACGTCCTGTAACTTCTTTCGTGGTTGTAGAGATATTCTGCAGCACCTTCCGCTGCATTTTCTCACCAGCATTTTCTACGATTTCACGCCTTGCGTCCGGAAATTTTTTTAACATTGCTTCAAATGCCTTGTCCAAGTCTTTCAAGCTTTGTTCCATCCTGATTTCCCCTTTCCGTAATATCCGCAACAGCTTTGATTTTCAAATACTCATTTCGGTACATCACATTGTCAATGGAAGAAATGTTATAGAGATTCCCTCGAAACAAGATTCTGTCTTTTTCCGTCAGGTCACGGCAAGCGGAATACCGGATTACAAATTCAACAGTCCTTTCCACGCCGTATTCCTTCGCTTCCCAGTATTCCTTTCCATGCAGACCGTTTACCTTCGCCCACACTTTTTTAAGGGGCAGAAAAAAAATTTTTGTATCCCCGTAAATCCCCTGCGTTTTTGTCAGACGCTGGATTTCGATACGGTTTCTCAATTCTCCTGGCTGCATGCAGCTCCCCCCCTTACAAAATGATGCGGCAGTATTGGTTGATGATTGCCGATGCCGCCGGATTGATATTCGGTGTTTTCCCGGATGTCAGAATGGTATAGGTGCGATTTTCGTACATATCCGCCGCAAGCATTAAAAAAGCAAGGGTGAGATCTGCTTTTGTATCGATCTCCTCCTCGCTCATGCCTGTTTGGCTTTTGATAAACTGTTTACCTGCGTCCATAATGGCTGCAAAGAGGATATCTTCCTCCGCTTCACCTTCCGCACGGCAAAACAATTTCACTTCCTCTATGGTCAGGTCACTGATCTTCACAGGCGTCACCCTCTGCCTCTGTTCCAATTTCCACTTCAATCTCTGCAATCCGCTGAATGATTTCTTTTTTGGTTCCGGCTGTAGAAACTCCCATTTCTTTTGCCAGTTTTTTCAGGTCTGCGGCTGACATTTCTTCCAGATCCGCTTCATCCAGATAACCAACTTGCAGTTCCGCTTCATCCACACTCTGATCTGTGCTGTCTTCTGCATTGGAATTCTGATTTTCTGTAGTTTCTTCCCGTTTCTTATCAGGTTCGGGCTGTTCCTGACCATTCACCATGATTTTTGTTACATATCCCGCTTCCAGCAGATCTTGCAACGTATCATTTTCTTCCAGATCCATCTCCTGTCCCTGTCCCATAGATACTTTCCCGCCAAAACTTTTTACTGCTTTTACCCACATATGCATATCCTCCCTTCTGCTCAGGCAGATTTCATTTTCAGTACAGCCAGTTTCTGATGGTTAGAAACTTTGCTGTCAAATTCCATCCAGGAAAGGATGCCGATTGCGTGCATATCAGCGTATTTTTCACGCAGAACCTTGATTTCGATGTTTTCCCGCATGTTTACAGACAAACCGCTGTAATCGCCATAGAGGATAGCCGCAGCATCTGCCGCAATCTGTGGCATATTGTCAGAAAGGTACACAGGTTTTCCCAACATCTTGTAAGGGAATTCGCCGGAAATATCGTCCTGCAGAAGATATCTGCCGTTTCCGTCCTTCAACTGCTTCAGCACCACAAAAGTCTCTGGATGCATGGTCCAGCAAGCATCTTTCTGATACACCTGTTTTACTTTTGCCTGCACCGCAATCAGTTCATCTGTTGTAATGGCTGTTGCCGCTGCCGCAACCAATACATTATTGGTTGCCAGTGCACCTTCATTTTTTCCGCTTTCACCATTGAGCAGCTTTCCTTCCAAGAAAATAGCAATTTCTTCTGCCATCTGGCTGATGACGAAATCTACCACACTGAAAGAACCGTTGTTTTCCAAAGATTCTCCAATCAATGTCAATGCACCCGCCAGGAAGCCGTCCAGATCAACAGAAGTAAATTTACCGGAATCTGCTGTCAAAGCGGTAAATTCATCACTGAATGCCACTTTAATATCATGTTCGTCATTTTTTCCCCATACAGGAATTTTCAATTTTCCCTTTACATAGTACATAGTTGATTTTTCCAGAATCGGGCATCTGTCTTTTACTTCCTTGATGATGCGGTTTGCAATGGTTGTGGGGATGATTGCGCCGTTATCTCCCATAGTCAGGTTCTTTTCACCTGCACGTTCTTCCACCTTATTCAGGATATAATTACAAAACGCTCTTTCTTCCAGTTCTTCGGTGGTAGGCTCTTTTTCTGCCCCTTTCGCCTTGAAACCTTTTTCTTTTCTGGCTCTTTCTTCTGCCGCAATGGTGCTGTCAATCTGTTCAATCTCTTTTTCCAGATTTTTAAACTTTTCCAGTTCTTCCTGAGCCATAGCTCTTTCTTCTGTTTTTGCGGTATTTACCAGTGTTTCCATTTCCTGAACCTTTTCGGCTCTGTTCTCCTGCAATTTTTTCAAAAAACTCATGTTCATTCTCCTTTCAGCTTTTTCAGTCTTTCTTCCAGTTTGGTGTAGTCCGGTTTCTTCTTTTCCGCTTCAACCTGCATCGTAATTTCACCTGGCATAGATCTTTCTTCGATTTCTTCCTCTCCTTCTGCCCGAACCTCTACGCTGGTGGCGCTGTAACAAGGGTTTTGGTGGATGACCAATGTGACATGATCCAGTGTGATTCCTCTGATATGACGCAAGGGCAATTTCCCCTCACGTTCTTCCAAAGAATCGATCACATTTTTCATGCCAAAGCTCCATCCTTTGATCAGTTTTTCACGGGCTGCCTTTACCACTTCCGCATCGGATGTAACGGTTTCAGCCTTCAGACCAATGGCATCTTCTTTCAGTATCAATGATCCGTCACCTGTTCTTGTAATGACCCGTTCCCGGTTATGATCAATGGTCATTGGGATATCTGTTCCAGATTCCAATGCCTTGCGGAATACACCGCTTTCCACCCTTTCAATCACTTTTCCTCTAGGTGTAATCACCGGGCGGCTCTCCCGCTCTACCACATTGACATATCCTTCAATCCGCACTGTGTTATCTGCTCTGACTTCAATCCTCATGCTTCTCACCTCCCTTCCTATTTGAAAAATCCATAACCTTATTGGTGTTCGGCGTATAGATTGTTCCTGTTTTTGGATCGACCAGCACATCATTCAAACCGATCTTGATCCAGTTAAAACCAAGTGGCGGCATATCTTCTCTGGCTCGCACTTCGTCGATCTGCATGATATTGTGTTCCACCGCAATGCCATAGGCCTCATAGCGTTCCTTCAAATCCCCTCTGGTGATTTCTTTTGTATCGAAGGCAAAATAAAAGGACCCTTTCTCCCGTTCCAGAAGAAGGTCCCTGTCCAGAGCCGTTTCGATGGTATTCAACAATCCCATCACTACGTCGATATATTCTTTTCTGTCGTTGTCAGTTGCCCCACCGGTCAAAATGCTGGAAGGAAAACCAAAAATTTTGCAAATCTCATCACCATTTGTTTCCTTGTTTTCGTTGAGCTGCATTTCCACAGAGGTATTAGAGCTTTCTTTGAATTTTGCCCCTTTGTTCAGCACCACGACATTTTCTGTGTCATTGCTGTATACTTTCCTCCATGCGTTTCTGATGGCGTCTATGGAATCCTTATCGAGCCTGTTTTCTGACTCAATAAACCCTTTCTTGTTGCCGCCTTTTTTCACCAGATTTTCTTCAAACACCAAAGAATTATAAGCCACTCCAAAAATCAGCGGATTTTCCTGCCAGATAGGCAGAGAAGAAGCACCATCTCTGGCTCTGCGGTGAATCTTGAAGAATTCATGGGGCAGATATGTCCGTCCATTGACCATAATGTCATAATCCTTAAAAATTGGATCTGAATTTATGACAATGGAAACATCTTCTTCTTTCACATAATGCAGGCTTTTGATTTCCAGCCCTTCTCTGTTGATATAGACATATCCGCCTTTTCCCATATAGTAGTCCTCAATGAGCGCACGCCAAAATTCATCACTGTTGAGCGTGTCCCCCGGATCAGCGTTGAGCAGCCGCAGCCGATAATCGTCTTTGATTTCCCGCACCTCTCCATCTACCACCTGATACATGCGTATGGGCAGACGGCAAACGGTACCAGCAATCTTTTCAATACAGCCTTTTACCGTTGGAATCTGGAGCACTGTTTTTTTATTGATGTTTGATTCTCCGATCAGTGCCTGCAAAAGGCTTTCTTCCGCAGTTACCATTTGGCTTTCCTCTGCCCTGTCCTCTGTGATTCCAAAAAAATCTTTCATACGTTCCAAAAATCCCAATTTCTCACCCCCTTCTTATATGATTTGTGCGCCCCAACTATCCTCACCGAGCAGCACCGCATCCTGCAGAAGGTAGATGGCGTTAATCAGCGATACGACCATGTCCACTTTCCCGGATGATCGTTTCTTGTTGACATACTTATTCAAATTGGTGTCCTCGGCGCATCTGGCGTTCTGGAAATTGATTTCCAGCATCAAGTTTTGTTCGTAACAAAACAATTTGTTGAGGATATACTCCCGTAGCAATTTTGTAGGTCTGTGCAGTGTTTTGCTGTGCTGGATGATTTCCACGCACTCCAACGGGTTTTTATCATCGTTTTCCAGCTTCTGTACGGTCGATAGAGCGTTGTATCGGTCATACCCTACCTGTTCCACTATGACGCCGTATTCCTCCGGCAGGGACATGATAAAGTCATCAATCTGTGCCTCTTTTGCAGCAGCCCGCACTTCTTCCAGAGTAGCGTTACTACCCATGCGGATATTTTCCAGCACACTGTCACGGGTGAGGAAAGTCTTTTGAAATACGATGGCTACATTTTTCAGAATGGTATCGTAGTCAAGCTCTTTGACATTTTTTCCACCAATCAGCACTTCGCCCTCCTGCACATCATAGAATCGGGAGATCAGTTCAATCACAGTGCTTTTACCGGCACCAGACTGTCCCACAAGAGCCATGCGTTCCCCGTCATTGATTTTGAGGTTGACGCCTTGCAGTACATCAGTCTTGCCGTCATAGGAAAATCGGACATTGCGAAGTTCAATATCGTGATTTTGGGGGAAGTCTGTTCCTCCCTCATAAATCGGAATATCCAGTATCTCTTTGGTCTTAGTAATAGCGTTCAGCACATTGGCAAAATTAGTCCCCAGTTCCTGTAGGGGACGTATTTCCGTCAGATACATGGAACCTACATAGACGAACAGCAAAAATGCGCTGGCAGCCAGTGAGCCTTTCAGGAAAAACATTCCGCCGATTGGAACCATCATCAACATCCCACATTCGATGATAACAACAAAGGCCGCATAAGGTGGCCCCATGCGCCGGGAAG
>ERZ827037.1592-NODE-1592-length-23137-cov-18.927909_pt1 | contig 23137 bp, 19 predicted proteins | sample MGYA00519924_ERZ827037 | MGnify/ENA primary metagenome ERZ827037 (study PRJEB31778, sample SAMEA3449250) | human gut metagenome | biome: human gut; feature: human-associated habitat; material: faeces | place: United Kingdom | collected 2010/2012 ...
TGGTCGCTTCGGCCACCATATAGTTATACCCTGCCTTGTCGCTCTCTACAGCGGCCTTCCCCTCTGCCAGATACCCGCTGGGATCGGAGGTGAAGTAACCGGCGGTGATTTCATACTCCGTCTCTTTGAAGTCCGGGTAAACCGACTGATCCACCAGGCTGCTAAGGCCAACCAGGCCAGAGTAGTTCCCGCCATTCACGGTAATCTTACCTCCGGGAGCCGGGCTGTCAGGCTTCATGGTGTTGTCCGTTGCGACCACCGCGAACCCGCAGGTGGTAGAACCATTGTTATTCAAATCATACGTGGGCTCCGCGGCTGTCGCGGTAATGGTGCAATTATTGACCGTCGCGTTGGTAAACTTCACCTCAATGCCCGTGGACCCGCTGATGGTGCTGTTCTCCACCGTCAACGTTTGGTAACCCTGGTCTTGGTTTTCCGCATTAGCCTTGCTGTTGGAAATATAAATAGCCGGGCCCGCTTCGTTTCCATTGGAAATGGTGCTGTTCTTAATGGTATAGGTGTTCCCGCCATAAGAACCATTCTGATAGACGGCGAAATTGTTGGCGGTCAATTCCGCGCCGTCAATATTGAAAGTATTTTTTGGGCCCTGGCCCCACACAGCAATATCACTGCTGTGAATCTTGCCGTAAATGTTAAACGTGGCGCCGCCCTCTTCAGCTGTACTATTCGTGCCGGTAACGCCATACTTGCACTCTAGCACAGCGTCCTTAGACAATGTGACCTCCGCGTTCTTAACGGCAAAGGCCACTCTGCCGCTTTCGTTGCGGATGGTGCCATTCTGCATGGTAAATTTTTTACCCTCATACACTACAAAAAGATTGGCAGTGTCAGATGTCAGGGTAAACCCGCCCAGATCCAGCGTTGTATTGTTTTTAACGTTAATTCGGGCATTGTGGGTGGCACTCCGCAGCAGCCGGATGGTAGCGCCGTCCTGCGCAGCGCTGAACGCCTTATCCAGGGTATCGTAGAACTGGCTCCCCACCTGCGCCACAGCGTTTTCGGCAGTCAGGGCTTGTACGACATACTTCTCCCCATTTTGTACCACAGTATAGCCATCGGCGGCATACTGGCTGACATCCGCGGAGAAGGCACCGCCGCTGATTTTCAGAGAAGGTTTCTGGGAACAAGTGTCAGCACCTGTGCCATAACAATAAACATCCACCGCTCCCTCAATGGTGTTCGCGCTGGTATTCTGAATCTCCATTGTAGGAGCTTTGTCCCCATAGTCATCGCCCAGCCAATGCATCAAGTCGATGCCGGTGAGAGAAGAATGTGTACCGGTGATATTGACATTACGGAGCGTTGTGTTCCCATAATTGCTGGAAATCATGTACTGAGTAACAGCGGAACCATGCAAGTCCAAATCTTCCAATGTCAAGTCACAGTAATTCTGGATGAGCATAATGGTTTTTGTGCTGTTTCCATCAACATCAATCGTGCCGTTTTTCAGGGTAACCGTATTGCCTTTTTCCAAATGGAAACCCTGGGATTCCGTTCCAGTGGAACCAACAGCCGGGTCCTGGCAAGTATAGGTGTTTCCACCGAAGTCAATGGTCAAATTCACGCCGGTGGCGCCTTTCCCATTGAACAAGCCGATACCGCTGCCAGCGGCATTCTTAAGCAGTTTTACCGTTCCTGTTTTGCTATCGGATTGAATCACCGCTTCAACAGCCTCAGCCAAAGATGCGTAAGAGCTGCCACCCTCTACTTGGGCCACATCGCCTTCTGCCGCGCTGGCTGCCACAGGCAGCATTCCCACGACTAGGCAAAGCGCCAGCAGAGTTGCCAACAGTTTTTGCTTCATGTCCGTTACCTCCTAAAAAATTCATTGTGACCGCTCCGGGTAGCTTCCCAGCCGGCGGTATTTCTCCGCCGTGCGCCGGGAAATCCATTTTGGGGTCCGCGTTCGAAACCAACTTCTGTTGGAGTTTCCAACAGAAGCCAGGAGGATCCTCCTGGCTTTTTGTTATTGACGATTTTATTATAGCACATTCTTTTCATTCTGTCACGACATTTTCCTGTGGGCAACCCCATCTCCCGAGATTTGCAGCGCCTCCAAAAAGCGCCGCAGCGCCGCGCCTTTCGCTTTGCCTGGCAAAACACCGTCCTTTCTATTGAGAAACCCTGAAAAATCTGCTATAATCGTTGCTGGTAAAAAGCTATAAACCCAGGGAGATGGAACAGATGAACATTACATTGCAGGACCTCACCAAGCGTTTCCCAGCCAGGGGAAAGAAGGCCCAGGGCGAGACAACAGCGGTGCGGGACCTGACCTTTGAGATCCCAGACGGCAAACTGGTAGGGCTGCTGGGGCCTTCGGGCTGCGGGAAGTCCACCACGCTGAACATGATCTGCGGCCTGGAGCGCCCCACCTCCGGCAAGATCTTTTTTGGGGAGGAAGACGTCACCGCCCTGCCTCCCGAACCGCGGGGCGTGGGCATGGTGTTTCAAAACTACGCGCTGTACCCCCATTTGACCGTGATGCAGAACATCCTGTTCCCGTTGGAAAACTTAAAGGGGAAAGACCGGCCCTCCCGTCAGGAGATGCGCCAGCGGGCCTTGGAAGCCGCCAAGCTGGTGCAGATTGAAGAACTGCTGGAACGCAAACCCAAAGAGCTTTCCGGCGGCCAGCAGCAGCGGGTGGCCATTGCCCGGGCCCTGGTGAAAATGCCGCGGGTGCTGCTGTTGGACGAGCCTCTTTCCAACCTGGACGCCCGGCTGCGGTTGCAGACCCGGGAAGAGATCTGCAAGATCCAGAAAAAGACGGGGATCACCACCTTGTTTGTCACCCACGACCAGGAAGAGGCCATGAGCATCTCGGACAAAATCGTGGTAATGAAAGACGGCGTCCTGATGCAGCAAGGGGCTCCCCAACAGGTCTACGACGACCCGCAAAACTTGTTCGTAGCAAAGTTCCTGGGCACCCCGCCCATCAACGTGTTTGAGGGCCAGGTGCGAAATGGCCAGCTGCTGCTGGATGGCCAACCTGTACTGTCTGTGTCAGGCGCCCCGGACGGGGAAGTCTTTGTGGGCATCCGTCCCGAAGGCTTTGAGCCCACCCCCCAGGGGCCGGTTGCCTGTGCCTTAGACCGGGTGGAGGTCCTGGGCCGGGACACCAGCATTGTTTGCAGCCATCCCAGCTGCCAGACAAGCACCCTGCGGGCCATCATCCGCTCGGAGCAGCTGGTGGACATCTCTGAAAAGGAAGTCCGCTTTACACTTGTCCCTGAGAAGGTATTTCTCTTCGACCGGGAACGGGAAGAGCGGGTGCCTTTCACCCTTCCCTCCAGGGCTTAAAGGGAGGTGACGACATGGATCGAAATTCTAGAAAAGCCTGGCTTTACCTGCTTCCCTCCCTGATTCTGCTGGGCGCGTTTTTGATCTATCCCCTGATTGACGTGCTGATTTATTCCGGGGAGGAATGTTACAACTTCGCCTCCCAAACCTATCAAGGGATTGGCCTTTACAACTATTCGTATGTGCTCCACGACCCCTACTTCCTCCAGGCGGTGGAAAACACCTTTGTGCTGGTGATCATCACCGTGCCCACCTCCACCATCCTGGCCATTGTCATCGCCACGGCGCTGTCCTCCATCAAGCCCTTGCGGCAGCTGTACCAGACCATCTACTTCCTGCCCTATGTGACCAACACCCTGGCGGTTGGGCTGGTGTTTATGGTGCTGTTCCAGCGCACGGAGTACACTGACGGCTTGGTGAACATGGTGCTGGCCCTCTTTGGCGCCGGGCCCATTGACTTCATCAACGGCCCCCACTGGGCGAAGATGTTTGTGCTGTGCTTTTACACCATCTGGGTGGTGCTGCCCTTTAAGATCCTGGTGCTCACCAGCGCCCTGGCCTCTGTCAGCGACGAGTATTACAAAGCGGCCCGGGTGGACGGCACTTCCCGGACGCGGATCTTCTTCCGCATTACCCTGCCCATGATCTCCCCCATGATTGTCTACCTGGTGATCACTGGGTTTATCGGCGCCTTCAAAGCCTACAGCGACGCTGTGGCCCTCTTTGGCACAGATCTGAACGCCGCGGGCATGAACACCATTGTGGGCTATGTGTACGATATGCTCTATGGCGACAGCGGCGGCTATCCCTCTTATGCCTCGGCAGCGGCCATCATCCTGTTTGTCATTGTGCTGACCATCACTTGCGTAAACCTGCTTGTCACCCGCAAGCAGGCCCGGGATTGAGAGGTGCATCATGGATCAAAAGACTACCTATGAAAACAAGCAGGGAGCTATGCGCCGCAAAAGCGGCCTGCGCACCGCCCTGACCTATCTGTTCCTGAGCATCTGGGCTGTGGTGGTACTGTTCCCCTTTTATTGGATGGTGCTCAGTTCCCTGAAAAGCTACAGCGCCTATAACGCTGAGCACACCCCCGTCTTTTTCACCCTGGCCCCCACCTGGGAAAACTATGAAAACGCCTTCACCGCAGTGCCCTTGCTGGGCTACCTGCTGAACACCTTGATCTTCTCCGTGGCAACCACCGCCATCATGGTGATGGTGAGCACCTTGGCAGCCTACGCCTTTGCCCGGCTGAAGTTCCGCGGGAAAAACCTGGTGTTTGGGCTGTTCCTCTCCATGATGATGATCCCCACCGAGCTGGTGGTGATCACCAACTTTGTCACCATCACCAACATGGACTTGCGCAACAGCTTTTTGGGGCTGATCCTGCCCTCCATCACCTCGGTGTTCTATATTTACCTTTTAAAGGAAAACTTCGAGCAGGTGCCGGAAGAGCTGTACAAGGCAGCCAAAGTGGATGGCACCTCCGACTTCAAATACCTGTGGAAAGTGATGATCCCCATTTGCCGCCCCACCCTGGTGACCATCACCATTTTAAAGCTCATTGAGTGCTGGAACTCCTACGTGTGGCCCCGGCTCATCACCGACGACCCCGCCTATTACCTGGTATCGGGCGGCATCCAGGAGATCCGGGAAAACGGCTTTGGCCGGGAGAACATCCCCGCCATGATGGCCGCCGTTGTGGTGATCTCGGTGCCGTTGATCCTGCTGTTCTTGGCCTTCCGGAAAAAGATCATGGAAGGCGTTTCCCAAGGGGGTACAAAAGGATGAAAAAGCTTCTCTGCCTTGTTCTGGCGCTGGCCCTGTGCCTGCCCCTGGCAGGCTGCCACGGCAGCCGGGAGCGCACCGCCTTTGCCGTGCCGGCGTCCTTTGACGAATCTCAAACCTATGAGATCACCTTCTGGGCGAAAAACGATACCAATATGCGCCAAACTGATATTTACAAACAGGCCATTGCCGAGTTCCAAGACCTGTATCCCAATATCACCGTAAACCTGCGGCTGTACACCAACTACGGCGATATCTACAACGACGTGATCACCAACATTTCCACCGGCACTACCCCCAATGTCTGTATCACATACCCGGACCACATTGCCACTTACATCACCGGCGACAACGTGGTGGTCCCCCTGGAGGACCTGTTTGCCGACCCCCAGTACGGCCTGGGCGGGGAGGCTGTGAAGTTTGACAGCCCCACCCAGGAGGAGATTGTGCCCCAGTTTTTGGAGGAATGCTTGGTAAACGGCCATACTTACGCTGTGCCTTATATGCGCTCCACCGAGGCCTGCTATGTAAACAAAGACATGGTAGAAGCCCTGGGCTACACCCTGCCGGATACCCTCACCTGGGACTTTATCTGGGAGGTCAGCGAGGCGGCAGCAGCCACCAAAGGGGAGGACGGCATTTACGGCATCAACGGCCAAGAGGTGCTCATCCCCTTCCTCTACAAGTCTACCGACAACATGATGATCCAGATGCTCCAACAGCTGGACGCCGGCTACTCCACCCCCTCCGGGGAGGTGCTGCTGTTCAACGACACCACCAAAAGCCTGCTGTTGGAAATTGCCCAGCACGCGGCCACAGGAGCCTTCTCCACCTTTAAGATTTCCAGCTACCCTGCCAACTTTTTAAACGCAGGCCAGTGCATCTTTGCTGTGGACTCCACCGCCGGCGCCACCTGGATGGGCTCTGACGCCCCCCTGATCGACATTGCCGAGGAAGACCTGATCGACTTTGAAACCGTGGTGATGCCCGTCCCCCAGTTTGACACGGAGCACCCCCAGATGATCTCCCAAGGGCCTTCCATCTGCGTCTTCAACAAGGATGACCCCCAGGAAGTATTGGCCTCTTGGCTGTTCACCCAGTACTTGCTCACCGATTCCATCCAGATCGCCTATTCCCAAACAGAGGGCTATGTACCGGTGACCACCCGTGCCCAACAGAACCCGGAGTATCAGGATTACCTCTCCCGGGGAGGCGAGGACAACGACACCTATTACCAGGTGAAGATCGACGCGGCCAAGCTGCTGCTGGACCACCTGGACGGCACCTTCATCACCCCGGTGTTCAACGGCTCCACTTCCTTGCGGGACGCCGCCGGGCAACTCATTGAGGACGTGACCAAGGCGGAACGACGCAAACAAGAGATGACCGAGGCATCCATTGACCAGCTGTACCAAGACACCCAAGCCCTTTACCACCTGGATTCCATCTCCCCCTCCGGCGGCGGTAAGACAGAGCTGGGCGCATTGCCTTCCACGGCAGTGGCGTTGCTGGCTGCCCTGGCCGGCGCGTGGGCGCTGATCCTGCTCTATGTGGCAGTTCAGTGGTTCCGGAAGCGGCGGAAGGCAAAAAACGGGCCTTTGCCCCACAAGTAAACCCCGGGGAAAATTCCCGTAAAAGCTTTGGTCTTTCGTCAGAATGATTGACTTTTCCAGTATTTCGTTGTATAATGTGCCCGCTCACAGAAACCGACGCGTTTGCCCGGTTGGATTGGCAGGCGCGCCTTTGATGGGTAATATGCAAAGGAGTATGAGTGATTATGCGTAAATTGATCTGTGCAGTTCTGGCCCTGTGCTTGGCTTGCTCTATGGCAGCCTGCGCGGGCGGCAACAACAGCAGCTCTTCTGCTTCCGAAAGCAGCACTTCCGAGAGCTCTGTGGTGGAAGAGAGCAGCTCCGAAGCCGCTGAGGAAAGCTCCGAGGCTGCCGAAGAAAGCTCTGAAAGCGGAGCTGAGGCCACTGTGCTTTCCTACGACGAGTACATGGCTGCCGAGCTGGATTCTGAAGTGACCATCCAGGCGTATGTCCAGGCCAAGCAGTCCTGGTGGGAGGACAAGGCCACCGTGTACCTGCAGGACCAGGACGGCGGCTATTTCGCCTATGACATGGCCTGCACTGAAGAGGACTACGAGAAGCTCACCGAAGGCACCTGCATCCAGGTGACCGGCTTTAAGAGCGAGTGGTCCGGCGAAGTGGAGATCATGGACGGCAGCTTCACCTTTGTGGAAGGCGGCGACACATTCGTGGCCGAGGCTCTGGACGTGACCGAGAAACTGGGCACTGAGGAGTTGGAGTCCTACCAGAACCAGAAGGTTTCCTTCAAGGGCCTGACCGTGGCCCCCAGCACCGACGCCAATGGCGGCGAGGCTGCTTTCCTGTACAACTATGACGGTTCCGGCGCCCAGGGCGACGACCTGTACTTCAACGTCACCGTGGGCGACAGCGAAGAGGTCTACACCTTCACCGTAGAGTCCTACCTGTGCGGCAGCGACACCGAGGTGTACAAGGCTGTGGAAGGCTTGCAGGTTGGCCAGACCATCGACTGCGAAGGCTTTCTGTACTGGTACGAGGGCGTGAACCCCCACATCACTTCTGTGACCGTGGCCGGCTAACCCCTCTTATAACATGAAAAAGCACCCCGGGCAGCATTCCTGTCCGGGGTACTTTTCACCATGGAGCAAATTTGTTTGAGAAAGGGAGGCTTTCCATGACCTATGGGACCATTGTAGAGGGGAAGTTTCTGGCCCGGCCCAACCGGTTTATCGCCCATGTGGAAACGCCGGGAGGGGTACAGGTGTGCCATGTAAAGAACACGGGCCGCTGCCGGGAACTGTTGGTCACCGGGGCCACAGTGTACCTGGAAGAAAGCCCCAACCCCAACCGAAAGACGAAATACGACCTGATTGCTGTGGAAAAAGGGGATTTGCTGATCAACATGGACAGCCAGGCCCCCAACCAGGTAGCCCAGGAATACCTGCCCCGGCTGTTCCCCGGGCTTACAAGCTTCAAACGGGAACAGTCCTGGGGCAGCTCCCGGTTTGACTTCTATGTAGAGGCAGCTGGGGAGCGGTGGTTTTTAGAGGTGAAAGGCGTCACGTTGGAAGAGGATGGGGTGGTTCTCTTCCCTGACGCCCCTACCCAGCGAGGGGTAAAGCACTTGCAGGAACTGTGCCGCTGCCAGAAAGAAGGCTACCGAGCCTGCGTCCTGTTTGTGGTACAGATGAAAGGGGTGGACTATTTCACCCCCAACCGCCGCACCCACCCGGAATTTGCCAAAGCGCTGGAGGAAGCCGCCTCCCAAGGCGTCCGGCTGGAAGCGGTGGACTGCCTGGTGACCCCCTCTTCCCTGGTGCCCGATCAGCCGGTGGAGATCCGCCTGTAATACCATGGAAGAAAAAGCCGGGGCCACTGCGATGGTGCAGCGGCCCCGGTTGCATAGCGCTTATTGACCCTAGCTCGGGGCTTACCATGCAAGATAATGGGACTCGTCAATGGTGTCCAAGATTTGGGAAACTGCATCATACCGGGCCTGGTCTGAATCCGAACCTAGGCTCACTACCAGAAATTCTTTCCCGTGCTGCTGGTAGAGCACCACCAGGTTGTAGGCGCCTTCTAATGACCCCGTTTTGATCCCCTTCACATTTGGGTTAAAATAGGCGGAATCCGGATCCAAAAAAGCGTTGGTATTCTCCCAAATCAAGGAAGAACCATCGGGCAGCAAAGCCGTGTAGGTGTTTTGGGATACCAGTTCCCGAAACCATGACTGTTCCAACAGCCGGGAACATACCTTTCCCAGATCCTCTGCCGTTGTGCAGGACTGGGTATCATACCCGCTGGGGTCATACAGGTTTGTCCCGCTGTAGCCCCGCTCTTGGAGATACCCCCGCAGGCCCTCTAAAAAGGCTTCCACCCGCTGGGTACCCGGGGCGCTTTCCGGCGAGAGCATTCCACCGCACAGGTCAGCCACCGCATAGGCTGCGTCGTTTCCAGAGGGCAGCAGCATGGCCGCAAATAGATCTTCCATCCGGTATTCCCCAGCAATGAGCCACGCCATGGAGGAATCCGGCTTCACCAAGCCCAACGCCTCACTGGTGACTGTCCCGCGTTCTTCCGGCCCCACCAACGTGGACGCATATTCCACCACAAAAAGCTTGGCCAGGCTGGCTGGAAGCAAGGGGGCTTCCTGATTTTTGCTGTGGAACGCTTCCCCATTGGAGAGGTCTGTCAGCAACAGTGCCTGGGCATTGTACCCCTCCTGATGGCCCTGCTGGTAAAGAAACGCCAACAGCTGATCCTTCTGGGGACGGAGATTTTCCGGCCGCATGGCCCAAGGGACCGCTACCGCCAACAAAATACCTGTTACCAATAGAATCCCTGGCCAGCGGCGCCCTCTTTTCCCCCCGCGCCGTTTCCGGCGCTGGGAGGAACTCCATACATCGCGCTCCCCGCTGGCAGCTTGATGACGGGGAGCAACATTACGCCCCATTTTCTCAGCTCCCCATTAAGAAATCCAACACATTCCATCCATCAGAGGATTGTGCTTTATACAGTTCAGTATAACCGCAATTGTTACAGCTCACAGTGATAAACTTCTTGTTCTGCACGTCAAAGACCTTGGCGAAATTTCCTCCTGTAGCCTGCAACTGGTCTGTTTCATATTGGGTACAACCGCATTTGGGGCACACATAACGCATTTTTTCCATAAAATCCCCTCCTTTTTTTTAATTTATCACAGGGAACTAACAAATAGGCATACCTTTTTCTTACGTATTTCTAACACGGGGGGAAGCAGTCAAGAGAAAGAATGTTTTTCTATAATTTCACAGATAAAAGAAATTCCCAATCAATCTTTCATGTATAATTTAAAAAATACAGAGAGTTTTTATTGACTTTTTAATTCCCATCACATATGATAGAAAGCAGAGACGGGTACGCGACCGCAGGAATCTTTCTCCCATGGGAGGCGCACAATGAACAAAACCTACTTCAGACTCACCAAAAGTGAGAACGAGATCATGGATCTGCTGTGGAAAGAGGGGCGTCCCCTTTCCCGCTCAGAGATCATTGAGCTCACACCAGACCGCAGCTGGAAACCGGCCTCCATCCACATCCTGCTCAATTCTATGCTGGAAAAAGGCGCCATTCAAGTGGCTGGGTTTGTCCAAAGCACCAAAAACTATGCACGTACCTTCACTGCCACCTTGACTGCCGATGAATACGCCGTAATGCAGTTTAAACACAGCTCAACGTTCAACGAACAGTCGCTCTTCCATTTGGTGTCCGCCCTGGTGGAAGACATTGAGGATCGGGACACCCTGGACCGGCTGGGTGAACTCCTGGAAAAGCGGAAACAGCAGCTGGGCTAACGTCTCTCCCAAATGCAAACCCCCGAAAGGATCGCTCCTTCCGGGGGTTCTTTTTTCTAGGATGGTTTCAGCCTACGCCCGCTTTTAGATGGACAGCACAGCGGAAGCATGATACAGCTTCTCGTCAAAGGTACGGGGCATATCCAGGGCCTCGGTGATATCGAAGTCCACAATCTCTTCGCCCTTCATGGCCACCACACGATTGCCAATGCCGTTTTGCAGCAGCTCCACAGCATGATAGCCCATACGGCTGGCCACAACACGGTCCCGCAGGGTGGGACAACCACCACGCTGCACATGGCCCAGGATGGTAGCACGGCTTTCAATGCCAGTTTCTTTCTGGATACGCTCGGTGATCTCCTGGGTATGGCCCACGCCCTCGGCCACCACAATGATATAGTGGCGTTTGCCGGTGGTCTGCGCCATACGGATACGGCCAATGACGTCCTTCTCAAAATCAAAGGGGATCTCAGGCACCAAAGTGGCGATGGCGCCGGCAGCCACGCCCACGTTCAGGGCGATGTCACCGCAGCGGCGGCCCATAACCTCCACCACACTGCACCGGTCGTGGGACTCGGTGGTGTCGCGGATGCGGTCGATCATCTCCATGGCGGTATTCAAAGCGGTGTCGTAACCGATGGTGTAATCGGTGCAGGCAATATCGTTGTCAATGGTGCCGGGCACACCGATGGTGAGGATGCCCTCGCCAGTGAGGTCACGGGCGCCGCGGAAAGAACCGTCGCCACCAATGACCACCACGCCGTCAATGCCCATTTTCCGGCAGACGTCAGCAGCCTTCTTCACACCTGCGGGGGTGTTGAACTCGGGGCTGCGGGCGGTGAACAGCGCAGTGCCGCCATGCTGCATAATATCGGACACGCTGCGCATATTCATCTCCTTCAGGTCGCCGCCCAAAAGGCCGTTGTACCCGCGCATCACGCCGTATACTTTCATCCCAAAGTTGATGCCCGTGCGCACCACAGCGCGCACAGCCGCATTCATGCCGGGGGCGTCGCCGCCACTGGTTAAAACTGCAATACTTTTCGCACCCATTGTTGATTCCTCCAACTATTGAAAATCGGGTATTCGCACCCTAATGGTAACTGTCTAAATATCATTATACCAAAAGCCGGTAATTTATCAAGTGTTTCCGCAATATTTTACACGGCGGCGTCCCTGGTCCCTCACTGCTTGGGGCCAAAATAGGCCACATTTTCTTTCCCTAACAGTGCCTCCAGTGCCCGCAGCAGGGGCCGGTTTATATCCACCCGGTATTTGGCCGGTGCCCGCAGCAATTTCCCGGTATCCCGGAAGTTCAAATACAGCTCCGTGGCGCCTCCATCAAACACTGCCACATACCGCATGGCCTTCTGATAATGGGGGTCCTGTTCGCTTTCAAAACGCAGGTATAGCCCCGGGCGCACCTGCTTGCCTGTAGAAACGCCTACAGCCGCTGGGTCTGACGGTGCCGACACCGTGTTGCAAATCAGTTCCGGGGCTTTGTCCTCGGTGAAATTCAGCTTCCCGGCCAATTCCACCACAGCCCCCTCATACAGCAAACTGCCGTACTGCTCCAGGGTATTTGGGAACACCAGGGCCGTCATGGCGCCATACATATCCTCCACAGAGAGGAATGCCATCTGGGCGTTGTTCTTGGTGGCTTTCCGCCGCACACCCACCACCAGCCCCAACAGGGTCACCCACTGGCCATCCTGGTAGCGTCCGCCCTCTTCCCCGGCGCTTTGCAGGATCTCATCCATCCGGGCATACCCCCCCGACTGATACAGCCCGGCATAGGCCGCCATGGGATGGCCGGAAAGGTACATCCCAGTCACCTCTTTTTCCATAGAGAGCTTGTCCGCGCTGGGAAAGTCCTCCGCCTTATCCAGAGAGGGCTCCCCTGCCTCCTGGGAATCCGGCGTGTCGAAAAAGCCCATCTGGCCCTCCACGTTCCGGCGCTTGTCCGCCTCCAGGGAATCCAGCACCCGCTCCACCGACAGAAGCATCTCCCGGCGGTTGTTTCCCAGGCCGTCCAGGGCGCCGCATTTAATCAGGCTTTCAATGGCCCGGCGGTTCAGGTCCCGGCCTGTCATCCGCTTGCAGAAATTGTAGAAGGAAGTGAACTCCCCGCCACCCCGGCGCTCGTCCACCATCCGGGCAATGGCTCCCCTGCCCAGGTTCTTCACCGCCAGCAGGCCAAACCGGATGCTCTTCCCCACCACGGCAAAGCCGCTTTGGCTGAAGTTCACATGGGGCGGCAGCACGGTGATCCCCAGACGGCTGCACTCCTCAATGTACTCGGCTACCTTACCGGTCTGACCCAGCACACTGGAAAGCAGTGCCGCCAGATACTCACAGGGGTAGTGGCACTTGAGGTAGGCGGTCTGGTAGGCCACCGCCGCATACCCTGCCGCGTGGGACTTGTTAAAGGCATAGCTTGCAAAGTTTTCGATCTCCTGGAACAGCGCCTGGGCAGTGGCCTCGTCCACGCCCCGGTTGAGGCAGCCCTGCACTTCCCAGGTGCCGTCCTCCCGCTGCTGGCCGTGGAGGAACACCTCCCGCTCCCGCTCCAGCACGTCATGCTTTTTCTTGGCCATAGCCCGCCGGACAATGTCAGCCCTTCCCAGGGAGTACCCTGCCAGGTCCCGGAAGATCTGCATCACCTGCTCCTGGTAGATGATGCATCCCCCGGTGGGGGCCAAAATGGGACGCAGCAGCTCATGGCGGTAACGCACGGAAGAGGGGTCTTTACGGCTTTCCAGGTACTGGGTGATAAACTGCATGGGGCCCGGCCGGTACAGGGAGATAATGGCGATGATGTCCTCCATACAGGTGGGCTGCGCCTGGACCAGCAGCCGCTTCATCCCGGGGGATTCCAGCTGGAACACCCCTTCGGAGTTTCCCTGGGAGAGCATCCGGAACACTGCCGGGTCGTCCTGTGACACCGTGTCCACGGAAAACGCCGGGTTTTTCTGGCGGATCATCTTCTGGGCGTTATCGATCACCGAAAGGTTCCGCAGCCCTAAGAAATCCATCTTCAACAGGCCCAGTTCCTCAATGGCGGTCATGGTGTACTGGGTCACCACGGCGTCGTCGTTTTTGGAGAGGGGCACATAGTCCATCACAGGACGGTCGGTGATGACCACCCCGGCTGCGTGGGTAGAGGCGTGCCGGGGCATTCCCTCCACCTTTTGGGCCATGTCAAACAGCTCTTTCACCTGTGGGTCCGACTGATACCGCTCCCGCAGCTCCTTGGACTGCTTCATGGCAGCTTCCAAGGTCATGCCCAGGGAGAAGGGCACCAGCTTGGCCACCTGGTCCACCTTATTGTAGGGGATGTTCAAGACCCGGCCCACGTCCCGCAAGGCACCCCGGGCCGCCATGGTGCCAAAGGTGACGATCTGGGCTACGTGGCCGGCGCCGTACTTGTCCACCACGTAGTCGATCATCTCGTCCCGGCGCTCGTCGCTGAAATCTATGTCAAAGTCGGGCATACTCACCCGCTCGGGGTTTAAAAACCGCTCGAACAGCAAGTCGTACCGCATGGGGTCCACGTTGGTGATGCCCACGCAATAGGCCGCCAAACTCCCCACGCCGGAACCCCGTCCCGGCCCCACCGGGATGCCCACGCTTTGGGCATAGCGGATGAAATCCCACACGATCAGGTAGTAGTTCACATATCCCATCTGGGCGATGGTGTTCATCTCGTACTCCAGCCGGTCCCGCAGCTCCTGGGTCACCCCGTCCCCGTACCGGCGGACAAGGCCCTCCCGGCACAGCTTTTGGAAAAAAGCCTGGTTGTCACTGCCGTCCGGGGTGGTGAAGGCGGGCAGTTTTGTCTTGCCGAATTCCAGCTCCACATCGCAGCGGTCGGCGATCTTCCCCGTGTTTTCAATGGCCTCGGGCACATCGGGGAACAGTGCGGCCATCTCTTCCTGGCTCTTCAGGTAAAACTCCTCCGAGCCGAACTCCAAAGTGCCCTCATCCTCCACCGTGCGCCCTGTTTGGATACAGATGAGTACATGGTGCATCTTGCTGTCCTCAGGGGCAATATAGTGGCAGTCGTTGGTGCACACCAGGGGGATACCCGTTTCCCGGGACAGCCGGATGATCTGGGGGTTCACTCGCTTTTGCTCCGGCAGGCCATGGTCCTGCAACTCCAGGAAAAAGTTCCCCTCCCCAAAGATCTCCCGGTACCGCAAGGCAGCCGCTTTGGCCTCTGGGTAATCCCCCCGGGACAGGGCGCGGGGGATCTCCCCGGCCAGGCAGGCGGACAGGGCAATCAAACCCTCATGGTATTCCTGAAGCAGGTCCAGGTCCACCCGGGGCTTGTTGTAAAAGCCCTCCACCCAAGCTTTGGATACCAGGGCGGCCAAGTTGCGGTAGCCAGTTTCGTTTTCGCACAAAAGCACTAAATGGCGGTTTTCCCCGTCCAGCTCGTGGACCTTGTCGAACCGGGTGCGCTTGGCCACATACACCTCGCAGCCGATGATGGGCTTGATCCCCCGCTTTTTCGCAGCCTTATAAAAATCGACCACGCCGTACATACAGCCGTGGTCGGTGATGGCCACCGCACTTTGGCCCAAAGCCTTGGCGGCGTCTAACAGCTTTTCAATCCGGCAGGCGCCGTCCAAAAGGCTGTATTCCGTGTGCACGTGTAAATGGGCAAAGGCCACAGCAGCCTCCTCCTTTCCCGTTTATCCTTCCTCTTGATGGTCCAGATACTCCTGGCTCACTTCAATCCAAAAATAGTACTCCATACCGATGTTCTCCCGCTGGGTGCCCCAATAGCACTCCTCGCACACAAGGTAGGTTCCCGGCTCCTCCGGGCACTGGAACGAGCCGCCGGTTTCGGTGTACACCAGGCCGTCCTGGTCATAGATGGTAAAAGCAAAGTCCCCGTTATCCGACCATCCGTCGAAATGCACCGTGGTAGAGTGGTCAAACACCAGCGTAGGAGCACTGTCACCCACCTCGCTGGGCACCAGCCGCCGGGACTCCGTCCGCTCCCTCTTGTGGGTGGTATAGATCTGGTTCGCCAAGGGGGTGTACTCCTGCCCGCCGCTGCTGATGGTGACCGTGCCCACCTGGGGCGTGCCGGTGTTAAACTGGCCAAAGATCAACAACATCACCATCAGGATAAACGTCACCATCAAAATGGCCCCGCCGTAAACGGCCAGCTTCATCCGCCAGTCGCCTTCCACTTTCATGCCATCGATCCGTTTTCTCAGCTTGTCTTTCAGCGCCAACACGCCGCCCCCTTCTCTTCCCTCAATTTTCCCTTGCAGGCTCTTACAACAGGCTGTCCACGCCCCGCTCTTCCAAGATCTTCTCCCCCATTTGCAGCAGCCGCTGCAACCGGTGGTTCACCCCGCTGCGGGTGATCCCCAGCCGCTGGCCCAGCTCCCGCAAGGTCATGTCCGGATGGTCCAGCCGAAGCCTGGCCAGCTCTTCCAACTCCTCCGGCAGGCTGTGGAGCCCCTGGGTATCGCTGATGGCCGCAATGGCCGCCACCTGCCGGGCCGAAGCCGAGTAGGTCTTGTCCATGTTGGCGGTTTCAAAGTTGGTCTTCCGGTTGATGTTGTTCTTGACCTCTTTGTACATCTTCACCTGCATCAGCTCCATGGCGGCGCCCGGCGCCCCCAGGTAGGTAAGCAGGTCCTCAATGGGGCCGCTCTCCTTCATGTACACCACATAGCCGCCCTTGCGCAGCGCCACCGCCGGCGACAGGGGGAATGCCTCCACCTCGCACAACAAGGTGTACAGGTCGTTTGCCAGGTTTTTGTGGGGCACTGCAAACTCCAAATGGTACTCCTTGTTGGGGTCGGTGGCCGTGCCGCAGGTGAGGAACGCCCCCCGCAGGAACGCCGCCACGCAGCAGCTGTTTTCCACGTTGGCCCGGTTCAGGCGTAGGCTGGTTTCCTTGCCCGTGTGGCCAAACTCCTGGAGCATGGCTTCCCGGGAACCGGAGTCCGGCAGCCCCACCCGGTAAGCCGGCTTCTTCCGCCGGCTTACCCCGAAACTCAGCTCTCCAGACACACCAGCCCCCGCGGCAGCCAGTTCCAGCATCCGCCGGGCTACTGCCCCGTTCTCCGTGACAAAGGCGGCTTCCTTCAAAGTGAAACACTTGGAGAAAAGCCACGCCCCGTAGCACTCGGCCCGCAGGCAGCACTCCCGCTTAAACTCCAGCTTGCACAGTTCATTCTTGATATCCGATGAAAAGGACACGGCTCTCTCCCCCCTTCTGGGACTTTGCCCGCTTTGTTAGAATTTCTGGATATCCCGATGGGTGACGCTGGCCTTCACACCCATGTCAGTGAGGTGGTCGCACATATACTGGGCCAGGGCCACGGACCGGTGATGTCCTCCCGTGCAGCCCACGGCAATGACCAGCTGGCTTTTGCCCTCTTTGGAGTAAAGGGGCAGCAGATAGTCGATCATATCCGTAAACCGGGAAACAAACCCTTTTGTTTCCTCTTTCTCCATGACGTAATCCCGCACAGGGGCGTCCAGGCCGGTCAAAGGGCGGAGGTTTTCATCGTAAAAGGGGTTGGGCAGGCATCGCACGTCAAACACCAAGTCCGCCTCCATGGGGATGCCGAACTTGAACCCGAAGCTGATGCAGTGCACAGACAGGGAATCCTGGGCGCTGCTCAAAAACAGCTCGCTGATCCGGGCCTTCAGCTGGGCAGGGGACACCCCGGAGGTGTCGATGACATAGTCGGAGCACTCCTTCACCGGCTTGAGCATTTCCCGCTCCAGCTTGACCGCCTGTTCCAACGCGCCGCCCATCTCGTCGGCCAGGGGATGCTTCCGCCGGGTTTCTTGGAAGCGGTTCACCAACACCCCATCGGAGGAGTCCAAAAACAGGATTTTATAGGGCTTTTTGTCCCGCTTTAAAGATTCCATGGCCGTAAAGAACGACTTGAACAATTCCCCGCCCCGGGTATCCGTCACCACGGCGGCCCGGTTGCGGGAACCTTCCGACTGGACGCACAGGTCGTAGAACACAGGGATCAGCGCGGGCGGCAAGTTATCCACGCAGAAAAACCCGATGTCTTCCATGGCGTGCATGGCCCGGGTCTTCCCCGCGCCGGAGAGCCCTGTTACAATGACAAATTCCATAGCTGTTCCCCCTTTACACTTCCCCGGTCACCCGGATTTCCGGTTCCAACCGGATCCCTTTTTTCTCAAACACTTCCTCTTGGATCTGCCGGATCAGCTCCAGCACGTCCTGGCAAGTGGCGCCGCCTGTGTTGACAATGAACCCCGCGTGTTTGGGGCTCACCTGAGCGCCCCCCACCTGGCGGCCCTTCAAACCGCACTCCTCAATAAGGGCAGCGGCATAGGCGCCTTGTGGACGCTTGAACACACTGCCCGCGCTGGGCATATCGTAGGGCTGCTTTTCTTTGCGGCGGCCCATCAGCTCTTCCATCTTCCCGGCAATCTGGACAGGGTCCCCCGGCTGCAGCCGGAAATCCACAAAGGTGATCACGTCCCTGCCGCCGGTATACCGGCTCTTCCGGTAGGCAAATTGCAGCTGTTCCCCTGTGGCCTGCCCCTCTTCCCCAGAAGGCGACAAGTGCAGCACCCGCTCTATCACATCTTTCATCTCGCCTCCGTAAGCGCCAGCGTCCATATAGGCCGCCCCGCCCACCGAACCCGGGATCCCCCAGGCAAACTCCAGGCCGGAAAGCCCCCGCTCCCGGGCAAAGGCACACACCGAGGCCAAGGAGGCCCCTGCCCCCGCCCGGACAAACCCGCCGGGCAGCAGTTCCACACGCTTCAGTTCCCCGGAAAGCAGCAGCACCGCCCCCCGGATCCCCTTGTCGCTCACCAGCAGGTTGGATCCCTTCCCTAAAGTCATAAAGGGCAGGCCCGTTTCTGCCAGGGCACCCACCAGCCCCTTGAGCTGGGGCAGCGTTTCCACGGTGACGAACCGGTCTGCCGGCCCGCCGATCTGGAAGGTGGTGTGGCGGCGCATAGGCTCGTTTTCCAGCCGGGGGCACCCCAGGGCGTCAGCGGTTTGGTCGAACAGGGTGTACGAAAGCTCCATGTCAGCTTCTCCTCTCGAAGATGTGGGTATAGCGGGAAAGGTAGTCGTCCAGCCGCTCCTGGGAGGCGTTGAGGATCAGCTCTTCGGGGAAGTCGATCTCCGAGAGCATCTCCAGGGCAAAGCCGAACTTGCCCACGCTGGTTTCAAAGTGGGCGTCGGAGTCCACCACAATGGGCACCCCGTGGCGCTTGCAGCACAGGGCGATCTTCTTGCAGTTCTCGATGTTCTCCTTCCGGTTCTCAAAGGAGTGGTTGTTGATCTCCACCAGCTTGTGGTTCTCCCCGAACACAGGGATGACCTTTTCATAATCGTAGGCAAACAGCGGGTCCCCGCTGTGACCGATCACGTTCACCTTGGGATTTTTTGCAACTTGCAGCCATAGGTGGGTAGTCTTTTCCACATCCGGATCCTTCAAGCCCTCCAGCCCCAGGTGGTGGATGGAGGCCACCACCCAATCCAGCCGTTCCCCATCCTTGGGTTCCAGGTCAATATGGCCCTCAAAGTCCAGCACATTGGCTTCGATGCCGGCAATAGCCAGCACACCACGGCAGTGGAGGGGCAATTCATGAAGGCAGGAAAAGTACCAGGGCCCCGGCGCTCCGGGCATGGTGCGGGCATGATCCGTGATAGCCAGGGCATAGAGGCCCTTCTCCCCGGCGGCCCGGACCATCTCTGTGACCGTGCTGTAGGCGTGGGTGGAAGCAATGGTATGTGTGTGCAGGTCCGCTATCAATTTATACGTTTGGCTCATCAGATATCCAGATCCTTTTTAATGTCCTCGCCCTGAAGCTCCGACAGATCCACCCCCAGGGAGGACAGCAGCTCTTGGGCGGCGTTATAGCCCATTTTCTTTTGGCGGTTGTTCATGGCAGCCACCTCGATGATCACAGCCAGGTTACGGCCGGGTTTCACAGGGATAGTGAGCACCGGCACCCGGATGCCCAAGATCTCCGTGAACTCACTGTCGATGCCCATGCGGTCGTAGACCTTGGTGGCGTCCCAAATCTCCAGGTTGATGACCATGTCGATCTTTTCAGAAAGCTTAATGGCGCCCATACCAAAGATCCGCCGGGCGTTGATGATGCCGATACCCCGCAGCTCTATGAAATGGCGGATATTGGCAGGGGCCTGGCCCACCAAAGATTTGTTGGAAACACGGCGGATCTCCACAGCATCGTCGGCAATGAGCCGGTGGCCCCGCTTGATCAGCTCAATGGCGGTTTCGCTTTTTCCCACGCCGCTGTCCCCCACCAGGAGGATGCCTTCGCCATACACCTCGATGAGCACGCCGTGCCGGGTGATCCGGGGGGCCAGCTCCACATTCAGCAGAGAAACCAAGTCAGCCACCACATTGGAGGTGGAATCCTTTGAGGAAAGCAGAGGGATATCGTATTTATCCGCCGCAGCCCGCATAAAGTCACAGGGTTCAATCCCACGGGCCACAATTACTGTAGCAGGTTTCAATGCGAAAAAGTGGTCGATGGCCGCTGTTTTTTTCTCCTCGCCCAAGCTGTCCAGCATAGCCATTTCCGAACGGCCCAGCACCGTGATCCGGTGGGGGTCAAAGTAATCGCAGAAACCATATAGTTCCAAACCGGGGCGGATGACGTCCCGGGAACGGATTAAAATTTCCTCAGCGCTGTAGGGCAAGTGGAGCGCCGTTAAACTCAATTCCTTGATGATTTTCGCCAGGGGGATGGTATACTCTTCCGTCATAACACAAACATCCTCTCTTTCATACTCAATCCGCACCTTCCAGGCAAAAAAAGCAGCCCAGGGGGCGGGTACAAGCCCACACACGGGTGATTTCATTATAAACGATTCCACAGCAAAAATAAAGTGTCCATCATCCTACACACCACCATTTCAAAATATTTTTACTTTTTTTAAAATACCTCTTGCTTTTTTCAAAATCCTGTATTATAATAATTAAGCTGATTAAAAACAGCGCCAAAATTATATCGCGGGGTGGAGCAGTTCGGTAGCTCGTCGGGCTCATAACCCGAAGGTCGTAGGTTCAAATCCTGCCCCCGCAACCATGAAAAACCCGCATGAATCCTGGATTTGTGCGGGATTTCTTTTTTCTCCTTCCTCCCGAAAATCGGGATTTGTTCAAGAAATGTTCAAGTCAAGAAAAAGTTAAGCGGTCTGGCACCTGTTTGGGATGCCGGGCCGCTTTCTTTGTTTTACCCCTCTTTGGCGGGCAGCAGGACGCTTTCCAGGGCATCGCTGGCGGCCTCCTGGGCGCTTTTGAGGGCGTGGGAATAGATATTGACCAGGGTAGAAGCCTGGGCGTGGCCTGTGCGGGCCTGCAAGGTGCGTATGTCCACCCCCGCCGCAATCTGCAACGTGGCGAAGGTGTGGCGCAAGCTGTGGGGCGTGATATGCTCCAGGCCGTGGCGCTTCAAGAAGTCGTTCAGCCAATAGTTGATGGTGTCCGGGTTGATGGGCTTTCCATCGTGCTGGACGAACAGCCGCCCAGCCTCTCCCTGCCAGGCGTCCCCCCAGGCAAGGCGCTGCCGGTTCCAAGCGGCCCGGTACTCCTGGAGCACCTCCATCACAAAAGCCGGCACTTTTACCGCCCGGACGCTGGAAGCGGTTTTGGTAGGCACCTCCACCACGCCATTCCCCTGCTGGTATTGGGAGGCCCGCACCACATTGATGATCTGCCGTCCCTCGTCAATGTCCTGCCAGGACAGGCCGCACAATTCCCCGCGGCGCAGCCCTGTAAACAGCAGAACCACAAAAGCGGCTTTCTTCCGTATGTCCGTTTCCTCCAGTACAGCGGACAAAAAGCGGCGGGCTTCTTCATCGTCCATATAAACCGCTTCTTTCCGCTGGACTTTCGGGGCGGTAGCGTGCTCTCTGGCTACGTTGAAGGGCACCAGCCGCTCTCGCTTGGCCTTCTCCAAAATGGCGGACAGCAGCCGGTGGTGGTGCTGGATGGTCTTATCCGAAAGGGGTTTCTCGCTGTCGTGGAGGGTAAACAGCTCCCCCACGGGGATTTCCAGGGCCCCCGCGATCTTAGCGGCGGTCTTTTGGTTGACCCGCTCGCCTCTGGCCGCCATGCTCACCGTGGAAGCGGCAACCCCCGCCCGCTTGCCCAGGGCGTCCCGAGACAGGCCCCGCTTTTTCAGCAGCGGCCCCAGCTTCTCCGACCGGGCATAGGCCGCCCGCTTGTTCACACCCCTTTCCGCCAGGTTTTTATAAAAGGCTTCCAGGTGGCGGGCTTGCAGCTTCTCCAGTTTGATGTGGCCCAGGGCCGCGTTGATGCGCTTGTACAGCTCCCAATAGCGGGCGCGGGTCTTGGGGGCCAGGGGCTCGTTTTCAATCCAGTGCTTGGCGTACTCCCCCAGGGTGGTTCTGGAATCGTAGGCCAGCAGGCCCCGCTTTACCTGGTTCTCGAACAAAACCGCCTGCTTTTCCGCCTGTTTGTCCGCCGTGGCCTCTTTCATGCCAGGGGCGGGCCGCCAGGTCTTGCTTTTGGTGTGCTGCCTGCCCTCCCCGTTCTCGTCCAAAAACACCCGGATGAGATAGGACAAGCTGCCGTCCTTGCCGTGGCGCTTGGTGATGTTCGCCATGTGTGAAGCCTCCTTTCCTGCTGGCGTTGTCATGTTTGCCATGTGGCAAATGGCTTTTGCTATTTTCGCCATATAGCAAAATCCACCCGCTTTTCCCGCTTTTTCAGAAAACCGCTAGGTTTCTCTGTTGATAGGCGAAAGCGGTTTACCCTTCCTCGCTGTCTTTCTTTTCTGCTTCCGGGGCGGTGTTCTCCCTGTGGACAACTTATTTATCACAATTTTTGCTTTCAAGATCTGGATTGAATTCTGGCTGAAATCTTGGATTTTCACACAACTCATCTAAGCGAATCATCGCTTCTATTTTTCCCCTTCGGTTTAAATAATCAAACGACTCTAGTATTCTCTCTTTTATATAAGAATCAGGAAGACCATTCATAACGGAAACAAAAATTTTATCAGCTCTCTTTTGAGCTTCCTTTTCTTGGTCAAGAGACATTCCTTCAATTTGTAAATTTATTTCATTCTCCAAATTGACTTTATACGATGTCAATTTCTCAATTTTAGGCGAGTGATAATCGGAAGAATTGGGATTGTTATACTCTTTTGAAAACATTTCTGTCATATATTTGGCCATGCTGAGTGCTTTTTCTCTAGAATCATCAGGAAGTAAGTTTTCTATTGGTACACCAAGGGCAGCTGCAACTTTTTTTAAAACGGGGTAGGTTACTGCACTACTATCCCGCTTTGTTATGGAATATAGGGTATTGAGAGACACGCCAGATTCCGCTGCTAACTGTTTGATAGTTTTCTTTTGCTCTTTCAAAATTGCTTTGATAATTGCGCCTGTGCCCATGTGAGCAGCCTCCTTTCCTTTTTTAGTAAAGCACAAATTAGTGCAAATTTCAAGCAATTTCTGAAAAATAGTATTGACAGCCTCGATTTAGTGCGATATAATTAGCGCACAGAAACTAATTAGTGCAATCGAGGTGATTCCATGAAGATCAGCAGACAGCAGTTAGAGCTTGCCCAGGCCCAGGCGGGAATGAGCGCCACCCAGCTTTCGGAGGCGTC
>ERZ827037.1614-NODE-1614-length-22934-cov-12.568993_pt1 | contig 22934 bp, 25 predicted proteins | sample MGYA00519924_ERZ827037 | MGnify/ENA primary metagenome ERZ827037 (study PRJEB31778, sample SAMEA3449250) | human gut metagenome | biome: human gut; feature: human-associated habitat; material: faeces | place: United Kingdom | collected 2010/2012 ...
TTATATCTTCTAAGTTTACTGTATCAATTATAAATTCCATTTTCTTTTCTCCTATAATGTTTGTTCAGTTCTTCCAATAATATCATCTTGTGTTGCTTTTGATAACACATTAAAGAATGCGGAATAGCCAGCAACACGAACAATTAAATCTTTATGCTTTTCAGGATGTGCTTGGGCATCTAATAATGTTTCTTTAGAAACAACATTGTATTGAACATGATAACCTTTTAATCGATTGAAGAAGGTTTTAATCAACATTTCAATCTTTTCTTTATTTTCTTCTTTCGATAATAACTGAGGTGTTACCTTTTGATTTAATAAAACACCACCAGTAATTTCATGTGTTGGTAATTTAGAAACAGATTTAAACACAGCAGTTGGTCCTTTTTTATCCATCGCATGAGCTGGTGAACATCCCTCAGCAAGAGGTGTATGTGCTTTTCTTCCATCTGGAGTAGCCATTGTGCCATAACCTTGTCCAACGTTGGCAGAAATACTTGAAGTACCAGCATAACGAATCCCACCGATTGGACCTCTTCCATAACGAGTATTTGGATATTTTTTCATTTCATCAATATAAATATTATAAACATCAACTACTAATTGATCGACTTCATCAATATCATTACCATACTTAGGTACATCATTAATTAACATTTCTTGAATTCTTTGACTTTCTTCACTTGTATAATCATCTAAAATAGCATTCCATAATTCTTCAGGTGTGATTTTTCTTTCTTCAAAGACAAGTTTTTTAATAGCTGCAAGACTATCTGCCATATTCGCAATTCCTACTTGTAACCCTGAAATAAAATCATAAACAGCGCCACCTTCTTTGATTGTTTTTCCACGACCAATACAATCTTCTGTCAAGGCTGAACATAAAACATCAGGAACATCTCTTTCAAGTGCTAAATCAATCGCATTTTCAACAATCACTGACATACGTGTCAAATGACGCATTCCTTTTTCAATCGCTTTAAAGAGTTCATCATAAGATGTCATATCTTTAAAGTAACCACTACCTTCAAAGAATCGTTTTCCAGAAGTCATATCTACCCCATCATTCATTGCCATTAATAAAATACGTGGGAAGTTCATATAAGACATCCCTGTACAACGATAACCCCATTTACCAGGAACCGCTGTTTCAACACAACCAATCGCTGAATAGTTATATGCATCTTCTTCTTCGACACCCTTTTCAATAAATGATGGAATAATGATTTCGTCATTATTGAATGCAGGCATTCCTGTACCAAGTTTCATAACTTCAATAGCTTCATCCAAAAAAGCTTTTGGCATATTTTTATGATATCGCACTGTTAAGTTTGGTTGTGGTAAACGTGTTTGGGCAACTGATTTTAATACTAAATATGAAAGTTCATTCGTTGCATCTTTTTTATCAGGTGTTTGTCCACCAATGGTTACATTTTGATACATTGGGCTTCCGGCACTTGAAAAAGTATGGGCTTGTGAACGCACCTTATTGATTGTTAGAGTTTTGATCCATAAGTTATCTAATAATTCAATAGCTTGTTCTTCTGTTATATTATGAAGATCTTTATCATGTTTATAGTAAGGATAAATGTATTGATCAAAACGTCCATAAGATAAAGAATGCCCATTCGATTCAATTTGTAGAATTAATTGAATAAACCATGTTGATTGAATCGCTTCATAGAAAGTTTCTGCTTTTTCATAAGGAACTTTCTTACAAATACGTGCAATTTCTTCTAATTCTTCTTTTCGTTTCCCATCAGCACTTTCTGCAAGTTCTAAAGCAAGATCACTGTAACGTCTTGCAAATGTTTTAACTGCATCAATGACAATTAAAACAGCTTTATAAAATTGATATTTATCAATATTTTCAGGCATACATAAATCAAGTTTTTCTTTTAAATCTTTAACTCTTTCTTCATATCCTTTTAAACCTTTTTGTAAAACTTGTTGATAATCTACCGCTAAATGCGCATCTCCAGAATTAAGCTTTCCTTCCATTCCAAAGAAACCTGTTTCCATATAAACACTCACTTCATCTGGAAGCAAAGCGCCTCCTTTACTTCTTAAATTATTATTTTCCCAAAATGGTGCAATAGATCTTAATTCATCTTTTGTTTCTTCAGTAATATAGAAAATATCTCCATCTCTTTTTTCAAATAGATCAAGTTCATTCATCACAAATTCCATTGTATATTCTGGAAAGATGGGTGCATCTCTATTTGATGAAGCTTGATTTCCTACAATCAAAGTATCTTCTTCAATATAAATAGGCATCTTTTCTAAGATGTTTTTTAACATATACGCTCTTTTCATAATTGGCGGTTCATTTAAATGTTCTTTATATGCCTCTGTCGCAAGGAGTGCTCTTTTTGCACAGATATATGGTTTTTTATCTAAGACTTCTTCTCTAAAATGATTCATTCTTGATGTAAGTTCACCAAAGTGTTCACTATTTTTCATTTTTCTTCCCTCAGCTTTCATTCGTAAGTTTTAAATCTTTCTTTTGCAATTAAATTATATAATAAGCAAAAAATAAGTCAATATTATTTTCATAAATAAACAATTTTGGTTTCATTTGAAACTTATAAAAAGATATGTTAGGATATTAGCGAGGAGAAAAACTATGGAAAAAGGATTAATATTTAATATACAAAAATTTAGTATTCATGATGGTCCAGGTATTCGTACGACCGTTTTCTTTAAAGGCTGTCCTTTAAAATGTAAATGGTGTTCAAATCCTGAATCCCAATTACATAAGCTACAAATACTTTATGACTTTGAAAAATGTGCTCATTGTAAGAAATGTTTACTTAACTGCCCAAAACAAGCAATTACCGAAAAAGAAAACCATATGATCTTTAATCATGATAAATGTATTGGCTGTCTACAATGTGTCAATCATTGTCCAACTAAAGCATTAAGTCATGAAGGATACTTTAAAAAAATCCAAGAAATTGTGGATGTCTGCATGCAAGATATTGATTTTTATGAAGAATCTAATGGTGGTGTAACTATCTCTGGGGGTGAAGGTATGGCACAACCTGAATTTCTAGAAGAGCTTGTTTTATCTCTTAAAGAAAAGAATTTACATGTTGCTATTGAAACAACGGGATATATTCAAAAAGAAACATTTCAAAAATTAGCACCTTTATTTGATCTTTTACTTTTTGATGTAAAACATTATAATCGACTTCAACATTTTGAAGGAACAGGTGTTTATAATGATTTAATTGTTGAAAATCTTCAATGGGCTATTCAACGTCAACTTAATGTTTTACCACGCATTCCTGTTATTCCTGATTTTAATGATTCTTTAGAAGACGCTGAAGGAATAAGCGAATTATTAAAAGTATCAAACATTCAAAAGGTACAACTTCTTCCTTTTCATCAATTTGGTGAAAAAAAATATGACTTATTAAATAAAGAATATTCTTTAAAAACTTATCAAGCTTATCATGAAGAAGATTTAAAAGATTATCAACAAATCTTTTTAGATAAAGGCATTGATTGTTTCTTTTAGATATAAAAAGCTATCTATTTACTTACAGATAGCTTTTTATTTTTTATGAAGTTGACTCTTTATATACGTATTATACAAAATATTTAATACTACTTCAGAATTATCAAAAACACTTTGTTTTTTATTATTCTTTTCTACATTTAAGATATTTTTATTTTCTAAATTTTTCATATACTCTCTCCTGTTTTAGAAATAATCATTCTTCATTAAGAGTATATTAAAATTTATTTAAAATATTTGTCATTATTTATTTCACAATTCCGCCTTGTATAAATCCTTCATAAACTTTATATGTTTGATAATATATTTCTTCAACACCCTGAAAAAAATCAATTTTTCCTTGAATACGCAACAAGTAAAGATACTCCCCTTTTTGATAAAATAAAGGACCTCTAAAAGGCAATTCTTCATCAACTTGTAATAAAGCTTCTTTTAAAAAATCACCATTAAAGTTTTCCTCTATAACCCTTCCATAGTAATTCATAGACCAACATGGTTTTTCATCTTTATAAACAATTTCTTGTCCACTAAAATTTTCCGCACCAAAGAAAGAATCTAAATAAGTATAATTATTCTCTTGATATGAATAATCATGAGACTCTTTTCTTGAAGAATTGACTTTATTTGTTTTATTTGCATACGTTGCCTTTTTGGCTTTTACAAGAAAGCATGCAAGTTCACTTATTTCAATTTTATGAGTTTCTAATGTTAAACAATCATCTTCTTTAACTAAATAATCTATTGAAACACCAAAAAGATTTGAAAGTTTTATTAAATACTCAATATTAGGATAAATAGTTCCTGTTTCCCATTTTGTAACTGTTTGTCTTGAAACATTTAATTGATATGCTAGTTCTTCTTGTGTAAGCATGTTTTTCTTTCTATAATACACTATCTTTTCATTAAGCATTATTGTCACCTCCTAGAAAAATTATAACATTCTTACTTCTTATCACCAGCAACTTTCCTTTACATTTTTGCTACAAAAAATCCTAAGGATACCTTAGGATCAAACTTTCTCAACTTGTATATGTTTTTCTTTAAAATATTCTTCAACTTCTTGAGGAATTCCTTGATCTGTATAAATACATGATACTTGATGTAAATCAATTAAATTAGAAACTCCTTTTTGATGAAACTTATCTGATTCAGTAACAATAATAACATGACTTGCTTGTCTTGCCATATCTTTAACAGCTTCACAACGCATATAATCATTTCCTGTAAATCCTGTATCAATACTAAAACCATCTGTTCCAATAAAGAGTTTATCCACAAAAAATGCTTCTGCACATTTTCTCATCATTGGTCCTACCATCACTTGAGATTCATGTTGATATTCTCCACCTAATAAAATAATTTTAATAGCTGTATGTTTACGAATATAATCTGCAATAAATGCAGAATTGGTAATCAGTGTGACATCTTTTTTTGTCTTTGCAATTTCTAAGGCTACTAGAGCACAACATGAACCTGATTCAAGCATAATTGTTTCACCATGTTGAATCGATTCTACTGCTTTTTTAGCTACTTTTTGTTTTTGTTCATAATGATAAGCAAGACGAATATTCATATCATCACTTTTATTAAGAGTAGCATACCCATGTTCTCTAATTAACATACCATTTTCTGAAAGAGCATCTAAATCTTTACGAATTGTAACTTGTGAAACTCCTAGTAATTCAGAAAGTTTTGTAACTTCTACTTTTTTATTTTGTGTGAGTAATTCTAAAATCTTTGTTTGTCGTTTATTCATAAAATAATCCTTTCATTAATAAGAATATCTACTTTTATTTGAAAGCAAGGATTTTATTAAAAAAGAGGCCTTGCCTCTTAGTTATTATAATCATCTTCGATTGTACTATCTACATCGTCTTCTACTTCTTCAGATTCTTCATCTTCGTCAGTATAGATGTCATTCATATCGATGTGTACTTCATCAAATTTATGACGAGAACGTAAATCCCAGTTGTTTTCACCAATTGTAATGAAACGTCCATCTAAAGTAATGTTTGTATAGAATAAAGATTCTTTTTCATCTTTTTCTTCTTCATCAAAACCTTTTACTTCACTTACTTCTTGCCATAATTTATAGAAATTAACTGCTTTTTTCTTTTTAGACATTAATTCATAAGCGACATCAACCATTGATCTATTTTTATCCATCTTTATCTCTCCTTACATTTTTTCAGGTGCTTCAACACCAATTAAGTTTAATGCATTTTTTAATGTAATACGTGTTGCTTCTACTAAAGCTAAACGTTGCATTGATAATTCAATATTTTCTTTATCTATTACATAACAATCATTATAGAAACTATGGAATAATTGTGCAAGTCTTTGAATATAATTTGCGATTTTATGTGGACTTCTTGATTTTGCACTATCCGCAATTTCATTTCTAAATTCATTAATATGTTTTAATAAAGCCATTTCTTTATCATTTACAAGTAATTCAAAATGATCTGCAATTGTAATATCATTTTCTTTAGCTTGTCTTAAAATTGAACACATTCTTGCATGAGCATATTGTGCATAATAAACAGGGTTATCATTTGATTTAGATTTAGCTAATGTTAAATCAAAATCATAAGGTGTATTGGCTGCTTTAGCGGCAAAGAAATAACGAGTTGCATCAACACCAATATCATCAATTAAATCTTTAATAGTGATTGCATTTCCTGTACGTTTAGACATTTTAACAACTTCACCATTTTCCATCATTCTTACCATTTGTAGAATATCAATATTTAATTGATCACTATTATAACCTAAAGCTTGAATAGCAGCTTTCATACGATTGATATAACCATGATGATCTGCTCCTAATAAATCTACTAAATATTCATAACCTCTATCTAATTTATTTAAATGATAAGCAATATCAGGAGTTAAATAAGTATAACTTCCATCAGATTTAATTAAGACACGGTCTTTATCATCTCCAAATTCAGTTGATTTAAACCATAAAGCCCCATCTTGTTCATAAGTAAATCCTTTTTCTTTTAATTTTTCAATTGTAGGAACTACTTTATTTTCTTCATATAAAGAAGTTTCAGAGAACCAAACATCATGATGAACTCTAAATTCCGCTAAAATATCTTTAATTTTTTGTAATTCAAATTTAGTTCCTTCTTTTCTAAAGAAAGCAATCATTTCATCATGATCTGCATTTAAATATTTATCGCCAACTTCTTCTTTGATTTTAACAGCGATATCTTTAATATCTTGACCATGATATCCATCTTCAGGTAATTCAAAATCTAAACCAAAAGCTTCTCTATATCTTGCATATAAAGATAAAGCTAAATTATAAATTTGATTTCCTGCATCATTAATATAATATTCTCTTGTAACATCATATCCTGCAGCTGACATAATACGACAAATACTATCTCCTACTGCTGCCCCTTTAGCATGTCCTAAATGTAAATCTCCTGTTGGATTGGCAGAAACGAATTCAACATTATATTTAATTCCTTTTCCTGCATCACTTTTTCCATAATCATCTTTTTCTGCTAATACTTCTTTAATAATAGAAGTTAAAGCATCTTTTTTCATAAACATATTGATGAATCCTGGACCAGCAATTTCAATAGAATCGATATTTGCTTCCTCTTTATCAATTGCTTCGATTAATTGTTCTGCAATCATTCTTGGATTCTTTCTAAGTAATCTTGTAAGTTGCATAGCGATATTTGTTGAATAATCACCATGACTTTTTTCTTTTGGTATTTCTATTGTGATTTGATTTATTTCATAATCTTCTACAAAATTGCATTTAACCATTGCTTTTTTTAGTGCTTCTTTCAACGCAATTTCAATTTTATTTACAGCCATTTTTTACCTCCTTAAAAAAGATATTTAATCGTTTATACGTTACCATTAAGAGTGCATAAAGTCAATGTTTTTTACCTAAAGTAATGGAGCAATTACACGTAAAATTGCTTCAAACCAACCCATAAATTTACCAGTTACAACTTCATCCAAGGTAATTTCATGAGACTTTTCTACTGTCGCTAAAAAATCTTCCTTAATATCTTTTAATATTTTATTGTTATATAAATAAATTCCATTTTCAAAATGAAGATATAAACTACGATAATCTAAATTGATTGTCCCTACTGTTGCACATTTATCATCCACTAAAAAGTTTTTAGCGTGAATAAATCCAGGAGTATATTCATAAATACGAATACCATGTTTGATCAATGTTTGATAATATGAACGTGTAACTCTAAAAACAATTTTTTTATCTGGTATGCCTGGTGTAATGATGCGTACGTCGACTCCTCTTTTAGCAGCATTGATCAATGCTGTTTGTAAATTATCATCTAAGATCAAATAAGGTGTTGTAATATATAAATAATCATACGCTTGATTGATCATGTTTAAATAAACATTTTCACCTACATTTTCATCATCTAAAGGAGAATCTCCATAAGGAGTTACATAGCCATCTACCTCAAATTTTTGATGAGAGCGCACATAATACTTTTCATAATCTTCTTCTGTATTTCTTGCTACATTCCATGATTCTAAAAACATCTTCGTAAGCGAATTAACAGCAGGACCATGAATCATTAACCCAGAATCCTTCCAATGCCCATATTTAACTCTTTGATTAATATATTCATCCGCTAAATTAAATCCACCACTAAAGCCTATTTCACCATCAATCACCACGATCTTTTTATGATCACGGTTATTCATCGCTAAAGATAAAATAGGTATAAAAGGATTAAATGCCACACTCTTTATGCCCATTTTTTCAAGTTGACGATCATAATGACGAGGCAACATCGTAAGTGATCCTACATCATCATACATAAATCTCACTTCTACACCTTCTTTAACTTTCTCTTTAAGAATATCTAAAACACTTTTCAACATTTTTCCTTCATCAACAATAAAAAATTGCATAAAAATGAATTTTTTCGCATTTCTTAAAGATTCCAATAAAGGTTCAAAAGCATCATCACCTAATGAAAAATATTTAAGATCTTGTCCATAATAAGTAGGATATCTTTGTTGATTTAAATAATTCATTTGTCCTTTAATATAAGGATCAGCTACTTCTTCTATAATATCATTTTCAATAATACGTTGATTCTTTATTTGTTTTAAAAAAGCAAATTGTAACCTTTGACTTGGTTTTTTATCTCCTAAAAATACATAAAGAACACCACCTACAAAAGGTACAGCAGCTATTAAAACAAGCCAGGTAATCTTATAAGCACTTGCATCATCCTTATTTATAATATATAAAGCAGCAAGAACGCTAATAAGCTTGAACAAATAGACAAAAAATCTAGATGATCTATGAATCGTCAAAAAGGCAACAAAAACAATAATTAATTGAATTAAAATCAATAAACCTGAAAATAATATTTTATTCGTTAATAACTTCTTAGATTGCTTCATTTTCTTCTCCATAAAAATCATATTTCATCATCACGTAAACTTCACTTAATTGTTGATGCTCATCACTTAAAATATACTTCACTTTTAAATAACGATCATGTTCCATTGTAATAAGTTCTGTAAAGAGTTCTATCATCCCATAATCTGTATGATAATGATTTCCTATCTTTCTATGATAAGAAAGATTTAATAAAGAAGGTCCATTAGCTAATGTCATTTCTTTACCTTTTAAAATAATTTCTATCTTTTGATCATTGTTATAGAAAGTAAATTTCTCTTTATCAAATCCTTTTTCATAGATTCCATCACTTTTAAATTGAACTGTTTCATGATGATCATCATATTTAAATATACTCTTATAATTTACTTTAATATTCTTTTTCATTCTATCACCGTGCATATTATAACATAAAATGGCAAGAATAAAATCGGTGATAAAATGAGACAGTTTATAAAAAGAATTCTTTATTGTTTTATATTTTTCTTCACATTTCTTTTATTGATGTATGTTATTGCCTTTTGTGTAGGAAAACCTGAACTTAATAAAGATCGTTACATAAAGCTTTATGATGATCAAAATAAGATTTTTTATCAAAGTGTCAATAATTATAGTGGGCAATATGTTTCAATTGATGATGTTAGTCCTTATTTTTTAAAAGCAATTGTTGCTATTGAAGATAAACGTTTTTATAGTCATCATGGGTTTGATTATGTCGGAATTTCCCGGGCAATAAAAACAAATGTCCTAAAAAGGAAAACTTCTCAAGGTGCTAGCACAATAACCCAACAATACGCTCGTCTTCTTTATTTAACAAATGAAAAGACTTGGTCTCGTAAAGTAAAAGAAGCTTTTTTTACTTTACAATTAGAAACGCATTTATCAAAAAAGGAAATTTTAGAAGGTTATATCAATAATGTCTATTTTGGACATGGAATTTATGGCATTGAAAATGCTTCCCAGTATTTCTATGGTAAAAAAGCAAAAGAATTGACTTTAAATGAAGCAAGCATGTTAGCAGGGGTTGTCAATGGTCCCCAATATTATTCACCAATTTTAAACAAAGAAAGAGCTAAACAAAGACAAAATCTTGTTTTAAAAGCTATGTATGATAATCAAATGATTACTCAAAGTATTTTAGAGGCCACTCAAAAACAAACTCTTAATTTAGCAAGTGAACATTCACTTAATGAAAATATGTCTACTTATTATTATAAGGATACTGTTTTAGAAGAATTAGAGGAATTAGGTTTTTATAATAATCAATATTTAAATAAAGGATTAAATATTTATACTTCTTTTAACAGTGAATATCAAAATACTTTAAATGATCTTATTAAAGAAAAGAAAATACAAGGTGATCTACAATGCGCTTTTACGGTTGCAAATCCTAAAACCAATCAATTACAAGCCTTGATTGGTGGTAAAGATTACGCTAATTCTCAATATAATCGTGCAATACATGCTTCTAGACAAATAGGAAGTACAGTGAAACCTTTTCTCTATTATTTAGCCTTAGAAAACGGATTTAACCCCTCTACACGTTTTCTATGCGAACCAACGACCTTTAAATTAAGTAACAATACAACTTACTCTCCTGCTAATTTTCATCAAAAATATGCTTATCAAGAAATCACACTTGCTCAAGCTATTGCTGTCAGCGATAATATTTATGCTGTAAAAACACATTTATTTTTAGGTACAGAAAATCTTAGAGATTTTCTTAAATCCTATGGAATCAACGCTAAAAACAACGCCTCTTTAGCACTTGGAACAGTTAATACAAACATTTATAATCTTTCAAATATCTACTGTAATATTGCTTCTGGTGGTAAATATCAACATCTTTATACCATTGAAAAAATCGTTGATCATCAAGGAAAAACTATTTATCAACATAAAAATCAAAGAATTCAAAATTTGAACAAAGAAAGCTGTTTAATCCTCAATCAATTATTAACAGGAACCTTTAATAAACAATTTTCAACTTATTTAAATGCAACAATGGAAAATTATCAAACAAAATATAAAGTTGCCTGTAAAACAGGAAGTACAGATTATGATAATTTGATTGTTGCTTATAATCCTAATATCCTCATTAATGGTTGGGTAGGCTATGATGATAATCGAAAAATAGAAAACAGTCAGGAAAAAGTACTTGCTAAAGAAGTGGCAATTAATTTTTTAAATAAAGAAATCAAAAAAGAAAGTTGGTATAAATTAACATCTAAATTAAATGCTATCGCTATTAATCCTATCTATGGAAATATAGATGAAACAGGGATTGTTTATTGGTTTAGAAAAGGGACTCCTTGATATCTTGTTCATTATCCTATAGAATGGATATGGTGATGAAAATGTTTAAAAATTCTTTTTGGGGAATATTAAAAAAAGGTTATTGGGATAGTGAAAATACAGATGAAGTTTTTGAACCAATTATTAATTTTTTAGTAAATCATAAAGATCAATATATTTTTGATTTTCATGATTTAATGTCTGAATTTCTATATGAATTAGATCGTAAAGAAATCTATGAACATAGTATCAATCAAGAACAATTTAATGAGGAAGATTTCTTAAATCAAAGAGCTTATGTTCTTACAAATGGTAATAAATATTATCATGATATCATTTCCCTCATTAAACCACTAGATGGTGAATTAAAATGTCCACAGCTTTTAACGCTTCCAGCAAAAGCTTGGTCTATCAAAAACAACAAATCTATTGAAAAATATCCACATACACCTAAATATAATATTCAAACAAAAAGCAATACCAAATATTGGTAAAAAAAGAGGATTTTTGAAATCCTCTTTTTAGATACTTCATTATATATAGACATTATTAAAGAATTTAGAGTGCTTGGTGTATGAGATGTGTATTTCTTTAACTTTTAATCGCAACAATTATATCTTATCTATACATATTAAATGTACCATGTATAGACATGAATATTAATCGTTTTATAAAAAAAGAGAAGAATTTCTTCTTCCCTAAATAACATCATATCCTGCTTGTTTGACAGCAGATATAATCACTTGATCATCAACATCTCGATCATAGACAATATGTGCTTCTTCTTTTTTTAAGTTCACTTGTGAACTTACGCCTTCAATAGCATTAATTGCACGTGTTACATTAGCCACACAATGTTGACAAGTCATACCTTTAATTTTAAATACTTTTTCTTTAATAATTGGATTGTCTAATTTTTTATCTTCTAAAGCTTGATAGATTTCTCCACCACCGCCACAACAAGAACTTTCACCCTTCATGTGTTTTCTTGTTGATTTTAAAGCAATACCAACAACCACAACTAATATAAGAACGATAATAACATTAGCCATAATTACCTCCTGTTATTTTCTTTTCTTCTTAATTTTTTGAACAAGTGTGTAAATAGAAACACCTATTAAATAAATAACAAGTACTCCTAAAAACATATAGAAAGTCGAACCACTTACATTACCCATGATTATGTCTCTCTTTCATTTTCTTTTGATCTCTATAATAATCATCTAAAGGAGATGAACATTGACTACACCCTGCACAAATACCACTACACTTATGTCCATCTTTCTTTCTAAAGAAATGTGTATAGATGACCCATGCACAATAGGCAACAATTAATAAAACAATAATCACATTAGCCATAATAATACCTCCTTTAATTTATAAAAATCCGGAGTAATTCCGGATTTTATTATGCTTCAACTGATCTTGTAGAATAAACTTTTTGATCTTTATATGGATCAGGTCTAAATAACATATATAACATGAATGCAAGAACAACGAATGCAACAACTGTCCAGAATCCAAATGTTCCATATAATACTAATGAACCAATTTGATATACCATTAAGGCAACAGCGTAAGCAAATACGTTTTGGAAGATAATTGCAAACCAGAACCATTTTCTATCATTCAATTCGTTAGCCATTGTTGAAATAGCAGCTAAACATGGTGAATCTAATAAGTTAAAGATTAAGAATGATAATGCAGCCATTGCAGTTGGGAACCATTGAGCAACACCAGCAGCAACGTTAACAGCATCTTCAGTATCTCCAGCAACATTAGCTAATACACCCATTGTAGAAACGATTGCTTCTTTAGCTGAGAATCCAGTTAATGATGAAGCAACTGATTGCCAGTTACCAAATCCAAGTGGAGCAAAGATTGGAGCAATAACGTTACCAATAACAGCGATTAAACTATTAGCAGTATCATCAACCATACCGAATGATCCACCTTCAAATCCAAATGTAGATAAGAACCAAATAACGATACAAGCAACAACTAAAATTGTACCAGCTTTAATTAAGAATGCTTTTAATCTTTCCCATACGTGTAATAATACAGTTTTAACACTAGGAATATGATATTCTGGTAATTCCATTACGAATGGAGCAGGTTTACCAGAGAATGGTTTTGTTTTCTTTAAGATAATAGCAGAAACTAATACAGCAACAATACCTAAGAAATACATTGCAGGAGCAATCATTCCTCCAGCTTCCCAACCAGCAACTTTACCAGCCATAACTCCACCTAATAAAGCGATAACAGGTAATTTTGCACCACAAGGAATAAATGTAGCAGTCATAATAGTTAAACGTCTATCATTATCTTGTTCGATTGTTTTAGATGCCATAATAGCAGGAACACCACAACCAGAACCAATTAATAATGGAATAAAGCTTTTTCCAGATAAACCGAAATATCTAAATACTCTATCCATGACGAATGCAATACGAACCATGTAACCACAATCTTCTAAGATTGATAAGAATAAGAATAAGATTGCCATTTGAGGTGCAAATCCGATAACTGCCCCAACACCACCGATGATACCATCAACGATAACAGCAGATAATAAACCACTTGCTCCAACTGAACTTAAGAATCCAGATACAGCATCTTGAATAGCTACAACAAAGACATCATTTGTCCAGTCAGTAACGAATGTCCCAACAGTTGTAACTGAAATATAGTAAACAATATACATGATTAATAAGAAAATAGGAATTCCTAAGAATCTGTTTGTTACGATTTTATCAATTTTGTCAGAAATTGTTAATTTTTCTTTTGGTTTTTCAACAGTTGTTGAAATTATTTTTTGAATATAAGTATAACGACCATCAGTAACAATACTTTCCATATCGTCATCTAATTCAGTTTCTAAATCTTTTCTTAATGCATCAATAGTAGTTTTAGCTTGAGCATCTAAAACAATATGATTCATTACTTTTTCATCATTTTCTAAAACTTTAACAGCATACCATCTTTTTTTGTTAGTAGCAATTGTTTCAGATAAAGCAGGAACAACAGTATCAATTGCTTTTTCAAGTTTTTCACTGAAAATAGCTCCTGGTAATTGATGTTCGCTTTGTTTAGCAACTTTAACAGCTTCAGCAATTAATTCTTTTAAACCTGTTCCTTTTAAAGCAGAAGTTTCAATAATAGGACATCCTAATACCATTGATAAACGTTTAATGTCAATTTTTAAACCTCTTTTTTCAATTAGGTCCGCCATATTTAAAGCAACAACTACTGGAACCCCAGTTTCAATTAATTGAGTTGTTAAATATAAGTTTCTTTCAATATTAGTAGCGTCAACTAAGTCAATGATGACATCTGGATCTTCATTTAAAAGAAAATCACGGCTGACAACTTCTTCTAATGTATAAGGAGATAAAGAATAAATACCTGGTAAGTCAACAACAGTAATATTATCTTCTTTGTTTCCTTTTACTTTTCCTTCTTTCTTTTCTACAGTAACACCTGGCCAATTACCAACATATTGATTAGCACCTGTTAATGCGTTAAACATTGTTGTTTTACCACAGTTAGGGTTACCTGCAAGCGCAAATTTAATATTCATTTTTAACTTTCCCCCTCCGTTATTCAACTTCAACACATTGTGCATCGTTTTTTCTAACTGATAATTCATAACCTCTTACAGTAATTTCAACAGGATCTCCAAGAGGAGCAACTTTTCTAATATATAATTCTACCCCTTTAGTGATACCCATATCCATAATACGTCTTTTGTAAGCTCCATCACCTTCAATTTTCTTAACAGTGACAGTACTACCAACTTCTACTTCATTAAGTTTCACAACACTTCCCCCTTTTCTACACCATGATACGTTTTGCCATATCTTCATTAATAGCAACGCGAGAATCCTTGATATTAACAATCACATTTCCCCCGATTGCCGAAACAACAGAAACTTCAGTGCCAACAACAAAACCAAGATTATTTAAAAATCTTCTCGTTTCTTCGTTCCCACCAATTCTTTTGATTTTACCGGTTTCTCCTATGTTTAACATTGTTAACGGCATCTTACTTACCTCCTCAAGAATTCGTCCTCGCTAACCACATTAGGTTATGCTAATTTGATTAGTATTTGCTAACTATAAGATATAAAATATAGTTAGACTTCTCTAACTTCAAATAGAATATACTTCATTTTAAAATAGATGTCAACCCTCTTTCAACAATTTACAACGTGCTTATTCATTGCTTATCTCGGTTAAAATATGATATAATACAGTAAGAGGTGATGCGCATGAATTTACAAGAATCAGGAGAAATGTATTTAGAAACGATTCTCGTCTTATCGAAAAAGAATAAAGATGTTCGTTCTATTGATATTGCAAGAGAACTTAATTATTCCAAACCGAGTGTTTCTCGTGCTATTGGTTTATTAAAAAAAGATGAATATATTATCGTAGATAGTAAAGGTTATATCGAATTAACTGATAAAGGTGCCGAAGTAGCAAACACAATTTATGATCGTCATGACACATTATCTTCATTTTTTGAAAGTATTGGTGTTTGCCACGATACCGCTGTTAATGATGCATGTCGAATTGAACATGTAATCTCTGATGAAACAATGAATAAAATCAAAGAACATATGAAACAAAAATAACTCCATGAAATGGAGTTTTTTTAACCTCTAGAAACAAAAAAGGTAAGTAATCTTACCAAACTTTTGCTTCACTTAATAATTTTATGATAGGAAAAAGGAATTTGGCTAATTTAAGTTAAATAATCATAAGACAATTAAACGAATAGTATTGCAGCAACGATGACACCGATTTGTAAAGTCAGAGCCATCAAGCTGCGCTTGAATTTATTTTTCATAGCTCTTCGACCTTTCTGCGAATTGCCCCTCGCTAACTACAACTATATGTTAGCATAGGCTAACTATCGTGTCAATAAATATTACTACTTTTTTATATTTTATTTTTTCTACTATTTATCAAACAAAAATTCTTATAATATATCTTTTCCAGCACAATTCATGTATAATATTCTTTAATAATACAATAGATGAAAGAGAGGTGAAACTATGCCAAGACCAGGAACTGGCGGAGGAGGTCATCGTTCATCTGGCGGACATTCAAGTAGTCGTGTTGGTGGTGGACATCATGTAGGTAGTTCAAGCAGACCAACAAGAAGTAGAAGTTCATCGCATGGATCTGGCGGAGGTTATCATCGTCAACCCCCACCAAGAGGAATCTACCATGGTTACCATGGCTATCGAAGAAATGTTTATACAGGTTCATCAAGTGGTTTAGGGACTTTGATTGCTTGTTTAATTGTTTTCGCAGTTGTTATTTTTAGCTTTTTTATGATTGCTAGTGATGATAGTGACGTCGCATCAACAATTAATAGGGAAAAGATTGAAAATCCTGTTGCTTATGACAATAACTGTATCAGAGATGAATTAGGATATATTGAAAATCAAGGGAAACTTTCAAAGAATCTTAAAAACTTTTACAACAAAACAGGAATTCAACCTTATATTTATTTAAAGAGCTATGATGAAACACTTACAAGTGATAGTCAAAAAGATGATTATGCACAAAGCTGGTATGAACAAAACATTGATAATGAAGATACTTTCTTATTTGTTTACTATGAAGATCAAGCTCCTAATGAAATAGGTTATATGGCTTATGTTAACGGGAAACAGGTAACTTCGGTAATGGATGGTGAAGCTGTCAATATTTTTTGGAACTACATAGATCGTTATTGGACAGATGATTCACTTTCTACAGTAGAGGTATTTACAAAGACCTTTAATTCAACAGCAGATACGATTATGGAAAAATCAACAACTTCTAATGATATTATTAAAATCATTTGTATAGTCGTTGGCATTATCATTGTAATTGGTGGAATTATTTATATTTTGCGTATGAAATTTAAACGAGATAAAGAAAAAGCTAAAGAAACAGTTGAAATCTTAAAAACACCTCTTGATAAATCAGATGAATTAAGAGACAAATACTTAAATGAAGAAGGGAAAGAATAACTATGGGAATTTTAACAAGATTTACAGACATCATGAAAAGTAACATTAATGCTTTATTAGACAAATGTGAAGATCCAGCAAAAATGATTGATCAAACATTAAGAGATTTAAGAGAAGATCTTGCTGAAGTCAAAAAAGAAACTGCAAACATTATTGCTGATGCAAAAAGTGCAGATCGTCAAGTTAAAGAATGTGAAGAAGAAATCGCTAAATATACAACTGCTGCACAAAACGCTTTAAAAGCAGGTAATGAAGATGATGCAAGAACATTGATTGCTAAAAAACAACAATATGAAAGCAATCTTGTTTCATACAAAAAAACACAAGAACTTACTCATGCCAATGCTGATAAAATGCGTCAAATGCATGATAAATTAGTAAACGATATCGAAACATTAGAAGCTAGAAGAGATGCTATTAAAGCAACAGTTGCTTCTGCTAAAGCACAAGAACATATTAATAAAATAGTTTCTGGTGGAGATAAAGCAAAATCTTCTATGGAATCATTTGAACGTTATGAAAAGAAAGCAGAAAAAATGCTTGATGCAGCTACTGCTGAAGCTGAATTAAATGCACATACAAGTGCTGCTTCTAATCTTGCTGATAAATATACATCAAACGGTAACGATGCATCTGTTGATGATGAACTTGCTGCTATGAAAGCAAAACTTGGATTATAATAACCCTTAGGGAATATACATTTATTTGTATATTCCTTTTTTTGTATTATAATGTCTTCGAGGTGAAACCATGAATAAAAATAACTATCATACACATACAACAAGGTGCTTTCATGCCATTGATAAAGATGAAGAATATGTAAAAGCAGCTATTCAAGCCAATATTAAAGAACTTGGCTTTTCTGATCATACTCCTTGGCATTACGATTCTTCTTTTAAAGCATCGATGCGTATGCCAGAATGTCAATTAGATGATTATATCGAAAGTATTCGTTATCTTAAAGAAAAATATAAAGATCAAATCTCAATATTAATTGGTTTAGAATGTGAATACTTTGAAAGATATATGCCTTGGCTTGAAAAAATGTTAGAAGATAAAAAAATAGATTATATTATTTTAGGAAATCATTATTATCAAACAGATGAACTTCATCAATACTTTGGAAGTCCAGTAAATGAATACTATTTAAAAGCTTACGTCGATCATTGTATTCAAGCAATCGATACTGAACTTTATAGCTATATTGCCCATCCTGATCTTGTTTACTACGATCCGGATTCTAAACTTTATCAAGAAGAAATGTCTCGTTTATGTGCTTATGCTAAAGAAAAAGATATGCCTTTAGAATTTAATCTTTTAGGGTTTATGTCTGGTAGACATTATCCTAATGAATCTTTTTGGAAAATTGCTAGTAAATATCAAAATAAAGCCATCATTGGTTTTGATGCCCATAGCCCTGATGCCCTTTTAAAAGACGATATCTATCAACAAGCCTTCAATTATCTTTCTTCTTTAGATGTTGAACTGATTGATACTATTAAGACATTAAAAAAATAAGGACAATGTCCTTACAAAAAAACTATCAAGAATCTAAAACAGATCTTGATAGTTTTTATTAACAAGTTCAATTGCTTGTTTTCCTGAAATATGTTCAATAGTAATTTCTATGCAACAAAGAGCTTTCCATTCTCTTTGTATTTCTTTTTCAACAGTAACTTCATCTTCATTATATTTCAAACCTAATGTTTCAATCGCATGATAGATTTCATCATCTTCTTTTAAGATTCTTGCTTCCCCAAAAAGAATGACACTTTTAAAATAAGTTGTTAATTCTTCTTCAATGACATCTTCTTGATCAATAATACTCATTGATACTTTAGGATTATTCTTAATAGCATCTATTTTATGTCCTTCTTTAGCACCATGAAAATAGATTTTTCCATCTTCATAAACAAAATTCATCGGTACTGAATAAGGATAACCATCATCTCCTGATAAAGCAAGCGTGGCTGTTTTGGCACGTCTTAAAATATCTAAACATTGTTTTTCAGTTAGCTCTTGTTTTTTTCTTCTCATTTTTCTAAACATATCGTCACCTATATTTCTAATGTAAAGAATTTATGTAAGATATCTTTAGTAACTTCTCTATTTTCTTTATTGACTAAAATAGTCAAATGATCTCCTAAATGTAAAACGGTATCTCCTCGCGGAACAATTTCCTCAATTCCTCGATTAATTGAAATAATGACACATTCTTTAGGTAATCCTAAATCTTTAATTGGTTGATCTAAACAACATGAACCAAGTTCAATTGAATAATGAAGAATTTCTTTTTCTTCAAGTGAAATTTCATGATTGCCATTTTTGATCATACGGTTTAATAAACTATGATAAATTGGTTCACATCTTAACATATTTGCTACAATATAGCCGACAAAACTACATACAGCAATTGGTAAAAATTGTGATAAACTACCACACATTTCAGCAATAAGAACAATTCCTGTAATAGGAGCACGGACAATACTTGCGAAAAGTCCAGCCATCGCAACCACGATAAAGTTATTAAAGTACATATTTGGTACCCCACAATAGGTTGTAACAACAATGGCATATCCACAACCAATCAAACTTCCTAAGACAAGCAAAGGGAAGAAGATACCTCCTGGTGCTCCTGAACCAAAGGAAATAATCGAAAAGATAAACTTCATCACTAATACTAATAAAACAGAACTTAAAACATAATTTCCTTCATGAAGTAAATCAATAATATGATGTCCTCCACATAAAACATCTGGATAGAAAATCATAAAGCCAATAGAAATAATCAAAGGAATATAAATCTTTTGATTATTCTTTAAAAAAGTGATTTTATCATAAAGTTTTAATGTAAACATTGTTGTCTTATTATAAAAGACTCCTAATAAACCTACAATAATTCCTAAGATAATTAAAAATCCATATTGACCTAAAGGTAAACTTTCTACTAATGGAAAATAAAGAGATGGTGTCATCCCAAAAATATTTTTACTAATAAAATCTCCAGTTAAAGAAGCCACCATAACCGTTACTAATGCAAGTGGAGAAAAGTTTTTATGTATTTCTTCTAATGCAAATAACACCCCTGCCAATGGAGCATTAAATGCAGCAGAAAGTCCTGCAGCAGCCCCACATGTCAAAAGATACTTTTCTTCCAATTTCATTCTTTTAAATACAGAAGCTAGTCCTTTTCCAACCATAGCTCCTAATTGAATACTTGGTCCTTCTCTACCAAGAGATAACCCTCCAACAATGGCAAGTGTTCCAGCCACCATCTTTGCTAGAATTACGCGATACCATTTTTCATCTATTTGATCGATCATTTCTGCTTCAACTTGTGGAATCCCACTTCCTGAAATATAAGATTCATATTTTAAAAGTCTTGAAATAATAAATCCAATAAGTAAAACACAAATAATCCATAAACATAAATGAAGTGTATTGTTTTTAATATAATCGACAACAAAATAGGCAATCTTTTCACCATAAGATAACATCAATCTATAAATAACTGCCACAATTCCCGCTAATATACCAACAATAAAACCTTCTAATAATACAATATTATCAAAACGACTTTTTGAACTTAAAAAGCGTGCAATCGAAAACTCTTTTCTTTCCATAACTCTCCCCCAATTCGATTTTTATTATAACACTTTGTCAAAAAAAAAAGAAACTGTACAATGATTTATGTACAGTTAATGAGTATAGTTTTTCTTCATAATACAATAAACACCTAATAAGCTTAACCCTATGAAGCCCATATAGATCATATACTTGGTATTATCTCCTGTTTTTACTTTTGTATTTGTATTTTCTTTTTTCGTTTCTTGTTGTGTGTTTATTTTAATGTTTTGTAATTCCGGTGTCATTTCTAAAACATTAGAATACCAAATAGTATCTCCTTCTAATTCATCAACTTTTATTGATTCAAGAGGAACATTAATTATTTTCCCATTAATGACTAGTTTCGTATTCTTATCAAAATAGTAATTTTCATTATATCCTTTATTATTTAATTTAAGATATATACTATAGACATATTTTGTATTTTCTTTAAAGGAATTAATAAGATTTCCCCAGCTTCCTTTTTGGCTACCATAGCGTTTATTCCAATATGATGAAGAAGTAATACCACCTAATGAACTATCCCAACCTTCATGATCAATAGAATACGGTGCCTCTTTTGCTGTAGAAGCTGTAAAACTTGGCTGTTCTCCTGCTTTAAAAGAAAGCGTTGCTCCATTAATTTCAATGGTATCAATTCTTATCTTTTCAACTGTTTTCTTTGTTTTGTAAGCAATTGCATAATTAGAAAAACTTGTTGTTTTAAAAGAAAGTGTATTTGTAGAAGAATCATACGTTGTAGAAAGTGTTTCATAAGTACCATCACGTTTTTCATGAACAAGAACAACATCATTTCCATTTATTCCTTTTTCTAATTGAAGTTGGATGTTAGCATCATGATTAAGTGTTGATAAAGAATTTGTCCATGTATCATTGGCAGTTCCCTTATAAACCACTTGATCTAATTTAATATCAAGATAAGAAGCAATGGTATAGTTTTCTACTGTTTTTTCAAAGTTTGTTTTTTGAAGATTCGTAGGTTCAACATCATCTACCGATAAAATGACAGATCCTGTATCAATTTCTTGATTACTAATTGTAATACTTCCACTTTTAACTTCATTTGAAAGTGTCTTAACTTGATCATCTACTTTTTCAAAAATACCACTTATGTGCACATTCGTATTAGGCATAGTATATTCAAAAGTTGATTGTTCTTTACCTGCTTTTAAGTTTTCATCATTAATTTTTAAAGAGGTTAATTGATATCCATAGCCTGGTTTTAATTTCATGATTACTTTAGAACCAGGAATAATATTTGCCCAGCCACTTTTATCATCTTGATTAACATCTTTCAATCCTACAGAATTTCCATTTTCATCTTGAATATCTAAAATTTCAATTGTTCCATTTTTTAAAAGTTCCTCTTCTTTTAAAGAAGAATTATGTGTTCGATCACTATCCCAAATGATTGTTCTTGGAATATTTGTCGCATCTTGACTTTTTGTTACAACAATCGAATATTTTGGTGCTGCAGCCACTTTCAATTCTACTTGGTCACTTTTTTCTTCTGATAAAGATATTTCTTGATTATTAATAGTAACACTTCCGATATTTCCATAGCCAAAAGACATAACAATTTTAATTGTATTTTTTTCATCGCCACTATTATAACCTTTTCCAATTCCCGTGATCGTATCTGATTCAGTTCCTATTCTTTCACCATTGAAATAGACTTCCATCATAGCTCCTTGACATTTTGCTTCAATAGAAATAGGATCTTGTCCTGAAGATTGTGCATAGACTGTTATTGGAATCATGACACAAGTCATACAAAAGGCAAGTATGTAATTTAGGATACGTCCTATGAATTGTTGTTGTTTATATTTCATAAAGTTCATCCCTTTCTTTTGTACTTATTATAGAAATTAAGTCTAAAAAATGATATAAGGGATATCCGCCAATCGTTTTTTTGTAAAAAAATACCTTAAGATAAGGTATTTTCATAATTATTATAGATATTTAGTAAAGAAACTCGAGATTTATGAAGTGAACTGAAAAAGTTGGACAACTTAGGAGGTTCACTTTTTATTAT
>ERZ827037.1617-NODE-1617-length-22897-cov-16.127266_pt1 | contig 22897 bp, 10 predicted proteins | sample MGYA00519924_ERZ827037 | MGnify/ENA primary metagenome ERZ827037 (study PRJEB31778, sample SAMEA3449250) | human gut metagenome | biome: human gut; feature: human-associated habitat; material: faeces | place: United Kingdom | collected 2010/2012 ...
TACCCCCATATAGGACTTTTATATTTCATTGTCCTATATGAGGGTAGCATATCACGATTAAAAAATCGTGAAGCGGCAGCTTCCTTTTTGCCTTTTCACCATCTATATTTATATCTATCAGATTGATAAAAATGGTTTATGTAAAAAAAGCCGTACTTTAACACACCTTAATGACAAATCTCGATACTCTTTTTTGAATTTCAAAATTTATGCACTCTTCAGTGGAAACAAATGTCTTCCTGTTACTCCTTTTTGTATCTTGTTGTGAAGTTTATTCACGTTTTTTGCCATTGCAAGCAAAATACTTTCTGCAAGAACATTCGAACTTCCACGGCTCAAATATCTCCGGAACTGCATATCCTGTTTTAATTCCCCAAAAGAACCTTCAGCCTGAATACTTCTGTTTGTTCTGAGAAGGATTCCTTCATCAGATAGAATTCGTTCCAGATCTTCTTTGCGATATTCCAAAAAAGTTTTTGCTATTGAAAGTACCTTGTTACGTTCTTCCATCGGTGTCTTACAATTATTACCTTTAATGCAGGCTGTTTTGTAAGGGCAGTCTTTACATTCGCTACACTGATAAATGCGTTTTTCGCTGATATATCCTGTTTTTGATTTTGAATGACGAATATAAGCAAAGGACAGATATTTTCCGTTTTTACATAGATAAGAATCCTTCGCCTCATCGTATTTCATATTTTCAATCCGATATCATTCTTATATTTTCTTGTCTTTGATTTTTCGTAATTTGATGGTTTTATAAATGCTAACTGTTGGTTCTTATCCAGAAAAACAGAATTCTCTTCACTTTCATATCCTGCATCGGCAATGACTTTTTTATATTTAAATGCCAGGTATTCTTCAGTTTCTTTTAAGAACGGAATAAGTGTGGTAGTGTCCGTAGGCTGTGGTCCTACAGTCAGCCATGTGATATATTCGGAATCTACTCCCTGCTGTAAATTAAATGCCGGTTTTAATTGTCCATTTCCCATTGCATCTTCTTTCATCCGCATAAAGGTTGCATCTGGATCTGTTTTAGAATAACTGTTCCTTTTTCCACAAATATGCAGTTTTTTTGTATATCCTTTTAAACGGTCCAGATAGTCTTCTAATGTTTCGATATTCTTTTGCAGCCGAGTTTTTCGTTTCCCGATACCATGTACAAATACAATGTTTTCTTCCTGTTTTAATGCATACAGCTTTTTTCGCAGCCGTTTTACATGTTTCATTTTAACAGTATCACCGTAAACAATCTGAATACCGTAAAGCTGTTCGCATTCTGCAATAAGATCTGCGATTTTAATCAATAACTTCTCCTGATTTTTTGTTACTGCTTTTTTCCACACAAATGTGTATTTATTCGCACAGGTTTCGATTTTTGTGCCGTCTATAAAAATCGATTCTCCGGAAATTTCTCCAAGCTCATAAAGAAGATTAGACATTTCAGCGAGAATCCGTTTCGCACACGGTGCAAAATGAATACTGCGAAAACGAGCAAAAGTGGCATAATCAGGAACTGGTTTACCTTCTAAAAGATACATAAAGTTAATATCCCGTTTACAGTTTAATTCCATAGCCTCCACAAACTGACTCAGCAACCGCACAGAATCGTCTACCGGAATAATTGTTTCTAAGTTTAGGTTTCTAAGTTTAAAGGGAGTTTTAGTTGATATCCCTCCTCATTTAAAGTATAATTCTTGTGTAATAATATAGGGGTTTGCATACTTATATTTTACACCAACAGCCAGACTTTTCAAAGCCTGGCTGTAATTTTTTGTATAGAAAAGAGGCCGCGCACTAATTACTTAGTGCGACAGCCCCTTTTTTTCGACATTTCAACTTTTTGAAGTGTCTATTTTATTTTCTTTTTTTTACTCTGATTACAGAAACGCCCGCAAACATTGCCACTGCTATGAACATCATCATAAATGGTACTGCAAATGGTGTTGCGTCTCCTGTCTGAACAGTTCCCGGTTTCACTTCCGGCGTTGTCGGTGTTTCCGGTGTCTTTCCTTCTTTCGTCGTCGCTTTCACAGATGCTGCCGCTGATTTATTTCCTGCTGCATCATATGCTACAACTTCGATCGTGTACTCTGTCTTCGGAGTAAGTTTTGCGATCTCTGCTGTAAGAACATCGTCTTTTACTGTTCCGATTGACTTGCCGTTTACAAAGATTTCGTATCCTGTCACTCCTACGTTGTCTTTAGATGCTTTCCATTCAATCTTCACTGTTGTATCAGTTTTATCTGTTACTTTCAGATCAGATGGTTTTGTCGGAGCTTCTTTATCTTCTTCCGGCTTCGGATCTGGTTTCTGCTCTTCTTTCGTCGTCGCTTTCACAGATGCTTTCTCTGATTTATTTCCTGCTGCATCAAATGCTTCTACTTCGATCGTATACTCTGTACCCGCTTTCAGATCTTTCAGCTCTGCTGTAAGAACATCACCTTTTACTGTTTCAGCAAGTTTTCCGTCTGCATATACGTTATATCCTGTTACTTCTACGTTATCTGTAGATGCTTTCCACTCAACTTTCACAGTTGTCGTGGTTGTCTCTGTTTCTTTCAGATCAGACGGTTTTGTCGGAGCTTCTTTATCTTCTTCCGGCTTCGGCGAAGTTGCAAGAAGCGCTTTTCTTGCATCCTCTAAGTCTTTCTCTGCTTTATCTACTGCTGCCTGATCTGTCGGATTTTCAAGAACTTTCTGCGCAGCCGCGTATGCAGCTTCAAATGCAGCTTTTTCTTTTCCATCTTCAAATGCGTCTAATACAACTTTGTCTGCATTGTTTAATTCTGCTTCCAATTTTGTTGTATCAACTTCGCCTGATTTCACCGGAGTGATCTTCAGGTTATCAAGAATGAGGTCTTGCTGTCCGTAAGCTCCTCCCGGCTGTTTTGCACCGTTTGCATAAATACCGAACCATGTCTGTCCGCTCTCGCTTCCGGTAACCGTAAACTCATGATGACTTGCTTTACCTGTTCCTGCCGTTGCCGCAAGGTAATCATTATCTGTTGCGTTGTTAAAACTCTCTCCATCTCCAAGCACAACCGCATATGCAGATGATCCTGCCTCATAATCGAATTCTACTTTATATGTCTTTCCTGCTTCAAATCGGAAGTTCTGCGGAATCGTATGATACAAAAGACCTGTTCTTCCCGAACCGCTTCCACTGTCGCAGTGCTGTTTCAGCGACCATTCGCCCTCAATTACATCATTGATCACATAACCGCCCCAGCCGACAGATGTATATTTTCCGTTATCCTGAGACAGATGAAGCTGTCCGTCGCCGCCTCTTTGTGCCGGTCCTAAAACAAACGGATAATATCCTGATGTTACGGATTCAAAATCCTGCTCGAAAGAACCGTCTTCTTTATAGTTTTCAATCTTCTTGTCGATAATTCTGATATCGTCAAAGTATGTTGCTCCATCACCTGCCGCACGGCTGATCGTCAATGTTGCAGTTTCTTTTTCCGCTGTAAACGGAACGTAAACTCTCTGCATATAGGAAGCTTCATTGCCGCCTGCATGTTTCTGATCACTTGCCACATAGTTCTGAGCGATTGATTTCGTCGTATATGCAGACTCTTTGATCGTTCCTGCATTTACTTCTACCGTCGCTTTACTGTCGCTTCTGTTATCAACATAAACTTCTGCAACATAATCTTTGCCTGCTTTGAGCCCTGTCAGTTTTGTGCTGACTGCAACGTCTTCTGCCGGGCTTTCGATTGTCAGACGCTGATCGCCTGTCCATGCTTTTGTAACTTTTACGGCATCGTTGTCTGCTCCGCTCCAAACGTCTGCATCCACTTTGTCGCCGTCTGCATAAGAGTTGAATCCCGGATCTTTCACTGATGTCGTCTCACCGAAGTTAACTGTATCGGCTGTCGGCATTTCTTTTCCGTCAGTCACGATTACGTAAGCTGTTTTTGCTTTTGCTTCAAGCGTGATCTGTCCGTTTGAAACCGGAACCGCGATCGCTTCTCCACGTCCCTGATCTGACAGCTCATACATTGTAAGATTTCCTGTAAATCCGTCCGGCACATTCCATGTAGATGTTCCGCCTTCCAGATTGTAGTGATACAGTTTCGTCTCTTTCGTGTCGCTATCTGTCCACGGAAGCAGATAATAGAAATGATCGTTTGTCGCACTTAAAACTGTTTTATCATTCAATGTGATCTCGCGTTCGATGATCTCATCAGATCTTTGTGCTTCATTTCTTGTTACAACTACTTTATCATCACCATTTTTCAGTGTGATCTGTTTTTCCTGGTTTCCGACCGGTGACTCGCCTTCTGCGTAGTTCTCCCAATCGATTACCTGATAGTGCTGAAGGAATTTTGTCGGAAGGTTTTCGGCAAATGTCAGGTACAGATAATTATTGAAATCCTGATCTCCGCCCCATCCTTCAAATCCTTCCAGTTTATATCCGCCGAGAAGCGGGTTGTCAGCCGCTCCGCCATGTCCTACCCAGTTAAGAACCTGTACGTCTCTCATGTCGTTTCTGAGGAAACGGATGATGTCACTGTTCAAACCTTTTGTAGCTGATCCGCCGTATGGTCCTTCTGTTGCCCAGTGTGACCACGTGGAATCATACTCGCCTTCGTACGGGAACTCTGTGGAGAATCTCCATCCGAGAGAGTTAATCTCTTCTGCGATTCTTCTTGTCTCCCACGCATTCTGATACCATACGTCAAGATAGATGAAGTCCATATTGTCGGCGCCTGCTTTTTTCACTGCTGCCGCAATCTCATCCGCCGATGCAAGTGTTCCCTGTGAATCTTTTACATATTCGCCTTTATCCCAGTCGAGACTTAAAAGGTTCGTATTGTTAATTCTGTCAAATAACTGTGCAAATCTCTTATATCTTGCCTGTGTTCCTAAATCCCAGATCTTATTGATCACGCGGGACTGGTCAAGCCATCCCCATCCGCCCTGCTGCGGTCCCATGATCATATCATCGTTGAAAGATCTCGCTTCCGGATAAGCTTCCTGTGCATTGACATGGATACCGATTTCTGTATCATACTCATGCGCAACGTCAAGAAGATCTCTGAAATCATCCACGCCGCCTTCTCTTTCGGAGATATCCGCATACTCGGAGTTCGCAGAGTCGTGACCTTCATTTCCGTAACCTTTCAGCATAACAGCCTGCGGAAGTCCGTCTGTTGCCAAAGCAACTTTCTTGATATTGTCCGCTGTCACCGAATACGGGTTTGTTACAGCGCTTCCGAAGTTCATAACGATTCTGTAGTTTACAAGGTCTTTCACATCCTCTGATCCATACGGAACATTGATGATGTCACGATAAGCAACTGCGGCATCCTGCCAGTCGATCGTCTTGTCTTCGTTCATATCCTCTGCGATACAAACTTTTGCATATGGAAGTTCACTAAGCGGGTAGTCATATGTAGCTGCCTGTGCCTGTCCGCCTTTATCTCCCGCCTCGTAATACCACTGAGCGCTTGTAAGGCTCATTGTGTCAGCTCCGCTGTTCATGATGACTCTCAGATCGTCTTCTGCCTCTGAGTTGCTGAACAGACCTGCGCTTAAATTCTTGTTTGTCAGGAATCCGTATACATATCCTACAGATTTCTGCGCTACGAATCCATCGTCAAATGTAATAAACTTATCTCCGCTCTTCTTTGTATCCGTGCTCTTAACAGCGCCTGCAAATGAAGCGTTTTCTTCTACCTGATCTACAGACAGAAGATTCAACTGCGGAATGTCGATAGAAGCAATCTTATCCGTTCCTTCTTTGCGGTCGATCTTTGTGATCTCCCATGTAAGATCATTGTCTTTTACACTGATCTCGACCGTCATGTTCATATTGATATTAATTTTTGTTTCTTCATCTTCACCTTCATATTTGAGGGTCATTTCATAAGAAGCTTTCGCCCCTTCAATCTTAGCCTTCACTTCAGGAGTGATCTCCTTGCCGTTGATCACAACTGTATTCACCTTTGCAAGATCTGATTCGTTTCCACGGAAGTAAACGTCATCTTTTCCTTTTACTTCATATCTTGCAACAACCGGGAAGTTCGGTCCTACATACACTTTCATGTAATCAGACTCGATGGATTTATAATTCTTAAGGTCGATCGGCGTTTTCTCGGAAAGTGTAAAGTTAAATACATTTTCTCCTTCCGCCGCATCCTGAACTTCAACCTCTTGTGTTATTGCTTCGTATCCCGGACAACTTGCCGCAGCTGTATAAGTTCCCACTTCAACATCTTCGATCTGATAAGCTCCGTTATCATCTGTTTTTGCTGATTTTGAACCAAAACGAACCGTTGCGCCTTTTAATGCCGCTCCTCCGTCTTTTGCCGTTACAGTTCCGGAAACAGTTGCGAGATTGATATATTCTGAAGACTGTGACTGTCCGTCTCTGTCTTTTGCAAATTCCCATGTATCTTCCATACATGCAGTCTCATTTACTTTCGCATCTGCAAATTTCAAAGACTGGTTTGCCGTTTTCACCATCACGCCCGGATGACCTTTTCCTGCGTTTGTTTCCAGCCAGTTTCCTGCGTTCTGATTGTTCGTTGTTCCGCTGATTCCGTTGACTGTAACTGTCAGAGCTTCCCTGCTCATCGTAACAGAGAACGTCATCTCTTTTCCGTTTTCCGGAGTCTCGAAATCTCCGTTCAAACTTCCGTATGAGCCTGAGCCGTTCTGCCAGTACCACTTGGAAGATGAATCATATCCGATATACAGGAAATCATTATCATTTACATATGAATAGAAGAAACCGAAGTTTCCGCTGTTGATCGGTGTAAATGACAGACTAAATACGTCTGCCGGCTTGATCGTGCGATCTTTGTCAAGCAGAAGCGCCGGTCCTGTTGCTCCCGCATAGCTATGTCCTCCGCCGTTCTGAGAGCCTGTCCGGATCGTGATCCATTTACGTCCTGCCGGAACTGTTTCTTCGTACTGTGCCGCCGGATCCCATTCCTGACCTGCAAGATTATCTTTATACAATTTCCATGTATTGAGATCCTCTTTTGTCTCTCCTACAACAACATCATTAAAATAAACGTCTGTGTATGCATCTCCGAATGTCGCGCCTCCGACTCCGACTTTACCCTGAACGTCTTTAAGAGCGACAAAGTTCGCCTCCGTTACAGTTGCCTTTGTTCCATTGACGTCAATTTCAAGGCCATTATCTTTATAGCTTAACTTAATTTCTGCCAACTGACCTTTTTCAAGTCTCGGAAGAGCAAGCGTATCATTCTGCCAAGCCTCGTTTCCGTCCTTTTTGTACTGCCACTTCCAGCTTCCGACATCATACATCAGAAAAGCCCAGTTATTGTCATCTTTATATTTTGTGACAATACGAAGCCTTGTTTTGTCTACGTCGCTGTTAATGCGAAGTTTCAAACTATATGCCTGATTTGTATAATCAGCTTTTTCTGACAAAACAAATGCTTCAGGTGTAGCGCTTCCGAAATGTCCGTTTGCATTACCGCTTCCGGATTTCAGATGTCCCATCGTGACCGGCTCTGCCTTGACAGATAATGCCGGAGCAGCGCCGAGCACTGTCGTCACTACCATCACGAGCATAAGTAAAGCTGCAGTTACTTTGTTCCACTTCTTTTTCATTATCCTCTTTTCCTTTCTTTAAATTTTAATATTAGCTCCTTCAGGACATAGAAAGAGCGTCCTATCTTATATATCATAACTCTTTCACTTTTTTCAGTATTTACACTTTTTATCTTTAATGTTGATCTTTTGTTTGTTTTATTTATTTGTACTCATTTTTCACCTCGATTTTTGTATGTATTGCGCAATATATTACCTCTCAATTTGTAACTATATCACATATTTCTTCTGTTCTTTATACAACAAGAGGGAGCTTCCCTCTAATATCTCAGTGAAAAACTCCCTCTTGTAATGTCCTTATTGATCTTAATGTATCTAATGTCCGCAATGTCCGCCGCAGGAATCGTGACCTTCTCCGTGTCCTCCACAGTTTTCATGATCGCCATGATGATCTTCTCCGTGATGGTCGCACATTACGTCAGGATTATATGAAAGGTTTCCTTCAATCAGCGCCTGAACCGCACTATCCGCAGAACCTGAAACTCCTCCATACAGTTTGATACCAGCCTCTGCAAGTGCGTTCTGCGCTCCTGCGCCGATTCCTCCGCAGATAAGAACCTCTACGCCTCTTTCCCGTAAAAATCCTGCCAAAGCTCCATGACCGCTTCCGTTCGTGGGAACAACTTCCGATGATTTCACTTCGCCGCCTTCAACTTCATAAAGCTTAAAAGCTTCCGAATGTCCGAAATGCTGAAAAACCTCTCCGTTTTCATAAGTTACTGCTACTTTCATTTTATTCATCCTCTTTCTTTATAATATAACCTTTTTCATAAGCGTAATGATTCCGCCGTGACATAGCGAATACTGTAAATTTATTTATCTGTACCGCCCTTCTCTGTCTCGCCTGCGATAACTTCCGCTTCTTCTGTCGTCTACCTGACGGTTTCTTATTTGGGTATTTTTTCTCCTGCCGGCACTGCTCTGTCGTCGGAAAGCATTTTCTCCCGTCTGCTCTGTATTTGACCGCCGGCGCTCTAATGCCTTTTTGCGTTTTCTTGCAAGCTGTCTTGCTCTCCTTCGTTTCACTTGCCGATATTTCAGCAGACTGAAAAGAACTGCCAACAAAATGATTACCAAAAGAACTACCGCTATTAACAGCTTTACATATATAGGCATCTCTGTTTTTTCTTCTTTATCCGTACTTTTCTTCCCGACGGATTTCATTTCCGGCTCAATATTATACCCTGTTTCTTCCTTAATATAATCCGCCGTCAGTTTCACTTCTACAGTTCCGACATTTTGACCTTTGTATAAATAGGTCAGCTTTCCGGCGGCATTTTGCCTGTCAGTAATCGTAATCTCATGCTCCAGAGATGAAACGTCAATTCCTTTCGGCAGAACAACATATGCATCTTCCGTTTTAAACTTCCTGACGCCATCGGGCTTGTCGTGTTCATTCAAAAACACTTTGGAAAAATTCGCATATACATAATCAAACATCGCCCTTGTATCTACATACACATCTCCCTGATCTTCCAAGACAACCGCAACAAGCTGCATATCTGCATTATCTGCCATAGTCACAAGAGTCGTTTTTGCCTGATCCGTATATCCGGTCTTGCCGCCCGTACAATAATCATAAGAATAATGTGCCCCTACCCAAAGCATCTTGTGATTCTGTTGGAACGTTCTGGATTCATTCACAAGGTTTGTAGGCGGAATCGTATAATTTAAAGTCTGAGTTACTTCCCGAAACTTGTCAAACTGATAGACTGCCGATCCGATCAACGCCATGTCATGCGCCGTCGTATAATGGTTTTCATCATGCAGACCATTTGCATTCGTCCAATGAGATCCCGTACATCCAAGTTCCTCGCAACGTTCATTCATTTTCTGGATAAACGTCTCAAAACCTCCGCCCATCTTTTTGCCGACACTTTCTGCGATTGCATAAGACACCTCATTGGCAGATGCAAGCAGCATACCGTACAGCGCATCGTTCATACTGAGTATTTTTCCCGGTCTCATCCCGATACTCGCATCTCCGTATTCCAGAAACGAAACGCTGTCTTCGGAAAAATAAACTTCGTCATCCGGATCCGCATTTTCCAACGCCACAAGCGCTGTCAACAGTTTTGTAATGCTTGCCGGATAATGCTTATCGTTTATTTTTTTCCCGTATAAAATCGCCCCGCTGTTCATCTCCATAACAATCGCCGAATTTGCATATACATGCGGTCCCTGCGGCCAGTTTTCCAAACCGTTTGTCTCAGGAACGGCATCATATGCCGCCTGTTTCTGCACCGCGATCGGGTCAACTACATCTTCTGCGTGTACGGCTCTTGACGGAATCAATGCTGTGCCGATCACACAGACTGCTGCCAGCACTGCCGAACATATACGGTTTCTATATTCCCTCATTATAACCCTCCACATCGATATAACCCTTCAGATTATTTTTCTCTAATAATTTATTATAACGATATTCTTTTTGTTTTACAAGTTTTAGATTTTCCGAAGTATTTTCATCCGCTTCCAGAAGGGATGTCAATTTTCATGGATGGGTTTCAGCATTTTAATAGTTCTCTGCATGTATTTCAAAATAACTTCTCGGATGCGCACAGGTCGGACAGATCTCCGGCGCCGCAGTTCCTACTACAATATGTCCGCAGTTTCTGCATTCCCACACTTTCACTTCACTTTTTTCAAATACTGATGCCGTCTCTACATTTTTCAGCAGCGCTCTGTATCTCTCTTCGTGGTGCTTTTCGATCTCCGCCACAAGACGGAATTTTTGAGCAAGTTCCGGAAATCCTTCTCTCTCGGCAGTTTCCGCAAAACCGGCATACATTTCTGTCCATTCATAGTTCTCGCCTTCTGCCGCCGCTTTCAAGTTATCTGCCGTATCTCCGATCCCGTTCAATTCTTTAAACCACATTTTTGCATGTTCTTTCTCGTTATCCGCCGTATCCCGAAACAACGCGGCAATCTGTTCATACCCTTCTTTTTTCGCCACAGACGCAAAATACGTGTATTTATTGCGCGCCTCCGACTCTCCCGAGAAAGCGTTTCTTAAGTTTTTTTCCGTCTCTGTTCCTGCATATTTACTTCCCATGTTATTCACCCTTTCTGCTCCTCTCAAAAGAAACAGCCTTTCCTTTTTTATATCCTATTATAACACAGTCAGCTTATATTAAACAATTAACATTCAAATGCCGGATATTATGTCAGTCCTTCCTGTATATTCTTCTTTTTCTACATAGAATTATAAACGCTCCCGAACTGAATATCAGTAAAAGCAATGACAAAGCCGCCGAGCTTGTATCTCCTGTTTTCGCTCCTTCCGTCTTCTCCGTTTCCGTATTTTTATCCGGCATTTCAGGATGCTGCGGCGCTTCCGTGATCCACTCGCTTTTTGGTTTCGTTACAACATCCCATATATAGCTGCCGTCTATTTCTTCCGGAATACTGATCAGATACGGCGATGCCTGATAACTGCCCTGCTTCTCATCGGTCCACACCTTTGTCTGGGCAATCAAATACAATCCCTGTTCTAATCCGCCGATCATTGCGATTCCATTCTCGTCCGTTTTCAAAGCGTTTCCCTGTATACTTTGCCGAACCGCATAGTTGTATAACTGCTTTGCCTGTTCGTTTTTTTCAGAAGATTCGATTCCTTCCAGAGAAACTCCCGCATTACCGAAATCTCCTGCAAGCGTCCACTTTCCATCCTCCATCTTTCCGACAAAAAAAACAGAAAAATCCGCATTCGCAAATACAACCTCTTCATTTTCCTGTGTCCTTCCATGATATTCAATCTGGATAGAGCCTACATTTTCCGCCCTGCAGGATAAACTTGGAATCAGTATTCCGAATACAGTCAAACAACCTACAAGAATATTTTTCCATCTATTTTTCATTTGAAACATGATCTTCCCTCCGTGTTTTTTCTCTCTTTTTCTTTCTCTTTTTCACATACGCAGCAACACCGCAAAAGAACAAAATAAGAAACAAAATGAAAAGTCCTATAAATAAAACTTTCATCTGGAACGGTAATCCTATTGCGATTTTTTCATCCGGAACTTTTTCCACTGCCTCTTCATAAGGAATCCTATACCCCCTTACAAGAAGCCTGTGTGTATTCACCGCATAGGGTGTACAAGTAACTAATGTAACATAATCTTTTCCCGGTACGATCGTAAGCTCCTTTGTATTTTCCGGCAGCACAGTAAGTATCTGATCCACTTGATAGGCAAATGTTTCACCGAGAACTTTAATATAGAAGATATCTCCTTTTTCCAAATTATCCAGATCCGTAAACAACAACTTAGAAGGAAGTCCCCGATGCCCGGTTAAAACTGCATGGGTACTTTCCCCGCCTATCGGTAAAGACGTCCCCTCAAAATGGCCTACCCCCGACTGAAGCACCTTTTCTTCTGTTCCGTGATAAATCGGAAGTTCTGCATTAATCTTAGGAATACGGATATATCCGATCATTCCCGACCCGTTTACATTTAACAGGCTTTGATATCTCTCGTCTACCTCTTTCTTTATAGATGAAAAAGGATCTAATAACTCAATATTTCCCAAAAGCTCTTCGTTATACTGTCTTGCTGCCTCGAGCATTTCACGCTTGTCACTTTCGCTTAACCGCACTGCGTTTTCATCATAAGCCGAAATCACTTTTGAGCCGTTCTTTTCATAAAGATAGTTGCTGACTGTCGGATATAACAGTACGGAGAATGCAATAATCAATCCTATCACGCGAAAAATATCCCCAATATAAAATTGTTTTTTCTCTGTCTTTTTTCTGCGCATCTTTATTTCATTCTCCCTGCTGTTATAACGAATGGGAAGACTGCCCGAAGGCAGCCCTCTCATCCATATGTCTGAATTATAAATGATTAAGCACGTTTTCTTCTGCTGATCACGAAGCTTACCGCAATACCGAGAATCATCACAACTGCAATCACTGTGAAAATTACAGTACCCATTCCACCTGTTTCCGGAAGAAGTGTTCCTGTAGTATTCTCAATGTCGATGATTTTATCATCCACCACCCCATCATTTTGCTTGATTGTCCAGTCATTCACATTCGTAGTATCAGATTTTGTAATTGTAATTTTAACCGGAGCTGTCAACTTGTTGTAACCGTCCGGAGCCCATGTCTCCACTAACCAGTAGCTTCCTTCCGCAAGACCGTTTAACTTTAAGTTCATTCCTGTGCCTACTGTTGTCCCGTCACCGATAGATTCCATATCGTACATCTTATTATCGCCGACCTGTTCCGGGTCTACTGTGTAAGTACCGTTAGAACCTGTAACTGCGATTGCATTCTGATTATTGTTTGCATCCTCTTCGCTTCTATAAAGACGGAATATTGCACCCGCAAGGTAGCTATTCTGCTGATCTTTGATTAATTTGTGAATCTGTACCGGATAAGTTGGTGTTGTTACTACGTCCGGTGTTGTTGTAGTTATGTTATCCGGATCGTTACCATACTCTAAGTGAGCGCTGTTGTTTGTCTGTACTACGGCATCAGCATTAACTTTTGCATAGTATGTTACTGTAAATTCCTGACCCTTACTATTCTGATTGTTTCTAATCCACTCAGATAAATCCAAAGTCATTATGCGGTTATTTTCTCCGCTTAATGTAGCTGCCTTTGTCTCAGCCTGGCCTTCACCAATCTTTACAGATACGTTATAGGATGTGCCTTCCTGTGCTGTACCAACTGCATCTTTTACAAAATCAAGACCTTCTGTCAATGTATCGTGGATTTTATATGTATACTTATCATATCCTGTTGTATCCGGAATTGTTCCTTTAATCGTATAAGTTACAACCTGTCCGATTTCAACAGTTGTAGCATTTGCTGTTTTGTCAATACTTGGAGCCTGACCTTTCAGGTTCACAGTTACGTCAACGTCATCTACAGATACGAGAGATGACTGAATCTCTTTTGTTCCTGTCTGATATACCAGGTAGTAACCATAGTCTAAGTTTTCAAACTTATATTCTGTAACCTCGCCTAATTTTTTGGAAGTTCCAGTTTCTGCCGTTCCTGCTTTCAATGCAGCTGCTGTAAAGTCATTTGCGAATTTCTGAATTCCTGAAGGATTTTCCTTATACTCAGCAAGTTTGTTATATAATTGTTCACTTGTTGCTTCCTTCGATAATCCTAAAGCTGTTGCGATTGCATTTTTATAGTCCGCATTGACTGTATAAGCATAATGTGTATCGCTTACACTCAAATCAAAGAGCTTATAGACTTTAATTGTCTGACCCTTTAACGTGTTTCCTTCATTGACGTTTACTGTCAAATTTCCTGTTTTTATTCTGTCTGCGGCAAAAGCAGTTGTTGCCATTGCCAGTGTCATGATGGCTGCTAAACACAATGTCATCATCTTTTTGATTGAGTTTTTTACTTTTCTCATTCTTTGTGTCTCCTTTTCTTTTTGTTCTTTATTTATAGCTACTCTGACTTCTTGTGCTTTTTCTCTTCCTGTATTCCGTAGCTGTCACTAAGCAAAGAAGCAGAACACCTAACGTGTAGAGCAAAGCTTTTCCCATTCCTCCTGTTTCCGGAAGAAGGCTGTCAAACCAGTTTTTCGTATTTGTCACCGTAATACTGTATTGACGATCGCCTTTGTAAGTTATTTCTGTTGTATATCCGTCCACTTTCATCTCGCTGACATGATATGTGTAATAATATTTCTTTCCATCCGTGCCAACATGATATGCTGTATATTCAGCTCCCGTAAGAACCTTTTCCCATATGTCCGATGTTTGTGCATCTTTTTTTGTCAAAATAACTTCTTTATTGAAGTTTGTATCTACAACCGGTTTTCCGTCTTTTTCATAGCTTCTTGTAATGTTAAAGATGACCTCATTCGGACGATCTTTTTCCTCGTCCCTTTTCCAAACCTTTTTCAGACGAAGTTCAATAAGATCCTTACACGGGTCTTGAACATCCGGCGCTTCCTCATTGCCACCCGGTTCTGTCGGGCTGCTTGCCGTATTGTTCATCAGAACAGCCATCGCGCCGTCCTCCTGATAAACATTGACAGGTATTTGCCCTGCGCTGCCGCTCATCATAGCGTCTTTCAGATCGGTAAACTTCACAACTTTGTCTTTCGTCATATGCCGGATTGTATATACATTCTTCCATGCATCAGATGTTTCGTAGTTGTGCTGAAGTTCCTTGCCCGATTTACCAAACAGCTTCTCATATGCGGTATCACCATTACGATAGATCCGGTAATAGTTTTCATTGCCTTCAATGCCTTTCACATCGTTAAATTCCCAGTTGGAGTTCAGACTTGACTTTCCGGTAAACGGTCCGGTCAGATCCTTTGCACCTCGGATAACGTCTGCAAAGAACATGTTGTTGTTCTCAAGTAAGCCTTCGTTATTCCATCCGACGAAACCTCCGGCAATACCGTATTGACCTGTGCCGTTGGCATTGTTTCCGGCGCCGCCTCCATAGACGTCATAACCGTCTGCAATACCTGTCACTGTACATTTATCAATCTTTGTACGATTTGCCTTTATGAGTGAAATATTGATTTCATTTTTCAGGCTTTCTTCATCGATCGTACCGCTCTCTGAGCAGTTGATCTCAATCTTACTGTCTCCGATATAGATGGTTGCAAGACTCTTATCCTCTGCTAAGCCAACCTTAATATCCAGTCCAAGCAGATTCAGAGATACCAGTTTCCCATCATATAAAGCATCAATTTCAATAATGCCTAAATCAATTTTAATTACCTGACCTTTTTGAAGTTCATCTAACCAAAGCGCCTTCAAAATCTGATTCACAACCGTCACTAATCCTTTAACCAACTCGGAATCCAGATTAATATTTGCAAGATAAGCAAAGGTTGTCTTTCCTGCGAACCCTCCGGCGATCTGACCACTTGTCACCTGTTTTAACCCGGTGACTTTATTTTCTGACAATCTTCCAAGATCTGCATATCCGGTAAATCCTCCGGCGATTTCTGATTTATTTTTCTGGTCTATCGTATTATTACTGTGTACAGTAAAGCCTTCGTTGACACCTTCGACACTGCATCGGTCTACATGAGAACCGAATACATCCATTACACCTGCACCTGCGCTTAATAAATCACCCAACGCACCTAAATTGTCCAAATCGACCGTACCACTCTTTCCGAGATGTCCGATAAATCCTCCGGTGTAGTTCATACCGTTGACCTTGCGAAGATTTGTCACTTTGGAATCTTTGACAGAACCGTTAAGCAATGCGCCTCCGAATCCTCCGGCTGAACCCGAATAAACAGGATCGTTGACATATTCTGATTTTTTACTGTCTCTTGCCTGCACTTCCAGTCCTGCTTCCGCCGAACCCGACACATCGGAATGATAAACATAACTTCTAAACGTATCTAATACGCTCGTTCCTCCGAGAGTCAATAGGGCGCTCAATATACTTGTATTCCCATTACTTACTTGCAATATTGCAGATACATCAGCCAGTCCCAAAAATCCTCCGGCGTATTCTCCGCCTGTCACACTTCGGATATTTACTACATGCAAGCCACTATTCGGATCATCTTGTTTTCCGATCACTGCTCCGTTGATCTCTCCCGCGAAACCACCTGCCGCCTTTGCATAAGCAGTATGATCAGAGTCGTTTGTATACGAACCATTCACAATGATTCCCCAGTCATCCCACGCTTTGACATCTGCGCCTCGCACTGTAGAAATAGTTGCATCTAATAACCGTGCAAGATCTCCCGGAGTTCCTATCAGATACTGAAGCAATCCGCCAAGTAATCCTTCACTGCTTGCCGTGTCTAAATTCGCTGCGCTTGCCGGATCGATCTGTCCTGCAAATCCGCCGATTGCTTTCGTACCTTCCACTTTTCTCAAATTAGCCACGAAGCATCGCTTATTATTCGGATCAGGTACGGCATCTGTTGCACTGTACGTATTCGCTTTTTCAGACCAGTTGCCCCAGATCTGTCCGCCAACCATATGACCGACATACCCTCCGGCATAACCGACTTTTTCTATTTTCAAAGTTGAATCCTTAACCGGGATTCCTGTTGCCTTCACCGTCATTCCTGACTGGAAACCTGTAATATCCGAATTTCTTATAATCGGAACGAAAGTCTGCACGGCGCTGATAGAATTTGCAATATCCAAACCAATCAACTCTACTTTTCCGACTTCTGCAACGCCGCCGGTTTTCATTTCTCCGGCAAATCCTCCGGCGCTCTTGTATGCCATCACAGATTTCGCATCCCATGCATGAGCATTGGTAACCACTCCTGCTTTCATGCGTCCGACGTAGCCTCCGGCTACGCCTGCTTCCATATCCTGTGTGCCGACGCTCGTTCTGCCCGCCTTAACATTGTAACCATAGGCATATTGTGTGATTAATGCCTGTAACTGTTCTTCATTCTCAACAGGTGTACTTGTGAACTGATCTCCGTAAACACCGTTGTTGCCGACAGCCTCCGCCCACTTGTTCCATGTGTCCATATCCACTTTTCTAAGCGGTCCGTAAACGGCTGTGTTCGTTTCTGTCGGATAAACAGCTCCGAGAAGACTTAACACATTACTTGTTTTCAGTAAGCCAAACAGAAGCTGTAAGTTTCCTGTTCCTGCCAGATCCGCCGTTTCCATCAATCCGGTAAATCCTCCGGCAAACTCGCCGCCGTAGACCGAACGAATACGAATCGTGGCACATTCCTTCCCGCCGCCTTCTGCCGCATATCCTTTAATTCTTCCACCATGGTTATAACCTACATAGCCTCCGGCAAGACCTCTCACACACTGGGTGTCAGTGATGCCGTCGGCACGAACCGCGCCGCCGCAAGGCACGCTGCTCGTCTGACTGTCTTCTATAATCGGAATGAAAGACTGCACCAGACTGGCAAGACTATCTGTTACATTTAACAGTCCATCTAAAATACCGGCATCTTCGATTACGGAAGCAACATTTCCCGGTTCCATGATACCGGCATAACCTCCGGCTGCCTCGCGTCCGATAATATAGTTGAATAAATTCGCATCACTGTTTTTGATGATGGTACCGGACATTTCTCCGATAAATCCACCTGCTTTTCCTAACTTCTGATTCTTATCATCTCTGCCATCTGCCAGTACGGAATAACCGCCGACACATCCGTTGACATCGGAGTTTTCAATGGTAGACGCCACTACATCCAGCGCCTTCAAAAGATTCGTCAGCTCGATGTTCCCAAGAAGCTTTAATCCGCCTCCGACTGCTGCCGCGGAATCAATATCCACACATCCTGCATAACCTCCGGCGTATTTTCCACCTTTGACTGCATATTGTGAATTCGTTCCGAAATAGCTGTCTCCATTTGCAGATTCCAGACTATCGCCCGGCGGCGTCACCTTTGTATGCTTTAAGGATGTCACATCCGAATCTTTAATCTGCACACCGCCGCCATATCCAAGATAACCTCCCGCATAGCTGTCTGTATCCGTCGCTTCTACAGTAAATCCTTTTTCTGTCGACTTCACGCCCGCCGATTGAATGATCGGGATGTAAACTTGAAGTACATCGAGCAGCTGACCGATATCAAGGTTTAAAATACCACCAAGAAGATTCAGTCCATTTGAAGAAGCCGTTGCCCCTGCGTCAACTTTTCCGGCAAAGCCTCCGGCGTGAGATTCACCCTTGACTTTTTCCAGACCATAAACTGCATAAGCCTCTGTCCTTGTACTGTTATCGACCTTACCGCTTTGCATTTCTCCAAAAAATCCGCCGGCATAATCAGCCTTGACCTGAGGTTCTTCATTAGCTGAGCAAAATGTAACGGTAGTATTTGTATATTGAGGTATCAAATACGGAACTAAATCTAACAGCCCGCTGACATTTACAATTCCGGGAAGTTTCAATGCTCCGTCTTTGTCTTCCTGGGCCAGACCTGCCAGCCCGCCTGTGTGGCTTCTTCCCACAAAGCCTCCGGCATAACCTTCTTTATTATCTTTTGCAGCTTCTGCATAAACTGCCTTCAGATTTGTCACATGTGAATCTGCAATTTGTACCCCTTCTGCTTCGGAAATAAAGCCTCCGGCAAGAATAGATTCGCCTTCCGTTATCTCAACCTGTCCACTGGCTTTGATGACTGCGCCGTTCTCTGTTCCGCTCACAGATACATTGGAAACTTTTGTGGCAACACCATCAACCAGACTAAGTAAGCTGTCAACTTTAATCAATCCCAGGCCCAGAAGATCCAGACCGCCTTCTTTTGCAAGACTGCCTGTTCCTGCCCGTCCGGCAAACCCGGCGGCATAATTTCCGGCAGTCACAGATTGAATACCTTCAATTTTAATCTGCTCTGCTGTTCCTCCAAGCATTAAACCTGCTCCGCCGGAAGCATACTTATTCGATGCTTCGATTTGAAGATCATTACCACCTAGATCTACATTCGATACAGTAAACGAAAGATAACTTCCGATTCCCAGTGTATCGTTCAATACGCCGACCGCATCAGCTACAGTAACTGCTCCTGAAATTCCGCCTGCATAATTATTTGCTTTTACAAAACTTACCCCTTGTATCGTATTTTTCTCAGTTCCAGAGGATGTGATCTGTACGCCGTCTCCCTGTCCGATCAGACCGCCGGCATAATCTGCCGCTGCCTGAACACTAAAGTTTGTTCCACTGACAGAACTTCCTTTTATTTCAGAAGGCTGTGCACCGCTTAAGGAAAGAAGCACACCTAGTTCTTCTTCATTTCCCGAAGCAAGTAACTGTTCCAGTAGTTTTGATACAGATTGCAATAAAGTATCATTTTGTTCATCGTTTGAACCTACGGCCATTCCATAGCCCAACGTAGCTCTTCCCGCAAAACCTCCGGCATATTGATTGGCTTTAACCAGTTTCACTCCCGAAACATTTGATTCGATGCTGCTACTATTTGCCATTACGCCATTAAAACCTCCGGCATAACTATCTGTCGCCGTAACTGAAAGGTCGCTTGCGTCTACATGACAATTTCTCTGTGTAGAACGAATATCAAACGTTTTGATTTCCGCTCCCAGATCACTTAATAATCCTTTAACCTGTGCATCTTTTTCGATTCCGGCAAAGCCTCCGGCTCCGATATCTGCCACTACCTGATTCAAACCGGTTACAGAACAGTTATTTATATCTGTTCCTGTCTGGCTTCCCACAAATCCGCCGTTGTAATTGACAGTTTCTTTCCCCGTTCCTGTCGTTCCGATCGATCCCTCTGAAAGAGAAACACTGCTGTTTTGGATCAGTGGCTTATAATAGCCATTCGGCAATAACTGTCCAAGAGGAACATCATTTTTCAAAAGAATCGTAATCAAATCTCCCAGTCCCACGCCCGGAAGAATATTCAGCAAGGTTGATAATAGCTCTACGACTCCCGCTGTCACATTTCCGAGAATATAGGTTGCTTCTCCTGATGTATATCCGACAAATCCTCCTGTCATTCCTTTTACATTCGTTACAGAAGCGTTGGTTACCGTACAGTTTTCAACAGAAACATCCCCTACAATACGTCCTGCAAAGCTTCCGGTCGCAAACATATCCGGACTGCTTTGCTTTAATGTCAATAAGTCTTTAATGACATCTCCCAGTTTTAAGTTTCCGATTACCGGAACCAGTCCTTCAAGGATTCCACTTATCAGATCCAGAATTCCACCCAACAATCCACCCAGCACTTCCAACAATCCTTCTACTAATGATTTTGGATCATTATTTACTGTCACAGATTGATTATTAACTGTAACTTGATCTAAATGGAGGTTTTTTACTCCCGCCTTCCCCGCAGACTCGAAACCACCATTCCCACTTTTTTTCATTTCATTAGAGATCGTTCCGAAAAATCCAATTCCGCTGTCTTTTTGGATATCCAGTTCCCCTGTCTGATTCACTTGAATATTACTAATGGTAGGCACGCTGCCCTCCTGCATATTCAGGCGTCCTTCCATTTTTCCCGAAAAGTGAAGCGGTGTCCAGTCATCCTCTTTTCCGTCGGAATATTCTCCCTGCAATAAATCAATATCTCGAAAAATAATATAATTGGCATCCGGAGAATATTTTAGCGATTTTAATTCATTGCTTGCTTCTGATAGAGAAGGATAACTTTGAACGTTGTTTTGATTAAATTCCTTATCCACGATAACAATATCATCTGTCCGCTCACCGATAAGACCTGCTAAAAGATCCCCTAATATCGGTATATCAAACAAAGGTCCTAACAGTGCATGTAAAATGTCACCAAGCAGCTCTCCCAGTGGTCCAAGCAAGAATCCAACTAATCCTTCTTTATCATATTCGATATTCATCAAACCTTCTGTTTTGTTTGTATTTGCTTCTGAAAAATAGATGAAATCTTTTTGTTCAATTCCACTTTCTCCCAAAGCCTCACCTTGTTTTAGATTGAAGTCGGCATCGCCGGGATAATATGGGGTATATGTTATTTTATCATCCCACGGCCAAGGCAGGTCTACTATGGATTTCACATACAGCATTGGGGTTACTTGCATATACTGATTGCCTTTTTCTTTAGGCTTCGCATCTTGTCCGATTGCTCTAAGCTGCCATTCGTTTCCGATAAGTATATATGGCTCTCCTTCAACTTTGGTATAAACCTGACCAAGATACTCACGCCCTCCAAGCTGTCCCGCATCTGCCTGAACCGTTGCTTCTTTCTTAATCTTTTCCGCCTTTAGTTCCGGCATCTGTTCTGTAAAGGACGGACTTAACACATAATTATGTTCTTTGCTGTAAGTCAGATATTCCTGCGCCGCTTCCGCGCTCTCATCTGCCAAAGTTCCGTCTTTATACAGAAGCTGACCTATTCCCACTTTTTCAGGGATCATATCATAAGACATGATCGGTTCTTCCGCCGAATTTTCCGAAGCGATCAAGAGAAGCTGATAGTTATTGTAAACATAAACCGTATCGCTTTCTTTATCATACAACGGAGCATCCTCTTTCGGAGCTTCTGCAAATGTTCCGGTAAATCCCTCCGGCAAAGTCCACATCGTTTTCGCAGTCAGCGGGATTTCATTCATCAGCATGTAATCCGCATCTGACGCATATGTAACCGCATTTCCGCCGTCAACAACTTCTTCGCCTGTGCCGAACAGTTCTTTCTCTGTATCGTTCATCCGTACAGAACTTCCTGTACCGATCGCCTGAAGCTGTTCGATGTTGTAAATCTTAATAATGCCGTTTTCATATAAATCTGCGTCTTCTGACTGCTGATCCGATGACGGATCTGTCTGTCCGTTTTCTGCCGAACCTGACTGATCTCCTGACGGCTGAACTGCCTGTCCGTTTTCTGCCGAACCTGACTGATCGCCTGACGGCTGATCTGTCTGTCCATTCTCTGTCAGCTCTGACTGCTCACCCGACGACTGAACGATCTGTCCTTCTTCTGACACGTCTGACTGCATCGGCATTTTTGCTTCCTGCAGCTGCTGTATGAGCTGCATATCGATCGGCGGCCCTTTCGCTATTCCCTGCGCCGAAACAGTCACCGTCTGCAGCAATACAGAAAATACCAACAGACATGCAGTTCCCTTTTTCCATATTTTCCACTTAAATAATTTTTTTATGTCTCTATTCTTCACTGTCTTTTTTTCACGCTCCCTCTTGTTCCAAAATTTCTTTCAATGAAATACTGAAAAATTGGGTCTCTAATTTTTCCTGAACTTTTGCGTAATATCTTCGCACCGCACAAAAATCTACCGCCTTTCGACTACAATAAGCATCATCCTCCAGACATCGGTTTATTTTTGTCGTGCTTTCCATAAGGCGTATCACATCTCCCAATGTAATATCTTTTAAAGTCTTATTAAGTCGATATCCGCCTCTGGCTCCCAGATCTGCGGAAATATATTCTGCCTTTTTCAGTTTTGAAAGCACTTTCTCAAGATATCCTCTTGGAATTCCCATTTCATTCGATATCTCTGTAGCGGAAGCAATCTTTTTACATTGCCCCAGATATAAAACAGTTCTGATCGCATAATCTGTTGTCACGTTAAGCTGCATAGTCCGCCTCCTCATAAGTTATATACAAAATAAAAAAACGACCTCCATGTGAAAGAATGCCGCCATCATACTTACAATATATAAATCTCTTTTTATATAATACCTCTCAGGTAGGTATTATATTTTTTAACATAACAAATGCCCACATATCTGACTATGTAGGCATTTAAAAGCTTTGATCGCTGAATTCTTTCCTCTGTTCTATTTTTATACTACAGTAAAATTATACCCCCCCCCATGAAAAATTGTCAAGTTTTCGCCCTCAATTTTGTTATTAACTTGTGATAATGTCTCCTTAAGATTCACTTGAGGTTTTGTCTCTTT
>ERZ827037.1618-NODE-1618-length-22896-cov-4.155466_pt1 | contig 22896 bp, 18 predicted proteins | sample MGYA00519924_ERZ827037 | MGnify/ENA primary metagenome ERZ827037 (study PRJEB31778, sample SAMEA3449250) | human gut metagenome | biome: human gut; feature: human-associated habitat; material: faeces | place: United Kingdom | collected 2010/2012 ...
AAGCTCGCGCCCAGGTCTTTGACCGGCAGCTCCTCCCCCTTCTGCGCTGCGTTATGGATCAGATTGACCACCGCCGTTTTCAGCCCGGAAAAGCTGAAATCCAGGGGGCTGCCGTCCACATGCGGGTGCGGGAAGCGGTAGGCCCGCGCGTTCCCGCCCTTTGCCGCGCGGTCGAGGTTGAGCCCGCCCGGATACGGCAGGCCCATCGCGCGCGCTGCCTTATCGAGCGCCTCCCCCGCCGCGTCATCTCGCGTGCGGCCCACCACGGCAAAGTGGGTGTAGTCGAGCACTTCTACGAGATGGCTGTGCCCGCCGGAAACGACGAGGCAGAGAAACGGCGGTTCCAGCGTTTCATGCGTCAGGTAGTTCGCCGCAATATGCGAGCGCAGGTGGTGCACCGGTATCAGCGGCAGGCCGGTGGCAAGGGAAAGCCCTTTTGCAAAATTGACCCCTACCAGCAGCGCGCCAATGAGCCCCGGCGCATAGGTCACGGCGATCCCATCCAGCGATTCCAGCGGCACGCCGGCCTGCGCAAGCGCCTGGCGGGTCACGCCGGAGATAGCCTCCGCATGCATGCGGGAGGCAATCTCCGGCACTACGCCGCCAAAACGGATATGCTCCTGCACCTGGGACGCGATGATATTAGAAAGCACCTTTCTTCCATCCTCCACCACAGCGGCGGCCGTTTCATCGCAGGAGGATTCGATTGCCAGCAGTTTCATAATGACCTCCATTTTATTCTTGTCTGATTCGTCAGAATTATTTCACGCGGAACGTTTTCGGCGCGAAACGGTAAACCAGGAGCAGCGCCGCCGCGATATAGAGGGCCGTAAAGCCCAACACAAGGAGCGTGAAGCCCGTACTGCCCGTGCGGATTTCCATGCAGATGAAGCACAGGAGATACACCGCCATATTCAGAATCCGGTAAAACGGGTTTTTCACATTCAACTCCGTTGTAAACGGCTGGAATACATAGTAGAGGAACAGGTGGTGCACCGTGAAAAAGATGGAAAGCAGCAGGATCGTCACCGTAAACATCGCCATATCAAGCGTTGCCCACGGCGCGCCGGCCGCCGCGCAGAAGCCCGCCACCGCCGCGCTCAGCGCGAGGCCGATCACAAAATCATAAAGCCCCACGCGCAGCAGGCGAAAGCGAAAATTTTTGAGAATCACCTTTGGCTGGCGGTAAAAGCCATAGTGCAGCAGGCTCATATCGCAATTATAAAACATTGCGCGGCAGGCCTTATCCGCTACGGACATAAAATACATGATGAAAACAAAAAATGGAAGGAAAGAAACGATCTGCCCCGCTGCCTGCCGTGCCTTTGCCGGGTCGAGAAAGGCAAAGGCAAGCCCGCCCAGAAACACCGCAAGGATCAGCAGCAGTCGAATTTTCACGGGCTTTACCAGCTGGCGGCGGTGCCGCGCAAAAAACAGGGCGTTGAGGTAGGCATAGCCCTGCAAATGCACGAGGCGGCCTGCCTCCTTTTGATCCGTTTTCAGATCCTGCTCCTTCACGGCAACATCGGAAAACGCGCTTGATTTGCTCTCCTGCACCATGGAGGAGAGCAGGAATTTTTGATCGACGCTGCGCAGAAACGCCGTTTCGTAACCCTTGTAGCCCCACACAACATAATAAAAGCTCACGGCCCCGATAAGAAGCATGGCGATCACGCCAGGGATGCTGAAGAGAATCCGCATCGTGGGCAGCTCCACCCGCAGCAGAAGCGGCAGATAGGCGCCCACAAGGGAGAGGCCGATGAGCAGCCACACAAGGCCGACCTTGCGGGAGAGGACCGTTTCTTTTTTCTCATAGTACCACACCTGCACCGCCTCGCCAAGGAAGCGGAAGGAAAACAGCATAACAAAGCTCCCCAGCGCCTGCCAAACGCTTCCGCCCGCAAGCAGGAAGGCCACAAGCAGCCCCGGCAGAAAATAGAGGAAAAACGGCACATAGCGCATGATAAGATCCGCATACACATAGCGCCTCGGCGGCATTTTCATATATTTGAGCGCAATATATTTTTGCTGTGTCACGCCAAACACCGCACTGTCCTGCATCGGGCCCACCACGCAGCTGAGAAAAAACAGGATATTCACCAGCTGCGCCGGGGCCTGCACAGGCTCCAGCATCCCCTTTTCCAGCGCGAGCATCAACGGGAGCCATGCCGCAAGGCCAAGATAAACCGCTTTGCCAAACAGCTTTAGCAATTGCCCAAGCACTGTTGTCAATACGGCGAGAAAGTTTTTAAGCCCCTCTTCCCGATAAACCCGGTCTGGCACGTGCTTGCCAATGACCCACAGCCGCTTGAGATAATAAAGGAAGGTGTTCGCATTCACGGTCGCCTTAATCTGCAAAATTGTTTGGAACGTCTTATTCATGGGCGTCCTCATCCTTTAGTTTTTCAATAATCTGGGCTTCAAAATCCCCGCTCTCCAGCATTGCATGGTCAAGCTGCTCCAGCGTGCCGTCGCTGAGGATCACGATCTCATCACATAAATCCGTGGCAAGCTGCAAAATATGCGTGGAGAAGATGATGATATGTTCCGCGCTGATCTCCCGGATCAATTGCTTAATCTCCAGCGCAACCACCACATCAAAGGAGGTCAGCGGCTCGTCCAACAGAATGACCGGCGGGCGGGCGATCATAAAACAGAGCATCTGCACCTTATTCTTCATGCCATGGGAATAGCCCTTGATGAGCCGGTCACGATCCTCCCGATCGATCTTCACCAAATCAAAGTAATCGTCGATCGTTTGATCGAAGCGGATTTTATCGCGGTTGATCTCCATAAAAAATTTCAGGAATTCACGGCCGGTCAAAAAATCCGGCAGGATCGGCGTGGAGAAAACATAGCCAATATCCTCCGGCGTGAGCGCACGCAACGTGCCGGACGCATCCTTGAGCTGCGCCGTGCCCGCGTCCATGGTGATCTCATTGCTCAGGCAGTTGAAAAGCGTTGTCTTGCCCGCGCCGTTGCGGCCCAGCAGGCCGTAGATTTTGCCCTGCTCAAAAGGGAAAGAAGCGCCCCGCAGGACCTCCTTTTCCCCAAACTTCTTCTGGATTCCATCGAGGATCAATTCCATTTTCACCGGATCATCTCTTTTCATAAATATTTCGTCAGCAGGAGGGCGTCCTCCCGCGGTTTATCATAATAATGTGGCCTGCGGCCCACCTCGCCATAGCCTCGCCCATGGTAAAGGCGGATGGCCGGCGCGTTGGATACGCGCACCTCCAGCGTCAGGAAGCGAAGGCCCCGCGCACGCGCGCCGCCTTCCAGCGCATCCAGCAGCGCGCCCGCAATCCCCTGCCGCCGGAATTCCGGGAAGACGGCCACATTATCGATATAGCCCTCATCCAAAATACAGTGCATCCCGGCGTAGCCCGCCATCGCGCCTTCGTATACAACAGTGAAGAATACCGCCGTATCGTTCGTGAGCTCCGCGCGCAGCGCTGCCTCTGGCCGCGGGGCGGAAAAGCAGACGGCTTCCAGCCGGGCAAGCGCCAAGATATGTTCTTCCCGCATTGGGGCAATGATAAAATCCGCCATCGCACCACACCCCACCATTCTACACACTGCCCCGCAGGGTGAGCCACAAATCCTGAAAGCCGTCGAACGCTTGATCGACGCTCCGGCGGCATGCCCACACATCGCCCGCGGATACATCCTTCCCGCTCTCCTGCAAATAAACGCGCTCCGGCGGCACGAGCCTTACGAGCGCATCATAATCCGCCCGGTTCAGGGCAACGAGCATGCCAGCCCGTTCGATCAGCCCAGCCGATAACGGCTGGGCGCGGTGGGCCGAAAGCTCCAGCCCAAACTCCCGCGCGGCCTGCACCGCCGCCGCGCAGGCGGGCGCCCCCTCTTGTACCGCCAGCCCGGCGCTCACTGCGCAAAGCCCGGCAAGGCGCCACCGCTGTGCCATTTTGTTGCAAACAGCCGCCGCAATCACGCTGTGCATGGTGTTTTTTTGCCCTACATAGACAATCGGCCCCATCTTCGCGCCACCTTTCATCGTATCCACGCGGGATTTCGCCCAACGCATCCTGTATTCGACTTGCCCCGTATCCGGATCCTCCCTTTTTTCGACAAGTTGAAACCCTTCACGCCGGTAAAAATGCACCGCACGCGCGTTTTTTTCATAAACTGAGAGCGATAGCTCATCGTAAAGCTCTTTTGCTTTACGCATCAGCCGCGTTCCAATCCCCTGCCCACGCGCATGCGCCGCAACGAACAGCCCGGCGATCTCGCCCTGCCCCATCAGGCCGAGGAAGCCGTTCACCACGCCGCCTGATTCGTCCACATATACCTCTGCCTGCGGGAGAAGGCTTTTCACTTCTTCCAAGTGTTCCGCCCAATAGGAGGGCGCGATAAAGGGATGCGCCTGCAAATTGGAGGCAAGCCAGAGTTCCATCACTGCGGCCAAATCCGTTTCTGCAAACGGCCGGATCATCAAGCCTCACCCCTTTGCGTCATACCAGGTTTTGCCCTGGTGCACATCCGCCTGCAAGCGCACGCGCATTTTGCACGCGCCCTCCATCTCCTCATCGAGGATTTGGGCGGCGCGCTGCGCTTCCTCCTCCGGCGCTTCCACGATCAGCTCATCGTGCACCTGCATGATGAGGCGGGCGTGCAGGTTTTCCCTGCGCAGCCGCTCATCCACCTTAACCATGGCGATCTTGATGATGTCGGCGGCCGTGCCCTGGATCGGCATATTGCGTGCCACCCGCTCGCCAAAGGCACGCAGGTTCGCGTTGGAGGCCGTCAGCTCCGGCAGATAGCGCCTGCGGCCAAAGAGGGTGGAAACATAGCCCTGCTCCTTCGCCTCCTGCACAACGCGGTCCATATAGCGCTGCACGCCCGCATAGTGGGCGAGGTAGCCTTTGATATATTGATCGGCCTCCTTGCGCGTGACGCCGATATCCTTTGCGAGGGAAAACGCACCAATGCCGTAAACGATGCCGAAATTAACAGCCTTTGCCCGGCTGCGCATCAGGGGCGTGACCAATTCGGGCGGCATGTTGAACACCTGCGAGGCTGTGATCGTGTGGATATCCGCTTCGCTGTTGAACGCGTCGATCATCGCCGCATCATCCGCCATATGGGCGAGCACGCGCAGCTCGATCTGCGAATAGTCCGCATCGACCAGCACGCAGCCCTCCTTCGCCCGGAAAAACCGGCGCATCTCGCGGCCCAAATCCTGCCGCACCGGAATATTTTGCAGGTTCGGCTCCGTGGAGGAGATGCGGCCTGTGCGCGTTTCCGTCTGGTTGAGCGTGGAATGGATGCGCCCATCCGCGGCGATGACCTTGATTAACCCTTCGCAGTAGGTCGATTTGAGCTTTGCAAGCGTCCGGTATTCGAGAATCCGCTCCACAACCGGGTGCTCGTTCGCAAGCGACTCCAGCACCTCTGCATTGGTTGAATAGCCGCTCTTCGTTTTTTTGCGTGCGGGAAGGCCCAGCTTATCAAACAGCGCTTCGCCGAGCTGCTTGGGGGAATTCAAATTGAATTCATAGCCGACGGCATTGTAGATCTCCTGCACGATGTTGCCGATGCGGTCGGAAAGCATTTCACCGAACGATTCGATCCCGCTGCGGTCCACCTCAAAGCCCACCTGCTCCATGCCCGCCAAAACGCGGGCAAGCGGAATTTCCACCTCGTGCAGGAGCGCTTTTTGGCCGTTCTCCTCCACCAGCAGCTCCAGCTTCTCGCATAAACGCGGCAAAACCGCTGCCTGCTGCAGCGGTTCCCGCTCCTCCTGCGCCGCCTGCTCGCAGGGCGGCACCGGCACGCCGTATTCCTGCGCGAGGCGCAGCACATCATAGCCGGAGGCGGAGGGATTGAGCAGGTAGCCCGCGAGCATGGTATCCATCACAACGCTCTGAAGCGTTACGCCGAACCGCTCCACCGCCGCATACAACGGCTTTGTATCGTGCGTATGCTTTTGAATCTTTGGATCGGCAAAAAAGGCCGCCGCAAATTCAGAAAAACCCGCTTCCCCCGCTGTCAGCACGGTCAGCCGCCCCGGCTCCGCCACGGAAAGCCGGCCGATCATGCCGTTCGAGAGAACGGCGAGAAAGTAGGCCTGCCCAGCTTCCCGCAAACGGGAAAGGAGCGCTTTGGCGTCCGCTTCCGCGCCGGAAAGCACGGTGAGCTCCTCCGGCTTTTCTTCTGCCGCTTCCGCCGCGGGCACAGCGTTCGGGTCAAGCCCAAACCGCTCCGCCATTCGGAACATTTCAAGCTTTGCGAGCAGCCGCATCGCCGCCGCGCCATCCGGCGGGGCGGGCACATAATGCGCTAGTTCACAATCCACCGGCGCTTCGCGGCAAACCGTGCCGAGCGTCCGGCTCAAAAAGGCCATTTCCCGATCCTTTGCAAGCTTCGCCCGCACGCCGGGTTTTACATCGATTGTCTCCAGGTTTTCATAGATTTCATCGAGCGAATGAAAGCGCTGCACAAGATCCATCGCCGTTTTCTGCCCGATGCCGGCCACGCCGGGGATATTATCCGACGAATCGCCCATGAGCGCCTTGATCTCAATGAGCTGGCGCGGCTCCACGCCGTATTCCGCACGGATGGCCGCCTCGTCATACTCCGTTGTGATGGGCTTGCCCATCTTTGTGGCAGCGAGCAGAACGTGCACGCGCTCCCCCACCAGCTGCAGGGAGTCTCGATCACCGGTGGCCAGATAGCACACATCCCCTTCCCCACACTGTGCTGAGAGCGTACCCAGAATATCGTCCGCCTCATAGCCCTCACATTCCACCACGGCGAGGCCGAGCGCGCCCAGCAGCTCCTTTAAAACCGGCAGCTGCTCCGCAAGCTCCGGTGGCATTCCCTTGCGCTGGGCCTTGTAGCCGTCGTACATCTGGTGGCGGAAGGTTGGCGCTTTTAGATCAAACGCGACGGCCACCGCATCCGGCGTGCAGAGTTCCTTCAGGCGCAGATAGATATTGAGAAAGCCGTAGATCCCGTTGGTAAAATGCCCGTCCTTGGTGGTGAGCAGCTTGATGCCATAAAAGGCGCGGTTCAGAATACTGTTGCCGTCGATAACCAATAGCTTCATAAAAATCTCCTTTAAGCGGAAGTGATTGCGTCCCAAAAATGCAGTTCGATGTGATATATCATTACCATGCCCACAAAACATTTCGCGCCGACAGGCATTTTTCCAATGCGTTAAACGACCCGTTTAACGCTATTATACCACAATTCCACATCACATAAAAGGACTTCCGGCTGTTATCCGGAAGCCCTCAGTTTGTGAAAGAAGGGAATCGGGGCTGTTTGATAAGAACCCTGTTTTTTCCTACAAATAATTACGGGGCCATTGCATCTTGCAACAGCCCCTTCCCTCATCATTCTATTTCTTTTCCACCGCGACCCAAATTTCACAGGCATAATCAGGGTCGTCCACATCCGCCGAGGGATACGCCTCAAAATCCGTTCCACCGCAGGGCTGATACTCGCTGGTGGGGAAAAACTCGCTGCAAATCTGCTGATAGGTGTTTTGAATTACCTCCGGCATTTTCCCTTTGCAGGAGAACACCACATAGGTGTGCGCCGGGATTTCCTCCACCGTCAGCCCCTCCTCCGTGACGGGCATCCCATTGTAATGGGCGCCGATGGCATAAGGGTACTCCGCTTCGCTGGCGTCCCTGCCGAAGCTTGCGCCAACGATGCAATCTTTAAAAATGTTCTCCTCCGGGATATACTTACATAGCGCCTCGATGCTGCCGTCCGCGATGCACGCCTGCCAGAAGGGAGCGATTTCCTCCATCGTCATTTCCTCTTTGCTGGAAATCCGCTTCTTTTTGCAGATGAGCCGGAATGCGTCCTTCGTTTCAATGCGATAGTTCATGGTGGTTCCTCCGTCTAATACCAGTTTTACGGAAAGAGGAGAAAAGGATTTGAGCGCCGCCCCTGCGTGCTTCGCCTGGGAGGGCGTGACCCCGTGAAACCGGGTGAAAGCGCGGCTGAAACTTTCCGGCGTGTCATACCCGTATTTGAGGGCGGCGTCAATCACGCGGATACCTGACGACGCAAGCTCGTTCCCCGCCAAAGAAAGCCGCCGCATACGGATGTAGTCGCCCAGGGTAAAACCGCACAGGATGCTGAACACCCGCTGAAAATGAAAGCTGGACGAATAGGCCTGCTTCGCCGCCTCTTCATAGTCAATGGGCTCTGTGATGTGCGCCTCCACATAATCCACGGCCCGCTGAACGCCTTGAATCCAATCCATTGTTTCGCTCCTTTCCGCATGAGCCTATGATAAAGGAATGATCATACAGTTACCTGATATTGTGTGCGGTTCGATGTTACGCCTGCAACCAATTGAGCCTGGCTTTATCATGCCGAATCTTGGCCGCTTCCTCTACGATAAAAATCAGAGTTCTCAGAGTTTTCCCTTCCGCGCCCTGAGCTGCGAACGGATGATGTTGCCAAACGCCTTCCCCGCGATCTTTGCCATTTCGAGCTTGCCCGGCATCACGCCGGAGACGATCACAGGCTTTAAATCCTCCGTTTGCACGCGGTCATACTGGATTGCCTGGAAATCAACGTTATCCCCCCGCATCGCGTGGGCAAAACACTCTTCCTCCCCCAGCACCGCCGCGCCGTCCGCAAAGCCCTCGGCCTCCCGTCGCGTTTTTTCCTCCGGCGCAAGGCCTTCATAGCCGCTCAGGTAAAGCATAAACCGTTCCGACACGCCGTTATACGCCGGCGCAAGCGATTTTGCCTGCGGCGCGACCACCACAAAGGATTCCCCCACCGCACCATTTGACCGGGTGGGATGCACGCGCTGCTTGCCATAATAGGTGCCGAAGGGGTTCATGCTGACCTGCGGCTTGCCCTCCACCTGCCGCAGCCGCATCGGGCAGTGCGCCATGCTCCCGAGCACCTGCCGGGCATGCGCCAGCAGCAGCCCCGTCTCCCCATCGCTGAGCGTCGTGAAGCCGCCGGTGAGCTGATGGTTGAAGGAGGTGAGCTCCCGGTTCTCCGGCACGCTCTCCCAGAAGGAGGCGACCGGGTAGGAGGTGACGCTGCCCATAAAATTGCGCTTGACCACGTGCAGATCCTCGCCGAGCTGCGGCGTGAGCTGCAAGGGCGCCGCCTCCTGCCAGCGGGCGTCGCTTTTGCGGCCGAGCGCGCTGGACTGGGTGGAGATCGCGTTCTCTTCCCTGGTGTAGGGGTACTGGACGTGCATCTGCATCAGCACGCCCTCCAGCCCGTCGACCGTAAACAGATCAAGCTCGTATGCGCCGGGAGAAAGCTCGCCGGGCAGGTGGATTTCGCCCGCAATCCGGCAGCCCTGCGCGCTGCCCGCGCTCTCCAACGGCAACACCCGCTTCTGTGTAAAGGCATAATGCTTGCCATCATAGGTGACGAACTGCCGCAGAAAGTCCTTTCCGCCGAGATGCCTGCCGCCATACCGGACGGACAGGATCTCCCCATGCGGGCAAACCCGGATACAGAGCTTCTCTGTTTGCAACAGAAGCTGCGCGGGTTTCTTTGGCTGCTTTTCACCGGGCTCGATGGTAACGGCATGGGAAGCGGCCCTTCGCGCAAACCGGCAGACGAGGAATACGCTCTCCACAGAGCCGTCCGCGTGCCGCGCCATCGGCACAATGCCGAAGGAGGAAAGCCCCGCCGCCTTCACCCGCAGGCAGGATACATCACTCACCGCGCCCGCATCCAGGGCGAGCTGGGCGGTGACAACATTGGAATGCTCCGTGCCCGCCAGCGTCAGCATTTTGCGCTTTGGCCGCGCATCCAGCTCCTTTTGCACCATCCGTGCGGAGAGCTCCAGCGCCTTTTTCTCCCGCTCCACATTGAGCACGGGAGAGGCCAGGCCGAAATGCGTGGTGGATAGGAGCAGCACGCGATCCTCAAACGAGGGGGATGCCCCATCCCGCCCGGCCGCGCGGGCATAGGCGCGGGCCCGCTCCAGCCGCGTCCAAATCTGGCGGTTGAAGGGCTTTTCCGCCCAGCTCGAATAGCCGGTAAAGCTGCCGTCCGCCGTGTCGTGCCCAAATGAAATTTCACACAATGGCCCATGCTCTTTGAGATACCCGCCCGGCGTGTCGAACACCACAAAATCGAGATCAGCCACCTCCTGCACCAGGCCGCGGATGCCATCCGTATTCGCAATGCGGTTCAGCGGGAAGGGCAGCTCCAGCGGTTCCCACAGAATCGCGTCCGCATCCATGTTGATGAAGATAAAAACGTCGTTTTGAATCTCCCCCGCCAGCTGCTTTCGGTGCAGGTCGCAGGCGAGATAGCGCAGGGAGCCCGCGTCGATCACATCCGAATTGCTGTAGGTCGGCAGGATGACAAGGCTTTCCCCTTGCCAGGTATAGGTGACCGGGTTAAATGCGTATTCATCCCGGAGCTGCGGGACGACCGTGCGGAACGCGTCAAACGGCACGCAGCTATAATACAAACACACGGCTTTTACGCCGCACTTGTGATACAGCGGCACCTGGGACGGCGTAAACATCACCTCCTGCGGGCGGACGATCCGTTCGCACGAGCCAAACAAATCCACAAGGCCGGAGCCCTTTTCATTCGTCACGGCCCACTCAATCGACGCCTCGAATTCATCCGGCGTCATCGCGGAGAGCGCGCCGTTGTTATAGCCCATGATGATGTTTTCGTCCCCGTTTTCCACACAGCGCCGCCGCACGTCCTCGATGATATCCGGCGCATAGCGCGGCAGGGTATCCTCCAGTGAATAGGCGTTTTCAAAATCCCATGTAGCCTTGGCCGGCACGCCACGCCGGTTAAATTCATCCAGAATTGAAATGATCTTGCGGATGATGCGGATATCTCCCCCGAAACCGAGCTCATCGTTGGAATCCCCGCGATAAGAATGATAGCAATTCACATGAAAGCCGTAGCCGATGTGAACCTTTCCTGCCATGAGATGTTTCCCCCTCTTTCTTTATACTCTGATTTCAGGCTTCCTGAGCCGCCGTTTCTCCAAAGGAGGCGTAGCCGAATTTATCCCGGAAGCCGATGCCATGGGTGGCGAGCCTTACCGGGATGTTTTCCTGTTGCATAATCGCTTCCCTCCACTTTCTCCTATCAAATCGGAACATTAATCAGATTGTACTGATTTTTTGAAGTGAAGTCAATTAAAATTATGCATCTTTATAGATTCCCGGGTTCAGCAATCATACTGCCCGCTTCCATTATTTTTTCCGTTCTTTTTGATCCGTCAGGCCGACGAGATAATCAACGCTGATCGATCCATAAAAATCCGCCAGACGGATGGCAATGGACGCTGGGATTTGCAAAAGCCCCGCCTCATAACGCTCGTAGGTCCGCGCGCTGCAACCGATGGCTTTCGCCAGTGCGCGCGTGGTGAGGCCCCGCTCCTCCCGCAGCGCGCGGAAACGGTTTTGCGGGAGGATCAAAAGCGTTTCCGGGCGGATGCGATCCATCAAATTCGGGAGGAACAGGTCTCTGATTGTAACGCGCAGGAATTGCGAGAGCCGGACGAGGGCTTTTGTGCCCATGCGGGCGGGAACTTCGCCGGATTCGAGGCGGTCAAGGGTTTTGGGGGAGATTTTCATGATTTGGGTGAGTTGGGTTTTGGAGAGGTGAAGGGAGGAGCGGATGGTTTTGATGTTTGCGCAGAGGGTTTTAAATTCCTGATCGTTGTTCATTGTTTTCTTCTCCTTTTCGTTCTTTTTATCACTTTTTGAAAGCATATCATAAAAAAGAAATAAGTCCGTTACTAGATAGTCACAAGATTGATAAAAAACCGAATGGTTTTGAATGATTGTAGCATGACTTATGGAAAAGTGTTGTAAATACACAGTAACTGAGTAAAAATGATTTTCGCCTAATCGATCGAAAATGTAAGGGTAAACTTTATTTTCATCACCTATTTCAATTACGGATCAGGAAATCAGAACGCGCTCAGGCCGCGCGGGCCCACGCCTGTTTCCCATGCTTTCCCTGCGAGGAAAGCAGTTAGAAAAGGCGTGGGCCCGCGCGGCCTGAGCGCATGCTCCGCTTTCCATGTTTATCAAAGCAATTCATAATCGCAAACATTACAAAAAAATCAACTGGACAATTTTTTTACTCATCCAAAATAAAAAGCGCCCGCCAAAAAGGCAAGCGCTTTTCTCATCTGTTTTTCATGGGATTCACTGCTTGATAATAAACTGATGAAGCTCCCGAATCGTCAAATCCAGCGGTTCAATTCCCTTTTCACGGCAGTATGCGATCATCTTCCGGTAATCGTAATGCGTTTTTGAATCAATGAATGGAGAAAGGTATCCGCTGGCTTTTTCCGCAGTTTCGTCCAGTGCTTTCATTGCATCTATTTCTTTTTCGGACACTCGTATCGCCTGCTTCCCTTTACCCCACAATCGCCCGGTAAACCCAATTCACAAAATTGATCGGGATCATCTTCACGCCCAGCGCCTTTAGCTGGCTGTTGAGCTTTGACTTCACCTCCGTGATATTCCCCACGCTGCGCAGCACAAGGCTTCGGCGCAGCTCCGCCGCCGTAACGCCCGCCTTGACCGGGCCCGTCACCGTTACCCGCTCGCCGGGCAGAAGGTCAAAGAAATTATCCGTCAGGTTGCCGTCGAACAGCGGGCTGTCGATGAGCAGGCTGCGCGCAAACGCGTCGGAGGAAACCGTCACGCTCGCCTGCCCATCCGCAACCGTTACGTCAAAGTCATATTTGCAGTTCGGCAGGCGGCAATCGCGCTCCTTTTGGAAGAGCACGGTTTTGCGGGATACCGTAGTGCCGTCCGCGTTGTTCAGTTGTACGACGAATACACATTCCTCGCGACGCGCGCCTTGCAGCAGCGCCTTGCACTCCATCCGCGCCACACGCGCAACGCCCGTTGCGGCGGCGTTTACGGTGAAATGCTTTTCAAACACCGGCGACCCATCGAAACGGAGCACCTTGCAGGAGAGCGAGCCTGTAAAGGGCTCCGCCTTGTCGTTAATCACAAAGAGGCGGAATTCCTCCTTCGTATCCTCAATGGAAACCATCACCGGCTCGTTAAAGCGGCGCGCGCCGTAGTGCACCGCCTTAAAGCGGCCGAAATAATCAATGCCCGCCCAGGAGCACACCGGCCAGCAATCGTTGAGCTGCCAGTAGAGCGAGCCGTTGCAGCGGCCGCGGTTGCGCCGCCAGTGCTCCGTTGCATCGCGCACGCCTTCAAGCTGGATCATCTGCGTCAGATACAATAGGTCGTCAAACCGCTCCGGCAGCAGATACTGCGAGGCGATATAGTAAATCATCTTTTTGTTGCCGCTGGGGCTCTTCTGGTGTGCGTTGAACACATCGCTCGTCAGCGCTTTCTCCTCCGGCTTTGCAAAGAAGTTAACCGTGGAGATGCTCGGCATGGATTCCAGGCCGAATTCGCTGCAAAAGCGCGTTAAATGCCTGCGGTAGAAATTCAGCGGCTGCAGGCCGTGCCAAACCTGCCACAGGTGCGTATCGCCCGCGTTATCGCTGTGGATTTCCTTCAAATACCCTGTGCCGCAGGGGGAACCGGAGATAAACGGCGTTTGATCGTCCAGCGCGTTTACAAAATCCGGCAGGATTTGATAGAAGAATTTTTCCGTCCACTGGTTGAGCTTGACATATGCCTTCCAGCCCATGGACATATCCTCAATCTCATTATTGCCGCACCAAAGCGCAAGGCTCGCATGGTGGCGCAGCCGCCGCACGTTGCAGGCGATTTCTTCCTTCACGCTCGCCTGAAACGATTCTTCATAAAACGGATATGGCGCGCAGGCAAACATGAAATCCTGCCAGACGAGGATGCCATATTCATCGCAGATATCGTAGAAGGAATCCGTTTCATAATAGCCGCCGCCCCAGATGCGAATCATGTTCATATGCGCATAGCGGCAATCCCGGAGCAATTGGCGCTTTTTCGCATCGTCCGCGCGGGTGATGAAGGAATCCATGGGGATATAGTCGCCGCCCTTGGCGAACAGCGGCACGCCGTTTAACACAAACTGGAAGTTATGCCCCCACTGGTCTTTTTCCCGGTTCAGCGTGATCGTGCGCAGGCCGATGCGTTTCGTATCGGCGTCGAGCGCCCGCTCCCCCGCGCAATCTGCGCAAAGCTCCGTCTTAACGGTATAGAGCGGCTGCGTTTCCGCATCGGAGAGGTCGTTCGTCCACCAGAGCTGCGGGTTTTCCACTATAAACGTGCATTCCGCCTGCGGCCCTTTGGCCGTTTGGCGGCCGAGCTCCTCGCCGGAGGGCGCAAGCAGCGTGAATGTAACCGTAAGCGGCTGCTCCTGCGCGGCGGCAAGCGGCCCGGCGCAGGCCTTCACCGTTACATCCACCACGCCGTCGTGGTGACTCTGGGCGATGTGCGTTTCCTCAATCCGCGCGGTCTCATAGCCGCGCAGGGAGATATCGCGCGTAATGCCGCTGATCGGGATCGTGGGGCCCCAGTCCCATCCAAAATGGCACTGCGCCTTGCGCATATGAGCCGCACCCGTCACGCTCTGCCCATTGCCGGGCACATGCTCGCGCTTCTCCTCTTCCCGAAGGAATTGAAGCGGGGAGAAAAAGACGATGCGCACCTCATTCTCCCCCGCGCGCAGGAACTGCTTCACGGGGAAATCATAGGTCAGGTGCATATTCTTCCCCACGCCTGCGAGGGAATCGTTCACATACACCTCGCACAGCGTATCGAGCATATCGCAGTGGAGGAACACTTCATCCATTTGGAGCATCGCCTCATCCACAGAGAAGGTGCGATGGTATTCCCAATCCTTTTCCGCCACCCATTTGCTTTTTTCCTCATTCTGCCCGATGAAGGGGTCGGGGATTTGGCCAAGCGCCAGCAGGTCGTTATAATTGCAGCCTGGCACCTCCGCCGGGAGCCATTCCCCCTGCCCTGCCTCATGGAATTGCCACACGCCTTTGGCGCCGTTTAATGATTGTTCCAGCATAGATAACACCCTTTCCGATATTCCGCATTCTGTTGCAGCTTTGCTTTATCGCACTTCAATCAAATTGGTTTCTTTCTGTTGAAAATTCCGCCAAATGCGGATGGTTGCAAGGCACAGCGCAATCGCCGCAGCCGCCAGCGCGATCCACATAAAAATCGTCGCGTCCCAGGAGAAACGGTTCAGCAGGTATCCCGTGCCGAAATTCGAAACACCGCACCCGATATAGGCCACGCTGTTGAGAAAGCCAGACATCGAGCTCGTGCGCCCATACCGGCTGAAATGCAACGGGATAAACGTGATCATCATCACATTGACCGCAAACATGGAGGTGGTGATCCCCGCAAGGCAGCAAATCGTCAGCAGCATGCTCCGGTCGCCCCGGAACAGCAGAATGCCTAAAAGCCCCAGCGCGACGGCAAAAAAAACGCTTGCCGTCGCGGGTTCGCTGCGGGTATAGCGGTTGAGCCATTTTGCAAGGTAGGCGCCAGCCACATTGACAATGGGGAGAATCATGGTAAGCGCCAGAGAAATGCTGTTATCCGCCGCAAATTTTTCAACGATATAGGTCGGCACCCACTGCGTGACGCTGTCTTTCAGCGTGCCATGCACCGCAATCGGGATGAGCAGCAGGATCAGCCCGGAGGATGCGAAGAGCGACAGGAACTGCCGCAGCGGCAGCTTCTCCCCGCTTGCCTGCGCCATCTGGGCGGCAGGCGGCGGCGCAACCTTCTCCATCTTCGGCAGCAGCCTCCCTGTGCCCACGAGCCAAACGGCGCTCACCGCCAGCACAATCAGGCCGCAGGCGAGAAACACGCCGTTCCAGGGGAGGAATTTCAGCGAGAGCATGCTCACGCCATAGCTTGCGAGCGTGCCGAGCGGCACGGTGGTGGAGATATCGATGCCAAATTTCGATTTGCCCTTCTCATCGTAATACTCCCCCGCGATACGCAGAATCGGCGACCACACCATGGACTGCACAAAGCCGTTGACGCCCCAAAAGAAAAGCAGCACGCCGTATCCGTGCAGAAAAAACAACAGGATATTGCACAGGCTCGAAACCAGCAGCCCGCCGAACACCATCTGGCGCGGCACGATCCGGTCGCCCAAAAAGCCGTTGATAAACTGGCCCACGCCGTATGTAATAAAAAAGCAGGAGGAGACGGACGCCATCTGCGCCTTTGTGAAAAGCCCCAACACGCTCAACTCCGGCATAACGGCCGAAAAATTCAGCCGGCAGATATAAGTTGCGAAATAAGCCGTCCAGCAAAGGAGGAATAGCCCCTTCTCGCGGGATCCGAATCCCACATGGTTTTTACCCATTCTTTTCCCCCGCATCACACAAAATTAATCCTGATTACTATACCATACCGCGCCGCTGAAAAGCAATCGTTTCGCTGCCATTTTTCCAGAAAACAGCGGCGCTCCGCTTGCTATTTCCGGAACGTTGGGCTATACTGGACGCGATCAAAAATTGAGTTACAGGAGGCTCTCACGCCATGTCGTTAATCCAAAAATTAGCCCGGCACTTCGACACCGCCCAATCAGAAAAAGACTATATCGAATCGGTGCAGAAAAGCGGCATTTTTGAAAACGCGATCGCTTCTGCCTATCCGCAGACCGTCACAGCCCGCCTCATCCGCGAGCATTTCACCGATACGGATTACGGCAAACGCAAGAAGGCGCTCATCGTCGGATTCGACGGCGCACGGGCGGACGGGATGCTCAACCTCGTGAAATCCCGCGACCCAAAGCTTGCCGTTACGAATGAAAACAGCCGCCTGAGCGCCATATGCGCCCTAAAAGAACAGGGCGGGCTATACCTGACCTATGCGGGCGGCGAGCCGGGCGATAAAAAAACGAAGCAGGATACGAGCACCGCGCCCGGCTGGGCGTCTATCCTGACCGGCGTCTGGGCGCGGGAGCACGGGGTTTACGAGATGGAGACGATGAAGGCGGAGTATCCGACCGCCCTGCTGGAGCTCGCACGCCGTGGCATTTCCGCCTGCTTCTACGGCCTGTGGGAGACACATTTCACCAACACCTACAAAGGCGAAATAGAGACCGTTCAAAAGGAACGCGTGCCGCTCGAATATCTCCACTGCAAAAATGAAAACGACCTGCATGAGCAGCTCCTGTACGCAATCGACGCGGATGTGGATTGTATTTTCGGCATTTATGAGGGGCCGGATAGCTGCGGCCACGGCATTGCCTTCACCAACAACAATTATTTGTATACAAAGAGCATCTCCGATTGCGACCGATGCTCATACGAGCTGATGGAGCGTATCCGCACCCGCGCTACTTATGACAAGGAAGATTGGCTCATCCTGATTACCTCTGACCACGGCGGGCATAAAACACGGCACGGCACGCAGAACATACAGGATCGGATGACCTTTTTGGCGAGCAGCAAAAAGATTGAAACGCTGTAAAGACATATTTTGAACTGGATTGGTCAAAGGGACCGTTGTAAAATGAAAAGCATTTTACAACGGTCCCTTCAAAAATCCGCTTTTGCCTCCATGATGCGAATTTCAGGCGCAGATACATCTGTGTATCTGCGCCTGAAACCACGCCTTGTTACAGTTTATCTCTGCGGGGAAGCCTTTGCAACAGCCCCTTTGAAATCAATTCGTATGCCAATTTCCACATTCACAATAAATTCCGCATTGTGTTGTAGCAGTGCGCCCAAGCGGGCAGATACCCCGCCCGCCTACCGGCCTTAAAACGCCCCGAACCATTTAGGGTTCGTACTCCACCTGCCACATGCCATGCTCCTCCATCGCCCTGCGGATATCCGCAAAGGAATAGCCGAGCCTTTGGAGCGCGTTTGCCACGCGGCGGCGGTCTTTCTCCGTGCCCTTGTAAGAGCCCACATATTTGGTTTCCAGCAGCGTGTCCAGCCGTGCCAATGGGTCGCCCTCGATCTCATGCGCCGCCTCATAGGCGGTATCGCGGGCAACGCCGCGTGAAACGAGCTCCTGCTCAATGCGGGCGGGGCTGAACCCCTTGCGGCGAAACAGCTCGTCCGCCAGGCTGTGTGCATAGGCTTCATCGTTGACAAGCCCAAGCTCCACCATGCGGGTAGCAGCAGCCTGCGCGGCCTCCCGGCTGAACCCGCCGCGCACAAGTTTGCTTGCAAGCTCGCGCTCGCAGTGATCGCGCATTTCCAGCAGGCGCAGCGCCTTTTGCTTCGCCTTGTTTTCCTCCACCAGGGCGGCAAACGTTTCAAACGAAGCCTCATCGATCTCCATGCCGGAGAAAAGCCCGCAGGTCAGCCAAAATTCCTGGTTTGTTGTCAGGCGGTATTCGCCGTCCAGCAGAATATGAATTTTCTGCCCTTTGCCCTGCTGCGCTGTGAGGATCATGTTTCGTCGTCATCCACAGCGATATCGAGCTTTGCGCGCGCCGCCGCGCGGGTAGTCGGCTTCGCCGCAGGAGCCGACTGCACCGGGGCAGCCTTGGCAGACGCCTCCTCCTTCGCGCCCGCAGCGGGTGCGGCGCGCCTGTCATTGGTCAGCTTGCCGAGATTCGCGCGGATCTTCCCCTCAATCTCATCCGCCAGTTCCGTATTCGTGCGGAACAGGTCTTTCACATTGTCACGGCCCTGTCCCAGGCGGCTGTCGCCATAGGAGAACCACGCGCCGCTCTTCTGGATGATATCGAGCTTCACGCCGATATCCAGCAGCTCGCCTTCGCGGGAGATGCCTTTGCCGTACATGATATCAAATTCCGCCTCTTTAAAGGGCGGCGCCACTTTATTTTTCACGATCTTCGCCCGCGTACGGGAGCCGACAAACTCATTGCCCGCCGCCTTGAGCTGCTCGATGCGGCGCACATCAATACGCATGGAGGCGTAGAATTTCAGCGCGCGGCCGCCGGTGGTCACCTCCGGGTTGCCATACACCACGCCAACCTTTTCACGCAGCTGATTGATGAAGATCAAAATGCAGTTGGATTTGGAGATAGAGCCCGCAAGCTTACGCAGCGCCTGCGACATGAGCCGTGCATGCAGGCCAACATGCGAATCGCCCATCTCGCCCTCGATCTCCGCGCGCGGAACAAGGGCCGCCACGGAATCGACCACAACGACATCGATCGCACCGGAACGCACGAGAGCCTCCGTGATTTCGAGCGCCTGCTCGCCGTTATCCGGCTGGGAGACAAGCAGGGAATCCACATCCACGCCGAGATTTTCCGCATAGATCGGGTCAAGCGCGTGCTCCGCATCGATAAATGCGGCCTCTCCCCCTGCCTTTTGCGCCTGGGCAACTACATGAAGCGCAAGGGTGGTTTTACCGGAGGATTCCGGGCCGTAAATTTCGATAATCCTGCCGCGCGGCAGGCCGCCGATGCCGGTGGCAACATCAAGGGAGATGGAGCCCGTCGGGATCGACGCAACATTCATGCCGTTGTTTTGCCCCAGACGCATGATCGCGCCTTTACCATATTGTTTTTCAATCTGCGCAAGCGCAGTGTCCAGCGCCTTTTGTTTATCCGCCATAGTATAGAATCCCTCCGATTACAATTCGCACATTTGTTCGTTATAACTGCTATTATAGATGGTTTGCGTGGAAAAAGCAAGGGGAAACGCAAGAAAAACCAGATGCACCTCCCTCACAAATGTTTTGAAAAAAGAAACTGGGCAAACTGGACTATAAGCGAAATCCAGCCTGTAACAGATGGATATTTTTTACATCAACATTCTACCGAATTCGTGTGGGAATGTCAACGATCCAATTTCAAAACTGCTTACATTTCGACAAGCTTTAAAAAGCAAGCTGCAAACTGCCAATTGCTTATGGAAAAAGGCTGCTGCGAAATGCAGCCCATTACGCAACAGCCCAGGGATTATTTATTAACGTGCGTTTAGCACCAATTGCACCAAAATCCGCCCCCTGGGAGCGCAAAAATATTGATCGCATAAATCTGCGGCGGCATGCTGTTCGTCATCACGCCGTTGTATCGGATGCGGACGATATTACCCTGGCGGAACCTGCGCGCGTTTGGCGTAATCACGACAACCCGCCGCCGGGTTGAAAAATCCAGCACAAGCAGGCGATTGCGCTCTACGCCGATTACGAGAGCCTGCATAGTAGCCATATGGATCACCTCCAATCACATATTCCATGATATGTCCAAAGGAGGCGAAAGGAAACTTGGCCCTTCCTCTATGCGGGATAACAATGCTTGTTCCGCTGCACACATTTGGCCCGGCGCATTTTAAAAACACACCGGGCCTTTCACCGTGCTGATCCTTCACATCGCGTCGCGCGGGTCTTTATAATGATGCGCCTGCTCGAGCATCATATCTTTCACCTTCATCAGCCGTGTCGTCGTGCTGCGCTCGTTCTCATCGAGCTTCATCGTGATATATTTGATCGTCTCCTCATACTGGGGGATCATCACGTGCTCCAGGGCGTTGACACGACGGCGGGTTTTTTCGATCTCCTCCGCCATGAGCTGGCAGGATTTTTCCACCTCGGCCAGTCGCAGCATTTTAGGCATGATCTCCGACAGGGCGCGCACCGCGTCGTCGAGATCGCCGGAGGTGAAGGCGTAGCCATAGGGAAAAATATCGTTTTTATCCGCCGTTTTGAGCTGCGTGTGGTAAACCGGGATGCGCACGCTCATGATATCCTTCTCCTCGATCTCCAGATGCATCTCCTGCTTGGGGATCATCAGGGCGACGGAAAGCACCTCATCCTGCATCACGCTGCGCGCCACCGCCATATGGCGGTTGGCCTCTTCAATGCCGGCCTCCACCTCGCGGCGGAGGGCTTTATTCTCCCGCACGAGGTCAAGGAACTGGCGCATCAGCTCATCGCGCTTATCCTTGAGGAGCTTGTGGCCCTTGCGCGCGGTGGCAAGCTTGCGCTTTAAGTTGCTCAGTTCCATGCGGGTGGGGTTCACATTGAGTATTGCCACAAAGCCTCACCCCTTTACGTTTCGTCGTAATATTGGTCGAGATATACATCCCGGATGCGCTTGAGCTCGCTGCGCGGCAGGATGCGCAGCAGCTTCCAGCCGATGTCGAGCGTTTCCTCAATGGAGCGGTTCGCGTCGTACCCTTGGGAGACATATTCCTGCTCGAACGCATCCGCGAACTTCGCATAGAGCTTGTCGATGTCGGTCAGCGCCGCCTCACCGAGGATGACCATCAGTTCCTTGGCCTCCTTGCCGCGTGCATAGGCGGAGAAGAGCTGGTTCATGGTGTCTGAATGATCCTCGCGTGTTTTACCGCGGCCAATGCCCTTATCCTTCAGGCGGGAGAGCGACGGCAGCACGTCGATCGGCGGCGTGACGCCCTTGCGGTACAATTCACGGCTCAAAATGATCTGCCCCTCCGTGATATAGCCCGTCAGGTCGGGGATCGGGTGGGTCTTGTCATCCTCCGGCATGGAGAGGATCGGGATCATCGTGATGCTGCCGTCCTTCCCCTGCTGGCGGCCCGCCCGTTCATAGATGGAGGCGAGATCCGTATACATATAGCCGGGGTAGCCGCGCCTGCCGGGCACCTCTTTACGCGCGGCGGAAACCTCGCGCAGCGCGTCGGCGTAGTTCGTGATATCGGTTAGGATGACGAGCACGTGGTAGTTCTTTTCAAAGGCGAGGTACTCCGCGGCGGTCAGCGCCATACGCGGCGTCGCGATGCGCTCGATGGCCGGGTCGTTCGCGAGGTTTACGAACAGGACCGTGCGGTCGATGGCGCCGGTCTCCCGAAAGCTCTCGATAAAGAAGTTCGATTCCTCGAAGGTGATGCCGAGCGCGGCGAATACGACGACGAACGGGTCGTTCGTGCCGCGCACCTTGGCTTGCCGGGCGATCTGCGCCGCAAGCTGGGCGTGCGGCAGGCCCGAGGCCGAGAAGATCGGCAGCTTCTGCCCGCGCACGAGCGTGTTCAGGCCGTCGATGGCCGAAACACCGGTCTGAATGAATTCCTGCGGGTAACTGCGCGCGGCCGGGTTCATCGGCAGGCCGTTGATGTCGTCGCGCCGCTCGGGCAGAATTTCCGGCCCGCCGTCAATCGGGCGGCCGAGGCCGTCGAAAACGCGGCCGAGCATGTCCTCGCTCACGCCGAGCTCCATCGTACGGCCGAGGAAGCGGACGCGGCTGTTCGAGAGGTTGATGCCCGTGGAACTCTCAAAGAGCTGCACGAGCGCGTTGCCCTCGTTGATCTCGAGCACCTTGCAGCGGCGCTTTTCGCCGTTTGCGAGCTCGATTTCGGCGAGCTCGTCGTATGTCACGTTTTCCACGCCCTTGACGAGCATCAGCGGGCCGGCGACCTCCTGTATAGTTCTGTATTCCTTTGGCATCAGAAGTCCTCCTTATTCTGTACGGCGCCGTTGATTTCGAGCTCGAGCGCTGTGCAGATGTCGCTGTATTCCGCCGCGGCTTTTTCGGGCGCGGCATACTTGAACCGGCCGATGCGCTCGCGCACGGGCAGCGCGATCAGGTCGTCGGCCTTCGCGCCCTTTTCAAGCGCCGCCGCGCACTGGTCGTAATACCGGATGACGAGCAGCATCATATCGTGCTGCTTTTCAAGGCTCGTGTACGTGTCGGTTTCGTCGAATGCGTTCTGGTGCAGGAAGTCCTCGCGGATGGAGCGCGCAGCCTCGAGCTTCAGGCGGTCGGGCGCGGAGAGCGCGTCCATGCCGACGAGCTTCACGATCTCCTCGAGCTCCGCCTCGTCCTGCAAAAGGCGCATCAGCCGCGCGCGCAGAGCCATCCAGTCGTCGGCGACGTTCGTGTTGAACCAGCCCGCCATCGTGTCCACGTAGAGGGAGTAGGAGGTCAGCCAGTTCACGGCCGGGAAGTGGCGCTTGTAGGCGAGGTTCGAATCGAGTCCCCAGAACACCTTGACGATGCGCAGCGTTGCCTGCGAGACCGGTTCGGAAATATCGCCGCCCGGGGGCGATACCGCGCCGATGACGGAGAGTGCGCCCT
>ERZ827037.1620-NODE-1620-length-22866-cov-13.211389_pt1 | contig 22866 bp, 21 predicted proteins | sample MGYA00519924_ERZ827037 | MGnify/ENA primary metagenome ERZ827037 (study PRJEB31778, sample SAMEA3449250) | human gut metagenome | biome: human gut; feature: human-associated habitat; material: faeces | place: United Kingdom | collected 2010/2012 ...
CGCTGATTTTCCAGCCAATCGCTTCTGTATAGTGGTTCCACATCTGTGCATAGCGCCCGCCTGTAGCCACCAGCTCGTCATGATTTCCTTCTTCAATGAGATGGCCTTTTTCCACGACGATAATCTTATCCGCATTGCGGATCGTGGAGAGGCGGTGTGCGATGATAATAACTGTCTTATCCTGCATCAGCTTTTCAAATGCTTTCTGGATTAGGTATTCATTCTCCGGGTCGCTGAAGGCCGTTGCCTCATCCAACACGATAATGGGAGCATCTTTGATGATAGCCCGCGCAATCGCAATCCGCTGACGCTCACCGCCAGAGAGATGGATACCTTTGGAGCCAACCACTGTATGATACCCATCCGGCAGTTTGGAGATAAACTCGTGGCATTGCGCCGCTTTCGCCGCTGCGATTACTTGTTCCTCACTGGCCGAAGGGTTGCCCATACGGATATTATCCAAGACGCTCTGCTTGAACAGGAAAATATCCTGAAACACAAAGCTGACTTGGCGCATCAGATCGTCTTCTGCCACATCACGCACATCTACACCGCCAATGGTAATGCTGCCAGAGGACACATCCCAAAAGCGGGAAATCAGATTGGCAATCGTACTCTTGCCGCCGCCGGACGGGCCGACAATGGCTGTGATCTGTCCCTGCTTTGCTGAAAAAGATACATTTTCCAGTGCTTTCTCGGAATTATCCCCAGTGTAGGAAAAGCTGACATCATGGAAAACAACATCGTCTCCGACAGGTTTCTTAGGATGAGCCGTTTCCGGCATTTCTGGAATGTTCAATATCTCGTCCATCCTGGCCACATTCCCGTTGATCTGCATGAACGACTCTGAAATATACATGATTTTGTTCAGCACACCGGAAATTGCTGGTATAAAAAGCAGATAAAAGATAAAGGTCATCGCAAATCCGGCAAAATCATCTGTTCTGGTGCCAATCAGGATGCCCACAGGGACAAGGATCAGGTAAACATTATTGATGATTGTGGTAAAGGCAGGCATACAATTCTGCCAGCCCAGGGAAAACTTGAGAACCCATTCCGTATAACCGGTGATTGCCTTTTTGAGTTTTTTGAACGAAGATGCCGTCTGGTTGAACGCCTTTACAACCGACATTCCCCGGACATACTCCACAGAAGCGTTGTTCATTTCCTCCAGGGCTTTTTGATACTTGCCCATGTTCTCTTTCATCTCGCCGCTACCAAAGCCAATGAACTCCGCAATAAACGCCAGAATGATACCGACCAGAGATGCAAGACCGAACCGCCAGTCAACAGCCAGCAGGATGATAACCATGACAATAGGGGCGGTAATAGAAGCAACAAAGTCAGGAAACTGGTGAGCAATAAAACCCTCCACGCTTTCAATATTTTCATCCATGATCTTGCGTAGGCGGCCGCTACCAATTGTCAAGTGATACCCAAGTGGGATTTTGGTAATATGGTCTGCAAAGAGAACTTTCAGCTCGTACAGTGTTCCAAATGCCGCCATGTGAGAGCTGAAAATAGCCAGAAAATACAACAGGATATTCGCCACGATTCCGGTAAGCGCCAACCAGCCATAATTCATGACCATTCCCATATCCAACTGGTCAAGATTCGGGAAAACACCGATAATTGAGCGGATCATGAAATAAATCGCTATGTACGGGATGAACGAAGCAATGGCCGCCAGTGACGAAAGAACCGCAGCTAAAAATACAAGGCCCTTTCTGTCAGAAGCCAATTCCATACATCGTGCCAAACCCGTCTTTGGCTTTGCCTGTTTCGACTTTGCATTTGACATAGCATGAACCCTCCTTAAATTGAAAAACGGAGAGGTTAGTAAATGCTAACCTCTCCGTTCATTCTACCAATCCTTGAAAGTATCTGCTACTCCATATCTCCGCGTTTAGACTTAAAATAGCCCAAAGATACCTACAAGTTCATGGATGCTACTTTGTCTTAAACAATGTCTGCCTTTGACTAGCTGTTTTTTCGATAGTCCTTTGGCAATATTCCATATACTGATTGGAACGCTTTCGCAAATTTACTTGCATTGCTATATCCCAGTTCCAAAGCAATATCACCGATTTTCATCTTATTTTCCGAAAGCCACTGGGCCGCTAAATTCATTTTATATTTTTTGAGGTATGCGTATGGAGTGTCCCCATATATATGGGAAAATATCAAGTGGAAAACCGATAGGTTCAAGTGTACCTCTTTCGCCAGCTGCTCCAGAGAAACTTTTTCATCCAGATGGGAAATGAGATATTCCCGGATCACTTTTGTCGCTTGTATCTGCTTCTTATCAAAATACTTTGAGTCGCACCCGTTAACCTGGGTAAGCTGTTCCATGTGGTACAGCAGTTCCAGGGCCTTAATTTTAAAATAGCCGGTTGTCTCCGCTTCGACGGCTGTATATAATTCTAAAAACAAGTGTTGCAATTGTGGTGGAGTATCGCTGACATACCATCGTGTTTCAAGTCCAAGCGTTGCGCCTATTTTATCAAGGTTGATGGGAATTGTCTGCATGATCCGGCGTGTTTCCTCCGAAAGCGCCTGACGGTCTATGACAAGACTGACGCCATAATACTTCCCCAAGGGAAAAGAAAATGAAGCCGGTAAATACGCTGTTGCTGCAATGCTAAAATAGCCCTTCGGTAAATATGCCACAGTATGATTGGTAAATTCACATTCGTACCGTCCGGTCTGGCAGTGAGTAACCTGGATAATATCTGGGTTGAACTTCTGGGCTTTCATAGATTCATCTGTTTCAAAATCGAGAAAGCAAAGTTGTATGCCATCAAACAATTTATAACTTTTAACGATACCACGACCATTACAGCCATAATCTACAACCATCTGATCTTCATTGCTCGTCAGCACTTTCGCCTGTGCGCCGTACCATTCTGGATTAAAATCGGTCCTCCCCATTATCATCACTCCGCAAAGTTAGTTTTGTCTTGCCCCGTATTATGGTAACATAAACTACCATATTCTTCAATAAAACCATCTCTTTTCTATTTATGATACAGCAAAATCTGCGGTATGTCCCCTTATTAGGAATATACCACAGATTTCTATTAGCGACAATTTCTTCGACCGATAATATGAACAATTTCCCTATTATATCACCCTCAATGGTCTCGAGGGATAGGCCGCCTTTTACTTGTTCTGTAACCCCTCCTTCATTTTCTGAAAACTGTTGTCGCTGATAGCGTGCTCCATGCGGCAAGCGTCCTGCTCGGCGGTCTTTGGCTCTACGCCTGCGTCTATCAGCAGGTGGGTGAAAAAGCAGTGCTTCTCATAGGTCTTTTCAGCAACATCTCGCCCCACATCTGTCAAGTGGAGAAAGCGATCCTCGTCCATCACGAGGAAGCCTCCATCTTTCAGGCTATTGACTGCATGGCACACGCTTGGTTTAGATACCCCCATGTGCCGGGCCACATCCACGGAGCGCACCATTTCTTTTTCCTTTTGAAGCAGTAATATGGCCTCCAGGTAGTCCTCGCCGGACTGGTGCAACGCCAAACAAATCCGCCCCTTTCCTTTGGAAACATTTCCTTTGACAAGGAGCCGGTCTTAGCAGGCCGGCTCCTTGTTGTATATTCAGTTACCCCAATAATGGATGCCGCGATCCGTTACTCTGCGGGCTGGATCAGCCGCGCATCAAAGAACATGGGCGTGCTGGAGAAATTATAGCCTGCGATTTTGTCCGTATTGTAGACAATCATATCCTTGACGAACAGCAGGGGCAGATCCAGCACATTGTCGTTGTCGAAGTTTAGCAGTTCATCGAAAATCTCCTGGACCCTGGCGCTGTCATCCGTAGTCTGGAACTCCTCAATCAGAGCCAGGAACTCGTCGCTACCTTCCACAGCGGGGAGGCTGGGCACATGGGGAGAGCGGGACAGCATGGGAATGAAGTAGTTGTGGGGGCTGGTATAGGGCTGCTCGGTGTTCCACATGATAAGATCGTAGTTGCCGGCAACGCTCTCCTGCCACCAAGTCATCATCTCTTGGCCTTCTGTCTCCACATTGATACCTACCGCCGCCAGCTGGCTCTTGACCGCTGTGGCCAGAGACTTGTTCAGAGCGTCTCCGGAGTCATAGGTGTATTTCAGGGATAGCACCTGCCCATCCTTTTCCCGGATGCCGGTGGACTCATTCAGCATCCATCCAGCTTCATCCAGAAGTGCGTTAGCTTTTTCAGGGTCGTAGGTCCGGACCACATTCAGCTCTACATCTGTATAGGGGATGCCGTCGGGGAACAGATGGTCGGCGGGAGTTTCCTCGCCGTAGGTCAGTCCTTCGGAGAGGGTTTCCTTGTCGATGGCGTAGGCCACGGCCTCGCGCACCTTCAAGTCGGACAGAACGCCGGAGGCATTAAGTACCAGGTTGCGGGTCTTGGAGTCGCTCTCCGCCACCGCGCCGGCAATATTGGGGAGGGAAGTAGCCTGCTGGTAGTCGTCCCAGGTCAGAAGTGCACTGCCGTAGATCAGGTCGATCTCCCCGTTCTGGAGTGCCTGAAGCCGGGCAGAGGCATCTGGGATGTACTTGACAATGACTTCATCATAGTAGGGCTGCTCTCCCCAGTAGTTTTCGTTGCGGACAAAGCGGACATAGTCGCCGTCCACGATCTCCTCATACACATAGGGGCCGGTACCCACCACGCCATTCATAGACTGGTAGTTCCCTTCCTCCAGTACAGCAGGAGATACCAGGACCATAACCTCCGGATAGCAGAAATCCATCAGATAGGCAAAGTAGGCATTGGGATAGTGGAAAGTCACCGTGTACTCGTCCACAACCTCAATGCTCTCCACATTGGCAACGGCGGAGATGTTACTGAAATTGGGATTGGGGTGCGCAAATTCAAAGTCTGTCTTGACCGCCTCCGCATTGAACGGCGTTCCATCGTGGAAAGTGACTCCCTCCTTCAGATGGAAAGTCAGGGCCTTTCCGCCATCGGAAAACTCCCAGCTCTCCGCCAGGCAGGGGACGATCTCCCCATTTTCATAGTTAACAAGGCCCTCATAGCACAGCTTTGTGCCGATATTGTTCTGCACATCCATGTTGAGGGGGTAGAGGGTGTTTAGTTCCGCGCTGACCGCCGTGGTCAGGATCTTGGGTTCCTCCGCCGTCTGGCTGGAGGAGGGTTCCTGCGAGGTGGAGGGCGTTTCATTTCCACCGCAGCCTGCCAGTGCACCGCAGAGCAATGCGCCGCACAGAGCAAGAGAAAGCAGTCTCTTTTTCATGGGTTTCTTCCTTTCATTTACTGTTTTATGCCAACACGGACAATCTGCCCGGCTTGCATCGTGAGAATGGTGTCGGACAGGCGGTAGGCGCTGTCCATATCGTGAGTGATAAGCAGAAAGGCACAGTCGAACTCCTGGTGGTATTGTTCCAGGACACGCATGACGGCATCGGCGGAAATCAGATCCAAGCCACTGAGCACTTCATCCAGAACGAGGTACTTGGGGCGGATGGACATGGCCCGCACCAGGGAGAGCCGCCGCTGTTCCCCTCCGGATAGCTGCCGGGCGGGAACTTCCAAAAGCCGTTCCTCCATGTGGGTCAGCTCCATGAGCTCACCAATGCGCTCCCGGCGCTGCCGCTTTGAGAGGGAGGTAAGGTTGACCATCGCCTCCTCCACATTGCTGCGGACAGAACGCATGGGATTCAGCGTCCCGCTGGCATCCTGAAAGACCGCCTGGAGTTTTGTACGCCGTTTTCGCCAGTCCTCGGTGCTCCAGCCGGAGGTGTCCTCTCCATCCAGAGAGATCGTCCCCTGATCTGGGGGCTCCAGGCCGACCAACAGGCGGGCCAGGGTGCTTTTCCCGGAGCCGGACTCTCCCACCAGGGAGGTGAAGGAGCCGGGCTCCAGGTGAATGGACACATCCCGGAGCGCGGCAAAAGAGAGCCCATGTGCGCCAGCGTAAGTTTTGCTAATATGTTCGGCAATCAGTCCGTCCATGTCCATCCCTCCCTGCTCGCCGGGCGGTTTGCTGCGGCATATTCCTTGGTCCACGCCTGTTTTGGGTGTTCCAGAAGTTCCTGCATTGTTCCCTGTTCGGTCAGCATTCCATGCTCCATCACATAGACCGTCCCGCAGAGGGCGCGGAGTGCGGCAACATCGTGGGAGATAAACAGGATGCCGGCGGTTTCCCGCTGCTTCTCCAGAAGCTCCAGCAAAAGCGTTCGATTTTCCGCGTCCAGCGCAGAGGTGGGCTCATCGGCTAAAATGTACTTGGGATGCAGGGCCATCAGCAAAGCGGCCGCAGCCCGCTGGAGCATCCCGCCGGAGAGCTGGGCGGGATAGCTGTCCAGCACCCGCCGGGACTGGGACAGGCCCAGTTCCGCCAGAAGCGCCTCCGCCCGCTCCACCGCCTCTTTTCCGGAAACGCCTGTTCGCAGCCGCAGAGTTTCTTCCATTTGCCGCCCCAGTTTGAGTCTGGGGTCAAAGGCAGTCATTGGATTTTGCGGGATAAAGCCCAGGGTCGTTCCGCACAGTTCCCGGCGCTTCCGAGGGGACAAGGCCCACAGAGATTGCCCATCCACCTGGATCGTGCCGCCACTGACCTGACAGCCGCCGCTTAAAATGCCAAGCAGGGCTTTGAGCAGCGTGGTCTTGCCCGCTCCGCTCTGCCCGGTCAGGCCCACAGCCTCTCCGATCTCGATTTGAAAAGAGATCTGCTTCAAAAGCTGGGCGCCGTTCCGGGCTGTCACAGATAAGTTTTGTACCTCAAGCATGAGCGGACACCCTCCTTTCAATCCAGCGTCCCAGCGTATGGAATGCCATGGTACACACCACAATCATCAAAACCGGGTACAGCGTAAGGCCGGGATAAGAGAGCAGATAGTGGTGCGTCTCCGATACCATGCTGCCCCAGTCTACTACATTGTCGCCCATGCCCAGGCCGATGAAGGAAAAGCTGACGATGGACAGCGTCATATCCGCGCAGGAGAGGCAGATAAAGTGGAGGACATCCCAGACCAGATTGGGGAGGATATGGACAAACAAGATGCGGCGCGGCCTCGCACCGGAGGCCACCGCGCACATCACATAGGCTTTCCCTTGTTCGATCTCAGTCCGTGTCTGAACCAGCTTGATGACCCGCAGAAGCAGGGAGGCCGACACCGCCACTACCATAGTGAACACGCTGTTGCCCCAGGCAGCAATGAAGATAATCAGGTAGGCGATAGGTGGGATGGCGGTGACCGCGTTCAACACTCCCTCCAAAATCAGGTTTTTGCCGTTCTTTCCGCCGCCCATGAGCAGGCCGACCAGCGTTCCCAGCACGGAGACTGTAACAGAGCCCACCAGGACGATCCCCAGTGTGGTCCGTCCGCCATAAAGCAGGCGGGACAGCACGCAGCGCCCCAGGTTGTCCGTACCGAGAGGAAACTCCGAACAGGGGGATAGAAATTTCTTGGTCAGGTCCACCAAATCGGGATCATTGGGAGCAAGCAGAAATCCAAAGGCACAGACGCAAAGGACCAGGAGCGGCAGAATCAGTCCCATTTTTGATAGAAAAGGATACTTTCTCATGCCCGGCCTCCCACGGCCCGCATATCGCTTCTCAGGCCATATTGTAAAAGCTCCGCCGCTGTGTCCAAAAGCACCAGTGTCAGCGCCAGCACCAGAACTGCGGCATGGATCACCGGCGAGTCCCGCTTCACCACCGCGTCAATAATCAGGTAGCCCAGCCCAGACAGGGAGAACACCCGCTCCACAATGGCCGCATTGGCGAGGCACAACCCCAGCATCTGAGCAAAACTGGGCAAGAGGTCCACCACAGCGTGGGGAAACGCATGGAATAGGAGGATGCGCCCCTCCCGTAGTCCGCGGCACCGTAAGTACATGGCGTAGTCCTGTTCCATCTCCCGTTCCAGTGAGGCCGCCAGCATCTGCCCATAGAAGCAGATCCCCAGGACCGACAGGCAGAGCGCCACCGGAAAGTAGCGAGCAAATCCGCTGTTTCCCGACACGCTGATCCAGCCCAGCCGCACCGCAAACAGGTCGATGAAAGCAGTACCCAGATAGAAGCCGGGCACGGAAATGCCAAACATGGTCAAAAATGAGAGGATCATGCCGCCGGTTTTCTGCCGCCAGAGATACCCCAGCATCCCCACCCCCAGGACCCCAAGGGACATGATTACGGCGGAATACGCCACCACCGTTAGGGTAACCGGCACCGTTTTCGCCAATTCCTCTGTCACCGGGTTTCCCGTCCCCAGAGAAATCCCGAAGTCCATGTGGAGCGCGTCCACCACCCAATCGAAATACTGCACCGGCAGCGGCTTGTCCAGGCCCAGCATGACGCGGGCCTCGGCGATCTGCTCCTGGGTCACAATGGCGGAGTTGCGCTTCACATACGCTGTGGCCGGATCAATGGGAGAGAGGCGCATCAGCAGGAAAGAAAGAAGCGTGACCACAAACAAAGTCAGCAGGACAACAACAACCCTCCGAATGAGATAGCGCCTGGTCCGTTGTACCATAGTATCACCTCCGAAAAGTTAGTTATTGCTAATCATCCATCAAGGAAAAAGCGCACCGAACTCGATGCGCTTTCTGGCAGATGCCCCCGCGTACAAGGGTATCATAGCCGATTTTCAGTTGTTTCACCACTCCCGCAGGACGCTGTCTGCTCCTATAAGACAAAAACTTTTGCGGTACTCTGTGGGGGTGTGCCCTGTATGCTGCCGGAACACCTCGGAAAACTTGCTGGCGTTTTGGTATCCCACCCGGCCGGCAATCTCCGTCACATCCAGTTTCGTCTCCCGCAGAAGCCCCGCTGCTGTGTGCATACGGTAGGCTTGCAGATAAGCATTGATGGTGGTTCCGTACACCTCCTTGAAGCACTTTTTCATAGAGGTCAATGGAAAGGAAAAGGTTTGGGAGAGCATCTGCAGGGTAATGCGGCGATCCAGGTGCTCTACCAGATACTGCCGGACTGATTTGATTTGTTCTACCTGGGCCCGGTCTACATACGGGCGTTCTTCTCCGTGTGCCGTGATCTCCGGGGAGCCGAGGAAGAGGAATAACTCCATCACCTTGAGTTTGAAATAACCTGCCCGCAAATCCTCCGGCGCGTGGTAAAGCTCGGAGAAGATGTGCTGGATGGACTCAGTGGCCCGCATGATGAAGCAGGAGTTGCAGGCACACAGACGATCCCGCATAGCAAAGAGGTCACAGTACAGCCCTTCTCCCAGCGCCTCCGACACCCGGCGCAGTATCTTGTCCGCAACCGGAATATCCACCGCAATGGTGATACCGTGATAGTGAGACAGGGGAAACCAAGTCTCACGGGTCCGGTTGGTCATGACATTGACAGCCAGATCACCCTCTCCCAGGTAGACCGCACTCCCATCTGAAAATTCGCACTCAAACCGGCCAAGCCGACAGTGATTGATCTCCAGCAGGTCGGCCCGGGGATCCTCCCGGTGCGCCACTCCGCAGGACATATGAATATCGTCATAGAGCAGTTCAATCCCAGGGAACACTGGGTATCGGGTGATGACGCCCTCTCCGGTCTCGTTTTCCATCTTGTAGACAGAACAATTCTTCCCCTGAATGATAGTCTGAGCCGCCTCCCCCTGCAGGACCTGGGTTTTAATCAGCTCCTCGTCCGCAAAGCGGACATGACTCAAGCTGTCTCGTTTCTCTTGGCTGTTGTACCCAATCAACCACACCACCTCCTCTAACGCGCTGCGAAAATATGCCTCGGTGCTCCTGGGTTAAGTTCGCTTGGGGTTTTGGGGAAACCATCCCCGCTCTACCCGCCGCGCCTGTTCTTTCAGTTCCCGGATGCTCCAGAGGAAGGCCACGCCCACAAGTCCCAAAAGGATAGAGAGCAGTCCCTGCACAAACAGCGCCAAGCCCAGGCAGATCAGCCCGCACTGGAGAAACAGCGGCCAAAGCTTTTGAGAAAAGCGGACAAACCGCTGTATCAAGCCTGCAGCTTCCAGCTGTTGGCCTGGGCCCGAACATGAACGAAGTCAGCATACAGGCCCGACTGGGCAATCAGTTCCTCATGAGTCCCCCGCTGGACAATGTGCCCGCCGTTCAGGACCAGGATCTGGTCGGCATTGCGCACCGTTTTCAACCGGTGGGCAATCAGGATCAGAGTTTTGCCCTTTGTCAGAGAGGAAATCGCGACCTGGAGTTCCGCCTCGTTTTCCGGGTCCACGCTGGCCGTTGCCTCGTCCAGAATCACGATGGGCGCGTCTTTGAGCATGGCCCGGGCGATGGAGATACGCTGCTTCTCGCCCCCGGAGAGGGAGCCGCCGCCCTCTCCCAAAACCGTGTCGTAGCCGTCCGGCAGGGCCATAATGAAATCGTGGCAGCAAGCAGCCTTGGCAGCGGCCACCACCTGCTCATGGGTGGCGTCTGGGCGGCCAAACTTGATGTTGTTCTCCACCGTGTCGTTGAAGAGATACACCGACTGAAACACCATGGAGATGTTCTTCATCAGGCTGTCCAGCTTGTACTCCCGCACATCATGGCCGCCTACGGTGATCCTGCCGCCCTGGACATCCCAAAAGCGGGCAATGAGATTGCACAGAGTGGTCTTGCCGCCGCCGGAGGGACCTACCACGGCGGTGGTGCTGCCGGCGGGGACTGTAAGTCTCACATGATCCAGAATGGTCCGCTCCCCATAGGAAAAAGAGACATCCTCAAACCGGACAGAGGCATCCTCCGGACGGAGTTCCACCCCGTCAATATCCATCACCGGCGTGTCGTCGATGGAGTTGGCCTTATCCATGGAGGCGCCCAGCATCTGGAGATTGTCCGCCATATTGCCGGCACTCTCCAGTTCCGCATAGAGCATGAAAGAGGCGACGAGCATCAGCAGGCACCGGGTCAGGGGCAGGCCCCCACTGGAATAGAGCGCCAAAGCGCACACGGCCAACGCCACGGCGAACACCCGCACCGTAATCTGCCGCAGACCCATCCAGGGGGCTACGGAGTGTTCCAGTCTCAGGGCCCTTTCACAGCTTTCATCCACAGTTTTCTGCACGGCCTGACCGCTGTCCTTGTCCAGTCCATAGGCCTTGACCACGCTCATACCTTGGATATATTCCAGCACTGCCTCCACCAGCTTCATCTGTGCGTGCTGGCGGGCGGGGCCGGTCTTGAGCATAGACCGCTGGCTCATCTCCGTGACCAGCAGATAGGCCAGGATGCCCCCGATAGCCAACAGACCGAGCCGCCAGTCCACAAGCAGGATCGCCAGACACATGGCAAGGGTGTTGAGGAAACCGCCGATAACGCTGACCAGGCAGCGGGCGGCGTTGTTCTCCACATCCCCCAGTGTGGTGGTAACTACGGCGGTGATGTTGCCCAGAGAATTGTCATTGAAGTAGCCCATGGGGATGTAGCGCAGCCGGTCTCCGATATGGACCCGCTTTTCCGCAACCATGAAATAGCCCGTCTCCGTCTCCGCGTTGGTGGACCAGTACGAGCAGGCTGTCCGTCCCACAACGGAGACCAGCATGACGCCGATCACAGGCCATATGCTCAAGTTCGCGCCGCCCACCAAGATCTCCAGGGTCAGCATCAGGGCCCAAAACTGGAATGCGGTGAACACAGCCCCCAGGAACGCCACCAGCATGGATTTTTTCAAAAGGCCCCTGCGGCTGCCTGCAAAGGCAGAAATTTTCCGAAGCACACTGAACATCTCTTATTCCTCCTCTCCGTCCCGAACGCCCAGATAGGACTGCCACATCTGCCGGTACAGCGGGCAGGAGGCCAGAAGCTCCTCCTGCTTCCCCTGGGCGGCGATCCGGCCGCCTTCCACTACAACGATGTTGTCCGCACCGGCCACCGTGCCCAGCCGGTGGGCGATGACGATCAGAGTCTTGCCCGCCGTCAGACGGGAGATGGCCTGCTGGATGACCGCTTCATTCTCCGGGTCGATGCTTGCGGTAGCCTCGTCGAGAATGACGATGGGCGCGTCTTTGAGCATGGCCCGGGCGATGGAGATACGCTGCTTTTCACCCCCGGACAGGTGGCCGCCGCCCCCGCCGCAGATGGTGTCGTAGCCCTGATCCAACTGGCGGATGAAATCATCGCACCCGGCAGCTCTGGCTACCGCCTCGACTTCCGCATCGGTGGCGTTCAGACGGCCCATGCGGATGTTGTCCCGCACCGTGCGGTCAAAGAGGTAGTTGTCCTGAGATACATAGGCGATCTGACGGTTGAGCTGTTCCAGCGGGATTTTCCACAGGTCCACACCGCCCAAGGCGACAGAGCCGCCCGTCACATCCCAGAAGCCGGCGATGAGCTTGGCAATGGTGCTCTTGCCGGAGCCGGAGGGCCCCACAAGAGCGGTCACTGTCCCCGGCCGGATGTCCAGGTTTACATCGTGGAGCACTTCGCCGTCCTCCTGCTTATAGGCAAAGGACACATGATCCAGCCGGATACCCAGCCCATTCAGCTTCGTCTCTGCCGTGGGGCGCTTCAACTCCGGGGCGTCCAAAATAGCGGAGATCTCGCCCACATTGGTGCCCACCACCGCCAGTTCATCCACAAAGGTCATGGCCGATACCAGCGGTCCGGTAAGCCCCAGGGACTGCACGACGATGGTGAGGAATACAGCTGTGCTCAAACTTCCGCCGCCCCACAGCAGCAGACCCACCGGCAGAACGGGCAGCAGCACCGAGGGGATGACCGCCTGCATGACCGCCATATACTTCTGGTTGTCCGCCATCCAGTCCACATAGTATTGGGCGTTGTCCGTCACGGCATCGGAGTACCGCTTGTAGGACCCGGCGGACTGGCTGAACGCCTTGACCACCTGGATGCCTCCCACATACTCCACAATGGCATTTGCCATGCGGCGGCCCACCTCCACAGCACCCTGCCAGCGGACGGCGTAAGTCTTGCTGCTCTGAGAAGCCACCACGATCCCGATCACTGTGGTAACCAGGGAGGCGAGCCCCATTCGCCAATCCAGGACGAAGATATAGACCGCGATGCTCACCGGCACCAGCAGATTGGAGGTCATCTCCGGCAGCAAATGTGCCAGGGTGGGCTCCATTCCCTCCACCCGGTCTACGATGGTGGTCTTGTACTGGCCGGAGGGCGTGTCCAGGATCGTCCCCATAGGTACCCGGCTCAGTTTTGAGAGCAGATTTTGCCGCACCCGGCGCAGCGTGTGATAAGTGGCTGTGTGGGACAGGCTGGTAGACCATGTGGAAAACAGCGCCTTTCCCGCATAGCCCGCCAGAGCAAGGCCACACCAGGGCAAACACTCCGTAAATCCCCCGCCTTCCAGCAACAGCCCGATTATAGCGGCTACGCAGAAATAGGGTGCCATACCGCAAGCCACTCCCAGCACCGCCAGGGCTACCGAAGCATAAAATCCGCCGTGCTCACCACTTGCCCAGCCCCACAGCACAGCAAAGGGTGAGGGCGCTTTCTTGTGATCCATAACCTAAAACCCCTTTCTTTTGGTTAGTAAATGCTAACTTAAAATCAAAAGGAAAACCCTTTATCCAAAGGGAATTCCAAGGAGACGGAACCAGCCTGCGGAGTAAAAGTCCCGCAGGTCATCCATATAAGCCATCGCTTTTTTCCGCGGCATGTCATGGCGGATCGTTTCAAACATGCCGTTGAAGAGTGCGGTGGACATGATGTGGATCAGCTCATCATCCAAACGCCGGATGGGATAGCCGGCTTCCACCATTCGGTCTACCAGAAGCCGCCCGGAGTGATCCTCAATTTCCGCCAGAGTATCCAGATAATGCTCATACTTTGTCCCGGAAGAGCAGCAGGCGATGAGCTTGAATGCGTCAAAGTGGTCGTAGAGAAAGTCCATCATCCAGGAGGCTTCCTTGTCCGGCACCTCCGGGAGCTTTTGAAGCTGCTCCTCCAAACTCCTGCCGGCAAAGGTCTGTTGAAGGGTTTGATAACGCTCTACCAGTTCCTTGGCAGGCTCTCTCACCAGTTCGTCAAACAACGCCTCCTTGTCTGTGTAGTAGCGGTAAATCGCCCCAGTTGTTACTCCAAGAGAGGCCGCTATGCTCTTTAAGGACGCTCCCCGGAAGCCGTTCTCCATAAATTCCCGCTTCCCGGCCTCCAACAAATCCGCCCGCAGCTTTTCATTTACAGGGCGCATATTGTTCACCTCCATTCGATAACTATATTATCTAATAATAATATTATCTTAAAACGAACACCTGTATTTGTCAAGCCCCTATTATAGTGACTGGATAGTATGCAGATTGATACATTCAACAGATAGTAAAAACGCAGCCGCCTTAACGGGCAGCTGCGTTTTTACTAAATATGCTCTGTATTACGACTACTGTTTTTCTTACTCCTCAAAGTGATAACCGTATCTGTGTACAGTTTGAATCGCATTGATATTTAGCTTTTTTCGTATCTTGTAGATCCGGCTGGTGACGCTTTCGAGGCCGGAGGCAAAATCATCGGACATCACATATCGGTAAAATTACTCCCGGATAAATGTCCAGCATTTATATAGTTTGGAGAATATTGATAACGGAATGGTCTAAATATCTTTGTCTTCAAAAAACAGGTTGGAATCCGATGGCGCCTGTTCCCGTTCCGTATCCGTGTATTCCCGAATAGTGGAGCAGACTGTAATTTTATAAGACTCGAACAGTTTTTCCCGTCCTTCCTTCTGGCTCATACGGTGCTGCATCACATTCCGCCACCGTTCCACGGCGACTTCGTCGGTCCAGACATTCATGGAGAGCAGTTTCCCTTCCTCATTCAAGCTGCTGAACCGCTCGGCGCTGATAAACCCCTCGAACCCGGCCAGCATCGGCTTCAACATGGCGGCCAGATCCAAGTATTTCTGCAGTCCCTCTCTGGTGGGCTTTACCTCAAACAACACAACTATGTTTGCCATCTTTACTCCTCCGTCTATATTCTATTCGCTGAACTATGTATTCTTATTCCACAACTTCATATCCTGCATGGTCAAGAATATCCAATGCTCTTTGATAATTCTCTTTTTTGATCAGAATATAGTCTGTATTAAAAGTCGAAATTGCAAAAATTGAAATCTTGTTTTCCGCTAAAATCTGTGCAATTTCAGCCAGTATCCCAACCAAAGAAAAATCTAAAATCCCTTGAATACGGAAAGCATTCCACCCATCATCCCGCTGCGTCACATTGGTGGGAACATCAGTAGTCATGCAGACTAAAGAGTTTTCTTCACCTGTTTTACCCACAAAACAATACTCTGCATTCAAATTTACCAGGGAATAATCGGCTACTTTACATACTGAAAAATCGTCATCAATCTTTTTTATCTCCATAAATTTTCCTCCTGTAAGTTTCTGCTGAGAAATCGCTATTCCAAAAAGCACCCCGCATCGTGGGAATAGATGACCCCCACCGCCTGTAAGTAGGCATAGACCACCGTGGTCCCCACAAATTTCATGCCCCGTTTTTTCAAATCCATGGACACCCGATCAGAGAGCGGCGAGTTTGCCAGCCCTTTTTCATAAATCACCTTGCCGCCTGTCCAGCTCCAGAGATAATCCGAGAAGCTGCCATGCTCCCGCTGGATCTCGCGGAACACCCGTGCGTTGGTCACGGCGGCCCGTATTTTCAGACGGTTTCGGATGATGTCCGGGTCGCTTTGAAGCGCGGCCAGCTTTTCTTCTCCATAAGCGCAGACTCTTTCCAAGTCAAAGTTGTCAAAGGCCCTTCGGAACGCCTCCTGTTTGTTCAGCACACATTCCCAGGATAAGCCCGCCTGAAAGCACTCCAAAACCAGCATTTCAAAGAGCTTGTGGTCATCATGGACGGGAACGCCCCATTCCTCGTCGTGGTAGCGGACATAACGCTCGTTTTTCGGATTCGCCCAGCCGCAGCGCGTTTTTCCGTCGGCCCATTCCATCGTAATTCACCCCCTCTGATTTACTTTTTCACACTTGCCGCAGTCGCTGCATCCGTTGCAGATGATCTGGCTTCCGCAGGTTTGGCACCGCTCCCGAAAGTGCGGCACATAGCGGACTTCCTCCGGGATGGGCTGCCCCCAGGCGTCGCGCAGGTCAAAGTGTACGGGCTTTCCTGAAAAACTGACGCCGGATTTGTACGCCATCTCGCTCTGTACCCGTTTATCTGGGAGACGGTACAGCCTGCCGTCTTTGATGAAATTCGTTCCGGTTTCAATGAAGCAGAAAGTCACATGGTAGTCTACACACTCCTGCCGGAGCGCCTTGACCCAATCAAAATCGCAGGGACGGGAGCCGTCGTAATTCTCCCCGCCGCATTTTACCCGCTCGATTTGCCCGGATGCCAGATAAGGCCGGATGCTCACCGGGCCTAAAAAGGGCGCGCACATGATCCCCTTGTGGTGAAAGGGCAGTTCCAGCAGGATGGGGATGCGCTCGTCCGCCCGGCGCTGATTTTCGCAGGTCACATTGAAGAAAATATTGGGCCATCCCGTCCCCCAATCCCGCGGCAGACAGCGTTCCACCCGCTCCGGCCGCTTGGTGAGCAGATAAAACACCACATCGCTCCGCTCCCGCATCATGTCCCAGGCTTCTTCCCGCCAGCGGTCGGCTTCCTCCAGAAAAAAGTCCGAGGTCATGCAGACCCGGAGCATTTCGCCGCTCTGGATTTTATAGCGGCCCTGCCGGTCCCGCTGCACGGGCTTCCGAAAACCTGCCTTTGTCTTATAGATCCTCCTGCCGTCCTGCTCCCGGAGGCGGTCCAGAAAATACATATAGCAGTGCGCGCATCCCTCGCTGCATTTTACGCACCCGTGCCAAGGGTTCCAGATGTCATGCACGCCGCTGATCCTCTTTCATCAGGAACGATTTCTGCGCCCCAGGCTCCAGCCGGTCCGTGGGCTTCAGATGGCCGATCAGGAGCGGCGAGTCCGGATCATGGAGGGCGTAATTCTCCCGCGGGAGCTGGGCATTTTTATTGGCGTAGCAGTATTTACACCCATTGAGACAGCTGTTGAGCGCCCCGATGTCCCGGCTCTGCATACAGTGGCAGCCCTCTCGGAAGCCCTGGTGCTTCAGATTACGGAAGCGCAGCCCGTTGGCCCGCCCCAGAATATCCAGCGTGATACAGCCGGAGGACAGGATGCCGTAGGGCGCATAATCCGCCTCCGGCCCGCAGGTCTGCAAAATGAAGCCCTGTTCCCGTGCGATTTTTCCGATGCCCGCCGCAATCTCCCGTTTGTCCGCTTCTGTGAGGGGGATCAGCTCCGGGAAGTTGACCTCGTGCTTTTTATACATCTCCACAAAGCTGAAAATGCAGCGGTCAAACTGGCCTTCCAGCCCTTTGGCGATATAGCGGAAGGTTTCCAGGTGCCGCTTGACGGTGTACTTCTCCGTCAGAAGGATCGGGTCGTAGCGCCACGCCATGCGCTGCGGGCCCACGATGCGGGCCAGGGCGCGGAAGGTTTCCATGCTGGCGTCAATGTCCGGCACCCCCGGCTCGACATCCTTTCCATAGGCGGTGACGGTATAGTGAAAATAGGTTGGAAACTTCTCGGTGATCTCATGGATGCGCCCCAGGACCGGGGAGAAGTTTTTAGAGCCGAAAATGATACAGTCCACCTTTTCCGGCGTCAGCTCATAGCGGCGGACCGAATTGGGGAACAGGGAATTGCGTGAGAGCGCGTACCCCTCCTCAAACCGCTTGAACATCCAGTCGGAATAATAGTTGACAATATCCGTTCGGCCGCTGATATTGATAAGCATAATCAGGTCCTCGCTTTTGTGTGAATCAGAGCGCCGTGCCTTTCTTGGGGACAAACAGGCGGGACAGATCCGCGCCCTCATGCTCCAGCAGCTTTATCTTTGTGGGGATGCCCCCGGCATATCCGGTAAGGCTGCCGTTTGCCCCCACGACCCGGTGACAGGGGATGATGATGGAGATGGGGTTATGGCCCACCGCTCCACCCACCGCCTGACCGGACATGGAGTTCCGGCCCATCCGGGCCGCCAGTTCTTTTGCAAGCGTCCCATAGGTCGTGATCTCGCCGTAAGGGATCTGGCAGAGAAGTCTCCACACCTGCTGCCGGAATTCCCCGCCGATGGGATGCAGAGGCAGTTCGGAGGGCGACGGCTTTTCTCCGGCAAAGTATCGGTCCAGCCAATCCCGTGTGGTGGAAAAGACGGGAAGCCCGTCCCGCGCCGTAAACTCCTTTGCCACCGCGCCGCCAAAGTATTTCTGCCCATCCAGCCAGACGCCGACTAAATGTTCGCCGTCGCTGCCCAGGGTGAGCGTCCCAACTGGCGATAAATATGTTGTGGAATAATACATTTCTATCTCTCCTCACAGGGTATTCCAGAGGTTGACCGTAGCGTAGCTGCGCCACGGTCGCCACTGCTCCGCCAGTTCCAGCAGTTCCCTGGCTGAATAGCCGGTGAGAGCGTGCCGGACCCCCACATCGGTTTCCAGAAAAGCGTCCGGCCAGCCCATGGTACGCATGGCGATGTACTGGGCCGTCCAGCCGCCGATCCCCCGCAGGCTTTGGAGCTTTTCCATCTCCTGTTCCGGGTCCGCGCTCAGGCTCAAATCAATAGCCCCGCTGGTCAGGTCCTCCGCCAGCGCCCGGATGCTCCCGGAACGGGCGGAAATCACGCCGAGAACGCCGAGCTGTTCTTGAATGCCATCTCCGAGGGCCAGAATATCCTCCGCTCCGGGGAAGGTACGGGTCAGGCCCTCGATTCCGGTTTTGACGGGGGCGCCAAACCGCTCCGCCAGACGGCCAGCCAGTGTGCTGGCCGCCTTCACCATGATCTGCTGGCCCAGGATCGCCCGCACAGAGGTTTCAAAGGCGTCGAAGCAGCCGGGGACCCGTGTCCCCGGAACACACAGGCCAGGCCGAAGCTCGTTCATCCTTTGCAGGGTTTCATAAATCAGATCCGGATTACAGTCCAGATCAAAAAGCCGCCGCACCCGGTACAAAAGCTGCGGAAGTACCGGGACCAGGGACTCGCTTAGAGTTACCCGAAGCCGGTGCTTTGCTTCCAAATGGCCGACCTGAAACCAACCGCGGCAGGGCGTCCCGTTCCGGTCCCGCAGGGAAACAGTACGGGCGTAGCAGCCATCCAAAACCGCCTCGACACCCGGAATAGCACGGGCGGCCAGAAACTTCAGTATCTCCGCCCAGCGGTAAGGGGGTCGGTAGTCCAGATTGACCGCGATTTCCTGCTTCTGTGTTCTCCCTGCGGACTTGCGGAGATCGGTGGGAGAGAGCCGGTAGTGCTTCTGAAACAAATCATTCATCCGGCGCACGCTCCCAAAGCCCGCCGCCATCGCCACCTCCAACACAGGCAGATTGGTGTCTGTCAGCAGATTTTTCGCCATCAGAAGGCGGCGGGTCTGCAAATACTGGACCGGCGTCACATGATACTCCTGTTCAAAGACCCGGCGCAGATGCCGGTCTGTGCAGCCCAGCCGTTTTGCCTGCAACTCTAAACTTTGGCCGCTCCCACAGGATTCGTCCAGCAGGCGGGCCGCCCGCTGCGCCAGGGCGGAGGAGGCGTCCATGATGGAGTTTCCAGGCGCCAGTTCCGGGCGGCAGAGCATACAGGGGCGATACCCCGCCTGCTCCGCTTCGGCAGCGGTGGCAAAAAAGGTCATGTTCTCATACTTGGGCAGCTTGGCCCGGCAGATCGGCCGGCAGTAAATGCCCGTTGAGGAAACGCCCCCGAAGAAACGGCCGTCAAACCGTGCATCTTTCGAGCGAAAGGCTTCATAACAAGCCTCTTTGCTTTCAGTTAACAATGGTTTCACCCCCCGAGATTTCAGGTTTAACTGGAGTATACCATAGTTTCTGTTCTGTGTCTGGCCGTTTTCGGACATGGAACTATTTTTTTGAAGGCATATCGGATTTTGAGAGAGAACCTCGACAAATTGAAAATGGCCCATGCAAGCCTGTGGGGATGGTGCAGGGAGTTCAAGGTCCGGTGTGGAAAAACAGCCAAAGGGTGAAAGCTGAAATTTGCTATAGCGTCAACCGCCCCACAGCCGCGACTTTTATGAAACGTATCCTTTAAAATATATTGACATAGTGTCAGAATGGTGTTATGATAGAGTTGATGACATGGTGTCAGAATAAAGCGTGAGCGTATGGCATTTCGCCAGTATAGAAAATTAGGGGGCTTCGTATGAAAGCAAAGGTTTATTTCAGACGAAGCGGCTGCCGAGTTGGGCGTTGGCAGCCGCGAGTACGAGTTGATCGAACTGTAATTGAGGAGGAGCAAGGAATATGAGCAAAACACTGATCGCCTATTTTTCCGCCAGCGGCGTGACCGCCCGGGCGGCCCGCGAGATGGCGGACGCTATCGGCGCGGATCTGTATGAGATCTGCCCGGCGGCGCCCTATACCGATGCAGATCTGAACTGGATGGATAAGAAGAGCCGCAGCACTCTGGAAATGAATAATCCGGCTTGCCGCCCCGCCATTGCATCGCAGGTGGAGCGTATGGAGCAGTATGACACCGTGTTCGTGGGCTTCCCTGTCTGGTGGTATGTGGAGCCGAGGATCGTGGACACTTTTCTGGAGAGTTACGACTTCACCGGCAAGACCATGATCCCCTTTGCTACCTCTGGCGGCAGCGGTATCAGCAAAGCAGAAAAGAGCCTGCGCGAGCACTGCCCCGGCGGAAACTGGAAAAAGGGTAGGCTGGTGAACAGCGGCGCGGTCGAGTGGGCCGGAACGATGCTGGGAAAGTGAGGGGCACATTATGCCAAAAGGTTCTGATGAACTGACGCAGGCCAGGAAAGATGAGATTGTCAACGCCTGTGCGGAACTTTATGAAACCATGGGCTTCCGGGATATCACCATTCGGGACATCGGCGCCAAGACCTCCTTCACCCGTACCTCAATTTACAACTATTTTCAGACCAAGGAGGAGATTTTCCTGGCCTTGCTCCAGCGGGAGCACGAGACATGGATCGCTGACTTGGAGGAAATCATTCAGGGAAATGAGTCCCTGTCTGTGGACGGTTTTGCGGACGCACTGGCACATACGCTGGAGAAGCGGGTGTGTATGCTCAAGCTGATGAGCATGAACCTTTATGATATGGAGGGAAACAGCCGCCTGGAAAATCTGGCGGTGTTCAAGCAGTCCTATGCCGGTACTCTGCGTGCCGTCACCTGCTGCCTGGAAAAATTCTTCCCCGGCATGACGCCGGGGGATATTCAGAATTTTATCTATGCCTTCTTTCCTTTCTTGTTCGGTATCTATCCCTACACCTCACACACAGAAAAGCAGCTGGAGGCCATGAAATTGGCTCATGTGAACCATATCGATTATTCCGTGTATGAGATTGTAAAGACATTTATCGCAAGGCTCCTGCGGTCGTTCCACTGAGAGCAGCAGGTAAAACGAAAGGGAATTGGAAATATGACTGTTTCATTGGAACGGTCTGCGGGAAACAACTGAGAGGCTCTGCGGCCGGACTGGTGCCGCCCCCTTTGAGTAAACAGGAGAACTTCTTCTGGGAAAACCGGCCGCAGGCTGACTTGTGCAGAACAGCGCCCCACCGTCGAAAGCCGCATGGCGGGGCATTTTTACGGGAGGAAAAACATCATGGAATACCGCATTCACCCCAAGACGGGTGATAAGATCAGTGTGATCGGTATCGGCACTGGCCCCATTTTTGATACTACAGAGAAAGAGGCCGTCCAAGCTCTGGTCTATGCTTATGAGCACGGCGCTAACTATTTGGATTTCGCCACCGCTGGCGCCAGAACCTTTCCCTATGCGGGAGCGGCTCTGGGGGCCGTGCGGAAGGAGCTGTTCTACCAGATCCATTTTGGCGCCAACTATGAGACTGGCGAGTATGGCTGGACCACGGATCTGGACACGGTAAAGCGCCAAGTGGACTGGCAGTTAAAAGAACTCAAAACAGACTACATCGACTTCGGCATGATTCACTGTCTGGATGAGGAACGGGACTGGGCTGCCTATCAGAAAAACGGCGTACTGGACTATCTGCTGGACATGAAGAAAAACGGGACTGTGCGGCACATCGGTCTGAGCACGCACACGCCCGGCCTGGCCCAGAAAATCTTGGATACAGGCCTTGTGGAACAGATGATGTTCTCAATCAACCCATCTTATGATTACCAGCACGGAGAATTTGCCATCGGCAGCGTGAGAGAACGGATAGAACTTTATCGCCGCTGTGAGGCGGAGAGCATCGGTATTTCTGTGATGAAGCCCTTTTCCGCCGGCCAGCTGCTGAATGCAAAAACATCTCCTTTCGGCAAGGCGCTCACCAAAATCCAGTGTATCCAGTACGCTTTGGACAAGCCCGGCGTGCTTACGGTTCTGCCCGGCATCCGAAATCTCCAGGATATGAAGGACGCCTTGGCATGGATAGACGCCTCGCCGGAGGAGCGGGATTACTCCATCCTGGGCACTTTCACCCCCGGGGATGCCACAGGAACCTGCGTATATTGCAACCACTGTGCCCCTTGCCCGGCGGGGCTTAATATTGGCTTGGTCAATAAATACTATGACCTGGCTAAAATCGGAGACCCTATGGCGGAAGATCACTATGGCAAGCTGGATAAGCACGCCACAGACTGTATAGGGTGTGGTCATTGTGACAATCGCTGCCCCTTCCATGTTCAGCAAGTGGCTCGGATGAAGGAAATTGCAGCGTTCTTTGGAAAATAAACTGGGTATAAAATTGCGGCATAAAACGCATAGTCCGGCGAATAGAGTATGAAGAGGCCAGGGAACGGTGATCTTTTCAGATTGCTGCACTCTGGCCTTTTTGTTGTCAATTAAAATTCAAAACCGGGATTTCAATTTTTGTAATATAGTCCTCGATTCTGTCGATTACCAGTTCATTGATCCCAATCTCATAGGCATAGCCGGAGAACTGTAAATGGTGCT
>ERZ827037.1622-NODE-1622-length-22860-cov-4.765490_pt1 | contig 22860 bp, 24 predicted proteins | sample MGYA00519924_ERZ827037 | MGnify/ENA primary metagenome ERZ827037 (study PRJEB31778, sample SAMEA3449250) | human gut metagenome | biome: human gut; feature: human-associated habitat; material: faeces | place: United Kingdom | collected 2010/2012 ...
GTGACATCTAGCAGCAAATAGGATACCAGCGCTTTCTCATGGACCGGGAGGCCACAATGAAACAGTGTATTAAACAGCAATTAACCTAAATACACAACCTTATCTTCCGGTTCCTCTGCAGGTTCCATATCAATCAGATACAATACCGGCTGTTTATTTCCAAATGAGCTGACAGCTTCATACTCAAATCTCGCACGGATCTTCATCCATGATTTTGTCTTTGCATCAACTTTCTTTTCTGCTTTACACGGATATCCATAATAACGTACATCCTCTGCACAGCAAGTCATGATCTCTCTTACAGGGACGAACATATTATCCGGCATTCCCTTCGGGCGGAAAATCTGGCCTTTGAATTCGATCTCTTTGTGCAGGTATAACTCAGGATGGTCATATGCATCCACATACCATACTCCAAAGTCTACATCGTCCAGCACGATCTTATCTCCCTTTACATCGTAAGGAAGGTCTTCTTCCGATGGTTCAATGATTTTTCCCTGCATGTCTTCGAATATAAGCTGTGCCATTGGATTCTGTACTTTCAGTGCACGTCTGAATCCTGATCTGTTCACACCATCTGCACATCTGTTCACAACGATCAGTTCGGATTCTGTAAGCTGTTCCATCAGCATATTTCTCATATTCATCAGATACATATCCAGTGTTGTTCCATCTACAGTCGAATATACACCCTGTAATTCAAAGCTTCTTGGGTATCTGATTGAAAGCAGGTCTTCCAGCTTCCACATTCCATTATATTCAATAACGATCTGCGCCGGATGATAGTTTCTTTCACAATTTTTGAAAAATACAGTATTTAACTGATCGAATTCATCGATTTTCAGTAATACCATGTTTTTTTCTTTTAAATATTCTTCCGGGTACTCCTCTTCTCCTTCTTCGCAAAGAAGTAACAGTGTAAGTCCCGGTTCGATCCATTCCTGTTCCATCAGGGTCTCTTTGATCATGGTTGTTTTTCCACTGTCCAGAAATCCTGTTACGATAAACATAGGTGTTGCCATACTCGCACCTCTTTCTTTTATATTTCTATCTTACTATTACATTACACATAAACTCTGCCGTCAGAAACTTCTATTCTATACCTTTATACACATAAGATCTGTCACCGGCAATCTAAATTTTAACGATACATAGACACTGTCACTGGCAGTGTCTATTGCATACTTTTGTATATAGAGGCGCACTTTTCATGCGCCTTTTACTTTCACGTTTTTTAGATATGGAATAATTTCAGAAGTTCGTCTTCCTTCAGATCTGTTCCGATTACGCAGATACGTCCTGTGTAGTCAGGCTGTCCTTCTCTTACTTCGTACTCTTCTGGTACTAAGTCGAACTGCTTCCATGATCCGTCTGTCATCTGAATGATACCTTTTGAACGGAGGATTGTACCATAAGATGTTGTTTCTGATAATGCTTTCAGCAGATAATCCAGTTCTTCTTCTGTATATTTGTGAACTGTCTCCTTGCCCCAGCTTGTAAATACATCATCTGCATGATGATGATGGTGATGATCGTGGTCATGGTCATGTCCACAGCAGCAGTCGTGATCATGATCGTGGTCGTGATGATCGTGGTCGTGATGATCGTGATCGTGATGGTCGTGGTGGTCATGATCGTGATCACAGTGCTCATGGTCGTGATCGTGATAATCGTGGTCGTGGTGCTCATGGTCATGGTCGTGATGATCGTGATCGCAATGCTCATGGTCATGATCGTGATCTTCATGATCTTCAAACAGGCTTTCAATTTCAGCGCCCTTTGTCAGTGCGTGGCTGATTGCTTCTTTTCCAAGTTCATCCCATGGTGTAGAGATGATGGTTGCTTCTGCATTTTCTTCACGAAGTGTGTGTACACATTCTTCTACTTTTTCATCTGTCATCATCTGTGTACGGCTTACTACGATCGTAGAAGCATGCTCTACCTGATCTTTAAAGAATTCTCCAAAGTTCTTCATGTACATCTTCGCTTTTTTACCATCTACGACTGTAATTCTTCCGTCGATTTCGATATCAGCATCTTTTTCTACTGCTTCGATTGCTCTTGCCACGTCAGATAATTTTCCTACTCCTGATGGCTCGATGATAACACGGTCCGGATGGTATTCGTCTAATACTTTTACCAGTGCTTTGCTGAAGTCGCCAACCAGTGTACAGCAGATACATCCAGAATTCATCTCTGTGATCTCGATTCCTGCATCTTTTAAGAATCCACCATCAATACCAATCTCACCAAATTCATTCTCGATCAGTACCAGTTTTTCTCCTGCCCATACATCGCTAAGGAGTTTTTTAATAAATGTAGTTTTTCCTGCTCCGAGGAATCCGGAAATAATGTCTACTTTTGTCATGTTTACTGCCTCTTTTCTATCTATTTTCAAAATTAATAAAAGTCCCGACAAATATATTATCACAAACCGATGGTGGTTGCCAGTCCCTCAATTCTTATATTTTTCTCAACTTTTTATAAATTTAATCTCATCCCATATTTTTTCTGCATCACGCGTGTATCTGGCACCGTCAATTTTTATACACTCAACTATCAGCTGCTCTTTCATATGTTGACATACATAGAACCTGCCACTGACAACTTTTCTTGCATACTTTGGTATAAAAAAACGATATCCATACACCTCATCTGGTACAGATATCGTTTTTCATAATATCAACGTATACAAGAGAAACTGCCAGTGGCAAGTTCTTTATATTATTTTATAAACTTCTTATAATAATCCGCCAATTGACAGGAACAGTGGTGCGAATACCAGTGATACGACTGTCATCAGTTTGATCAGGATGTTGATAGATGGTCCTGATGTATCTTTGAATGGGTCACCTACAGTGTCTCCAACTACGGCTGCTTTGTGAGCTTCGCTTCCTTTTCCACCATGGTTACCATCTTCGATATATTTCTTAGCATTATCCCATGCTCCACCGGCATTTGACATAAAGATTGCCATCATAACACCTGTTACAAGTGCTCCTGCAAGAAGTCCACCAAGTGCGGAAGGTCCAAGAAGGATTCCGACAACCAGTGGTGCAAGCACTGCCATAACACCTGGAACCAGCATTTCTTTTAATGCTGCTGTTGTTGAGATAGCAACGCATGATTTGTAATCTGGTTTCTCAGTACCTTTCATGATACCAGGCATTGTCTTGAACTGACGTCTTACTTCTTCGATCATCTGATATGCTGCTCTTGATACAGATGACATTGTCATAGCTGAGAATAAGAATGGAAGCATTCCACCAATCAGCATTCCGATGATAACTCGTGAATCAAGAATATCGATAGTCTTCAAATGTACTGCTTCTGCATAGGATACGAACAGTGCAAGTGCTGTAAGGGCTGCAGATCCGATAGCGAAACCTTTACCCATAGCTGCTGTTGTGTTACCTACGGCATCCAGTTTGTCAGTGATCTGACGAACGTGTGGATCAAGTTCAGACATCTCTGCAATACCACCGGCATTGTCAGCAATCGGTCCATAAGCATCTACGGCTACTGTAATAGCTGTTGTAGAAAGCATTCCTACAGCGGCAAGTGCGATACCATAAAGTCCACATGTCTGGTATGCAACAAAGATACCAACGCAGATCAGAAGAATCGGGATTGCTGTAGATTTCATACCTACTGCAAGACCACTGATGATTGTTGTTGCAGATCCTGTCTCTGACTGTTCTGCAATCTCTTTTACAGATTTGTAATCTCCGGATGTATATACTTCTGTGATGATACCGATCAGAAGTCCTACGATCAGACCAGCTACGATTGCGATGGCTGCCTTGAAGTCTCCGAAGAATACTTTACTAAGTACACAAGATACGATCAGTACCAGTGCACTTGCTACATAAGAACCTGTCTTTAATGCTTTGTGCGGGTTAGAATTCTCATCACCTTTTACAAAGAAAGTTCCAAGGATAGAAGCTACAAGTCCAAGTCCTGCGATCAGAAGTGGGAAGATAGCTCCTTCAGCCTTATAATATACGATTCCAAGTGTCAGTGCAGATACAAGTGCTCCTACATATGATTCAAAAAGGTCAGCTCCCATACCAGCTACGTCACCTACGTTATCTCCTACGTTATCAGCGATAACAGCCGGGTTACGCGGATCGTCTTCCGGAATACCTGCTTCTACTTTACCTACAAGGTCAGCTCCTACGTCAGCAGCTTTGGTATAGATACCACCGCCAACACGGGCAAACAGGGCGATTGAAGAAGCTCCAAGGCTGAATCCTGTAATGATATCAACATTCTTAGTAAGAATATAGATGATGCTGACACCAAACACACCAAAACCAGCTACGCACATACCCATTACAGCTCCACCGGAGAATGCAATTGAGAGTGCTTTGTTCATTCCTTTTTCTTTTGCTGCATTTGCAGTTCTTACGTTTGCTTTTGTAGCAACCTTCATTCCGCAGAATCCTGCAAGTGTTGAGAATAATGCTCCTACTACGAAGCATACAGCAGTGATCCAGTTTCCAATTCCAATTCCGATAAGCACGAATAATACTACTACGAAAATAACCAGAATCTTATACTCTGCTGTCAGAAATGCCTGTGCACCGTCGCTGATAGCTGAGGCAATTTCTTTCATTCTGTCGTTTCCGGCATCCTGTTTACTTACTCTTGCTGCAAGATAGGCTGCAAAGAGTAACCCGAGGATTCCAAATACCGGAACAAGATACAATAACGTTTCCATAATTTTTCTCCTTCCATTTGTCTTTGTCATAAATTAATGTCAGACAGGTGTATTTTAACATATTCTTAACAGACGATGGTGTTATTTTTCATTTTTGTACGTTATTCCGATTATTTTCTGTATATTGTCCAATTTTCCGACCTTTTATTGATTATTCTTAATGTATTTTTACCAATATAATCCGTTTTAACGATTAATTATAATCAATTTTTACGAGCACAAGCCCGTTCGGCGGCGCTGTCACACCTTCTGAAGTGTGTACTTTTGCCTCCAGGATCTCCTTTACTTTCTCCGGTGTATAGAATCCTCTTCCAACACGGATCAATACTCCTGCTATGATACGGACCATATTGTATAAGAAGCCATTTCCCGTAACCCGAATCACGATTTCCCCATCTTTTTCTTCTATGGTCAAATCATAGACTGTCCTTACGGTATCCTGTGCATTGGTCCTGATATTGCAAAAGCTCACAAAATCATGCTCTCCAACAAGATATTCTGCCCCTTTTCTCATTGCTTCGATATCCATTGGAAATGAGACAAAAGTGCAATATCTTGTTTTTAACGGATTCGGTACTTCTGCATTATAGATATGATATTCATACGTCTTAGAAATATTATCCTGATATCTCGGATGCCAGTCCTGCGGTACTTCATCCGACTTCACTACCACGATATCTTCCGGTAGCCTCTGATTCAGCGCATAAGAAAATCTCTCCGGTGGAATCTGCGATTCTGTATCAAATATTGCCACATTCCCCAGTGCATGCACACCGGAATCCGTTCTGCTGGCTCCAATAATCCTTATGTCTTCTCCGGTAAGTTTATGCAGTGCTTTATTCAGTTTTTCCTCAATAGTGATTCCATTTGGCTGGATCTGCCAGCCACAGTAATTCGTTCCGTCATACGCTACGAATATTCTGACTCTTTTCATGATAACCTCCATACAATTCGATACAATTCTTTTTTCTCACTTACTATATAAATTTAGGACGGAGGATTTTTAAAAAACCTCCGTCCCCTTATACAATTTAAAATATCCAAATATGCACTGGCACACATCTTCCAACAACAACCACCAAAATCACATAAACAATTACAACAATATACGCAATTCTATCATTCTTACTATACTGTAACGGTTTCATCTTCGTACGGCCTTCTCCCCCGCGGTAACATCTTGCCTCCATTGCCATTGCAAGGTCATTGGCTCTTCGGAATGCAGATACGAATAACGGTACCAGAATCGGGATCATGCTTTTGGCTTTCTGGATCATGTTACCACTTTCCAGATCCGCTCCTCTTGCGATCTGCGCTTTCATGATCTTGTCCGTCTCTTCCAGAAGAATCGGAATGAACCGGAGAGCGATCGACATAATCATCGCAACTTCATGAACCGGAACATGAATCTTATTCAGTGGTCCAAGTAATTTTTCGATTCCATCTGTCAACTCATTTGGCGTCGTTGTAAATGTCATAAGTGACGAACCTATGATCAGATAGATCAGACGGATTGCCATATATACAGCTGTTCTGAGCCCACCTTCTGTAATCGTAAATATCCACGCATGGAACAGCACTTCCCCATCCCTCGTCAGGAATAAGTTAAATAATACCGTGATCATCAAAAGCATAATAACCGGTTTTAATCCCCTTACGATAAAGGAAAATGGAACCCTTGACAATTTAATAATAATAATCAGGAACAATGTCGTCATCACATATCCTGGTATACTGCTAAACAAAAACAGTGAAATCAGATACAGCAATGTCCCTACCAGCTTTACCCTTGGATCTAATCTGTGTAATACACTCTTTGCCGGATAATATTGTCCGATTGTAATATCTCTTATCATATCTTCTTCTCCAGTGCCTGCATAATCTCATCTGCTGCCTCTTCCACAGTCGTTACATTTACCTTAACCGGCAATCCTTTTTCTTTCAGATCATGCATAATGTAAGTCACCTGCGGAGCTGCAAGTCCAATCTTTTCCAGCTCCTGATAATGGGCAAATACTTCTTTTGGTGCACCATTATACATTACAGACCCTTTGTTCATAACGATGATCCGGTCTGCATATTTTGCAATATCTTCCATGCTGTGTGATACCAGGATAACCGTCATATCACTCTGTTTATGCAGGTATGCAATCTGATCCAAGATATCATCTCTTCCTTTTGGGTCCAGTCCTGCAGTCGGCTCATCCAGCACCAGAACCTTTGGACGCATCGCAAGCACTCCTGCGATCGCGACTCTTCGCTTCTGTCCTCCCGAAAGTTCAAAAGGAGATGACTTATAATATTTTTCTTTTAATCCCACCAGCTTCAGTGCTTCCAGCGCACGCTTTTCGCACTCTTCTTTGCTAAGTCCCTGATTCTTCGGTCCAAAGCAGACGTCTGTCAGTACATCAATCTCAAAAAGCTGATACTCCGGATACTGGAATACCAGTCCGACCTGGTTACGAAGCCTGCGCATATCGTACCCGTTCTGGTAAATGTTTTCTCCATTATAATATATCGCACCGTCCGTTGCCTTCACAAGTCCGTTCAAATGCTGGATCAGTGTTGATTTTCCCGATCCGGTATGACCGATGATTCCCACAAATTCCCCATGTGGGATTTCCAGGCATATGTCTTTGAGTGCGTGTTTTTCATATGCAGTCCCCGGACTGTATACATAATTTAAATGTTCTATCTTAATTGCAATGTCTGTCATTTCTTCTCACCATTTCTTACATCAAATGTTCTATTGTTGTAAATGCGTAATTGCCAGGACGTTTATCTTTTCAAACGTTCCACTGCTTCTACCAGTTCTTCTTTTTTCAGAATTCCTTTCGGAATGTCCAGTCCGCGTTTCCTAAGCTCGTCTGCAAGAATCGTCACCTGTGGCACATCCAGCCGGTAGCTCTTCAGTTCATCTACTCTGGAGAATATTTCTCTTGGCGTTCCTTCCATTACAACTTTTCCGTGATCCATAACAAAGATCTTATCCGCATCTACTACTTCTTCCATATAATGTGTGATCAGGATCACCGTAACATTTTTCTGTTTTCTGAGTTTATGAACCGTCTTTAATACTTCTCTTCTTCCTACGGGATCAAGCATAGCTGTCGGTTCATCCATGACGATACATTTTGGCTCCATTGCCACAACACCTGCAATCGCCACTCTCTGCTTCTGACCACCGGAAAGCTTATTCGGAGAATGATGACGGTACTCGATCATTCCGACTGCTTTTAAACTTTCTTCTACCCGCTGCCAGATCTCTTCTGTAGGAACGCCCAGATTCTCCGGTCCGAATCCGACATCTTCTTCTACTACCGTACCAATGATCTGGTTATCCGGATTCTGGAATACCATTCCGGCCGACTGTCTTACGTCCCAGAGTTCTTCTGGATTACTTGTATTCTTTCCATTCACCCATACGGAACCTTCTGTTGGCACCAGGATTGCATTCAGATGCTTGGCAAGCGTTGATTTTCCAGAACCATTATGTCCAAGAACTGCTATAAACTGTCCTTCTTTTGCTTCCATATCTACTTCATCAATAGCACGCGATGTTCCAATCACATTGCCTTCTTCATCACGTTTTTCATATTCATATACCAACTTTTCTGTCTGGATCATTTCCATCTGTATTTTCCTCCGCGTCATATGTGTTGGAAGTTTGCATACTTTACCTTCTACATAGCCTGCCACCGGCAGCCTCTTTCGAAAGCATTGCGATACAATATATGCTGCTCCATAAGGCGCAGCATATATTTATCAGAAACTTCTGATCGCTGTATTTTTCATTGCTATGATTCTGCTATCTTGGCTTATGCTCTTTCTGGTTCCGGATACTCTGTTCCCATTGTATCAACGGTTACTTTCTTCATCTTCTGCTCTGTCAGAGGTCTGTCACTGTAATCCGTATCTGTCTCTGCAATCTTATTTACAATGTCCATTCCTTCGATGATCTTACCAAATGCTGCATATGCCCCGTCAAGATGTGGAGCTGCCTTGTGCATAATAAAGAACTGTGATCCTGCTGAGTCCGGATGCATAGCTCTTGCCATAGAAAGTACGCCTTCTGTATGTGCAAGATCATTTGCAAATCCGTTCTGTGCGAATTCACCTTTGATGTTATATCCCGGGCCACCCATGCCTGTTCCGTCCGGGCATCCTCCCTGGATCATGAAACCATTGATGACACGGTGAAAGATCAGTCCATCATAATATCCTTTTTTTACCAGTGAAATAAAGTTGTTGACTGTATTTGGAGCAACTTCCGGATACAGCTCTGCTTTCATAATATCTCCATTTTCCATCTCAAATGTTACAATTGGGTTTGCCATTTTTATTTTCCTCTTTTCTTTCTAAGATTTTCAAATGTGGAGCCTCCACCAGTTGCGGATTCTTCCACTTATTAACTATACTTAGGTATCAATAAAAGCGCCGGTAAAAACCGACGCTTTCATTTTAGCGGATAAATCCTCATCCGTAAAGACTTCCAAAAGATTTTTCATTCATTATTCATTTTTTTCAAAATAAAATCCATCGAAATTATATTTGTATACTCTGTAAATGAATTTTTCATAGTTCATTTTGTATGTGGCAATTACTTTGTGATTCTCATCATATTCGCTGAACATCCCCTTAAGTCCTGTATCAATCAGTACATTATCGCCTAGCTCCTGCGCACTGCTTACATATCCTGAGTATGGAACTTTAAATGAATCCACTAATTCAAAAGTGCCTGCATTTTCATCTACCAGATATTTGTAATACTTGGAATTCTTTCCTTCTGTCGCAGATGATTCTTTCAGTCCGATCGCTGACCAGTCATAATCCGGTCTCGTCTCACTGATTCCAATATTATTGTTATACATATACAGGTAGTACTGTCCTTCCTGCAGACTCTCATCCGTTTCATATGTGATGGAATGCTGTCCTCCCTGGATTGTAAAATCACCTTTTTTATTCAGCAGCAGACTTACATAAGAAGTATCATCCCAGAAATCCTTCTCTCCGATCATATATGCAACCGACGGCTGATCGTAAATATTATCGATTTTGATAATTGTTGATGTCTCTCTGGAACTTAACAGCACTGAACCATTTCCCATATACTGAATGGTATTAATATGCATCCAGTCCAGTTCATCAGAAGAATTCTTTACACAGGTTTTCTTATATTCTCCAAACAGATCTTCCAGATCCAGTACTTCTGTTACTTCTCCTGAGTTTACATCCAGTTTCAACACAATATCTTCTACACTGTCCTGTGTCGTATCTGTCGCAAGGATCAGCATATTTCCGTTCTCATCAAAGACGTAGTCATGATGCAGTTTGTAATCGCCAAGATTATAGACATTCGTTACCTGTCCCAGGCGGTTTACCTGTGCCAGACGCTTTTCAGAAATGCTGTAATACATGGAGTTTTCATCAAAGATCAGTCTGTGGCTTCTATATCCAAGAAGCGGAACCTCTCCTCTTAACACCCCATTATTATCATAATAATACATAAAACCCATGGAAGAGCTGTCATTACCAAGTATGACATACAGACCATCTGTCAGCTTGTCCGCACTTTGCTTTACATCTGTATCAAGCTGTACTTCTTCTTCGCCGTACAAACTTCCCATATCGTAGACAATTTCTTTTGTATCTGTCGAACCGTCTTTGTTCGTAATATAGAAAGTTACGGTATTTTCCGTATCCGGTATCAGACCAATTACCTGAAATTCGTGTTCTGTCTGGTATTCTTCCTGTTGATAGACATCTCTGCTAAAATCCTCAATATTATCTTTGTCTACATGGATCGTATAAGATACCTTTACTGCATTATCCGTCTTAAAATATACATATAACGACTGCGTATTGGTTCCAAATGGATTATACTCTATCAGCATATTACTCAATGTATAATCCTGGGATTTTTTCTTTGCTTCCAGTGCATCTGCAATCTTTTGCTCTTCTTCTACATTGTACGCTTTCTTGATTTCTTCATACAGCTTCTTTTGCTCATCATTCATCACATTTGTTTCATTATCTGACTGCTTTTTTTCTCCGTTGCTGTCAGTTTCTGACGTCTGCTCTGTTTTTGTCGTCTCATCTGTCTTTGTGTCTGACTTACCACATCCTGTCATTCCCATTGCAAGCATCATAGCCAGCATCCCTGCGGTCATGATTCGTCTTTTCACTTTTTCTCCTACCTTCTTATTCGTTTTTTCTAAGTTAAAAATATCATAACAAGAATTTGTGTTAAAAATATGAATTATGGTCACTTTTTTATTTTATATCGTAAGTAATGATTCCACCCTTTTCTTCATATCCGGTTTTCCACAGTTCTTTCAGGTTCAGCCGGACTTTTTCCCCATAAGTGGCTACATCTATCCACGTTCCTTCTGCGTCTGTCTCATATCCGACCACCAGAAACCAGTGCCAGATAAAATCTTTGTATGCTTCTACGTTCTGGTGTTTTAACATCAGATACGGAACCGGAAGTCCCTGGTCAATCTGGTTGCGGATCAGCATCTCCGCCTCTTCTTCCGGAATATCTCCGTCAAACTTCTCCATCTCAATCTGGTAATCTGTTTTACACCGTTCGTTGACATCTCTGATATACTTTCCCAGTCCTTCGATATACCATTCTGGTTTTCTGACTCCTCCGACTCTCGGCCGGATATATGGTTTCATGATCTGGCTGAATTTTTTGTACGATTCTTTATCCATTCTGTCCAGACCAAACGGATATAATTCTTTCATTCCCATATATTTTGCAAAATAGATACAGCTGTCACATGCCGTTGCAGCACCACATCCACCAATATTCATGACAATATTCGTAAACCAGTCCTGATTCCCGCCAAATTCACCATCTATTGTAAAATACTCCAGTTCCTTTTTCATATCCAGCCACCTGTCTTTCTACAATCTGTTATTCCCGCTTACTGTTCATACAGTACTATGATCTTTTTATTTTCACTTTTTATTCTTTATATCTTGATGCGTCTGTCTTCTTATTACATTTGCTGCTTTTTTACTTTGACAACATAGGAAAAATTTTATCACATAATAATGTACATACGCAAGGGCAGATATCGCGAAAGACACGCAATATCTGCCCTTATTTATTTCCAATATATCATATGCTGCTTACTTTTTATAAGCTTCTTGACATCTCTTCGCAAACTTTCATTGCTTCGATGATGGAACTTCTAAATCCAAGTTCTTCTAATGTACGAACTGCTTCGATTGTTGTTCCTGCTGGTGAGCAAACCATATCTTTTAATTCTCCAGGATGTTTTCCTGTATCCAGAACCATCTTAGCACTTCCAAGTACTGCCTGTGCTGCAAATTCATAAGCCTGTTTTCTTGGCATTCCACCAGATACTGCTGCATCTGCCATAGCCTCGATCAGCATGAATACATATGCCGGTGAGCTTCCGCTTACTGCTGTTACAACGTCCATCAGACGCTCTGGAACAATTTCTGCACGGCTAAAGCTTTCCAGAAGGCTCTTTACATATGCAATCTCATCTTCTGTCATATGTTCGTTCGGGCATACAGCGGTCATACCTTCGCCTACCATAGCTGGTGTATTTGGCATTGTACGTACGATTTTTACATCTTTTCCGAATTTTTCTGCGAGCCATGCAAGTGTCTTGCCTGGTGCAATTGTGATGATGATCTGGTTTTCTTTTACTACATCTTTGATGTCTGCGATAACGCTCTCATAAAACTGTGGTTTTACAGAAAGGATAATTGTCTCTGCTTTTTCTGCTACTTCTTTGTTATCAGCTGTTACATTAATACCGTAAGCTTTCTGTGCTCTTTCTCTTCCAGGTGCAAAAAGATCTGCCCCGATGATTTCTTCTGCCGGAATCACATTATTCTTAATAATACCACCCATAATTGCTGATGCCATGTTACCTGTACCGATAAATCCTAATTTCATCCTTCTTACCTTCCTTTTCTATCAACTAATCTTCTTACTCCTGTATCTGTGATGCTTTTATTGCTGTATTCTATAAAATTCCCGATTCAGGAATCTTCTTTCAGCAATGAATTTATGTTTGCATCATCTTTTACAGTTGTATACATTTTTAAAATTTGTATACAATTCATTTGTTACTGTGACTATAACACCAGTTTTTCCAAAAGTCAACACTTTGTCTTGAATTTTCCCCAAAAATACGTTACAATTTGTATACAATCAATTGGAATGTATACTTTTTATTCATCCACTCCCGGTAAGTCTGATGAAAAAGAATAAGTGCAAAAGTGAATACAGAAAACTTGCCACTGACAACTTTTCTTGCATACGCAGGTATCAAAATGGCCCCGGGAGTACATTATTCAGGATTAGGGGGAATTATCATGGCAGAAAATAGTCCATCTCTTGCCACTCAGGCCTATCATACAATCAAAGAAAATATTTTAAATCTGACTTATCCGCCAGGCATGGTTCTTACAGAAGCTATGCTTACCAAAGAACTGGGCATGAGCAGAAGTCCGGTCCGGACTGCCATCCAGATGCTTCAGGCCGAAGGACTGATCGTATCTGATTATTACAAGTCCATGACTGTACGTGAGATTACTGATAAAGACATCAACGAAATCTATCAGCTAAGAGAGCTTCTGGAAGGTGCCGCATTCCGTCAGATCTTTACCTCCGGAAAATACGAAGAATATTCTTACCGTATCGAAGAAAAGGTTGTCCGTATGTGCGCTGTCGCCGGCGATCTCTATCAGTGGGAAGTCGCAGATACTGCCATGCATATGGAGATTATCAGTATATTTGAAAATGAGCGTATCAACCACATTTATGAAAATAACTTATCCGAACTGATCCGTATTGGACAGTATTCTATCCGCAACGGTATGCGGATTCCAAAAACCAATGAGAATCTGAAAAAAATGGTCTCCTATATGCGAAAAGGAAATTATGAGAAAGCATTTGAAATATTGAAAAATGACCATTTTGGAACCGGAAAGGATACTGCTTTAAAAATGCATTAGCCGGATTACTGCTTGCTGCCATCTCATGTTCTTCTGCTGTCCGTTTCTCAAGGATATTTTGACATACAGAGAACCTGCCTCTGGCAACTCATCCTGCATACTTAGATATCAAAAAACACATGCTACAGAGAACAGCGTTTCCTGTATACTTTGGCATATAGGAAAACTATATGAAAAGTCATACTGCTTCTGTATCATGTGTTTTTATTATGAAAACTGTTTTGTTTTTTAATATAACATTTACGGACCAGAATGTGCCTATTTTTTAAAATGCTCCATCATAACCGGCATACATTTTTTAGAATATTCCCCCAGTGAATATTCTCCTTTGTTCAGACACCAGTCTGATACCAGCGCCCGTTCGCACATAGAATAATATTTCACCAGTTCATTTACCGGTACTGTATCGGATATCTCACCTTTTTTCTGTCCTTCGTCAATAATGCTGCTGATCAATTTGTAATATTTTCGGTTCTGATCAAGCAATGACCGGTGTCCCTGGGCTACCAACTGAGTGGAATAAAGCGATGCCAGCAGATCGATACTGATCTTTTCTTCCATCATGGTATGTGCTTCATAATTCAGATACAACAGTTTTTCATAGCTGTTCATCTGTGGATCCATCTTTTTCTCAAGTTCATCGTAATGATCGTCCAATATCATAGATAATGTATTTAACAATTCATCTTTTGTATTAAAATAATAATAAAAAGATCCCTTTGATGTTCCCGACAGATCAATAATATCATCTACCGTTGTTCCGTTATATCCCTTTTCATAAAACAACTGCCATGCAGCCTCTACAATCCTGCCTTTTACACTCTTCGCTTTTCCTGTTTCCATTCCTTTGGTCTCCTTGCCGTTCTCGTCCTAGATGTCTATAGTATATCATACTTATAATACCCCGGTCAAAATCAATACTTCACTTCAAAACTGCTTTCCAGCTCTGTATCCATCTCTTCTGTATCAATCCAGTCAATCTGTATAAACTGATTCCAGTTCAATCCTTTCATCAGTTCAAAAATCAATGCTTCTCTTCCCTGTACTTCCATTACAACGGTGCCATCGTATTCATTTTTCACCCATCCGGTCAGGTTCATAGATCTTGCCAGATATTTTGCCGTATATCTGAATCCCACGCCCTGTACTCTTCCATGAAATACCATATGTTTTCTTACTTCTGCCATAGTTTTTCACCTCAAAAGTGTATCTGAAATAATAATCAGGACACTGCATTATCCGGTGCAATGTCCTGCCACTCTTTACTGATTCATATTTTTAATCATCTTCAAAATTCTTGCTTACAAGCTCACAGTATTCCTCGTAAGCATCTACACCCTGAAATGCTTCCTTCAAAGCATCTCTTATTCCAATATAATACCATCCTATAATCTTCTTATCCTTCATCCGGAATCTGTTCCAGAGTTCTTCTCCGTACATCGGATAATCCCTGTCAATATCCCGCATGTTAGACAGTTTGTCCGCAAGCCCTATCATCTGCACTTCTCTTGGTGCTGTCTTCAAATGCTCGATCGTTGCTGACTTACGCTCCATCCATGTCTTCGACTTGTCTTCGCTTTCCTGTGCCACCATCGACGCAACTCTTTCTGAAAATTCTTCCGCCAGAACTTCCCTAGATACACTCTTACAGTCTTCAATCGTATCATGCAAAACTGCTGCACTGATAATCTCTTCATCCTGCGTCATCGTCGAAACAATATCGCCCACCTCGATCGGATGCACAATATATGGCCTCTTGGTTCCTTTCCTGAACTGTCCTGCATGTGCTCTCGTGGCAAATTCAATTGCCTTATTAATCATAATGGTACCTCTCTTTATCGCAAATGATCTCTCTGAAGCCGATTTTTATCCGGCTGCGTTAATTTGATACATAAATAATATCACCTGAGACTTTAAATGACAATCATTTCAGTATATAATAGAAAAATAAAGTTATTTAAAAAATATCGTCAGGGGAGATATAACATGAATCAGAAAACAATTTTTATTACTGGTGCTTCCAGAGGAATCGGAAAAAGCATCGCACTTTTGTTTGCATCACGTGGTTATCAAACATTTTTGAACTGCTCTACTTCTATGGAAGAATTAAGAAGGGTCAAACGGGAAATCAAAGAAAAATATCACACACCATGTACGCTTGTACCTGGCAACGTCGGTGACTCCAGAAAAGTTAATGAAATCTATGAAAGAATCTATGAAGAATGCACACATCTGGATGTTCTGGTCAACAATGCTGGCATCTCGTATATTAATCTTCTGACAGATATGACAGACGAAGACTGGAACCGCATTATCCAGACAAATCTTTCCTCTGCATTTTACTGCTGCAGACAGGCCATTCCACCGATGGTATCCAAGCGTTCTGGAAAGATTATCAACATTTCCTCTATGTGGGGAACTTCTGGTGCATCCTGTGAAGTTGCTTATTCCGCATCCAAGTCCGGAATCAATGGGTTCACAAAAGCTCTTGCGAAAGAACTTGCTCCAAGCAACGTTCAGGTTAATGCGATCGCCTGTGGTGTAATTGATACCTCTATGAACAGTCAGCTTACGGAGGAAGAGCGCAAGGCTCTTGAAGAAGATATTCCAGCCGGAAGATATGGAACTCCGGAAGAAATTGCACAGATGGTGTGGAATATTGTGCATGCGCCGGATTATATGACGGGGCAGATTATTGGGGTTGATGGGGGATTTTTGTAAAATCTCCCTCTTTGTCCCGGACGCTGTTGTGGTAAGAATATCAGGACGAAAAGAGAAGTATATTATATAAAACGGTGCCGCTCCCTTCGGTCAATGTCATCTTATTTATATAATATACTTCTCTTTTCTGTTTTATTTTTTTGTGCAACAGCTGGTACTTGCTTTGAGTTTTTTCAGACACACTCTAGCTGACTTGATTTCGCTTTTTAGTTTTAATTATTCTATGTCGAGTTCTACTGGGCAGTGGTCGGAGCCCAGGATTTCGGTGTGGATTTTGGCGTCTTTTAAGCGGGGTTTCAGGCTTTCGGAGACGCAGAAGTAGTCGATACGCCAGCCTGCGTTTTTCTTTCTTGCGCTGAATCTGTAGGACCACCATGAGTAGATGCCTTCCTGGTCTGGATAGAAATAACGGAAGGTATCGATGAAGCCTGCATTCAGAAGATCTGTGAATTTTCCTCTTTCTTCATCTGTGAAGCCTGCATTCTTACGATTGGTCTTTGGATTTTTCAGATCGATTTCTTTATGTGCAACATTAAGATCACCGCAGAAAATGACTGGTTTCTTCTCTTCCAGCTTTTTCAGGTAAGCAAGAAATGCATCTTCCCACTGCATACGGTAATCCAGACGTGCAAGTTCACTCTGTGAATTCGGTGTATACACTGTTATAAAGTAAAAGTCTTCAAATTCCAGTGTGATCACGCGTCCTTCTTTATCATGTTCTTCGATTCCAAGTCCGTAACTTACACTGATTGGTTCCTGTCTGGTAAAAATCGCTGTTCCTGAATATCCTTTTTTCTCTGCATAATTCCAATATTGATGATATCCCGGCGTATCCAGTTCCAACTGTCCAGCCTGCATCTTTGATTCCTGAATACAGAAAATATCAGCATCCAGTTCATTAAAAACATCCATAAATCCTTTCTGCGCGCACGCACGGATTCCATTGACATTCCATGATATAAATTTCATACAGTTCCTCCCTGTTAGTTTTTATCCAGAAATATTAATGAGGTACCCGGATTGCTCCATTGCCACGCATTTTCACAATCCTCGAATACATCATATTAATAATATACTTTTCTTAAGAACAATCCTCTCGCCGGTGCTAAAAATCCCGCAAGGCTTCTGTCTTCTGCTGCTATTACAACTGGAAGCATAGATGCATCTCTCTTACCTGCTCCGATTTCGAGAAGTGTTCCGGTCAGAATTCTTACCATATGATACAGGAAACCTGTTCCATAATAAGTAATTCTTACTTTATCTCCACTGCTTACAATCTTGATATTAACAATCTTACGCACCGGATCTTTACACTCTTTATCATCAGTAAAGCTTGTAAAATTCTTTGGTCCGATCAGATATTTTGTTGCATCACGCATGGCTTCAATATCAAGCTTTTCCGGATAATGATAGCAATATCTTCTTGAAAAAACATCTGGTTTTTCACGGCAGTCGATATAATACTCGTATTTTTTTCCCTTTGCGCTTTTTCTTGCATGAAATCCATTCTTTGCAAGTTCTACCTTCATAATGCGGATATCCTCCGGAAGGTATCTGTTCAATGAATCTTTTAATTCTTTTGTATCATATAACTTTGAAAGCTTTACACTTGCGACCTGTCCACGGGCATGTACACCTGCATCTGTTCTCCCGGATCCGTCTATGTGCACACGGTATCCGACTAATTTACTGATACTAAGCTCCAGAATATACTGAATTGTATTATCCGTAGTCGCCTGTCTCTGCCATCCCTGATATCTGCTCCCATCATAGGAAATGGTTAGCTTATATGTTCTCATACTTTTTTCACCCAATCTGCTCTATCTTATTAATTCCCTTTAACTTTTCTTATAATTTCTGTCAACTGCATGGCAATACATAGAACCTGCCACTGGCAGCTCCTTACGAATGCATGGCAATTGAAAAACGGAGAAGCAAATAATTTTTTCGCTTCTCCGTTATATTTTATCACGTTATCTTCCTGTTCGCAATTCATTCTTATTCTAATATCTTTTTTAATTCATCCATAAATGTGCTTACATCTTTAAATTCTCTGTAGACAGATGCGAATCTGACATAAGCCACTTCGTCCAGTGCTTTCAGCTCATCCATCACAGCTTCCCCGATCGCACTGCTTGGGATTTCTTTTTCTTCCAGACTGAATACTTTTGTCTCAATCCGGTCAACTACTTTCTGTATATCTGCCGTAGCAACCGGTCGTTTATAGCATGCACGAACCACACCATTTTCCACTTTTCTACGGTCATACTGTTCTCTGGTATTATCTTTTTTGATCACTGTCAGAGGAATCGTCTCAACTTTTTCATACGTTGTAAAACGCTTCCCACATATATCACAGGAACGGCGGCGTCTTATACAGCTGCCGTCTTCTGCAGGTCTGGAATCGATAACTCTGGTATCCGGATTATTACAATATGGGCACTTCATATGAATCGTTCCTTTCTGTCCTTCAAACTCTCATTCATTAAATATAGTATATCTTTTCCCCAAACAGAAGTCAAACACATTCCCTTATTTTTCTTCGTGAATTTCCACCAGGATCAGATCCGGGCCGATTCTTTTTATACATGAAAATGGTATGACATACTCCTTACCATCTCCAAAAAAGCTGCACCACTTTCCTCCTTCTGGAACGACAAGTGCTTCTATACATCCTTTACAGTCATCTATGATCAGATCATTAATATAACCAAGCTTTTTGCAGTCACAACAGTTGATCACTTCTTTTTTCTCAAGCTCACACAACCGGATTCTGGACATATCTTTACAGCCTCCATTTCTGATACTATATACCCTTAACAGCTCTTTTCACATAAGTATATATTGAACCCTATATTTTCATAAACTCTGCTGTTTTATACTATTTTATGCTTTTTTATCTGATCTGATATTATTACTTCCTTATGCATCTACAGGACCTGCCACTGGCAGCTCCTTACGAATGCATGGCAATACAGAGAACTTGCCACTGGCAACTTCTCTTGCATGCTTTGGTATAAAAAGTCTGTATATTCACGACATCTCTGCCATAAATATACAGACTCTTCTTATTTCTAATCTTCAATTACGATCACAGCCACCGGACATTCTTCCTTTGCCTCGATTGCCGCACTTTCATGTTCCGGTGTAACTTTTGCATAAGCCTCTGCCACACCATCTTCATCAAACCGGAACACCTCCGGACATGTTGCAACGCATGCTCCACACGATATACATCCATCTACTACTTTTGCTTTCATGAAACATTCCTCCTTGTATAACCAGACTGCACACATTTTCCCGACTTATCGTCAGCGGCAGTTTAAACTTCTACAACAGTATGTCTCATTTTTTCAAAAATATTCTGTTTTTCCGACTCGGAATTATGGTTGCATATTGATGTCTGCTCTTTTTTATCCGATAAATATATCCATTCTTATTTGATTACTGTACCGGTTTTTCCTTTGATTGCATCGTCCAGTTTATCGAATGATGTAATAAGGGCACTTCTTCCTTCTCTCTTTTCCAGGAATTCTACTGCGGCTCTGAATTTTGGATACATGTTATATTTTCCAAAGTGTCCTGCTTCCATATATTCTTTTGCCTGTGTAACACTGATCTCACCAAGCTCTTCTTCTTCCGGTCTGTCCATGTTGATCTTAACTTTTTCAACACTTGTCAGAATAATTAACTCATCAGCATCTGTTTCTTCTGCCATCTTTCCTGCAGTTAAATCTTTTTCAATAACTGCACTTGCACCTTTCAGACGGTGATCCTGTTCCAGAACAGGAATTCCACCACCACCGCAGGCAATGACAACCTGATCTGCATCCAGTAATGCTTTGATTGCATCAATCTCTACGATGCTGACCGGATTTGGCGCTGATACGATACGACGGAATCCTTTTCCAGGCTCTTCTACTACGTAATTACCTTTTTTACGCTCTGCACTTGCTTCCTCAGCATCCATGTAACGTCCGAGAACTTTTGTCGGTGTATAAAATGCCTCGTCGTATGGATCTACGATTACCTGAGTCAGGATTGTGCTGACAGTTCTGTAAATTCCACGATCCATCAGTTCTTCACGAATTGCATTCTGAAGGTCATATCCGATATATCCCTGACTCATAGCAGAACATACAGACATTGGTGCTGCTGTGTAATCTTCATGCTGTTTGGCAAATTCATTCATCGCTGTATGGATCATACCAACCTGAGGTGCGTTACTGTGTGTGATTGCAACCTGATAACCTTTTTCAATCAGATCACCGATCACTTTTGCTGTCCTCTTTACTGCTTCTTTCTGTTCTGGTAATGTTGTACCAAGTGCTCTGTGTCCTAATGCAACTACAACTCTTTTTTTCATAATCTATACCTCTGCTTTTCTAGTATTTTTCTACGAAATAATATAAGAAAATTATAGTATTTTTCTATATAAAATGCAATGCTTTTTCATTTTATCTCTTGAATATACAGAAAATTTTTCAAATATTCTGCTATGAAAATAATTCTATAGTCAAAAGCTGTTCAAACTTCTGGATAGATGTATATTCACCTTCTACTTCACCAAAACCATATGATGCAAAGATCATCGGGATACCTGCTTCCCTGCACGCATTGGCATCTCCCTGCGTATCTCCCACGTACACGGCTTCATCCAGTCCGTTTCTTTCCATGATGATACGGATGTTTTCTCCTTTTAATTTTCCTGTATAAGCCGGGCAGGTAAAGTCCTTAAAGTATTCTCCGAGTTTTGAATTCTGTAAAAATGCTTCAATATATCCGTCCTGGCAGTTACTTACGATATAGAGTGGATATTTTTCACTTAACTTTTTAATTGTCTCCTTTACTCCGTCAAAAATCACACACGGACCTGTCGCAACCAGTTCATTTTCATATTTCAGCATTTTTACCAGAAGTGCCATCATCTCATCTTCCGGCATATCCGGGAACAGGCTTTTTCCGATCGCTTCCATTGGTTTTCCGAATTCTTTTTTCAGATCAAATTCGTCCAGTTCTTTATACTCAATTCCTTCATCTTTAATCACTTTATTCCACGAAACTGCTGCTACAGCTGTCGAATCCCACAAAGTTCCGTCTACGTCAAATATAATTCCTTTCATGTTTTCCTCCATCGTATATTTTTCTCGTCATTGTTCTTTTAGAGTGTGTCAACAAAATCCTTTTTTGTAAGATACACTCAGTATACTATATTCACCCTGTCCTCTACAAGCCGATCATTATAACTCATTCATGACACTGTTCACACGTTATGCAAACCACCTGCCATTAACCAGTAATTTTCTGATCCCAAAACTTTTTCTCTATACAATAAAAAAACATATAAACGTTCTTCCTGTTAACAACAACGTTTCTTTCTGTGCTATACTGAAATCAATATACGTTACAGTTCACGTACACCCGGCAAACTGTAACATTTGCATCCTCATTTACAGGTATGCTTTACGAAAGGAGAATTTCATTATGAAAGTTATTGTAATCGGACCAAGGGGGAAAATGGGAAAACTGATTACTCAGGTTGCTGCCAGCCGTGACGACATGGAACTGGTTGCCGGAGTTGCACCAAAAGGACGGGATTATATCGGCAAGGATCTGGGGACCGTTGCCATGACAGGCGCTGAGCTCGGCGTTCCTGTAGTTGATGATCTTGCAAGCGTCATCGATTCCTGTGATGTGATCATTGATTTTTCTACAAAAGAAATGGCGATGGAGGTACTTGACCTTGCTATCGCACATAAAAAAGCACTTGTATGTGGATCTACCGGTTTTTCGGCTGAAGAAATGAAACGTTTTGAAGCTGCCGGAAAAGAGATTCCAATGCTTTATGCCGCCAACACTTCCAAGCTTGTAAATATCATGAACAAACTTCTGGAACTTGTAACCACAACATTAAAAGATGAGATCGACATCGAGATTCTGGAAATGCATGACCAGTGGAAAAAAGATGCCCCAAGTGGAACTTCAAAAGAGATGGGCGAGATCATGGCTCATGCACTTGGCAAAGAATTAGATGAAATTGCTGTCTATGGCCGCGAAGGTGAATCCCCTCGCAAGCCAGGAACCATCGGCTATCATTCACTGCGCGCCGGCAATATTCCAAGCAGCCATACCGTATTCTTCGGAGGCATGGGGGAACGTCTGGAGATTACACATCATTCTTATAACTGGGAATGCTTTGCAAGAGGGGCTTGTGACTGTGCTGCTTATTTAGCTGATAAAGAGCCTGGGTTCTATTCCATCAAAGATGTATTAAATTTGTAATTGCTGTTTAATACATTAATTTGGATTGGATTCCCGGTCCTTGCGTATGCCTTGGTATAAGATCTGGTCCGCGGAGTGTGTAAATAATTCTGTGTAAACTAAATACGTGATATGTATCCTCTTGGATT
>ERZ827037.1629-NODE-1629-length-22818-cov-9.987392_pt1 | contig 22818 bp, 24 predicted proteins | sample MGYA00519924_ERZ827037 | MGnify/ENA primary metagenome ERZ827037 (study PRJEB31778, sample SAMEA3449250) | human gut metagenome | biome: human gut; feature: human-associated habitat; material: faeces | place: United Kingdom | collected 2010/2012 ...
AGGCAAGTGGATATACAACTGTATTCCCTATACCGGAGAAAATACGGGTGATGAATGAGAGGTTGAAACAGAATCCGGGGTATTAGGAAGAAATCATAGTGAAAATATGAATACTTCTTTTGGTAGTGTTCATATAATTACTATATTTGTGCAGTAATTAAGTCCAAAGCGTTATGAGTTACAAATCAGTTAAAGACGTTGTAACTATGTTGCTGGAAAACGGTTTTGTTCTAAAAGGTCAGAAAGGTAGCCACATGAAGTTTGAGAAGAACGGTAGGGTAGTTATTGTACCGAATCATAATAGCAAAGGCGTTGAGAAAGGCACTTATTACAGCATTTTGAAACAAGCGGGGCTAAAGTAGCCCCCTTGTTTTCTGTAATTTAATATAGGAGGAGATATGAAAACAGTAGAAGTAATTGTGGAACACGCAGGAAAGAACTTGAGTGCTTATATTGAAGATGCTCCGGTTATCACTGTTGGCAATGACATGAGAGAGATTGAGGACAACATGCGAGAGGCGATTGAATTGTATTTGGAAGATAATTCCAATCCCTGTGAAGTATTGTCCGGAGAGTTTGAATTAAAATTCAAGATTGATGCTGCTACATTTATAAACTATTATAGCAACATCTTCACTAAAGCTGCATTGAGTCGGATTACGGGTATTAATGAACGGCAATTATGGCATTATGCTGCCGGAGTGCATAAGCCTCGCAGGCAACAACTTGAAAAAATACAAAAAGGTATTCAGGCTTTATCAAAGGAGTTATCGGCAATCAATTTATTGTAATACATAGAGTGCTATATATTCAACTTCCAGCTAGTGTGAGATAAAGACGAACCCAAATAAAAAATCCTCGATTTTCATCCGGAGAATCGAGGATTTATATTTTCTGTTGCAGCACTTGTATAGATAATAGCTAATGCAGAAATCCATATTATATGTAGTGGTTATTACCCGATCCAATCGAATGACTCAATTAAATCGAATTACTCAATCAAATCGAAATCATATTTTTCAAATTCACTCCCATTGATTATTATAGCAATTTGATGAAGCCCGAGATGGAATTTTCTCGTCGTAACCACACGGAAAGAGTGTTTTCGCGTTATTCGTGTGGTAGAATTCCCGGCATATTCTTTTTCGCTGGTTTTATGAACTTTCTTCGTCAGCGTTCCATTTGCTTTTTGGTAATAAATACCATATTCAAGCCGTATTTTGATTGTCTTATTGCTATGATTCAACAAGTTAAAACCAAACTCCAACGAATCACCGACTTTAACCTTAAGACTTGAAATCTGAAAATCCTCCACACTAATATTATTTCTGATAGAATCAAAGCCAAACAACTCCATCACCTCTGGAATCCCTTGTTTTAAGAGCGTCCGGCAACCGTGTTTAATAATCCAGTCTACCTCTTTCGATTCCCCCTTCCATTTCTTTGCCAAATCAATGACAATTTCCGGATTATCTTTCGCAATATCATTCAAATTATTGGCAACGCTCAACCGTACAAATCTTGCCGGATCATTTTTAAGATTCTCCAAAATAGGAATAATAGGTGTCGGATCTTTCTTCAGATTCGGCAAAGCCATCGCCCAAGGCAAACGCGGACGGCAACCTTCTGACGCAAGCCGCCTTACTCCCCAATGCTCATGTTTCGACCAAACCAACATCTGCTTCATCATTTTATCCGGATATTTTATTATAAAAGGATGAGTCACAAATTCGCAACTTGTGAACTGTGTGATTTTCTCTATCGCCTTGACAGACGTTTCATAATCATCCAACCCATATTGCTCGACATAATTATTCAGAATCACCCCATACTCCAGCATCAATCCAAACTTCGTATCGTCTATCACCGAAAAATCAGGCCGCGTACTTTTTACATGATCCAACAACTCAAGAATCTTAGCGATCGCCTCTTTGTAATCTGCCGGCAAAAACTTTTTCAGAATGCTAGTGATATGTATCCAGCGCTGTTTTAGTTCCCTGCCTTCCCATTCATCATCCATTATTTGAGAAACAAAACCGTGAGCATCAAAATCATCGATAACAAGTCTCAAATCTTTCGTAAACAGATCGAAAAATTGCTTGTTGTACATATTCTTAAAAGGTTCTGCCATACTTGAAGTCTATATTTAGTATCTATTTATTTGCTACACAAATATATGTCTTTTTTTTAAAAGGACAAGCCCTAAAAACAGAAGTGAGCCACAAAAAAGATTGCGGCTCACTTATACCTTATATATTATAGCAAAAAATTAATCGAAGAAACTCTTGAACTTCTTGAAAATCTTCTCCTTCACCGACGTGTTAGGTTTGAAGTTGTCCGAAGCCTCCATCTTTTCGAGCGTGCTCTTTTCCTCTTTATTGAGCGCTTCCGGCACATAGATACTGATGTTGACGAGTAAATCCCCCGTTCCGTACCCGTTCACATTCGGCAATCCCTTGCCGCGCAAACGAAGCACCTTACCTGGTTGAGTACCCGAATCAATCTTCACTTTCACTTTGCCGTCGATAGTCGGAATTTCCACAGCTCCGCCCAGAGCAGCAGTCGGGAAACTAAGCAACAGATTATAAATCAAATCATTCTCGTCGCGAATCAAGTCCTGATGCGGTTCTTCCTCTACGAGAATCAGCAAGTCGCCTGCCACACCATTGTGTTTGCCGGCATTTCCTTTGCCACCCATAGAAAGCTGCATACCCTCTGCCACTCCGGCAGGGATTTTCACCGACACCACTTCTTCACCGTAAATGATTCCGTCGCCACCACACTTCTTACATTTGTTCTTGATAATCTTACCCTCACCGCCACAAGTAGAACAAGTGACGCGAGTCTGCATAGTGCCCAGAATAGTCTGCTGGTTACGGATCACGGAGCCGCTACCCTTACAAGTAGGACAAGTCTCCGAACCGCCGTCACCTTCGGCACCCGTGCCATGACACTGGTCACACGGCACATATTTTTTGAGTTTAAATTTCTTTTCTACTCCGGTAGAAATCTCCTTCAACGTCAGCTTCACTTTCACACGAAGGTCACTGCCGCGATACCGGCGTTGCTGTGAACCGCCACCGCCAAATCCGCTAAACCCTCCGAAGCCTCCCCCGAAACCGCCGCCGCGGCCACCGAAGATGTCGCCAAACATAGAGAAAATGTCATCCATCGACATCCCCTCGCCACCGAAACCACCGAACGGACCGCCATTGCCTGCCGCACCGCTCACTCCCGCATGACCGAACTGATCGTAACGCGAACGCTTTTCCGGGTTACTCAACACGTCATAAGCCTCGGCCGCCTCCTTAAATTTCTCTTCCGCCTCCTTATCCCCCGGATTCTTGTCAGGGTGATACTGGATTGCTTTCTTACGGTACGCTTTCTTAATCTCCTCTACTGTGGCTGTCTTCGTCACCTCCAATATTTCGTAATAGTCTCTTTTTTCTGCCATGCTTCTTTAAAAATTATGAGTTTTATGGGTTGCGAATCCTTATTCCCCTACTACCACTTTGGCGTGGCGCAACACTTTGTCGTTCAATGTATACCCCGTCTGCACACAATCCAGAATCTTACCTTTCTGTGCTTCCGACGGTGCGGGGATTACCGCGATGGCTTCATGGAAATCAGTATCCAGCGGTTGGTCTTTCGTCTCGATGACTTTCACACCATTTTGAGCCAGAACAGCCATAAATTTATTGTAAATCAGTTCCACCCCTTCTTTTACGGCATTGACATCCGTTGCCGTTTCCATCGTCTTGATGGCACGTTCGAAATCGTCCACTACCGGAAGAATACTGCCAAGACTCTTTTCGCCACCATTCAGGATCAGTTCGGCCTTCTCCTTTAAAGTGCGTTTACGATAATTGTCGAACTCGGCAGACAAGCGCAGATATTTATCCTTTTGCTCTTCAAGCGCTTCTTGAGCCTTTTCCAGTTCCTTTTCCAACTCATCTTCATGAGTCAGCGGAGCGGTTCCCTCTGCTTGTTCGTTTTGCGGTTGGTCTTCCGCAGGATTGTGAGTTTCCTCCACATTCAGTTCCTCTTCCTTCACTTTTTTTTCTTTCGGATCCATCTTGGTATTTACTATTTTATTATTTACTATTTAGAAACACACGTTATCTATGCAAGATACCGCTTATAAACATACCGGACTGACCGGATGTCACAGATTTCGTCTGCAAAAACTTTGCCAAGTTGGCCGTTTTGCCAAAAAACGCAGCAAAGGTAACACTTTTATGTCAGATTGGCACATATCAGATAGCTCATAATTCATTTTAAATGTCTACCTTTGCATGCTCAAATAGTAAATAGTAACTAGTAAAATAGTAAATAATAAGATGATTACAGTTTCGAACGTATCGGTTCAGTTTGGTAAAAGAGTGTTATTTAATGACGTAAACCTGAAGTTTACGAGTGGTAATTGTTATGGTATTATTGGTGCGAACGGTGCGGGAAAATCTACGTTTCTTCGTACGATTTACGGAGATCTGGACCCGACAACAGGTACGATTGCGCTCGGACCGGGCGAACGTCTCTCGGTGTTGAGTCAGGACCACTTCAAATGGGATTCATATACCGTCATGGATACCGTCATGATGGGACATACCGTGTTGTGGGACATCATGAAGCAACGCGAAGAATTGTATGCAAAAGAAGATTTCACAGACGAAGACGGACTGAAAGTATCCGAATTGGAAGAAAAATTTGCCGAGTTGGACGGATGGAATGCCGAAAGTGACGCAGCCATGTTGCTGAGCGGATTGGGCATTAAAGAAGACAAACACTATACATTGATGGGTGAACTGAGCGGTAAAGAAAAAGTTCGTGTCATGCTGGCTCAGGCGTTGTACGGAAATCCGGACAATCTTTTGCTCGACGAGCCTACCAATGACTTGGATATGGAGACGGTAACCTGGTTGGAGGAATATCTTTCCAATTTCGAACATACGGTATTGGTGGTGAGTCACGACCGTCACTTCCTCGACTCCGTATGTACGCACACCGTAGATATTGACTATGGAAAAATCAATATGTTTGCCGGTAACTATAGCTTCTGGTACGAATCCAGCCAGTTGGCTCTCCGTCAGCAGCAGAACCAGAAGGCAAAGGCGGAAGAGAAGAAGAAAGAGTTGGAAGAGTTTATCCGTCGGTTCAGTGCGAACGTAGCGAAGAGCAAGCAGACTACTAGTCGTAAGAAAATGCTTGAGAAGTTGAATATAGAAGAAATCAAACCTTCTTCACGTAAGTATCCGGGCATTATTTTTACTCCTGAACGTGAGCCGGGTAACCAGATTCTGGAGGTTTCCGGACTGAGTAAGAAGACGGAGGAAGGCGTAGTGCTCTTCAACGACGTGAATTTTAACATAGAGAAAGGTGACAAGGTAGTATTCCTCTCACGCAATCCGCGCGCGATGACAGCTTTGTTTGAGATCATTAACGGAAATATGAAACCGGATGCAGGGCATTTCAACTGGGGAGTGACTATCACGACTGCTTATCTGCCGCTGGATAACACCGACTTCTTCAATACCGACCTGAACCTGGTAGATTGGTTGAGTCAGTTCGGAGAAGGCAACGAGGTATATATGAAAGGCTTTCTTGGCCGTATGCTTTTCTCCGGCGAAGAGGTGCTGAAGAAAGTAAGCGTGCTCTCCGGAGGTGAAAAGATGCGTTGTATGATTGCTCGTATGCAGCTTCGCAATGCAAACTGCCTCATTCTGGATACTCCTACCAATCACCTGGACTTGGAATCTATTCAGGCTTTCAATAACAACCTGAAGACATATAAAGGAAATATCCTCTTCTCATCTCATGACCACGAATTTATCCAGACCGTTGCCAACCGTATCATCGAACTGACACCGAACGGTATCATCGACAAGATGATGGAATATGACGAATATATCACTTCCGACCATATTAAGGAATTGCGGGCGAAGATGTACGGAGACAAATAAGTGACCACTTAAAAGAAAGAGGGTCAGTTCATTTGAATGGATGAACTGACCCTCTGTTATTCTACCTCTTCCATCAGCGCCAGCTCCCAGCTTCTCCATACGACCGTTGTCAGTTTCAGTTTCCCTTTCTGACGGGCTTCCGCCACACATTCGTCCTTGCTATAACAGATCAGCTGCTCCCGCGCTTCATCGGCAAGCTCCCTTATTTCCTTTTCCGGAGCACCGGCTTTCGCATACTTCACTTCCAGCAGATAAGTGTAGGGTGGAGATACAGGTACCGCCGGACTGGGTTTGAAGAAGAAATCGGCAAATCCCTTGTTCATTTCATATTCCGGATACAGTTGATAATAGCGGAACATACTTAGATAGGCGAGCAGGAATCCTTTGATATGGGCTTCCCCTTCTATATATTCCCTTATCCGGCTCTGCTCCCGGATGGCCTCTGCTACAAATTCGAACAACGGTTTCCATTCTCCCTTGAAAGACATATTTTCAAAAAGCGTCAGCAACCGGTTCACGTCGAGCTTGAAGATATCATGACGGGCATATCCTTGAATCAGGAAATTGAATAACTGTTCGCGAACCACCAGGTTGGGAACGTGCAGGATAGGACGCTCCAGCATATCGACCCCTTTGATAGAAAGCAGTCCGAAATAGAACAGCAAAGATTTGAAGTTGCTTACATCCGTCATTTCCAACGCGGAGAAATGAGTGGCGATATCGGTTACAATTTCTCCCTTTTCCGCAATCTCCTTGATGACGGAGAAGTTTTCTCCCAGTCCGTGGTCAAGACGGACGAGGTAGGCAAGCTTGTTAAAGTCTGTCCGGATATTCGGATCTACAATCTCTTTAGGTTTGACTCCGTGCAATATCAATGACTTCATGCAGTAGAGTACCATGTCCGAGTTGAACATACAATCCGTTACTTTATTTTCACTGAAGCAATAATTGTCATAGTTTGGTTTCATCATTGCCACCGTGTCGTCTATGGACATAGGAAGAGCTCCTTGTTCCTTATAATAGGCCAGCATTTCCCGCAGCTCCTTCTCGCTGAACCCCACCAGGTCGTTAAACCAGGGATCGTTTGTGATATTCGTTCCTATGTTGAATCCGCTTGTCACGTCGTCCATCGTCACCGGGCTTACTCCCGTGATAAACAGCCTGTTGACGGCGGATCCCATTCCCGTGGTGGCGGCTTTGATTACATTGAAGAATCTCCGGATATACCCTTCACCATGCGTCGCTTTCCGATATAAGTCCGTTCCGTAAGTCGATAGGATGGTATTCGTGAAATTATCGTATTCATCGATCAGTAGATATATTTTGATGTTCTCCTTGAGGGTGGCATACGAATTGATGGCGGATAACAATGCTCCCGGTTCTTCAAGCGTCTCCGCATTCAGCACATCCCAGATTTCCTTTCCCAATATCTGTTCGTACTTTTGCAGAAAATGTCTGAGCTTCCCGCAGCAATGCATCCGGAAAGATTCCTCCACCTCATTGATATTCGAGCTCACCTCCGAGAAATTGAATCTCATGATGAGAAACTGGTTATGTATGGGTGTGGGATGTTGCCCGATATACAGCTTCCCGAACAATTCGTCGAACTGGTCAGCGTAACGGACATCATAGTACGCCTCCAACATCGCCAGCGTGAGGCTTTTCCCGAAACGTCGGGGGCGGATGAGGAAGAGATAAGACGGCTGCATTTCTATCTTTTCGATAAACATCGTCTTATCCACATAATAATAGTTTTCTTTTTGGATGCGTCCGAAATCCGTCAATCCGTATGGTATTTGTTTCATCATATTGCGATTCCCTTCTTTAATTCATATCGAAGCAAATATACGGAAAACGGATGAAAGTGGCATTTTTAAAGCCACTTATTTATTCGTTTATTTGCTATTTTGTAAGAAAACAGCTATTTTTATCTCCATAGTTGAGTTTTGATTAGTTTTTATTTGCCAAGAAACTCCACTGTATGCTTCACCGCTTCATTGAAAGCTGTTTCTTGACCGGGCACAGTGATAAACAAATGCACTGCCGAGGGAAATTCGAGTCGGGTAGCATTCACGCCAAGAGAGGTGATACGGTCGATAAACTCTTTCCCTTGACAAGCCAGGATATCTCGTCCGGCTGCGATAAGGAGTGTACGAGGTAGTTTTTTCAAGGTTTTGTCTGTGGCCGACATGGGGGATATTTCCGGATTGTGTATCCTGTCGGGTGATGGCTCATAACTTTGGTTGAACGCCTCCATTAAGTCTCCGTCCAGCCCGAATCCCTTGTCGTACTTCTGCCATGAAGGGGTATGGTCATTCCATGCCTTCACAACGGGATAGAAAAGCAAAAGCCCCGCTATATCCCCTTCGTTCATTCTCAATGTGGAAGAAATGGCGAGATTGCCGCCGGAACTATCACCGCCTACTATAATCCGGTTGGGAGAACATCCCCAACGGGCTGCATTCTTTATTGCAAATCTGATAGCTTCCTCACAATCGTCAAGCGGTGTCGGATAAGGGTGTTCGGGGGATAAACGATAGTCAACAGCGAGGACACTTATGCCACTTCTCGAACAGACTTCGCTGCAAAACCGGGCACAACTGTTCAAACTGCCGATTGTCCATCCTCCGCCATGCAGATAGATAAGCAATGTATTGTTGGTGGAAGTGGTAGGGGTGTAAAGCCTCAGATTACCGGCGGGCTCTGTCACTTTTACATTTGCGGGATAAGTAGGTTTGCCATTACGCGCATTTCTTACATTTTCCAACTTCTTCGTATTTCCGTTGATAGCTGTAAATATAGCGTCACGCTGTGTGGGCTGCAGCGTTGGACTCATCCGTGCCATGAACGCGTCTGCCTCTTTCCGCATCACCGAGTCTTTGGGCTCGTCAGCGACGGGTATCCCCATGAGAGATACCGCCATTATCGTTGTTAGAATCATTTATTTCTTATAAATCAACTTGCTCGGCACTCCTTCGCCAAACAAACTGTCTCCGACGGTCGTAATCTTATCTCCGGTAGCCACTACATAGCGAAGATTGTCGCATCCCATAAATGCGCCGAACTCAATAGCCGTCACACCGGCGGGAAGTTCCAATGTGCCGCACAGACGACCGCAATTACTGAATACACGTTGACCGATGGATTTCAGATTGCGGGGCAGTTTTATTTTCAGCAGGTATTTTTTCTGTGAGAAAGTGAAGTCGGGGATGGCCGTTGCGTTTGTTTTTGAAATGTCGACCGCTACCAGATTCGGCATATAGTCGCGGATTAGTTTGAAATCGGCGTTGTCCAGTTTGCCTTCTACAGTCAGGAAATTGATGTCTCTAGGTTGTAATCCGGCTTTCAGAATCTCTTCTTCCAATTTGCCCATCAGTCCCACTTGCAAGGTTGCTTCTACCGGTTCACCCTCGATGAAAGCGAAGTTCTGCCATCTGTCCTTATTACGGTAAGAATCGCTGCTGCCTAGAGGTACGAAGATGGCGGTAACGCTGTCCGCCAACGCTTCCGGCAACAGATTGGGAGCTGTCTTTTTGCGAATCTGACAGATTCTCAAGTTTTCGCACCCTTTGAAGGCTGCATCCTCTATGTTTTTGGTTTTTTCCGAAAGTATTACCTTCTCCAGCGTCTTCTTGCCTTTGGTTACTCCGTCTACAACATTTGAGAATGCATATGCGGGAATGAAATTCGGCATATAAATGTAGAACTTTCCGTTGGGGTAAGTGCCCGCCTTGCCGCTGTACATCTTAATCTCGGCATTCGAGATGTCCAGTACTTTTAGACTGGCGAATTCGTCACGCAGATGTCGGAAGTCTTCTGCATTCAGCTTGCCGGTCAGGGTGAGATGGGTAACGGCGTTGGCTTCATCCTCCGTCATCATGGAAATAAGTGTTCCGGGTTTGCTTACATAATAAGTTTTACTCACTTGTGCTACTGCTCCTAAAGCGTTGGCTGCCAATAAGAAGCTTATCAATAGTAGTTTAATTTTCATAATCATGCGAATTTGTTCTGACAAATATAGGAAAAAACGAAATTATATGATGTTTTTTTATGTTTTATATCTAATTTTGCAGGTGGATTAACAAATTGTAAAATGACGGCAGAAGATATTGTGGAGAAAAAAGAACCTAAGAGACTTCCTGTATGGGCGTGTATCCCACTGTTTATAGGAATATTTTTCATATTTATGGGATTGTACGGCACGCTGGCGAGAGGATTCTTGTCGATGGTGCTTGGAGTGGAAGCCCGTCATCCGGGATTGGTGGGGTATATTTTGCTGGAAAGCAGTATGTTGCTGGCTGTTCTCACTGCCGCCGCTATCATGTTACGTTTTGAACGCCGTCCGTTCTCTGACTTGGGGCTGTCCGTCAGAGGACATACGAAAGGGTTGTGGTACGGGTTTCTGATGGCTGTCCTGTTGTATGTGGTAGGCTTCGGTCTGTCGTTGGCTATGGGCGAAGTGGAAGTAGTCGGTTTTCAGTTCAAGGCTTGGGATTTAGCGGGGGCGTGGGTGTTTTTCCTGCTTGTCGCAGTGTTTGAAGAGATTCTGATGCGTGGCTATATATTGGGACGTTTATTACATACTCGTCTGAATAAATTCCTTTCCCTGTTTATCTCGGCATCGTTATTCGCATTCCTGCATATTTTTAATCCTGAAATAAATGCCTTGCCGATGATCAACCTTTTGCTGGCAGGCATGTTGCTGGGTGCTTCTTGTTTATATACGCGGAACCTTTGTTTCCCGATTTCCCTTCATCTTTTCTGGAATTGGATACAAGGTCCGGTTTTGGGCTATCAGGTGAGCGGCAACAATTTTGTGTCTACTATGCTGAAACTGAATATGCCCGAAAAGAATGTGTTGAATGGCGGAGCCTTCGGTTTTGAAGGCTCGCTCATTTGCACGGTACTGATGATTCTGTTTACTGTTCTTATTATCTGGTGGGGTGAGAAAAGAACGGCGATCAGTCTTGCGGTACACCAATCATGCTAAGCTGAATCCGTTTGCGGTCGGTATCTACGTTCATCACTCTGACCATGACGTGCTGGTGGATGGAAACGATTTCCGTAGGATCGGAAATGTAACGTTCCGCCAATTGGGAGAGGTGTACAAGACCGTTCTCCTTGATACCTATATCGACGAAAGCTCCGAAATTGGTGATGTTTCCTACAATGCCCGGAAGAATCATGCCTTCGCGTAAATCGGCTATGGTGCGTACATTCTTGTCGAACTCAAATACTTTGATGGTTTTTCGTGGGTCGCGTCCGGGCTTTTCGAGTTCCTGCATAATATCCTGTAAGGTAGGCAGGCCGACGACGGGAGTGACGTAATCGGAGATATTGATTTTCCGGCGGAGTTCCTTGTCGGCTATCAGCTCATTGACAGTACATTTCAGATCCTTTGCCATCTGTTCTACAATATGGTAACTTTCCGGATGCACGGCCGTATTGTCGAGCGGGTTCTTTGCTCCGGGAATACGGAGGAATCCGGCACACTGCTCGAAAGCTTTGGCGCCCATACGCGGAACTTTCATCAGTTCTTTGCGAGAGTTGAAGGCTCCATTCTCGGCACGATAATTGACGATATTTTGCGCCAGTTGAGGACCTAATCCGGAAATGTAAGTCAACAGATGGCTACTGGCTGTATTCAGGTTCACTCCTACGAGGTTTACGCAATTCTCTACGGTCTGGTCGAGCGCTTTCTTTAATTTTGTCTGGTCTACATCATGCTGATACTGACCTACTCCGATGGACTTGGGATCTATCTTGACTAATTCCGCCAATGGATCCATCAGACGGCGGCCGATGGAAACGGCGCCTCTGACCGTCACATCGTAGTCAGGAAATTCGTCGCGGGCGATCTTGGAAGCCGAATAGATGGAAGCCCCCTGTTCGCTGACTACAAATACAGGAATCTGACGGTCGAATGTCTGTTGGTTGATAAAGTCCTCCGTTTCGCGGCTGGCCGTTCCGTTGCCGATGGAGATAGCTTCGATCTGGTAGGCTTCGACCATCTTACGGAGTTTCGAAGCAGCTTCACCGGTCTTGCCGACCGGAGGATGAGGATAAATGTTTTCATTATGCAGCAGATTACCTTGAGCGTCGAGACAAACAACCTTGCAACCGGTACGGAAACCGGGATCGATGGCGAGTACCCGCTTCTGTCCCAATGGGGCGGCAAGGAGTAGTTGGCGGAGGTTCTCCGTGAAGACGCGGATGGCTTCGTCGTCGGCTTTCTCTTTTGATTGTGCGGCAAATTCCGTTTCGATGGAAGGCTTAAGCAGGCGTTTGTAGGCGTCGATAGCAGCTTCGCTCACTTGTTCGCTGCATTCATTGTTACCACGTACGAATTGGCGTTCCAGACGTTCGATGCACGCCTCGTCGTCCGGAGTGATGGACACTTTCAGCAGCCCTTCGGCTTCGGCACGGCGGATGGCAAGCAGGCGATGGGAAGTGCAGCGTTTCAAAGGTTCGGAAAAATCGAAATAGTCCCGGTATTTGGCGGCCTCTTCTTCTTTGCCTTTAACTACTTTAGCGTTGATTTCCGCCTGGCGGCTGAATTGATTGCGGACGGCGTTACGGGCACGTTCGTCTTCGTTCACTTGCTCGGCTATGATATCGCGAGCCCCTTTCAATGCGTCTTCCACGTCTTTTACCTCTCCCTTGACGAATGAGGCGGCACGGGCGCTCAGGTTGTTTTCCCTCTGTAATAGCAGTAGGGTGGCAAGCGGCTCCAACCCTTTCTGACGGGCGGCTTCGGCACGTGTCTTACGTTTGGGCTTGTAGGGGAGGTAGATATCCTCCAGTTCTGTCGGATTCCAGGTGTCGTTGATACGTTTCTCCAGCTCGGCGGTGAGTTTTCCTTGTTCGGTGATGGTGCCGAGAATAGTCTCTTTCCGTTTGGCTATGTCGCACAACTTATCATGTTGCTCTTTGATCTGTTCTATCTGAACTTCATTCAGCCCGCCTGTAGCTTCTTTGCGGTAGCGGCTGATGAAAGGAATCGTAGCGCCTTCACCCAGAAGGTGGAGGGTACTGCTTATTTGTTTTTCCGATATGCCTGACAGTCCGGAAATCATCTTGTGAAATAATTCCATAAATTGTATTTTTTGAGAATAAATGAGCGACAAAAATACACATTAATCCGTTAAAACCGACAAGTTTTACTATATTTGCAACCTAAATCAATAAGTAAGCACATCAAAACTGCATAACTATGCCCAGATATTCAGGATGTCTTTTTGCTTTCTTCCTTTGGCTATCCCTGTCAATGGAGGTCTTTGCAACCTCTAAGGATATGAATCCTATTCTAATTATTTGTTCCTATAATCCGGCTGCCCATCAGACTTCAGTTACTATTTCCGATTATATGGAGGGATATACCAAACTGGGAGGGAAACGTGATATTATTATTGAGAATATGAACTGCAAGAGTTTCTCGGAAGCTCCTTTATGGAGTGGTATGATGACACAAATCCTTGCTAAATATCAGGGGGGAAAGCAGCAACCGGCACAAATTATATTGTTAGGACAGGAGGCGTGGGCGGCTTATCTGTCTCAGAGGGATTCGATGCGGGTGAAAGTTCCGGTAATGTGTAGTCTGGTCAGCAGCAATGTCGTGATATTGCCGGAAGATACTGTCGGAAGTTTGGATAGCTGGTTGCCCGAATCTGTAGATATCTTTGAAGATCATATGGATATTCCTGAATTGCAGTCGGGATTTATCAATCATTATAATATAGGAGATAATGTGCGTATGATTCGTGCGTTCTATCCCGAAACAAAACATATTGCTTTTATCTCGGATAATACGTATGGCGGCGTCACGATGCAAGCGTTGGTGCGAAAGGAAATGAAAAATTTCCCCGATTTGGATCTTATTCTGTTGGACGGAAGAAAACATACCATTTATACGATTGTAGAGGAATTGCGGCATTTGCCGGAGCATACTGTTATCATGGTGGGTACTTGGCGGGTGGACATGAATGAGGGGTATTTTATGCGGAACGCCACGTATGCGATGATGGAAGCGGCTCCTGCCATTCCTACCTTTACGCCTTCATCGGTGAGCTTGGGGCATTGGGCGATAGGAGGTGTATTGCCCGATTATCGGAAAGTGGGAGAAGAGATGGCTATGGAATCTGTCCGGATGGATAATCAGTCCGGCAACACGGAAAAACATCTGCAGATTATTGAATCCAAGGCTGTGATGGACAGTCGGAAAGCGAAAGAATGGGGACTGGATCCGAAGGCTTTGCCTTTTGGCGTGGAGCTCATCAATCAGCCGGTTTCATTCTATCAGCAGTATACGTATCAGATATGGTCTGCTTGCACTTTGTTTGTTGTATTGGTGTTGGGGCTGTTTATCTCTCTCTTTTATTATTTCCGTACGAAACGGTTGAAAGACGAACTGTTGAGATCGGACAAAGATCTGCGTGTGGCGAAAGACAGGGCGGAAGAGTCCAACCGTTTGAAAAGTGCTTTCCTGGCGAATATGAGTCATGAGATACGTACACCGCTGAACTCAATTGTCGGATTCTCGGATGTGTTGGCTGTGGAAGGAAGCACGGAGGAGGAACGTCAGTCCTATTTTCAGATTATCAAGACTAATTCAGATTTACTGCTCCGCCTGATTAATGATATTCTTGACCTTTCGCGACTGGAGGCTAACCGGGTGACGCTGACTTGGGAGGAGTGTGATATCGTACTGTTGTGTCGGCAGGTGGTTGCTTCCGTTAGTTTTTCACGGCAATCTTCGGATAATCAGTTTCTGTTTACCACTTCTTTTGAGACGTATCGGATGGAGACGGATATACAGCGCATGCAGCAGGTGATTATCAATCTCTTGTCGAATGCTGATAAGTTTACGAAAAAGGGGAAGATTACATTGGACTTTTCTGTCGATGAAAAAACGGGAATGGCGGTTTTCTCAGTGACTGACACCGGATGTGGTATCCCGAAAGAAAAACAGAAACTTGTGTTCGAACGCTTTGAAAAACTGAATGAGTATGCTCAGGGAACCGGATTGGGGTTGTCTATTTGTAAATTGATCGTATCTAAATGGAAAGGAGCAATATGGATTGATCCCGACTATACAGGCGGGGCACGATTTATATTCTCGCATCCTCTAAAAATAGAAAAAGAATGAAACGAATAACATTGATTTATGCTTGGCTTTTCTGTCTGACACTGTCCGTTGCAGCACTGGAAAAGGTAGTGAAGTTGAAGATTGTACAGACAAGTGATGTACACGGAAATTATTATCCTTACAATTTTATAACCCGTCAGGAATGGAAAGGGAGTCTGGCCCGGATATACTCGTTTGTTGAGAAGGAACGCCGGGAGTATAAGGATAATCTGATATTGCTGGATAATGGGGATATTCTGCAAGGACAGCCTACCGCTTATTACTATAATTATATAGATACCGTGTCTCCGCATCTTTGCGCCGAGATGATGAATTATATGAAATATGATGCGGGCAATATGGGGAATCATGATGTGGAAACTGGACGTACCGTATTCGACCGTTGGATTGGAACCTGTGACTTTCCCGTACTGGGAGCCAATATCATTGATACGTCTACGGGGAAACCTCATCTTCCTCCTTATAAAGTGTTGGAACGGGACGGGGTGAAGATCGTCGTTTTGGGGATGATTACACCGGCCATTCCTGCCTGGCTTTCGGAAAATCTGTGGAGAGGGCTTCGTTTTGACGATATGGAGGAGACGGCTCGCAAATGGATGAAGATAATCCGTGCAAAGGAGAATCCGGATGTGGTAATCGGGTTGTTCCATGCCGGACAGGATGCGTTTAAGATGTCCGGTAAATATAATGAGAATGCGTCTCTGAATGTGGCAAAGAATATTCCGGGATTCGATGTGGTATTGATGGGACATGATCATGCCCGCGAATGTAAGAAGGTGATGAATGTTGCCGGAGATTTGGTGTTGGTTATTGATCCGGCAAGCAATGGAGTGGTGCTGTCCAATGTCGACATCACTTTGAAGTTGAAGGATGGCAAGGTACTGAGCAAGGATATTCAAGGGGTATTGACGGAGACAAAGGAGTATGGCGTCAGCGAGGATTTTATGAAACGTTTCGCTCCGCAGTATGAGGCTGTGCGGAAGTTTGTGTCCAAGAAAATCGGTACGTTTACTGAGGATATCTCTACGCATCCTTCTTTCTTTGGTCCTTCTGCTTTCATCGATCTGATACATACTTTGCAGCTCGATATTACGGGAGCCGACATTTCTTTTGCAGCGCCGCTTTCATTCGATGCGGAAATTAAGAAAGGGGATGTGTTCGTCAGTGATATGTTCAACTTATATAAGTATGAAAATATGCTGTACGTGATGACTTTGTCCGGTAAAGAAATCAAGGATTTTCTGGAGATGTCTTATTTCATGTGGACTAACCGGATGAAATCACCGGACGACCATTTGCTGTGGTTCAAGGAAAAACGTCGGGATGGTGCGGAGGACAGGGCTTCTTTCCAGAATTTCAGTTTTAACTTTGATTCGGCTTCCGGCATAATCTATACGGTGGATGTTACTAAACCGAAAGGGGAGAAGATTACGATTGTCAGTATGGCAGATGGCTCTCCTTTCGATATAAATAAGATTTATAAAGTGGCGTTGAATTCTTATCGTGGTAATGGTGGCGGTGAATTGTTGACAAAAGGTTCGGGCATTCCTCAAGAGAAATTGAAAGACCGTATCATTTTCTCTACTGATAAGGATCTTCGTTTTTACCTGATGAATTACATCGAGGAGAAGGGGGGAATGAATCCGAAAGCGTTGAATCAGTGGAAATTCGTTCCGGAGAAGTGGACTGTTCCTGCTGCCCGGCGTGACGCTGAATATCTGTTCGGGGTGGTCAATAAGTAGCCAAAAATGTTCATTTTGTCTGGTGATACTCTGTTTTGACTTGTATATCTGATTTATTGCTGGTATATTTGTCGCAAAAAGAGAGAGTATGGATATTCAAAATGTTCCTAAAGTAGGTATTTCTTCAGTAGTTCATTCTAAGCATATAGATGTTGATAGCATTGATGTCATTGATAATGATATAGCGCTCTTCGATTCGGAGAGCGTTATTTCCTTATATGGCGGTCCCAGCAAGTTGGAGGTATTGACAATAGGACTTTGCCTGGAAGGTGAGGGTACTTTTAATATTAATCTGCAGGATTTTCAACTATCTTCGGGAGGGATGGTGATAGCCCTGCCGAGCCAGATTATAGAACACCGGCAGTTTAGTCCCGACTTCAAGGGAATCTTCTTTGCGGTATCCAAGAGTTTGCTGGAGACATTGCCTAAAGTAGGCAATCTGCTTGCATTGTTTTTCTATCTGAAAGATTATCCTTGTTTTAGCCTGACTCCGAACGAGCAGCGTACGGTGCAGGAATATCATACGTTTATCAGAAAGAGGTTGAGGAGTAAAGGGGATCTGTATCGCAGGGAGGTCGTGCTCGGACTGATGCAGGGTTTCTTTTTTGAATTGTGCAATATTTTTAACAATCATGCGCCTGCAGTCACTGCTTCGGTGAAGTCGAAAAGCCGGAAAGAGTATATCTTTGAACGTTTCTATGAAACGCTGGTAGAATCTTATCAATCAGAACGTAGTGTGAAGTTTTATGCTGACCAGCTGTGTCTGACACCGAAACATCTTTCCGGAGTTGTGAAGGAGGTGAGTGGAAAGACCGTGGGCGAGTGGATAGATGAGTTTGTGATTTTGGAAGCAAAAGCACTTTTGAACTCCTCAAGCATGAATATACAGGAGATAGCTGACCGCTTGAGCTTTGCCAACCAGTCCTTCTTCGGGAAATATTTTAAGCATTATACGGGGATGTCTCCCAAAGAATATCGGAAGAACCGATAATGTGTTTACAAAACTCCGGAGCGTACGCGGCTCAAGGTCTCCGGTGTCATCAGCAGGTAAGAGGCTATGTATGCCAAAGGAGCGCGTTTGATGATTTCCGGATGCGTTTCGAGCAGGAGATTATAGCGCTCGCGGGCGGATTCAAAGCGCCAGGAATCAGCTTTGACTTGTGATACAATTAAAGAGTATTCCAATATTTTCTGATAGAACATATTGATTTCCCAATTTTCTCTCGCCAGCTTCTGTATCATGTCGCGGGGGAAAAGGTAGATAATGGAAGGTTCCAGTGTCTCCACTATAAGCCGGGTAGGTACTTGCTTCAAGAAGCTTTCAATGCACATCACGATACATCCTTCGTAAGAGAAATGCTCGGTAACGTCTTTTCCGTTTTTGTAGTAGTATTGTCTGAGCATACCTTTACCGACGAATACAATCTCGTGAGCGACCTCTCCCTCATTCAGTGCAATGGCTCCTTTGGGAAACTCTTCACGGATCAGTATACTTTCTATCTGCCGTCTTCCCTCTATACTCATTTCCGGAAAGCGGGAATTTACAACGGCATTCACAGTTTCTCTTAACAATGTATCCATGTCTTTTTTGTTTTGGTGTGTGCAAAAATACTAAAAACGGTTGATATAAATCAATTGCAGCACAAAAAAGATGTATATTTGTTATTAAATCAAGATATAGAAAAGATTATGAATAAGATAATAGGATTGGCAGTATTGCTGCTATGCGTTTTTGGCTGTGCGAAGGATGATGATGCGATTTATTATCCGGTAGGCAATGTGGATATTGAAAGGGGTGGTGTCGCTCTGGAAGATGGAAAGGGAGAATTGGTAGCCGGGAGTTATAATGAGGAGGATTATGTGCTGGATACGCTGGCGCAGTATCCGGGAGATCCTACTCTTGGCAAACTGACGTTTATGATTGATCTGAAGAATCAGTTGGCGAGACAGGAAGCTGACGGATTTAACGGAATCGGTAAATCGGGATTGACAATGAGTCTGGGATATAAGAATGGTGACTATCCGTCGGAGAGCCAGATACCTGTTTATACTTCTCCTGATGTAACTGCTGCGTATGCGGTTAAACTCCGTTTAAAAGGAGAGCTTGCTTTGGCAGGAGATGAATGGATGATTGATTACATTTATGTGCAATTGGCTGGCTTATTTCAACCTTATCCGCCTGCGTCCTTTCCTGAAGTGTTTATGTGTAAAGGTGGTGAGCAGCCATTTGCTGCTTTTGACTCTTTCCGTAGGACTTGGACATTTGATATTACTTATAACCGTTCCGGTCTTTTTTTCAGTCAGTTATATTTCAATTTGTTCTTGAATCTGGCAGGACAGAAACGGGAAGAGAGAATTAGGTTGAGGATTGATAAAGAATCTTTCTTTGAGGTGTATAAATTAAACGAGGAAATGAATTGATTCATTTCCTCGTTGTGTAGTGGGTACGAGAAGCCTAATATGAAATACCAAAAGTAAATATAGGGTATTATGGGGCTATGTATATATTGAACATTTTATAGATATTATAAGTTAGTATTGGTAATTAAAAAGTCCCTGATTTAGTCCCTGTTTTTTTGTGCTAGGAACTATTTTTTATGCAATAAATCCATTGTATTTTTCCTAGCTTTGCCCGCAATGGCTATGTACAGTAAAAAATGTAATTGTGAAAAATCAAATCACATAGGATAATTTAGGTGTTTAATTTGAGAAACACCCAAAAACAAAGGAAAATAGACCTTGATAGAGAAAGATATAATGTTTGTTGAAATTATTTTTTAAGGTATATCTTTGCAAGATAATTGTAAAACACTAAAATGCACAATCATGAAAAAAGTTCTATTCTTGTTGGCTATGCTGCCAATGTTTGTTTTCACAGCTTGTTCATCCGATAATGAAGCAGAAGAGATAATTAAATATTCCTCTATAAAAATACAAGTTGAAGGAAGAGATTCGTATTATGAGGATGATCAAGCCATGCGGCAACCAGCATTAATTGAAATATATGAGGGAAGTCGTATTGAGAAAAAGGATATTAATAAGGTTGGTATTGCTTATGACACCGAAAGTAATGTAGAAGTAAAAGCTGTTGTTACCCAAGATGATAAGTGGTCTTATGTTTTTGATAAAGCAAAAATTGGGAAAAGCTACTTCATTTTTGTCAAAAAAAATATCCATCACTGGATTTTAATGAAGGAGCTTATTCGTATAAGTCTGTGGTTGCTCCTCTAAATGAGAACGAGGAGATTGAGGTCAATAAAGTTTTTACTTTTAATGCACGGCCTAATCAATATGAAGAATGGAATAGCGATATAACTCTGAATACATCAGATTATTATGTCGCAAGGTATGGAGATAGTAGAGAAGTCATAAATATGAGAGAGAAATATTCACCTTTTTATGTTACTTCTTCTTATGATAAGTACATAGTGGACGATTATACTAATAAGTACTATTACTATTTTAACGATATATTTTATAAAGGGATAACAAAAACTTCCCATCAATATTCTGCCCAATATCCACAATTATTGGTTACTTGTATGGCTGATTTTAGAAAGGAAGTCACGAAGTTAAAAGAAATGTATGGAGAGCCTTTCTTTTATACAGTAGATATATATTCATTCAATAATTCATTTGGTGATTACACAAAAAAAGATGATTTTATTATTAGTCAAGAAATTATGAACGGATTTAAAGTTTTTGAATATCATTTTAAATCTGATAGGAGCATTATAAAATGTAAAGTTTCAGGTTTGGATGATGGAAGACAGACTCAACCTTGGGCATATACTGTCGCTACGTCATATGAAGCTAACGAAGAATAGCAATGAAACTCTTCATTAATAACACAATAGAATCATGAAAAAAGAAAACCCTCAAAATGAAATTACAGTCCGTTGCGGAAAGACTACGGACAGCATGGAAAAACTAGAGAGAATATGCAAGGAAGAAGCTGAAAAGCTAGCGAAAACTATCGAACTTACCGAAGGAGATGCAATATCTGTTCCTTTCTGGGCTGCGGAACCAGGTTTCCCAGAATTAATATGTGTAGGGGTATTCAGTAAAGATGAGAATGGAAATGTAGTTTATGAATTGGATTTCTCGGGGTCTACTTTGTAATTTACTCCTTAACTAGTTCTAGCCCGTCTACTTGACGGGCTTTTTTGTGTTCGTACATGGTTTTATTGCCATTGATAGGCATAGTGATAATAGTGCTGAAAATACAGTTCTTGATGTAGGTTAAATGGCAATGATTAAGCTCTTGATTATCTAAATATTACTAAAAAAGATGATGTTGGATGTTGTTGGATGTTGTTTTAACATTATTGCTGTTGTTATTATTCGGAAAGTTACTACCTTTGTACCATCAAAGTAACGTATCAAAGTTGCGTTACGAACAAAGATAGTAAATAATTCTGTTAGTGATAATAAACTAATTATAAAGATTATGGCAATAGCAATTAAAAGTATCCCAACTTTAAAAGGTAATGATGCTAGAAGCTTTATTAGGGCTGCAAATGAAGCCGAAAGCAAGCGTGCTACTATTGATTATAGTAGGCAGGCAAAGACTGCCCGTTCTATATTGGGAAAAGCTAAAATGTTATAATATTAGACTTAAATCTATTGTTTGTGGGTTTTCTTCTTGATAAATGTACCTTTCAAGTATTAAATGAAACTACGTTAAAGGAATGCACTCCTTTTATATGCGGAAATAACGATTTAGACGAATTCTTTTCAAAAGAATGCTGTTTGTATTCTAAACAATTATTGGGAAAAAGTTATTGTTTTAGACTTGATTCTGATCCTAGTATTATAGTTTGTGCTTTTACTCTATCTAATGATAGTATAAAAGTAAATATGCTACCAAGTGCAAGAAAAGGAGTAGTAAGTAAGAACATTCCTAGAAAAAAACAAATGAAAAGATACCCTGCTGTTCTTATAGGAAGGTTAGGGGTTAATTCTAACTTTCGAAGAATGCATATTGGTACAGAATTAATGGATTTCATTAAAGTTTGGTTTATTGATCCATTAAATAAAACAGGGTGTAGATTTATAGTAGTAGATGCTTATAATGAAAAGGCGCCTTTAAGTTATTATTCTCAAAATGATTTCAAATTCCTATTTTCTACAGAAGAACAAGAGGGTAAAAATACAGGAATTTCAGAAGGAGAGAAATTAAAGACAAGGCTTATGTATTTTGATCTGATACAGCTTTGTATTAAAGAATGAAGCGGATTAACCTCCGCTTTTCTTTTGCCGTTTTATCTTATGTTCTAAAGCTATAGATATAACATCTTTCGATATTCTTCCTATTTTGTGCGCTATTGTAGCCCATGTATGGCGCGCCCAATACGAGGTGATGCTGGGAAATAAAATGTCTCTAATCTTTTTCCCGCCTAATCCTTTGCGTTCAAAGTTTTCAAGTTTTTGCAAACCTCTATTCATTGCTGCCTGCCATATACTTTCTATAATTGTAATCGCTGGTTTCGAGCGTGTTTAGTAGAAATCTGTTTCCTTTATACCTGTTTATTATCTTCATTGCTTCCGGTTCTACTTTGATAGAGTATATTTCCTGTTTTTTCTCGTTTATATTCTATGTGTCCGTCAACTATTTGTTTGAGGTTAAATAAGTCTATTGCTTTTATTCCAATGAGATAAGACATAAGCCCTTTCTTTTCTCTGCGAGTGTCTAAGTAAAAACCAACTGTTGCCATATTATTGTCATTTTTAGTATATATACGCAAACAGCGTATTAACGGGATAGCGCGATAATAATGCAAGATGAAAATTTGCATTAAATTTGCATTTTTTCTTTTGAAAATACCCGTTTATAACGCCTAAAAACGATACTTTGATATAGATATAAGGCAATAAAAAAGCCCCTTACTTGTTCGTAAGAGGCTGATAATCAGATAGTAGTGGGTACGAGAATCGAACTCGTATTACATGCGTGAGAGGCATGTGTCCT
>ERZ827037.1635-NODE-1635-length-22751-cov-7.224180_pt1 | contig 22751 bp, 19 predicted proteins | sample MGYA00519924_ERZ827037 | MGnify/ENA primary metagenome ERZ827037 (study PRJEB31778, sample SAMEA3449250) | human gut metagenome | biome: human gut; feature: human-associated habitat; material: faeces | place: United Kingdom | collected 2010/2012 ...
TATCAGCAACCAGACCTGTTCTTACACGGCTAGCTACACGAGGTGCAACGTCACGGCCGATGGAAGAAGCACCGAACAGCATGATTTCGGGATCGAATTTTTTGATTACTTCTGTAACAGCTTTTGTGTAAGGTTCTGTTACATATTCTTTCAGGTAAGGGTGGTCAACCAGAACTACCTTGTCTGCGCCGTAGTGATACAGTTTTTCTACTTCGCCTTCGATTTCGCTGCCCAGCAGGACTGCGTATACATCGTCTTTCAGATCTGCTTTCAGTCTTGTAGCTTCACCGATCAGTTCCAGACCTACGTTCTGTACTTTGCCGTTTCTCTGTTCCACTACTACAAAAATACCATTGCTCATGGGAATTTTCCTCCTCAAAAAATATTCATTGTTCCGATCATCCGCCGCATGCTGAAAACCAGAGTTTCAAAGCACCTTACAGGTGCTGATGGAACGGTTGGTTTTCCACACACAGCATATCCGATGAAATCCTGATTTCATCGGTGGTTTGCGTCAGCAAGCCAAAATTAGATGATGAATTTTTCTTCCAGTTTCTTCACGATTGCTTCTACAGCCTGTTCTGCTGTCAGATCTTTCAGGACTGTACCAGCACCCTTCAGTTCTTTTGTGAAGGATTTGTATACGTTTGTGGGGGAACCTTTCAGACCGATCATATCCAGTTCCAGATCGTCTTTCAGCAGGTTGAAGTCAAAGATTTTGATTTCTTTCTGGTAAGCGTCGAATACGCCGCCTACGGACATGTATCTGGGTTCTGCCAGTTCAGCGATTGCTGTCAGCAGGCAAGGTGTTTTTACTTTTACGATGTGGTAGCCATCTTCGAACTGTCTCTTAACTACTACATGGTCTTCTGCTGCTTCTACGATTTCTTCTACATAAGAAACCTGAGGCAGGCTCAGTTTTTCAGCGATCTGGGGACCAACCTGAGCTGTGTCACCGTCGATAGCCTGACGACCTGTGATGATCAGATCATAGTCCAGCTGTTTCAGAGCTGCTGCCAGGATACCGGATGTAGCATATGTATCGGAACCACCGAATTCTCTGCCGGATACCAGGATAGCTTCGTCACAGCCCATAGCCAGTGCTTCTCTCAGAGCAACGTCTGCCTGAGGGGGACCCATGGATACAACTGTTACTGTGCCGCCAACCTGTTCACGGATTGTCAGTGCAGCTTCGATACCAGTTTTGTCGTCGTGGTTGATGATGGAAGGAACGCCGTCACGAACCAGTGTGCCAGTTTTAGGATCGATTTTTACTTCTACGGTATCAGGTACCTGTTTGATACATACAACAATTTTCATTGTGATTGAATCTCCTTTCGTTTTCAAACCGTGAGGCTCTGCCTCACACTCCGCAAGTCTTTAAAAAGGCTTGACCTAAACTTGATTGCCGCAAAATTTCATTTTGCGGAAGTCTTGCTTATTAACCGAAAAATGAAACTTTTCCTTGCGCAAAACCTGTTTTGCGCCCAAAGGGTCAAGGGGCGGTGCTCCTTGCAGGGGATTGGGGACAGGGTCCCCAAGGTCTTTCTTATTTCAGTTTCATCCAGTTGGAAATAACGATCTTCTGTACTTCTGCGGTACCTTCGTAGATTTCTGTAATCTTCGCGTCACGCATCATTCTTTCGATCGGGTAATCTCTTGTGTAGCCGTAACCACCGAAGAGCTGTACGCATCTTCTTGTTACATCGCTTGCTGTTGCACCAGCCAGGTATTTTGCCATAGCTGCCAGGTGGCTGTATGCGCCGTGTGCGTCTTTTGTGCATGCTGCTTCGTATACCAGCAGTTTCACTGCTTCTACTTTTGCTGCCATGTCAGCCAGTTCGAACTGTGTGTTCTGGAACTGACCGATTTTTTTGCCGAACTGTTTTCTTTCCATTACGTATTTTACGCATTCGTCGATGGCGCCTTCTGCCAGACCCAGAGCCTGAGAAGCTACACCAATACGACCGCCGTCCAGTGTCTGCATTGCGATCTTGAAGCCCTGACCTTCTTTGCCCAGCAGGTTTTCTTTAGGGATTCTGCAGTTTTCAAAGATCAGTTCGCATGTTGCGCTACCACGGATACCCATTTTTCTTTCTTTTTTACCGATGGAGAAGCCGGGTGTGTCTTTTTCTACGATAAATGCGGAGATACCTCTTGTACCTTTGGATTTATCTGTCATTGCGATGATTACATATGTATCAGCATAGCCAGCGTTTGTGATGAATACTTTTGTGCCGTTCAGTACATATTCGTCACCATCCAGAACAGCTGTTGTCTGCTGCATGGAAGCGTCTGTACCTGCGCTGGGTTCTGTCAGACCGAAAGCACCCAGTTTTTCACCTTTTGCCAGGGGTACCAGGTATTTCTGTTTCTGTTCTTCTGTACCAAACATGTAGATGGGGCCTGCACACAGGGATGTGTGTGCGGAAACGATGATTGCTGTTGTGCCGCATACCTTAGCCAGTTCTTCTACTGCCATGGAATATGTCAGGTAGCTGCCGCCTGCACCGCCGTATTCCTTAGGGAAAGGAATGCCCAGGAAGCCGTATCTTGCCAGTTTCTTAACGGTTTCCACGGGGAATCTTTCTTCTTCGTCCAGTTCTTCCGCCAAAGGTTTTACTTCTGTTTCAGCAAATTTTTTGTACAGGTCTCTCAACAGTACTTGTTCCTTTGAATAGCCAAACTCCATAATTTGTTTCCTCCTTAAAAATCGGCAATAATTTTGTTATTATTCTAACAAATAACTATATGAGCAAAAACCGTGCCAACGATAAATTCCCATTGTTTTCACACTTTTTTTGGAAAATTCGCCGGTTTTTTGTCAGAATAAATGTTAGAATACTTGTAACTTTTTGTATTATAACACTTTTTCTAACAAAATGAAAGGGGTATTTGCCCATGAAATTGACAAAAGAGCTGTTTTTTTCTTCCAATTTGATACATCAGATCCTGGACAACACCAACGGAGGCATAAATGTGGTGGATACCGACGGGATTTTAGTATATGTCAACAATGTTTCAGCCAATTATCTGAACCAAAAGCGGGAAAATATGATCGGAAAACACATTTCCCAATTTTATCCTGCCGCCGTTCTTCTAACAGTGTTAGAAAATCATCGTCCCATTCTGGATAAAAAAATCCATCTGGTGCCCCCCAATAAATATGTGGTAAATTCCTATCCTATTTTTATGGACGGGGAATTTATGGGGGCATATTCCATTTTCCAGGACATTCAGGAGATTGACCAGCTCAACAGCAAAATCAAACATCTGGAAATGCAGGTAAGTCTGACAAAGCCCGAAGCCGATTTCCAGCACGTTGTCCACATGGGCACCATGCAGAACATCTACAAGCAGGCAAAAAAAATCGTTGGCTCTTTGGGCGGTCCCCGTCATTCCATCATCACAGGGGAATCCGGCACCGGCAAAACCATGCTGGCAAACCTCATTTATAACTACGCCAAACAGATTGGCGTTATCGGCAAAAATGCTCCTTTTATCGAAATCAACTGCGCCCAGTTCACCAACCCGGACATTGCAGCCATGGAAATTTTCGGCTCCGTGGAAGGTGCTTACACCGGTTCCAAAAAGAAAAAGGGGCTGTTCGAGCAGGCAAACGGCGGCATCCTCTTTCTGGATGAAGCCCACACCATCGAAAATTATCAAAACCTACTATTAAAAGCCATTAAGTCCGGCAAAATCCGCCGCATTGGTGACACAAAGGAAATCGACATCAACGTCATTGTCATTGCCGCTTCCACCAAAAACCTCCACGAGGTGTTCCTGCCGGAGCTGTACCAAAGACTTGCTCAGTATGAAATGCACCTGCCTGCTTTGCGGGAGCGTTCTCTTGCGGAAAAAGAAAATCTCTTCCGTCATTTTGTCATGCGGTATGAAAACGCCGTTTGGGAAGCCCGACACATTCGCTACCACGTGATTTTCACACCGGAAGCGAAACATGCCATCCTCAACGCCGTTTACCCCAGAAACATCCGTCAGATGCGTGACGTCATCAATTACAGCATCGATGCTTCCTCTCCTCTGATTGAGGACATTGGTGAAAAAACGGAAATCACCACAGTGGTGGATATGGAACACATTCCCTTTGAAGCCGCAGAACAACCGGAAACTGCAGAAAACAGCGAACCTGCCGCACCGGATGACAAAATCACCGACCAGATTGCCCAGTTTATCCAAGAACAGAATGCCAGCGGTCTTGGTCCCCGAAAAATCGCCCGTCAGTTGGAAGCCATGGGATTTCCCATTCCTTATTATAAAGTGGCTTATTTCCTGAAAAAAAATCCCTCTGCCAAAGAGGCAGAAACTGCGAGGAAACCATCCCTCATTTAAGGTAAACTGAAATTGTCATTGACAAAGACAAATAAGGAGGAAACCACATGGACTGGATAGACAAATGGAATGAAGCCCTGGAAATGCTGGAAAAAAGCCTGACTGCGGAAATTTCTCTGGATGACATTGCCAGAACCGCCTGCTGTACAACCTTCCACTTTCAGCGTATGTTTTCCTATCTGGCAGATATGCCCCTTTCGGAATATATCCGCCGCCGGAAAATGACAAAAGCCGCCTTTGATTTGCAGAGGGGTGCAAAAGTCATTGACGTGGCGCTGAAATATGGATACCGTTCCCCAACGGCGTTCACACGGGCATTTCAGAGCATCCACGGCATCACCCCATCCCAAGCCAAGGCAAAAGGCGCGCCCCTGAAGGCTTTCCCGCCCATTCGGTTTCAAATGACCGTCAAAGGAGTGACTGCATTGGATTATCGTATGGAAGCAAAAGGTCCCCTGCGCATTGCGGGGATTTACACACCATTGGAAAAAGACATGGAGAAAAATTTCCAGACTGTACCTGCTTTCTGGCAAAAAGCTGCGGCAGACAATATCCTGCCGAAACTGACAAGCATCATGGAAACGCCTGCGGTGCTGGGAATTTCCGCCTGTCAGGAAGAAGAATGGAAATACTGGATCGGCGTCTGCACTTCCAAAGAAGTGGAACCGCCTTTGGAAATGCTGGAACTGCCTGCTGCCACATGGGCAATCTTCCCCGGTACAGGTCCTATGCCAAAGGCGTGTCAGGAATTGGAGAAACGGATTTTCACGGAATGGCTCCCCAATTCCGGCTATGAATACGGCAAAGGAGCGGACATAGAGGTCTACTATAATGCAGACCCTGCGGATTCTGTATTTGAAATCTGGATTCCCGTTGTGAAAAAAGCAGAACATATTTAAGGAAGCAAAAGGCATGTACCTGTTTTGTCAAATCAAGGCGCATGCCTTTCGTTTTTGTTGGCTCTGGAAGGATTTTCCCGTTTTTTCTGGACTTTTTCAGCCTTTGCGTGATATAGTATCATAGAAAAACGGGATAGAACCCAACTTTTGTGGGAAAACTATCTTTGGAAAAGGGAGATTTTGCAATGGAACTGCACGCCATAGAATATGAAGGCATTCCAATTGAATACGAACTCATCCGCAAAGACGTGAAGTATATCAACCTGCGGGTAAATAAGCATGGACAGGTGGTCGTATCCGCCGCAAAGCGGGTACCTTTTTCCGTCATTGAAGAATTCGTCCAGTCTAAAGCCCTCTGGATCATCAACCATCTGGCAGAAGTGGAAAAAATCCGCATGGCACAGCCCTCCGGCGCCATGTATGACGGCAAGACATTGTATTATCTGGGAGAACCCTATACCCTCCACATCGCTCAGGGACTGCGGCAGATTCAGCGTTCCGATAACATCATTTATATGTCTACTTTCCAGACGGATTCCGTGGGACTGCGGTCTGAATATCTGGATTGGCTTCGGGAACAGGCAACTGGGACATTTGCGAAACTTCTGGACGAAATCCACCCCAAAGTGAAAGACTATGGCATCCCCTATCCCAAAATTCAGGTGCGGAACATGCGGAGCATCTGGGGCAGCTGTACCGTGGAAACCCAAAGTATCCGCCTGAATCTCCAGCTGATGAAGGCAGACCCGGATTGTATCCGTCAGGTCATCTACCATGAATTGGCGCATTTCCGCTTTGCTGACCACAGCAGACGGTTCTATGCCCTGCTGACAGAATGGATGCCCAACTGGAAAGAATGCAAAGAACGTCTGGAAACCATGTACAAAGATGGCGTATAAAAATTCATACTATTTTCCGAAAAAATATTGACAAAGTCATCTATTCATGGTATATTATCAGTTGAAGTTAATATTGACGCGGAGTAGAGCAGTCCGGTAGCTCGTCGGGCTCATAACCCGGAGGTCGCAGGTTCAAATCCTGTCTCCGCAATTCAGAAAAAAGCACCATACACGAAAGTGTGTGGTGTTTTTTTGAATATGAAGTATCTTCAAAATCTAAAATAAAAACACCATATAATTGATGGTGTTTTTACGTACGAATTCGAAAATCCCGTTTTTATTTTTTAGCAGTGAAACATAAGTGTTTGTACTGCCATCGCAGAAGTTGTTCCCGACATTGCTGCTAAATTCATGAAAATTGCAATAATAAAAAATACTGTAATAATAATTCTAACTACAGAATTAAATTTTTTATAATGCCACATTAAATACAGGCCTACCGGAAAAAAGAAAAAAAGCATTAAAATACAAAACCACGCAGTTTCTAGAAAAGATTGCTTCACTTTTTCCGTTGTACCTGAATTAGAAAATGTCCATGACGGATTTGTAGATTGAACATTAGTAAAATTGACTTTTTTTTCTTCAAAAACTTTTCCGCAATAACTGCATTTTCCATTCTCTATAGGCGCGCCACAAGAATCGCATTTCATACATATATCCTCCATTCTATCAAATTTCCAACAGTTTTTTCTTCAACTCACGAAATTCTTCTTCTGTAATTAAACCTTCATCCATTAATCCCTTATATTCCCTTAACTTTTCAATACTACTTTTTTCTTTAGGGCTTATTGTTTGCGAAACCTGATTTATCATCTGATTTCCTAATGCATATCCTGCTCCTAATCCAGCTAAGCCGCCTTCCTGTTTAGAAGCATCTCTCATCGCTCTAGCTGTTTGATACTGCATAAAGGTATCCATATTTTTCGCAGCCATACTAATTCCTGATTGCTCATCAATCAGTTTCTCCACTTCATCTGGCAAAGAAATATTTTCAATGACCAACTCTGAAATTTCAATTCCTAATCTATCAGCCTTATGGTTTACCAACTCACAAATACTTTCTGACATATTTCGATACTGTATAGCCATATCTAAAACAGGAACAGAGCTTTCTCCTAGAGCCTGAGCAACCGCCTCTGATACAAACGAGTTCAAAAATTGAATAATATCATAAGTCAAATTTAATTGCCTTGCTCCAAAAACTTCATTCATAAATGTTGTTGGCTCATTGATCCGAAAAGAATACATGCCAAATGCCCGAACACGAACCATATTCATATCTTTATCTCTTAATAATATTGGATTCCTCGTCCCCCACTTATTATTCAAAAATTGAGTTGTATTTAAGAAATACAAATCTGATTTGATAGGTGAATTCAACAACATCGGAATGGCCGAAAACGATGCTAAAAGTGGTAAATTCTGCGTTGTTAATCTATAATTTCCAGGAGAAAAAACATCTGCTATACTACCACGATAAACAAAAACTCCTACTTGTCCATTTCTAACAATTAGATGTGCACCATTTTTAATCTCATCACCCTTGCGTGTATACTTATAAACTAATAATTTATTTCCAGGCTCTACAAATTCAATTACATCTATAAACTGCCCTTTGATAAAGTCTCCTAACCCCATATTATCTTCCCCTTCCTTTCCCTATTTATTTCTATACTATCATGAGTTTTTATAATTTACAATAAACCTCAATCATTTCTACGAAATATATCCTACTCCCCGGAACTTTCCCCTCCCCCTTCCCGTCTATTATTTGATACGCCCTTATGACAATTGTATTTTCCTTCCTTTTTCCTTATAATGGAGTCATACACAACCCCAACACAAAGGAGGGACTTCCATGAAACTGACTGTTTTAATGGACAACCATACAGAAATCGACGTTTACCATCTGGGGGAACCTGCCGTCTCTTACTGGCTGGAAGCAGATGGCAAACGCTTTTTATTCGATACGGGCTATTCTGACGCTTTTTTGAAAAACGCCAAAGCCATGGGCATTGATTTGACCACGGCAGATGCCATTCTGCTTTCTCATGGGCATAACGACCACACCGGCGGTCTACCTGATCTGCTGGCACTGCCTTTTTCCAAAAAGCCACGGCTCATTGCCCATCCCCATGCCCTGCTGCCCAAGCAATGGGACGGCATGGACATTGGCAGTCCTCTGTCTATGAAAGAATTGCAGGAAAAAGCCATTCTGGAATTTGCCGAAGCGCCCTTGTGGCTCACAGACCACCTTGTTTTTCTGGGAGAAATTCCACACACTGTAGACTTTGAGCCTGCCTATGCCATCGGCGAAACCATCATTGACGGACAGACTGTTCCCGACATCATTGACGATGACACAGCATTGGCTTATGTGACAAAGGCAGGCATTTACATCATCACCGGCTGTTCCCATGCCGGCATCTGCAACATCATACAGTATGCCAAAGTTGTCACAGGCAAGACAAAAGTACTGGGGCTTCTGGGCGGGCTGCATTTGATGGAAGAAAATGAGCGGAGCCAAAAAACCGTTGATTTTCTGGCAAAAGAACAGATTTCTGCGCTGTATCCCTGCCACTGCACAGCTTTTCCTGTGCGGGCAGCACTTCACGCCGTTTCCCCTATACAGGAAGTGGCTGTGGGCATGACACTGGAATGGGAATAAGGAGGAAATATCATGAAAAAAGAATCTCTTTTTGCTGCCATTGACCAGCGGCAGGCGGAAATCCTGTCTTGGGGCAACGCCTTTTTTGACTGCGCCGAACTGGGTTTTCAGGAAGTGAAAACAGCTGCTGCCATCACAGCCCTGTTAGATCAGTGGAACATCCCCTATGAATCCGGCATTGCCATGACAGGCATCCGCGTTACATTAGGCAGCGGTTCTCCTCATATTGCTTTTGTCAGCGACCTGGACGCACTGCCCTGCAAAAGCAAAAACGGCACTGTTCATTCCTGCGGGCACAGCATCCAGACCACGTTAGCACTGACACTGATTCGTGCACTGGCTGACTGCGGTCTTCCAAAGAAAAACAGCGGACGTATCAGTTTTTTCTTCACACCAGCAGAAGAATTCATTGATTTTACTTTCCGCGACCAATGCATTGCCGAAGGCAAAATTCGTTATCGCTCCGGCAAGCAAAACATGATCGCAGAAGGATACTTCGACGATGTGGACTGTGTGCTTTCTGCCCACGCCAACGGCGAAACAGAGTATCTGTTTGACATCAATTCCACACTGGCAGGCTTTCTGGCGAAAAAAGCCGTCTTTCTTGGCACAGCGTCCCACTCTGGGGCAGCGCCCCATCTGGGCAGAAACGCCCTCCACGGCGCGGTACTGGCACAGAACGCACTGTCTTTTCTGAAAGACCGCTTCCCTGCCTCTGCCGGTTTACAGCTCCATCCTGTCATTACGGAAGGCGGCGGCACAGTCAACATCATTCCCGACCGGACGGTCATGGAAACTTACATCCGCGCCAATGACAACGCCACACTGTTTGCCGCAGAGGAACAGGTGGATCAGTGCATCCATCACTGCGCTGCTGCTCTGGGATTAGGCTGCGAAACAGAAACCACACCGGGCTATCTGCCCTTACGTCAGTCTGCGGAAATGAATGAAATGGTGCTGGAAAATATGCTGCTTTTCTGTGAGGAAGATCAGATTCTGCGGAATGTGGTTTCCGGCGCTTCCGGTGACATTGGCGATCTGGGATTTTTGCTGCCTGCGGTGCAGATGGGCTTTTCCGGTATAAAAGGGCAGTTCCACAACGACAATTTCACCATTGCCGACAAAGAAAACTGCTATATTCGCACAGCTAAGGTGCTGGCAGGCACCCTCTTTGACCTGCTGCAAAAGCCAATGCATCAGCCTGCGGAATTTGCGGCAAAAAAAGAAAAATACTTGAAACAGCTGGAAAAAAGACAAAATCTGGAAATCTTTACAGAATCTTGACACACTTTTTATAAAACTTAAAAAATTTGAAAAGGTTTTTCTGCGCTTTCATGGTATAGTAATAGTAGGACAGTATCCTACAAACGTCGTTGATATACATACAACTCGTTTACAAATTGTGAGAAAAAATAAGATATTTAGGATATTTCATATTTTGAGAAGGAATGGGAGGTTTTAGATATGAAACGTTTCCTTACATTGGCAACCACTGCCGCCCTTGTACTGGGCAGCACAAATGCAGTTGCTTTCGGTTCCACTTTTGCAGATATTAACAATGTACCTTGGCCCGGTGCCGCTACATTCATCGAAGAAGCAGCTTCTTTGGGGCTTATGAGCGGCTACACCGAAAACGGCAAAAAATACTGCAAACCCCGCAACAACGTGACTTACTGCGAAGCAACACAGCTCATGTACTCCATCATGAAAACATACTACAAACAGGACGTCACAAACGATACCATCACCAAATGGAAACCCATTATGGATGCGTACAAAATCCCCTCTTGGGCATATAACGCTGTGGCATACGCCCTGGACAAAGGCATCTTGGTTACAAGCGACCTGACAAAATTCATGAAAGGCACCACACAGCAGAACGCCAATAGAGAAGACGTAGGCGTGATTTTCGGCAAAGCTCTGGGCAAAGTTTACACCGTAGATATGGATGCGAAGCTTACTTTCAAAGACGCTGGCTCCATCTCCAAAGCTTCTGTGCCCTATCTGGATCTGCTCTATGACAAAAACATCATGGTAGGTGATGATTACAACAACTTCAATCCCAAAGTAAACATCAACCGTTCCGAAATGGCAGTCCTTTCCGTAAAGACATATAAACTGCTCACCGGCAGCAGCACAGGAGGCAGCACCACCACAAAACCGGAAACACCTTCCAGCGGCTCCGTAACTGGTACCGTTGTGACCACTTCCGTACTGGAAAACGGCGACCTGTTCTGCAGCGTAAAGACTACTACAGGCACTGGTCTGAACCTCTTTGGTGAAAAAGGCACTGCGAAAGCTTATTATGACGGCAAGGAAATCGAATTTTCCGAAATCGGCAGCGGTGACAGCGTCACATTGACTTATAGTGGTGACAGCATCAAATCCATCACTGTTACAAAATCTGTCAACGGCATTGGCTCCAAACAGACCTTTGAACTGGTGGATATGAGTTCCAACAAGATCACTGTCAAAGACGGTTCCAAAGAAAAAACATATACCATGACCGACGATGTGAAGGTATATCTGGATGACAAATCCACAACACCTTCCCGCATCTTCAGCGCACTGGACAACGGCGACGACTTCACCGTTACCATCTATCTCAATGCTGACAACGAAGTCACAAAATTGTATGCCGTTACCCAGAACGACAACCCGAAATCCGGTCTGCTGACAGATCTGGATGATGACGAACTGACAATCAAATCCAACGGCAAATCTTATGACTACGATGTGGACAGCGATGTAGATGTCAAAGACGAACTGACAGATTATTCTTTCAGCGATCTGAAAAAATACTATGATGATACAGATTTCTATGTAACACTGACCACAGACAGCAAAAATGTCGTTACAAAAATCACTGTCAACTATGCGGAAGACGAAGTCAACGGTGTATTGACAGACGTAACATCCAGAAAAATCACCATCGAAGCCCAGGGCGACAGCTATACTTATGATCTGGACACTGACGTAGATGTCAAAGTAGACGGCAAGAGCAAAGACATCGACTTCCTGAAAAAAAACCACGAAGAAACCTCTTACCGTGTTTCCCTGACACTGAACCGCGATGATGATGTTACCGACATCGTTGCCATCGAAGAATCCATGGGCGAATCCAAAGGTATCATCAAAAAGATCAGCAGCGATGAGATCGAAATCAGAAACGATGACGGCGATACATTCACCTATGACCTGCTGGAGGATACAGACGATATCGACGTTACCCTCAACGGCAGCTCTTCTGACTTTGACGAACTGAAAGATCAGTACAAAAAATATGATTATGAAGCACAGCTTTCCTTCAAAAACAAACAGGTTTCTAAAATTGTAGCAGTCAATACAGAAGCCGACGAAGGGGAACTGCGCAAACTGAGTGAAGATGAAATCACCATCCGCGTAGACGGCAGCAACTTTACTTATGATCTGGATGAAGATGTGGAAGTCACACTGGAAGGCGACGACTACACCCTGTCCAAACTCATCCGTGACTTCAAAGATTATGAAAACTTTGATGTCAAACTGAAATTCAACAGCTCCAAGAGCAAAGTAACCGAAATCGAAGCAGACTACGCTTCCTCCAAACGTGAAGTGGAAGGCGACCTGGACGGTATTTCTTCCTCTTGGATCAAAGTAGACGGCGAAAAATATTATCTGTCTGACGATTTTGACAAAGACGATGATGTATACGGCGACGCAAAAGACTATGATGATCTGGATGATAAATATGATGATGGCGACGGCACCGACTTCGTCATTGAACTGAAATTGAACAGCAGCGGCGAAGTTATCCGCATTGACGCAACCGAAGACTAATGCGTCTTTTCCCAAACTGTGACATCAAAAATAATGTTTTTTGATGCGGCTTCATAAAAAACACAAATAGCCGGAATCCTTATACCATAAAGGGTTCCGGCTATTATTGTTTCTGCGGATTATTTTACAGGAAACGCTCCCCTTCTCTCTCATTGGCAAAACGTCATTTCCGCAAAAACAAATGTCTTTTTATTCAGCTTTACCAATGAAAGCTTGATTTTTTTAAAAAAAATGAAAGAGTATTACCAATTTACTTTAGTCTGATAACGTGATAAAATGATAAAGAATTCAGCGATGAAACATTTTAGGGAAAAAATCAATAGAAAAAAGGAGAGATTGGAGTATGAAAAAATATCTTGCTTTGTTTTTGACTATGGCAATGTCCGTTGGTGTACTGGCTGGCTGCGGTGGCGGCAACGAAGAACCCGCTGCAACTGACGGCGCAGATACAGCGGAACGCACCACATTTACAGTAGGCTTTGACGCAGAATATCCTCCTTACGGCTTCAAAAACGACGCTGGCGAATATGTTGGCTTCGACCTGGATCTGGCTCAGGAAGTATGTGACCGCAACGGCTGGGAACTGATCAAACAGCCCATCGACTGGAGCTCCAAAGATATGGAACTGAACAGCGGCACTGTTGACTGTCTGTGGAACGGCTTCACCATGACAGGCAGAGAAAGCGAATATACTTTCTCCGAACCTTATGTAGACAACAGCATCGTATTCGTTGTTCGTCAGGATTCTGACATCCAGACAAAAGAAGATCTGGCTGGCAAAATCGTCATCACACAGGCTGGTTCCTCTGCACTGACAGCTCTGACCAACACAGAAGACAATGACGAAAACCTGGCTCTGGCAGCTACTTTCGCTTCTCTGGAACAGACACCCGATTACAACAGCGCATTCATGAGCCTGGAAACAGGCGCTGTTGATGCCATCGCCGTTGACATCGGTGTTGCACAGTATCAGCTGACCAACCACAGCGATAAATTCCGTCAGCTGGAAGAACCCCTGTCCACAGAACAGTATGCCATCGCCTTCAAACTGGGCAATGAAGAACTGAGAGATCAGGTTCAGGCTACACTGGACGAAATGGTTGCAGACGGCACATTTGATGCAATCGCAGCAAATTACGCAGATTACAACCTGGATCAGATGGTTTGCCTTGGCAAAGAATAATCAAATATGATACAATACAAGGGCGTGCGGACAATGTTCCGCACGCTTCTTCCCTGTTTATGGATACTGTCTTTCCTTTGAAAGCCTTTGTCCGCACAGGGAGGCTGACATAAAGAAATGGGCTTCCCGTTTTCTTATGTGAGCGCAAAGCGCCAAAACAAAGAAAGGACGAAACAATTTTATGGATGCACAAACCCTTATGAACATCACACAACAATTGGCTGTGGGACTTCTGGATTCCTGCAAAATCTTTTTCCTGACACTGTTATTTTCCATGCCTCTGGGGCTGTTGGTAACCTTTGGGCGCATGTCTAAATGGGCGCCGCTGAAATTCCTTGCGCCCCAAACACTGGTTGAAAAGCTGAAACTGGCACAGTCCGCAGAAGGCAAGGCGGAAAACCTGCCTATGGGCACACGGTTTGCAGGCGGTCTGTTCTTCTTCAAACCCATCCAGTGGATCATCAAAGTATTCATCGCTATTCTGCGTGGTACACCTCTGATGCTGCAGCTGTTCGCCGTTTACTACGGTCCTTACTACCTGTTCGGTATTCCCATCACCAATGAATATCGTTTCACTGCAGTTATCATTGCGTTCTCCATCAACTATGCCGCTTACTTTGCGGAAATCTACCGCGCCGGCATCGAATCCATTCCTGTGGGACAGTATGAAGCAGCTACAGTCCTGGGCTACAACAAAGTCCAGACCTTCCTGCGCATTATCTTCCCCCAGATGTGCAAACGGATCATGCCCCCTGTAACAAACGAAACCATTACACTGGTCAAAGATACATCCTTTGCCTTCGTTATTTCCTATCCGGAAATGTTCACCATCGCAAAGCAGATCTCTGCGGCACAGACCACCATCATGCCTCTGATCATCGCTGGTGTGTTCTACTTCATCTTCAACGGCATCGTTGCCTTTGTGATGGATAAGACCGAAAAGAAAATGAATTATTATCATTAAGGAGGCAGCCATGAAATTACTGGAAATCAATCACTGCAATAAAAAATTCGGGGACAACGAAGTCCTCAAGGATATCTCCCTTTCTGTAGAAAAAGGACAGGTTGTGAGCATCATCGGACCTTCCGGCTCCGGTAAATCCACACTGCTGCGCTGCGCAACACTGCTGGAAACCATGGACGGCGGTGACCTGATTTATCTGGGAGAATACACAGCAAAAGCTGACGAAACAGGCAAATCCATTTACGGCACCAAAGCCGAACTGCAAAAGGCAAGACAGCACTTTGGTCTGGTGTTCCAGAACTTCAACCTGTTTCCTCATTACTCCGTACTGAAAAACATCACAGAACCCCCCATCCTCATCGGCAAACGCCCCAAAGACGAAGTTTACGCCGAAGCAAGAGAACTGCTGAAAAAAATGGGTCTGGCAGATAAAGAAGATGCTTACCCTTACCAGCTTTCCGGCGGTCAGCAGCAGCGTGTATCCATTGCCCGCGCATTGGCAATGAAACCGAAAATCCTGTTCTTCGACGAACCCACTTCTGCTCTGGACCCGGAACTGACAGGGGAAATCCTGCACGTTATCAAAGAACTGGCAGCAGAACACATGACCATGGTCATTGTTACCCACGAAATGAGCTTTGCCCGTGACGTATCCGACCACATCATTTTCATGGACGGCGGCGTCATTGTGGAAGAAGGGGAACCCAAAGAACTCATCAACAACCCCAAACAGGAACGTACCAAAGCATTCCTGAGCCGCTTCCAGGCATAAGGAGGCACTATGGAACTCCAATTTGTGAAAGTAAGTCCAAACGAAAATATGACACTGCTTATCGAAAGCCCTGTGCCCAGAAGTCAGCATCTGGCAGTGGCAAAGGCACTGATTTCCTACGGCAGTGTTTACGCGGAACAGGCGGGATACATCGAGGAACCGGAAAACAAAGCAGCCTGCGCCCGTCTGCAAATGATGGCAGGAGAATTCTGCGGCAATGCCACCCTTTCTCTGGGGGCATACCTGTTCTCCAAGGAACATCCCCAAACAGGCGCAGAAAAAAACTTCCTGTTAGAAGTATCCGGCGCAGACAGCCTCATCGACTGCCATATGAAAAAAGAAGCTGACGGCTATCTGGGACAGCTTTCCATGCCTATGCCTGCGAAGATTGTCACAGAAACCTATGTGCTGGACGGCATTTCCTATGAACTGGAAACGGTTTATCTGCCGGGCATCACCCACATCATCGTTCCCAAGGCTCTTTGGGGCGAAAAGGCACGGGAAAAGGCAGAACAGGCGACAGCAGCATGGGAAAATCAGATTGCCGAGGAAGCCTTTGGCGTCCTGCTCTTTGACGAAACAGAAATGACGCTGGAGCCGCTGGTATGCGTCAAAAACGCCTCTCTCGTATGGGAAAGAGGCTGCGGCAGCGGCACAACCGCCCTTGGTGCGGCTCTGGCAACCAAAAAACAAGATTCCCTTTCTCTGGGATTGAAACAGCCCGGCGGCGTCATGCAGATTGACGCTGAATGGAAAGATGGCTGCCTGCATTCCCTGACATTGATGGTTCATGTAAAAATCGTCGCAGCAGGTACTGCCTATCTGGAATCTTTCTAACAAAAACATATGAAAAACAAGAAAAACCGGAAACCCATATCAATGGATTTCCGGTTTTTTTACATGTCAGAAAATCATCTGATTTTCCAAAAATCAGGGATTAGGGCCCGGCTGACCCGGTAGGACCGGTAGCACCTGTTTCACCTGTTGCGCCGGTAGGTCCCGTTGCACCTGTTTCGCCTGTTGCGCCCGTAGGTCCTGTGGGACCTGTTTCACCGGTGGCTCCTGTTGCGCCGCCTTCCCCGGTAGGTCCTGTTGCTCCTGTTGCGCCGCTTTCCCCAGTAGGTCCTGTTGCGCCCGTTGCGCCGCTTTCCCCGGTAGGACCAGTTGCGCCCGTTGCACCACTTTCCCCGGTAGGTCCTGTTGCGCCTGTTGCACCACTTTCCCCGGTAGGTCCAGTAGGTCCCGTTGCGCCAATTTGACCAGTAGGTCCTGTAGGTCCTGTTTCACCGGTAGGTCCTGTAATGCTCAAGCCCGCAATGCCGGTAGGTCCTGTGGGACCAGTTACGCCGATGCCTGTTGCACCTGTTGCGCCTGTTGCACCTGTTGCGCCAGTAGCACCCGTTGCGCCGGTAGGTCCTGTAATACCGCCGCCTGTGCCGGTTGCGCCTGTTGCACCGGTGGGACCTGTGGCACCGGTAGGACCTGTTGCGCCAGTAATGCCTGCTGCACCTGTGATACCGGTAGCACCTGTCACGCCCGGGGCACCTGTAGGACCTGTAGGTCCCGTTACACCGGTGATGACAACCACATAACATCCTGGCCAGCATTCCGGCCAGCAGCCAGGATTGCAGGGATTACAGGAATTACAATCTGGATGCCATGGATTGCAGTCAGGACGGCAGCGGTTTTGGTTCTGTCCGCCGCAGGAATGACCGGTATATCCATTCTGTCCGCCTGTGTAACAGCCGCCGCTGTTTCCCGTATTCCGGGGCACAGGTTCACAGCCGAATCCGCCGTACCAGCCGCTGCCGCGGCGATTATACCCGTTTCCGTCGGGATTTCGATACATACGCATTCCCCTCTTTTCCTTATCCTTTTCTGTGTTCATTTTATATTATGTACGCTGCCCAAAATTGTGCCCCTTTTCTCCTGCAAACAAAAAAAGAGAGAGGATTTGTATCCTCTCTCTGCTTTATTATGCTTCCAGATTTGCTTCTGTTGTTTCTTCCGGTTTTCTTTTCAGAATTTCCATGAATTCTTCACCGGTGATGGTTTCTTTTTCCAGCAGATAAGCGGAAATTTCATCCAGCTTATCTTTATGGCTGCTGATGATCTGATATGCCTTGTCATGGGCTTCTTTGACCATGGCAATGACTGCCGCGTCGATACGGGTTGCGGTTTCATTGGAGCAAGCCAAAGAAGTATCGCCGCCCAGATACTGGTTGTTGATGGTTTCCAGCGCCACCATACCGAACTCGTCGCTCATGCCGTAACGGGTAATCATGGCTCTTGCCATACGGGTTGCCTGCTCAATATCATTGGAAGCCCCGGTGGTGATGGAATGGAACTGAATTTCTTCTGCCACACGACCGCCGGTGAGTGTTGCAATTTTATTGAAGGCTTCTTCCTTATTCATGAGGAATTTTTCGCCCTCATCAATCTGCAGGGTATAACCCAAGGCACCGGAAGTTCTGGGGATGATGGTAATCTTATGAACAGGTGCGGAATTTTTCTGCAAAGCCGCTACCAGCGCATGACCAACTTCGTGGTATGCGATGATGGCTTTTTCCTCTTTGGAAATAACCGCGCCTTTCCGCTGATAACCTGCCAGAATCACTTCTACGCTTTCTTCCAAGTCTGTCTGACTTACTTTATCCCGACCCATACGTACCGCACGGAGAGCGCCTTCGTTGATGATATTGGCAAGTTCCGCACCGGAAGCACCGCTGGTTGCTCTTGCCACAGCGCCAAAGTCGATATTGTCTTCCATTTTGATTTTTGCCGCATGGACTTTCAAAATGGCTTCTCGACCCTGCAGGTCGGGCAGTTCCACAGGGATTCTTCTGTCGAAACGACCGGGACGCAGGAGGGCTTTGTCCAGCGTTTCGGGACGGTTGGTAGCTGCCAGAATGACAACACCTTTTGTGGCGTCAAAACCATCCATTTCTGTCAGCAGCTGGTTCAGGGTCTGTTCTCTTTCGTCGTTGCCGCCCATGCCGTTGCCGTCACGTTTTTTCCCGATGGTATCAATTTCGTCGATGAATACGATACAAGGGGCTTTTTCCCCTGCCTGTTTGAACAGGTCACGAACTTTTGCCGCACCCATACCAACGAACATTTCCACAAATTCAGAACCAGAAATGGAGAAGAAAGGTACGTTTGCTTCCCCGGCAACTGCCTGGGCCAGCAATGTTTTACCAGTACCCGGAGGGCCTACCAGCAGGGCGCCTTTTGGCATTTTCGCACCTACGCTGGTGTATTTCGCAGGGTTATGCAAAAAGTCTACGATTTCTTTCAGTGCTTCTTTGGCTTCGTCCTGTCCTGCAACGTCTTTGAATGTCTTACCAGTCTGGGCTTTCACATAAACCTTGGCGTTAGACTTGCCAAAAGCCATGGCATTGGCACCAAAGCCGCCTTTCTTCATCATTCTGCCGAACACCAGCCGCCAGAACAGGAAGAACAACAGAAACATGATAAGGGAACTCATCCATGGTGAAACTTCTTTGGGTTCAATGGCAGAGAAGTTTGCCCCAGCCGCATACAAACGGTCTACCAGCATATTATCCTGCATCCGCACGGTGCAGTAGAGCATTTCATGCTGCTGCTGACCGGGAAAAATCTGGGTCTGGGTTTCCTCGTTGGTATCTTCTTTCAGGGAATAATAGATCACATCCTCATTGACCTGTACCTGATCGATGTTCTTTGCTTCCAATTCGTCCAAGAACACATTGTAACTTACTTCCTGCACCGTGTTATTGGCAAACATGGGCAGTACCAGCCAGTTGATCACAAACATTACCGCCAGGGCAATGAGCCAGTAATAAATCAACGGCTTCTTCTGGTTTTCCATATACATTCACTCGCCTTTCTGCTCGTCGTATGTAAGCATATCTTCCTGTAGATTTGCTTTCATCTTTTCCAATATTTCCAAAAAAACTTCTATTTCTGCTTTCGATAGTCCCCGCAGAGCGATTTTTTCCATCCGCACCACAGCCATTTCTACCTCTCGATGCAGGCTTTTTGCCTGAGGCGTCAAAATAATCCGTTTCAGTCTGGCATCTTCTTCCACAGACAACCGCTGGATCAGACCTTTTTTCTCCATGCCTTTGAGAATCCCCGTCACCGTGGAACGGCGCACATGAAATTCCGCCTCCAGATCCCGCTGGAACACATCCTGCTCCTGATGCTGATAGAGATACTCCAATATGAATAGCTGCATCCCCGTCAGATTTGTAGCCTCTACGCAGGTCGTGCAGGCGTTGGCACTGTGCCGCATAAGATTGGACACCCTTTTCCATTCCAGACAAAAGGAAATTTTCGGCTGCATCCTGTCACCTCCAAAAAATGTTAGGGTACTAACTGTATCTTTCCCTAACAGTATAGCACCCTTTCATCCACTGTATGTGAATAAATTGTAAACATTTTATGAACTTATGAATCTTTCGACCGCTGGATATCTGCCCCCAAAGCCCGCAGCTTTTCCTCAATGCGGTCATAACCCCGTTCAATGTGGTAAATATCACTGATTTCTGTTTCTCCTCTGGCTGCCAGTGCCGACAAAATCAGGGCTGCTCCTGCCCGCAGGTCTGTGGCACGGACGCTGGTGCCCGTCAGGCTGTCCACACCTTCGATAATGGCGGAACGGCTGTCTATCTTGATATCCGCCCCCATGCGCTGCAATTCTGCCGCATGCATGAACCGATTTTCGAATACGGTCTCCGTGATGACGCTGGTGCCCTTTGTAACCGCTGCCAAACTCATAAACAACGCCTGCATATCTGTGGGGAAGCCGGGATAAGGCATGGTTTTCAGCTGTATGGGACGAAGTCTGCCCTTCCGGTACACCCGCAGTCCCGATGATGTCACTTCCGTCTTGGCATTACACTCTGTCAATTTGGCAATGACAGGAGTCAAATGTTCCTGTCGCACCTGTTCTAACAAAATATCGCCGCCAGTGATGGCAGCTGCCGTCATAAACGTTCCTGCCTCTATGCGATCGGAAATGACATTGTGTGTGGCTCCATGCAGCCGTTTCTGCCCCTGAATGACAATGGTGTCTGTGCCGTCCCCAGTGATTTCCGCCCCCATTTTTCGCAAAAAATCCGCCAGATCACATATTTCTGGCTCTGCTGCCGCATTCTCTATGGTAGTAGTGCCTTTTGCAAGGGTTGCTGCCATCATAATATTTTCCGTTGCTCCTACGCTGGGAAAATCCAGATAAACCCGTTTGCCACGCAAGCCGTTTTTTGCCGAAAGCTCCACCACTCCATGTTCCAGTTTATGAACTGCCCCCATAATGGAAAATCCTTTCAAATGCAAATCCACCGGTCTGCTGCCAATGGGACAGCCGCCGGGCAAAGGCAGTGCTGCCTGATGACATCTTGCCAGCAAAGGTCCTGCTGCCAGAAAAGACGCCCGCATGGCACAGGCATTTTTCTCCGCCGCCTGCTGATTGGATAATGTTTCGCTGCAAATCCGCATGGTTTCCGTAAGCCCATCATAAGATGTTTCTGCGCCAAATTCCTCCAATAATTCTGCCATTTCCATGACATCTGTCAATGCTGGCACGTTTGTAATGGTGCAGGGTTCTTCTGTCAGCAGACAAGCTGCCAGTATGGGTAAAACGGCATTTTTCGCTCCACTGATCCGCACCGTACCGTGAAGGGCTTCGCTTTGCCGTACAATCAATTTTTCCATGGTTCTGACCTCGTTTTTTCTAAAATTTGTGTTTTTAGTATGCCCATGGAACACATTCACAGTCTGAAAAATCAAGGGAAAAAACGCAATTTTTTGTCAGAAAAATAGGGCTTTACATCCCCAAAAAATCCGTGTATAATTAACCATGAACTTTGCGGATGTAGTTCATTGGTAGAATGAAAGCTTCCCAAGCTTTAGAGGCGGGTTCGATTCCCGTCATCCGCTTTTTGACCTGTTGGCAATGCCAGCAGGTTTTTTTATTTTTTTGAAAAAAATACCTTTTTTATGAAACCTTTCTTTTTTCCTTCCGTCAAACAAAACAGAAAACCTCGGAAACAAACATAAATCAAAAAAAACGCGACAACAAAAGGAGGTTGCTTATTATGAAACGAAATGTTATTACAGCTTTGTCATTAACCGCAGTTCTGCTTTGCGGTACCACAACAGCTTTTGCCCAAGAAGCACAGGCACCTGTTGCTGAAAACCCTTCCGCAGAGGCACCCATTCCCGCTCTGCCGGAACGGTATCTGGCTTACGGCAGAATCACTGACATCCGCAAAGAAAACGGCGTCATCAAATCCATCACTGCTGAAGATGTGCAGGATCAGACAGTGATTTATATCGTATCTGAAGATACCCTGTGTCTGGACAGTGGCAGAGGCACACAGATGGACATCAATGACCTGAAAGTAGGCGACGGCGTATACTTCTATCATAGTCCTGCCATGACCATGAGTATTCCTCCACAGACCTCTGTGGAAGCCATTGTGGGCAATATGCCTATGGACGTAGCTTGTGCCCGTTTCCACACCGTAGAGGCGGTAGAAAACACACAGAACGGCATCCGCATTACCACCGACCAGGGCGGACTGTATATCACTGTCGCAAAAGATGCCACAGCAACATCCTATGCAGATAACAGCGCCTTTGATCTGGCTGATCTGAAGGAAGGCGACCGGATTTTCACATGGTATGATGTTGTAGCAGAAAGTTACCCCGCTCAGGCTGGTGTAAATCGCGTTGTGGTAGTTCCTGCTGCGGAAGATACAGAAACAGCTGCATCTCCTGTGAAAATTTCCTACAGCAAGTCCGAAATGACCACAAAAGACGATGTAACCTGCGTACCTCTGCGGGAAACAGCTGACGCTTTGGGCTTGACCCTCACATGGGACCGTGACAGCCGCACAGCTACACTGGAAAGCGACACACGCGCCATGGATCTGGCAGAAGGCAAAGACCTGTATGTATCCACCTCAACCATTCCTGGTGCCGTTGGCATGACTTCTCCCGGCACATTAGGCGTTGCGCCTTATATCGCCGATGATGGCGCTATGTATGTGCCTGCGGAAGCCTTTGAATGGCTAGTAGGCTATGACGTTACAGAAGATGATACTACCGTTACCATCGCTGCGGAAAAATAAAAATCATCCTATCTAAATAAAAATGAACTGAACCCAAAAAGTTAGACAATATTTTCAAATTAAAATTGTTTAAGAA
>ERZ827037.1636-NODE-1636-length-22749-cov-35.506433_pt1 | contig 22749 bp, 21 predicted proteins | sample MGYA00519924_ERZ827037 | MGnify/ENA primary metagenome ERZ827037 (study PRJEB31778, sample SAMEA3449250) | human gut metagenome | biome: human gut; feature: human-associated habitat; material: faeces | place: United Kingdom | collected 2010/2012 ...
AGATCTTCACTGCTATACATAAATTCTAAAATTTTTGTTCGCAGCGAAGATAGAGATTTCAATTATGAGCCAATTTTTGACTGCTTACTTAAATCCATCAGAGACTGCTTTTTAGACATGGCGTAAAGTTCCTACCACTCAAACGTAGTAGGAGTATGAGATAAGCAAACCGCATGGTGGTAGCCTATTTGATTGGCTTTACCTAATTCCGAAATCAGAATATTCTTTCTATTCGTACGTATAAACATTATAAACGCCAGTTGAATTATCAATGGAAAACCCACATTTTTTGATAAATGCTTGTTCCTGATCTTCACATATAGCTTTTATCAAATCAGATATAAGTTTAGCTATTTTGCTTTCATAAGGTGTATTATAAGCATAGTTATAGAACTTTACAGCTTTCTCATTGATAGTATAATTCTCATAACCTTCTATGAATTTACAAATATCATTCATACTACTCATAACTGGAGTCAAACCATTTTTCACGAAAAGATATACGTCATCAACATTTTGGTCAGAAAAATTATATACAACAGATGGGGTATGGCAAAGAGCAGAATCCAAGTGGATAGAGCATTGATTGGAGATTAATAGATGTACTCTCTTACAAAAATGAAACGAGGATTCGTTATCTGATGCAGAAAAGCCGATTCCATTATTGGCACACCATTTCTTCCATATTTCTTTATCCATTTGCGGATGAGGTCTTAATATTATATTAGGACCCTTGCCATTAACCTTAATACCTTTTATCTGAAGACAGAAGTCCTTCACCATCAATTCTGAATCCACTAAATTAATAGCAATACCAATTGTAAAAGAAGAAAGACGGCTGACTGGCGTTTGCGCTATAGGATCAAACCTTACGCCTCCGCACAAAAATACATTACCATGTATATTCCCAATATTAGAATATTTTTTCAATGCATCATTCCCATCCAACATTGAATAATCGAACTGTAAAGGAGGAAAATCGCACCCTGAAGTAGCATGTTGCGCATAGATGGTTTTAATACCCTTATCTTTGCATGCGAATAAAATGGCTCTATTTAGTTCCAAGTGATCGTTTGCCATCAATACGACCTTAGGCTTATAAAAATCAAGCATTTCAAAGGCAAATTTCTCACACCCATACATTCTCCAAAATTTAGGGAAGAATAATTTATATAAAGGTCTCTCATCCGGTAATGCTTTCTTAATATCTCTTAACAGTTCAAAAAAATGAGGTATTGCATACCAATATAGTTTCCACAATGGCAATGATTTCTGATTAACAAAACTTACAACATTCTCTATTCCCAATTCATTAATCACAGGAACTAATGTGTTACGATTATTTATAGATGGCCCATATACTAGACATTTGGCTTTATTTTTTGCAGTAAATCTTTTATTGAAGAATAATAAAGAATGTCCGAATTTCAAGAAAAAATTAAGGCACCCTAATACATAGGAGTTAGCAAATCTGTTATCAAATTTTCTATTTAATAAAGAAGCTTTGCTCATGCTTTTTTTCTGAAAATAAATGTATCCTATACTTTTTATATCCATTTTTTACCTAACAATAGATTTTATTTCAATTTGATAAGGAACAAGAGAAGATTGGCCAAAGATATCTTCCACATTTACTGATTTATTGAAATACATAAACCAATATACACAAAGAACCAGATATAAGGCTCCTCTTATACTTTTTTTATTCAATCTACCTAAAATAATAGGCCAAACAAAAATAAGCGACATATTTAAAACATGTCCTGCTCTTGTTGCAATAGTACTGAATGCATTTAATGAACTGCAAATCACCACACCCCAGAATAAAACATTCACAATAACCCTAAACTTCCGGTTTACATAGTACTCTTTTTTGTATTTCATATACATATAAAAAAATATTGCCAGATTCAACGCAGATCCTAGCGTAATTCCATTACCGTCAACATCTTTATCAATGTAACCATCCAGTCTGTCAAATGTAGCTAACATCGGCACATGGCTTATAAGCTGATGACCCAGTTTAAAAATAAGAATAGTGTATGATAATGCAATTAGAATAAATACAAATTTTTGCTTATATGGTCTTTCGATGAGATATACTATTGGAATGAACAAGATGGCTATTATATGAAAACCTGCTGCTATCAGAGTCCATATAAATGCACATCTTTGCCGACCTATTGCAGCCTGCGAAAAAGCAACCCACATGCAAGACGCCATAGCCCCACTTCTTACAATATTAAACTGAAAATTACAAAAGAACATGCAAATGTAAACAAATAATACCAAAGTAAAATTATCTACATTAAGAACCCTTCCCGAATATCTAATGCATAACAAGGTAAAAATGGATATAATATAGAAAAAAAGTTCATAGTCAAAATGAAGATAATAACATATATCCCTAAGCACCATAAAGACAGGCTCGTAATTACCAGAAAGTTTATCAGGCGCATAACCGCTCTGATAATATTCTACGTAATTTGACCAATCTGCCCCCACCCGATCACGAAAAGCGACAAAAAAAGCAAGCACTAAAATACTTAGCACTTCAAACCTATGGTTGCTTTTCCTTGTAATTACAGTAACAAAAGAAAATACAAGAAAAAATAGGAATAGTACGTTATAAAATAACATCTTATTTTTTTAACAAATTACAGTAGTTTAAAATCATTACTTTGGATGAAAATTTATTTTCATAAGTTTTTCTCGCCTTGTATCCCAATAAACACCAATCGTAATCATTAATTCGATGAAGGAAATTTAACACCCCTTCAGTTGACGGTCTTATGAAAATGCCATTAACACCGTCTTCTACCATTTCTGGTATGCCTCCTACGGCTGTTGAAACGATAGGGAGCCCCTCCCTCATAGCCTCTAGTATTGACATAGGCAGCCCTTCATCTTCACTTGGTAAAATAAAGATATCACTCTTACTGAGGAGGCCAGGCACATTATTGCTTATCCCCACAAAACTTATGTAACTCTCAAGACCACATTTTCTCACGATATTCTCCAATTCTAATCTGATAGTTCCATCTCCAACTATTGTGAAGTGAACATTAGGCATACAATCACGATTAAAACTAGCTAACGCATCTACAATAAATCGTTGTCCTTTGCGTTCTGTAATTGATGCTACGCAACAAATCTCTATTGGGTCATGTACCTTTTCGTGCTTAGTGTATGGAATATCATCAACACCATTATGAATGAAAGAAACGATTTCAGAAGGCACTGAAGGATGTAACTCTAGAAATCTATTACGAGATGATTCAGAAACAAAATTAATTCTATCTACATTTTCCAAGACATACTCCTCGTAAGAGAGCAGCGTTTTATAATAAGATGATTTTTCTAAAGCACGGTAATATGTACGATACATCTTAAAAGTATCGCCGTTATTATGTAGGACAAGAATCGTTTTCTGTTTTTTCTTTCTAAATTTTAGGTAATAATAGCAAACAAAAAAAGAATGTATAAATACCACGTCATCATCAGAGGGGTTAGAGGCTATATACTTCAAAGCCATTTTTTTTGAAAAACGCTCTGATCTTATAATCATCATAATATGAGCTCCCCATCCAAAAACTTGCGCGCATTTTGTTAGTATACTTGTTGCAAAATCTTTTATATACTGTTTGTAACCTTTTTTTTTACTTGTAAAATTCCTCACACCTTCGTCATCAGGAGTGACAGAGCATAATTCAATGCCGTTATCAAAAAAAATGTTTTTATTTTTTAGCAAAAGCCCCAAAACTGTATTCAACCCATTTTTATGGGTCAAATACACATTGTGTATTATTGTTGCTTTCATATTATTTACAAACTATTTAATATTTCGGATACTATACCCTTAAAGTCAACAGAACTATAAAAATGATGAGCTCCTTTAGAGTAATTCTCATAATTATTGAAAATCCTCAATAAAGCATTTACGATTGAATTGGGTGTTATTGGGTATTGGACAATTTCTCCACAACCATATTCCAAATACATAGACCTTAAACCAGGCAAGTCATTAGATAGCATAGGGATGCCAAATTTACTATATTCAAATATTTTATTTGGCGCACAATATAGAGGGTTTAAAACACCAGCATAACTACCATTTAAAGGAAAATATGATAAAACACCAACATGTGCTAATTGAGTAACTAGAAGGTGATATGGTGATTTAATAAATGGAATAAATATAATTTTCACACTAGCATATTTCTTCTTCAGATCTTCAAAATACTTACCCCCATGTCCCATTGCTATTAGGACATATTCATTACTCATTTGTTCTATTGCGTCACAAAATTCATCTAAGCGTCTCTCATTGGGAGCAAATATACCTTGATATAATATCACTTTTTTGTCTACTATCTTTCTTTTTAAAGAATCTACTAAATCAAACACTTCTGATGGTGTATTACTAAAGTCAATATCATCTGGGTATGGTTTATTAGGCAATACGAAAGGGAGTGACTTCAATGCACATAAACCTCTAGTTATATGAGCTCTATTGTATTCACAATGTATAACAGCCTTAGCGGTTTTAACAAAATCCACCATACTATATCTATGATACATCAGCTGAAATTTCCAGCTATATTTTAGATTCTGGAACTCATAGAAATGGATTAAATAATCATAGTTTTTAAAAATATCATAAACAATATAGGCCATATCCGAATATTCAAACCATATTATATCAGTATCATTATTCATATTAACTGATAAATATTGCTTTAATAATCTACGATATCGAATCTGCTCTAACAGGGTTTTATATATCTTGTCTTGAGGTGTGTAAATAACATCCTCAAATACAACACCTAGCCTAGCAAAATATGATTTTCTTTCTATATCACTGCACTTCCCCAAGAAGTGAACTTGCACCCCCTTTTCCAAAAGTACAGTTATTAATGACTGCATTGGTGGTAATATCACCAAGTCATTTCTCATTACTATATGAATTTTACTTTTCATTATCTACTATATCTTTATATGTTATTGATTTTGAAACAAAACTTAACATTTTGATGCACATTGCAGAGGCCTTAGTCTGATCTTTTGGATGATGAAGAAAACACGTTATATAATGACCTAACTCTATAACATAGAGTGGCGAATTAAGTGGACACATTCTAAATCCAAGCATTCCTCTTTGTGTTAAGCTATTAAATACTCCCGCAGAATTCTCTTCCATATCTTCTTTTCGTACATGTGTTCCATCGGTAATAAAAGCGAGCCAATTTGTTGTTAAATTAGTTAACTTGTCGAATACTTTGTTTATAAACTTCCGTTCAAAACAAGTAATAGGTACCTCTATATATGCCCCGTTATGTACCTCCCTACACACATCATCATCAAACCTATATAAATCCTTATTCGGAGCAATGCGAAAATCATATTGCGAATGCAAATTTTTTCCATAAACTCCAACAGCAACAGAAGCCTCAACCTTGATACCAGCCTTAATAAAGCCCTCCTTCAGCATATCAAAAGGCTGTACAGCCCACCCCCCAGCACGAAATGCTACGATTTTATAATCTGGCTCAACCTCTCGTGCAATGGATTCTAGGAGATTTGTACCTCCTACAAACATTTCTGTAATCTCATCTTTAGTGAAGCTATTCAGACTATAATGTTCGAATTCATTAAAGTTCCATGTACCATCTCCATTGTATTTGGCATCTACCCAATGGGGATGGATATGCAATTCGATACGATGACCTCTGTGGACTATGTCCTTAAGCTGGTTGACTATGGCATCATAATCTTGTTTACAACGGTTGTCATCTTCCATAGACAGATACTTAATCATTTGCCAGTCGATGAAGAAATTGCCTTTAAAACCCACACTATCCATTGCATCTAGCAATTGATTTGTAGGTTCTATGAGGGATTTCTGTACTGTCCCTGAGCGGTCTCCAAAGAAGAGCTCATAGTCGTATGAGAGTATTATTCTCTTTTTCATTAAGCCAAACTGTTTTTAAGGAATGTTAAAGATTCAGTTCTCTTATTTGCTAATCGTTTATTCACTTCATTCCACTCGATTGTTGATGTTATCAAATTATCATCAACTTCTTTAGAATCAAAAACAAGTCTATTCTCTAAACCTACCATCTGCAACAAAGACATAAAACGAGCAAGTCCTCTCTCCTTGTTTGCAATAGTGATAAATGGCTTATTAAATAATATTGCAAATACTGTTGCGTGGAATGAATCAGCTACAATAAACTTGCTATGAGCAAAACCTCCAATCCACTTTTCTATGGATGGTGCAATCCTCTTATGTAAAGATGCCTTACTATTTTCTGTATCTGTATTAATGCGATTTTTTCGCAGATTTAGGTCAGTACAAACCTTATTGACAATTGCCATTTTTTCATCTGAGCTATCAAGTAAATAATAACTAAGCTCACTATCATTTCGCAATTCAAGCCCACAAGCAGAAAGGTAATCTTCCTTATGCAGCAACATAGTAGGATCAAGAACATGCGTTGCTTCAATGTTGTAATGTACTTTACATAACTTTATGCCAGACTCTTCTCTAACGGAAACCGCATCAAATCGTTGTATAAGTTCTTTGCATGTTTCTGTTAGCTCTGGTGAGTATTCCCATTCCTCAGTACCAAATGATGGCGCATAAGCTACACGTTTTACCTTTGCATTTGAAGGGATAAAGCCTAAATAATAGTATGTAGCATCCGACACATACTTGGGCCTCCATGTTTGATCACTACCAACAATAAAAGCATCAAAATCCTTTAGTTTTGTATAGCTAGGGGTAGAATACGATATCACCCTATCATGCAGATATCTGTCTATAAAAGTCTGTAATTCAGACATTATAAGTTTATTTTCTACAGATATAGTTAAACCGCCTTCATATCCACAAACTATTTTTTTTGCAACAATTTTTGCGGCATGTAAGCATACTCGTAAATATGACAGTTTATCCCATTGGCGATCTATAATTGTAACTTTATGTCCCATCTGCCTAAGTGTGGTAGCTAATGCAAAAGTTTGCAAGATACAACCATGACTAGCATGAATGGGGAATATTATAAGTGCTATATTCATAATAGTTTCTTTATTCGTCTGACGATAGCATTCTTGTACCTCGAAATCTGCATGGAAAGCGTAGGTATCTGTGATTCCTTCAACAGTGCAATAACGCTCTTTGTATTTGGAAAATTCGAAAAAAAGAAATCTCTCCTCGGGTGATAATAACTTCCTTCTCTCAAGCCCTCGTTATATTTCAATGCTATATCATAGGAGAATGACCTCTGTCTAAGCGTAATGTTATTGAAGAATGAAACGCCTTTCTCTGTATTTAGTAGAATCAAACTTGTCCCCTTGTCATCATCGAAAGTGGAATCAACTTCACTTATGCCCCAAAAATCAGCCATTGTAATGTCGGCATGGCTTCTACATGCGTTTTTAATTTTACAAACATAACAAGATGGGCGTAGTAACACGCCAGTGTTGAATGCTTGAAAATAAGGATTTAGATAGTGAATAGAGGACAAAACGGAACTTTTTTCAACATCACCCGAAGGCTCGTCGAATTTGAGGACAAAACGGTACTTTTTCCAACCATCCGATTTTTCTCTAAACTTAATGTCCTCGATAAGGGACATTAAGTTTAGAGAAGATGAAACGGTACTTTTTCCAACGACCACCCTTTGGGTGGTTTTATGGTTTTCTATTTCCTCCTCCAGATATCTACTCCATACCTCGCGACTTGGGGCACCATGGCAAGCAAAGTCCGCAGTAATTAGATTGGAATATTCTTTCTTTAAGTACAATTTCAGGGCTGACACCTGACATGGGGTTCCTGTAAACAATACCCAGCGCCCCTCTTTCAAGAATTGCTCGCACTTTTGGTAGGCATTGTTTATCGTAGCTTGTACGTACTTACTGCCACGGTAGGCAGTAAGGCCTTCAAGGGTTTCTGTATAATCAAAAACTACCTGCCAATTTTCATCAAACCTTACTCCAAAAACTACCCCCTTCTCATTAATTATCTTCTCCGCTAATGGAGTGAACACCCCCCCCGATGAACTTTCCTTTCTTATACTATTATCAGTATTTATAGTAGCCAATACTTGCAGAGGTTTCGAGGATTCTGCTAGATTTGTTATAGGACATACTATCTCACATAAACCACAATCAATACAGGTTGTTTTATCTACAACAGGATATAGAAATCCTTCTACATCTGCCTTCATACTAATACAATGTTTTGGGCATCGATTAACACATGCCTCACACCCAGCACAGTTTCGAGTATCGGTTATATCTATCATATTATCTTATAAGCTACCTCTTTTATCTTGTTGGCAATAAACAATCTTTCATTAGTCGTAAGTCCAATTAAGAAGGTGAATACCAGAACACTTATTACAGAAGCAATAATAATCACAAATGAGTTAAATATTGACTGGTCTAGCAAAATTCTTAATGTTACGGGGATAATCAAAGAGACTATACCCACTACTATACACCTTGCTATGGCATTCTTCAGGTAACTTGATATTGAGAAATTAATCATCGGGCGAATAATGAATAGTCTTACTGCAAAAGCTGTAGTACAAACAGCAAAATGTACAATAAAGACTGAATATGGATTACCACCCAATTTCAATACAATGTATGATATTGGCACAATGAGAAGTAAGATACCGCCAACCACTGATTGATATACCTTAACTCTGCCAGTTGCTGCCGCTGCAGTCATTAAAGGGTTTGCTATTGAGTCAACCATAACTACACACAACATAAGCCGCACAAAGATAACAGTCCAATCAGGAACAATCTTCAGCCATAGCGTGAGTATTTGTTCTGTTTCCATTATTACAGGAAGCGATAAGGCAAATAGTAAAAAAAAAGTAAACTTTGAACTTCGATATATTAGCGTATGCATAGACTTCATATCGTTTGCAGCATACGTCTTGGTGATCTGTGGGTTTAAAGCCATCTGGAAGTTTGAAGAAAACTGCTGAACGGCACCTTGAACCTGGGTTGCAACACCTCTTGCTGCATTGACAGCAGGTCCGAAAAACATATTCAACAAGATGTTAAGTCCTTGCGTATATAGAATATGAGCTAAACATCCCCACATATTCCAACCAGCAAAGCCGAATATTTCTTTGAACAACGATCCATCCCAGATGAACTTGATTCTTGACTCTTCAAAATGTTTCAGACAATAAATCTGGTAAAAAAACACGATAGATATTTGTACTACAAGTATCAAAGCAGCATAGAGTATTAGTTTATCTATATTTCCGATACTTAGCATATACACGATTACCAATTTCAGAACAACCTCTAATATAGAGATGTATGCAAAAGCAGACATCTTCTCATGTGCAATAATATCAGAATTAAATGGAACCCCTATTATAGCCACCACCGCAGAGATTGAAGAAAACTGAAAAACCCAGAATGCAGCATTCATACGGTCTGTCGGTATTACCATTTTATTATAAAGTAACCAAATACCTACTGTTTCAATAAGAACGAGCACGACAAATGCTATCAGAAGATGCGTCAGAAAGCAAGTTGAGAAAATCTTTCGAAGATTGCCATAATCGTTTTTCCCAAGAGCATAGGCAATATATCGCTGGGTTGAAGAAGACATTGAAGCATTCAAAAAGCCAAACATGGCTACTATGCCACCTACAACATTATATATACCATAATCTTCAACACCTAATGTATTCAAAACTACACGACTCGTAAACAGAGACACGACCATTATAAATATCATTCGAAAATAAAGAAAGATGGTGTTTTTCGCGATTCTTTTATTATTTAGTGTTTTATCAGACATATTGAAGAATTAAAAACCGCTACAGGACTTACTCATATTGAAAGGAATAGTAAAGCGAGGAATCGTATCCTGCATTGGTTAAAGATACATTTGTAGTACGTGATGGTATTGAACCATAAGCCGAGCTTCACCTGTGCACGCACTTAACCATTAATTATTAAACCTCATAGCGGTCTGTTTCCTTTCCAGCCAACACGTCTGCAATTCTACGGCAAGCCTGTCCGTCGCCATAAGGGTTGACAGCCTGGGACATCTTGGCATATGCGTCTGCATTATCAAGGAGGATTGAGACTTCATTTACAATCTTGTCGTAATCAGTACCAACAAGATGTACGGTACCAGAAGCAAGTGCCTCAGGACGTTCGGTGGTGTCGCGCATCACGAGGACTGGTTTGCCTAGACCTGGAGCTTCCTCCTGGATGCCGCCTGAGTCGGTGAGGACGATGGTGGCTTTGCTCATGAGGTGGACGAACTCAAGGTACTGGAGTGGTTCAATGAAGAAGAAGTTAGGACGGGTGAGGTCTTCGCCAAACACCTCATGGATTGGCTTGCGCACGTTTGGATTGAGGTGCATTGGATAAACGAAATCAACATCGGTATATTTCTCGGAGAGGTCCTTCATAGCTGTTACCATGCGAATGAAGCCGTCACCAAAGTTCTCGCGTCTGTGGCCTGTGATGAGGACGAGCTTCTTACCTTCGGTTCCTAAGTCTGTCAAAGCATTACCATTAGAGAGGCGACTGACGTCATAGCCTGCTTCGAGGAGGACTTTGTCCTGTTCAGAGGCAAGGGCTGCATCGGTATAGAGCTTATTGACCACCATGTGGAGGGCATCGATAACGGTGTTGCCGGTGACGTAGATGTTGCCAAGGGCAGACTCTGCCCTGAGATTCTTCTCGGAGAGTGGGGTTGGCGAAAAGTTGTAGGTGGCGATACGGCCTGTAACCTGACGGTTCATCTCTTCTGGCCATGGGCTGTAGAGATTGTGGGTGCGAAGGCCTGCCTCAACATGACCTACAGGGATCTGTGCGTAGAAGGCAGCAAGGGCTCCTGCTGTGGAGGTGGTGGTATCGCCATGAACGAGGACTACATCAGGTCTGCACTCCTTAAACACATCACGAAGACCGGTGAGGACGCGTGCAGTTACATCGGTGAGGTCCTGACCTTGCTTCATGATGTTGAGGTCGTAATCAGGGGTGACATCAAAAACGCGAAGCACCTGGTCGAGCATCTCACGATGCTGACCTGTAACGCATACTATGGTCTCGAACTCTTGTGGTCGGCTCTGGAGTTCTTTGACCAGAGGACACATTTTGATTGCCTCTGGACGGGTGCCGAAGACGAACATTACTTTTTTCATTATATTGATAGCAAGTTAAAATTCAATTTTCAAATAGGTTCTAACCTGTTCTAAAGAATAAATTCTCTTTATTATCGTATGAAAATATATTGGATACTTCTTAAGTTGATTAACCCTTACAACATCTTTATAAAGATCCCAATTAATACCTTTCAGCAATGATTTATCGATATTATTCTTTCTCAGACCTACTTTATTGTACAAGAAATTTTTAAGCCATAATGGCATAAGATTTTTTAGCCAAGATGGATATACGCTATATTTCATAGGAAGTTCATGGACTTCATTAACCGACCGTCTTGCAGTATTCATTCGCGACACGAATGGGAAACTTCCTAACTCAGGATCGATTGAACTAATAAGAGCAAGTGTTAATTTACGACATTTTTTTGCATCAAATGCAATATCACTAATAAAATGATTAAAATGCCACTCATTATATAGAGAGTAAAAATATAGATTTGCTTGTGCCCCAGAATTGTACATCGCATCTCCAAACTGTCCCGCGAAGAACTGGGTAAACTTGACTTGTTGCTTTTCGCTCAACTTAATACCTTTTTTAAAACCTTCTCTTTCAGACAAAAGGTTCATCAGATACCCTAAATACAAATCTTTTTGAAGTTCAGTCATCATGGGGCCGACAGTAAGATTTTTGAGAAGGACTTCAGGACGTGTATCTTTCATGAATGATAAGTCTTCATCACTATAGATATCTGGAAGATCTATACACTCACCACGTGCGCCTGAGAATTCAAATTTATTCTCTATATTCCATCGAGGATTAGCATACTGTCTAAAGAAGTTGTTTCCATAATCAAATTCTCCTAAATGCTCTTTTATATTATCCTTTTCTACACGATCATCTGTCTGTACATGTAGTTTCTTATTTATCCCTTTAGAAAGAATTTCTGCAATTTCAGCATCAGGACCAAATATTGGATAGTTCATAAAGTCGAAATTGATACCTGTAGAATGTAGATTCGAAGCTATAAGTCTACTATCCAAACCACCAGTTGCATCTGTATAAACCTTTTCATCTCTTAATGCGCCCTTAATAACTGACATCTGTTTATTTAAGAGCGTCTTTACATAAATGACCGCTTCTTCCAATGTTTGTATGCGAGGAACTTCAGGAATAGCCTTGTCGTTCCAATTTACAGTTCCATCTTCGGAAATTACTATATACTTATGAGGATCTAATGTGTTGATATTTTGGATAAAAGTTGCCTCGGCTCCATAACGGCCAGCCAAGAAACCGCTTAACTTAGGTTTATCAAATTTTGGTTGATTCATTGCTGAAACAACGGCAAGCATAGAGGAAGATACAATTATATTATTTCCTTCCTGCGTAATAAATAAACGCATAAACCCAGACATACATTTATAATGTATGTCTCCCCGTTCTTCCTAATACAAAATGCCCAATGACCATAAACAGGATTATCGGAAATAACAGTTTCTATATCGTTAAAAACTTCACGAAGCGCCTCTTTCCCATAGCTATCTTTATAGAAGTAAGTACCTATACCTACAGCATAGTTTCCCTTGCCCAGTTCGTTTTCACCTATATAATTCTCATTAGCCACCAATGTTTTAGGAGCGGTTAACAAATTATATTTGTCATTACTGTGACTCTGTATTTTTTTATGACCACGTGTTTTGAATATGTACTTAACCTTTTCTTGGTCAATTTTTTGATTAGAATATAAAAACACTCCCATAATTTATTATTTATATTATAATTTACATGTGTTTCACTAAATCCTTAGCTTTCTGATATTCCTGTATATTGCCTATATCAATCCATGTGCCATTGAGAGGATAGCGGATTACTTTCTTATCTTGAGCTATGAATTTCTCGATGAGGTCAGTGGCATTAAAGAACTCATCCTCTGGGATCTCGGTTAGTGCACGTCTCTTGATCAGATAGATACCGGCATTAGCATAGTAATTATATTTTGGTTTCTCTATCAAGCCCTTGATCTCACGTCCTTCGAGGTCGAGTATACCATAAGGAATACTGACATGGTAAGGTACAGCCGCAACAGACATCTCGGCATCATGCATCTGGAAATGAAGGAAGAAATCTTCATAGTCGATATTTGTGAAGAGATCTGAGTTCATCACCAGAATGGTATCGTTGTAGAAAGTATCCACAAAACGTATGCTGCCGATTGTACCCAAAAACTTCGGTTCACGGAATGTACGTACCTTCACACCATTACGAGGTTCTGCATAGTGCTCCTCCAATTGTTCCTTCAGGTAGTTGACAGTCACATTGACGTGATTAATGCCGTATGACATCAATCTGTCGATGTTGTGATCAATGATACATTTGTCACCTACTGGGAGCAATGGCTTTGGGGTCTTTTCTGTCAATGGGCGAAGACGTTCACCCTTGCCACCAGCCATCAATACTGCATCAATAGGTAGGTGTGACTTATACTTCTGAAGATTAACAACATCCACAATATGATTCTCCTCATCCAAGATAGGTATGAAGAAAATTTTACGCTCACGGAATGTCTTTAAGTGAGCAACATCAAACTCTGACTGCTTGATGTACTTGAAATCACGATGCATAATAGTGCTGACCTCATCCGTAAGCTGAGCACCTGAAATAAGACCTCGACGAATGTCGCCATCAGTTAAAGTGCCTACCATTTTATCGAATGTGTCAACAACAAGGAGAGATAGTGTATCATGTACGATACTATTGAGCGAAACAAGCATCTCCTTGATTGTGGATGTTTCACTTATAATGTACTGCTTCATATTATCTGTTTTTTAGAATTGATTCTACTTGATAGAAATCATATATATCATCAATGTCAACTGAATGCTCCTTTGACATCACATATTTTATTTGCTTTGTAAAACAGCTCATCCCCTTTTCTAAAAGCGACTGAACATTCATCACATAGACAGCACCATTGTATTCGTACATCTCAGCCAGTTGCTGACGACCAACAGCTTTCTTGTTGTAAACCAACTGAACAAAGCCATCTTCATCATCATGACAAAGAACGGCAGGTGCATGTGACTTCATCACAGAAACGACCATATCAATATCGTCCCTGTAAAGTTTCAAGGCTCCCTCAACATCCTCTACAGCACGCAATGGAGATGTTGGCTGAAGGAGACATAGTTTCTTGTATTCGTGTCCTTGTTCCTTATAAAAATTGACAGCATGAACAAGAACATCATTTGAAGTTGCAATATCTGTAGCCAGATAATCAGGACGAAGGAAGGGCACCTTCAATCCGTACTGTTCGACTACCTGTTTGATTTCCTCTGAATCCGTACTAACACAGATGTTCTCGTCATCAGTAAACGCACGTGCTATATCGATGCTATAGGCAATCAATGTTTTTCCGCACAAGTCTTTGATATTCTTGCCCGGAAGCCCTTTACTACCACCACGTGCTGTGATAACAAAGAGTGTATCTGTAAGTTTCATGTTATTTCAGATCGTAAAATGATTTCTGTACTAAGTTTTCCAATGGATAGTTCTTGATGATGTTGAAGATTGCCTCACATGTACCTTCTTTATAGTAATGATTGTCAATTGCCTTCGATGGATAGTTGACTACCTTTTCAAGACCTTCCTTGATTTCCTCTATCGAATAGCCACAATGGATTACACAATCAGCAGCAATGCGTCCCTTCTGGCGATCACCAATGTCGAGCGTTGGTATGCCGAAAGAAGGAACCTCAATGATACCACTTGACGAATTGCCGAGAACAGCCGTCATGTACTTGAGAGCTGAGAAATAGCGTCTCTGACCAAGGGATGGGATAAACATGCAACGACCTTTGTTCCTATCTACATACTCCTGAATACGCTTGATGATAATCTGCGAATTGGTATCGGAATTGGAATAAGTGAAGATGATGTGATAATCCTTGTAATAATCCAAAGCTTTGAGAAGGTTGAGCACCTGTACCTCGGAAGACATGTTGGAGAGGGTAACGGGATGATAGGTGCAAAGGAGGCACTTGTCGGTCAGCTGGAAGTTGAGACTGCTCTCAATCTCCTCCTTTGACATGAAGTCATTCTTCATTACGTTCTCTACACCAAGTGCCCCCACATTGAATACTCGTTCGGGTTGCTCGCCCAACTGAATCACGCGATTGCGGTAAGCCTCTGTGCTGGTGAAGTGCAGGTGGCTCATCTTGCTAATGGCATGACGGATAGCATCATCAAAAGCACCCTCGGTAATCTCACCACCATGAAGGTGTGCTATAGGAATTTTGTAGATGAGAGCTGTAGATGCTACTGCCAGCATCTCGTAACGGTCGCCAAGGATGAGGAGTAAATCGGGATGAAGGGCATCAAAAGCATCTGCAAAGCCACTTACACCACGGCTAATGGATTTGGCGGTTGTGTTGGCATTATCTGGTGCTTCATCATCAGCCATATACACCTTATAGTCAATGGTAAACCCATCACGTTCAATCTCCTTGTAGGTTTCGCCCTGAAGTTTAGAAAGGTGCTGATTAGTGGCAATGACCTGAAGCTGGAGTTCAGGATCTGCCTTGATGGCAGCCATCAGATTGCGAAGGATGCCATATTCTGCACGACTACCGGTAACTACACAAATCTTTCTCATAATACGATTACCTCCTCAACTTCAAAGTCCTTGGTAGCTTTTGTTCCAATCACTTCATTCCAACGCATAGGAGATATTCCGTTTCCAGGACGCTTTACGGTCAGATTATCCTCGGTAAGTAGTTCGCCAGCCTTGATAGGACAAGTAGCCACAATGCTCTTACGGACGATCTCTATGTTCTTGCGCTCAGATTCAGAAATAGTCTTATGTCCTGTACCCAAAGCTTGTTCGATATTGCGGATAGCACTAACCATAGCCTTCAGTTCATCAGGTTCGAGACTTGCCTTGTGATCAGGTCCTTCCATATTCTTGTCGAGGGTGAAGTGCTTCTCAATTACAATTGCACCAAGGGCTACAGCAGCAATAGGCACCTCAATACCTTTGGTATGGTCGGAATAGCCAATCTGCACTCCAAACCTCTCACCAATTTCTAACATTGCCTTCAAATTAACATCTACAAAAGGTGTTGGGTATTCGGTATTGCAATGAAGGATGATAATCTGATCTTTCTGCACACCAAACTCCAGAAGCACCTTAACTGCTGCCTCAATATCAGAAAGTTCGCACATGCCAGTAGAGAGGATGACTGGTTCGTGATACTGAGCTATTTTGCGAAGGTACGGATAGTTAGTAATCTCACCAGAAGGAATCTTCCACAAGCCCATATTGAGAGAATGCAGATAGTCAATACTATCCATATCGAAGGCTGTAGAGAAGAAGCGTATGCCCTTCTCGTTGCAGTAAGCAATAAGTACCTCATGATCCTGCTGAGAGAGTTCCAGCTTCTTTAGCATTGCCAACTGATCTTCGTCCTGCTTACCTATGTTTCGTTGCTGGTATTCAGCCTGCTTTGCTGCTTTCGACACCAACTTCTCAGACTTGAAGGTCTGGAACTTGATGATGTCCACACCAGCCTCAACTGCCTTGTCGATGAGTTGTTTGGCCAGCGCAAGCGAACCATTATGATTGACGCCAGCTTCGGCTATGATTAATGTATGTGTCATGCGTTTTTCTTCATTAATACTGCTGGATTACCAGCATATATACCCTCAACCTTCTGTGACTTACGAATCATACATCCTGCTGCAAAAACGCTATTGGCAGGTATGCTTGTGGCATTGACCATCACGCTCTGACTACCAAGGAAGGTGTTTTCGCCCACCTTGCAATCGCCATTGACCATTGCTCCAGTCGAGATGTGGCAGTAGTCGCCAATGATCACATCATGCTCTATATTAGATAAGGTATTGATGATGCAGCCTTTACCAATCTGAGTACCAGCATTGACCATCGCTCCATGAAGTACGACAGTTCCAGCTCCTATAGTAGCGTGTCGCGACACATGAGCAGTAGATGCAATGACAGTTGCCAAAGTGCCACCTGCAGCCTCAATGCGCGCATAAATCCTGTTGCGAAGAGCAGGATCCTTGATAAAACCAAGGGTCACGACAAAGTCGTATTCCTCAACATACTGATGAATGTCATCATCACTACCAATGACCTCATATCCAAGAATATTCTTGCCCACCTCTGATGGCAGATCAAGGATACCCTTGATGATCATTCCTGCTGATTCGGCAGCTTCGATCACAGACTTACAATGACCACCACCACCTACTAAAATCAATGGTCTAGACATATTTTACAGTCTTACACTTGACGGAATATTAACTACACGATCTGCAAACCAGATGGTATTCTTGAGACCATCGTTCTCACACTTCTCGAACATTAGCAAGCGGTTCATGAGCTCCCAGATTGGGCGTGTCATGACCTTGTTGTCGTTGGTCTGTTGGAGGAAATCGATCTGTGCGTCTTTGTCTTTCAGAATCACAACATTGAGCCAATAGTTTGAGAAGCAGTTCTCTGGTTCGGTGAAGAACTCAATATCGTCCACATTCTTAAAGAAGTCGGCATAGGCAGCAGCCACTGCACGCTTATCAGCAATGTAGGCATCAAGGTTCTCCAACTGAGCGCATCCGAGAGCAGCATTGATGTTTGGCATACGGTAGTTGTAGCCAATATGATCGTGACGAAACTCCCATCGATGAGGAATCTTTGCCTGAGTGGTGATGTGCTTTGCGTATGCACCCAACTCCTCATCATTGAAGAGCATCATGCCACCACCACCTGTGGTGATGGTCTTGTTGCCATTAAAAGAGATAACACCTACCTTACCGAAAGTACCTGTATGCTTACCCTTGTAGAGTGAACCGATTGATTCAGCTGCATCCTCAACAAGTTCAATGTGATACTCCTCACAAACGGCTGCAAGTTCCTCAATGCGAATAGGATGGCCGAAGGTGTGCATAGGTACGCAAGCCTTCACTCTGCGACCGGTATTCTTGTCATAGCACTGGCCGTTACGAATCTCTGCATTCTTCACGAGCCACTCCTTGATAGCATCAGGAGAGAGCCCCATGGTGCTCTTGTCCACATCAATGAATACTGGATGTGCACCAATGTAAGAAAGGGCGTTACAAGTGGCAATAAAGGTTAGTGCCTGAGTAAGCACCTCATCATCACACTCCACACCCGAGAGCATAAGCGACATGTGGAGGGCGTTGGTACCAGAAACACAAACGACTGCTCGCTTACAACCTGTGTAGCGAACCATATCCTCCTCTAATCGGTCAACGAACTTACCTACTGATGACACGAATGTGGTGTCAATACACTCTTCGAGATACTTCTTCTCGTTGCCAATGAACTTAGGAACGGCAAGGGGTGTAAACTCCTGATTACCGTAAAGTTCCTTTATAAAGTTAATAGTTTTAGAATAATCTGCCATGATAATATATAAATATGTTTTATAAAGCCCCCCAACTACCTAGTTGCTTAGAAGAAATTCGTTATTGTTTCAAGGTAAGGTTCAAACCATTGATACATTTCAACCAATTTGTCCCACATCCACAAAAGCGCTTTTCTGCTATTGTACAACCATACACCTACTTTTATTAAAGACTACACTCTAGGCCCGCAGGTGGTGAGCTTCTAGAGGAGTCTCTTCAACTTTCGTTTCATACTTATTAAATTTATTTTATAGACCATGCGTTTAATGTCTACGGTCACATATGGACGTTTTACATCTTCTGATCAAGGTTCTTACCTTTTTCTTCATGCTCGAAATTCGGGATGAAACCCTTGATAGCGTTTACTATTTCTGCCTTTGTGAAGTCATCCTTGTGGAAGATGCCTTCAAGTTGGGTAAAGAACTCGTTGACTTCTTTCATAGGTCTGCGTGTGCTCTCGCACACCACACCAAGGCTATTGAAACGTTCCATATCAATCTTCTCGCCTGGAACGTAGAACTCCTCAAATGCCTTCTCGCCAGTGGTGTCAGATTTGAAGTAAACGACCGGATACGTGTCTGAATCGTATGGCATCTGAGCTGCATATTTCTTAGCCTCAGCATCTGTTGTGAATTCCTTCTTGGCATAACCCTCTTCTTCCACGAACTTGTCGCAGATAGAAGAGAATGTCAGCATCTGCTCCTCTCCCAACTTAGGGAAGAAAATCTCTCCTGGCTTACCCAAGATGCAAGCTAACATACAAATTTGACCAGACTCCTCAGGTGACACAAAGTAACGAAGTACATCAGAAGGTGCAACCAATGGCTGTTTCTTCTGAAAACGATGAATCCAACCGTCAGGAAGAGATCCGTTTGAGAATGCTACATTGGCAAAGCGTGCGGTTGTAACCTTGAAATACTGGTTGTATGCTATCACAAGGTCCTCCATGATGCGCTTTGATGCACCCATGATGTTGACTGGATTTGCAGCCTTATCAGTTGACACACAGAAGAAGTGCTTAGGAGGATAAACTGTCAAGAGGTCCATCAGCTTCTTTGCCTTGATATCATTGTTCTCAATGAGTGCCTGTACAGAGTACTTATCTTTCTCGGAACGCACATGCTTATGTGCTGAGAAATTGGCAACAATATCGAACCCCATCTCCTCGCGGAAAATGCGCTCGAAGATTGGGTCTGCAAAGTTAAGAGTGTAGGTGCGAAACTCCTCAGGCACGTACATTCCATCAGTAGAACGGAGGTCGCGAGTAAGCTCAGCAAGCCCATTCTCGTTAAGGTCAATCACCACTAGCTTAGCTGGTCGAAATCGGCAGATAGCACGGATGTAGCTGGAACCAATGGACCCTGCTCCACCAATGACACATACTGATTTACCCTCAATCTCGCGAGTAAGCGCTTCACAGTTTGCCTCAATGTCGTCCAGAAACATGCTCTGTGGGCGCATAATGACATTGTCGGCAATGAATTTGTCAAGTACAAACATATGACTATATTTTATTCGTTTTTATTCTGTTACATGTATCTTAAATACAGCCTTCCGAATGTGACCGCTACCAATAAGTGGAGCATGTCTGTATCTGGATAAAAGACGATTTACCTACCTGCTTGGAGAGCCTTAATCTCCTCAATAGGATCATTGAAAGAGAATGTAATCATCGGTTGTATTGAACTCGCCTATCGGCTGAGTGCAACGGCTTCAATCTTTTATTCCCAAATACTCAGAACAAGAAAGTGGAATTTGAATGTCAATGTATTTTGATTATGAGCCTCAAAATTTGCCTCTTTTTACCAGTTTGAGTTCAGTATCAAAAATATTCACCCAAAGGTTATCTCCATTGATGGCGGTCTTGCCAATGGGTAGTGCATTGAGTTCATTGCTGGCAATGAACTCAAGCGCCTGCTGGAAATATGGGGCGGTCATTATTATTCGATTAAATCACAGCAGGACTTATTTCTCTGAAAGGAATAGAGTAAAAAAGCGAGGAACAGCATCCTGTCATAGTTTAAGTTCTAATCACGTTTGAATATATCACGTGTATAAACTTTGTCTATCACATCAAACAGACAATCGTCATAGCGGTTTGCTATTATGCAGGCAGACAGACTCTTGAATGACTCCAAGTCATTGACAATAGTACTACCAAAGAATAGTTTACCATCCTGAAGCGTAGGCTCGTAGATGACAATATTGGCGCCTTTTGCTTTAATGCGCTTCATTATACCCTGAACAGCAGACTGCCTAAAGTTATCACTATTGCTCTTCATAGTGAGGCGGTATACACCAATGGTTACAGGCTCTTTGCCCCCAGCATACTGATTATTGGTGGTATAATCGTACCATCCAGCCTTGCGAAGAACAGCATCTGCTATATAATCCTTACGAGTGCGATTTGACTCTACAATCGCTGTCATCATATTTTGGGGTACACTCTCATAATTTGCAAGGAGTTGCTTAGTATCTTTTGGTAAACAGTAACCACCATAACCAAATGATGGGTTATTGTAGTGAGTGCCAATACGAGGATCGAGACCAATTCCCTGAATGATGGCAGCTGAATCCAAACCTTTTACTTCAGCATAGGTATCAAGCTCATTGAAGTAACTTACACGAAGGGCAAGATAAGTATTGGCAAAGAGTTTGACTGCTTCGGCTTCTTTCAGTCCCATAAAGAGAGTATCAATGTTTTCTTTAATGGCACCTTCCTGAAGAAGCTTAGCGAATATCTCAGCAGACTCTTTCATGTGATTACCTTGAATCTTGCGGATTGCTTCGTTCTCCTCCTCCCATTCAACAGACATCATCTTTGGATAACCCACGATAATACGTGAAGGATAGAGATTGTCTTCAAGGGCTTTCGATTCACGAAGGAACTCAGGAGAAAACAAAAGGCGGAATTCACGACGTTTTCCATCTGGCAATGGTACCATCTGAGCAAACTTCTGAGCATACTTCACATAGAGGGAACGACAGTAACCAACTGGAATGGTTGACTTGATAACCATTGTTGCTTCAGGATTCACTGATAGTACAAGGTCAATAACGTCTTCTATATGATGTGTATCGAAGAAGTTCTTAGCCGGATCGTAGTTTGTAGGAGCTGCAATAACCACAAAGTCTGCATCCTTATAAGCAGATGCCCCATCAAGAGTTGCAGTGAGGTTCAGTTCCTTCTCCGCAAAATACTTCTCTATATATTCATCCTGAATTGGAGATATACGATTGTTAATCTTTTCCACCTTTTCAGGTATTACATCAACGGCTGTCACCTTGTGATGCTGTGACAACAAAGTAGCAATGCTCAAACCTACATAACCGGTACCAGCAACTGCTATTTGCAAATCTTCAAAGTTTCTCATATTTCTGTCTTTCTTCAACCTTATGCTTTCATTCCTCCAGTTCTTCCCACGGATAAGGATTATCCACCACATTCCAAAACTCGTTAACCGCTTCTTGTTGTTCTGCCGTGAGCGATGCGAAATTCCAAGAAGCAATGATAGAACGGCCCTCGTCGGCCAAAGGCTCATCGAAAACCTCTCCATAACAAGCCGTAAGCAAACGGAGTTTCAACAAAGAGGAAGGAAGGATATCAAGGGTATCCCAGCAACGCCTCAATACCTCCTGCACATGCTGTTGTTTTTCACCATGGTCAATGAACGAGGCACTATACCCCTTCAAGAGCGCAAGACATACATTTGCCTGCTCTTCCACCGTGGTGCCCCAAGTGCCAAAATTATACAAAGTTGTGGTCAAGCGATAGACTTCGCTGTTACGACGGGACAAGTCATCACTATAGATAGGACTCCCGTCCATACCCAAATACATCAGATCGTGCGCGGCACGCTGAAGGAGGAGTGCTTCTTCTAAAAGAGACATGATTAATTAAAAATTATAAATTAACAATTAAAGACTAGCGGATTACTTCGATGAGGTCTGGATGGATGGTCGCCATGGCAACGGCAATGATACCTTGTATCGCAATTACTACACGACGGTCACGGGCACCTTTTACCTTTAGAAAAACACCTTCTTGGCCCTCGAAGTCGCCACCGGTGATACGGACTTTCGTACCTTTAGAGAGATTCAGTTCTTCGGGCTGGAAATAGAGAAGATGGTCATTGTAGGTACCGG
>ERZ827037.1645-NODE-1645-length-22610-cov-11.602261_pt1 | contig 22610 bp, 22 predicted proteins | sample MGYA00519924_ERZ827037 | MGnify/ENA primary metagenome ERZ827037 (study PRJEB31778, sample SAMEA3449250) | human gut metagenome | biome: human gut; feature: human-associated habitat; material: faeces | place: United Kingdom | collected 2010/2012 ...
AATTCAAAGACGAAGTGGCTGCCAGCCGTACTTTCGTCTTTGTTCGCGAAATAGAACCGTTACTTTCCGCCGGCCTGATTAAAGGTGGCGACTTGGATAACGCTATCGTAATCTACGAACGTAAGATGTCGCAAGAAAGTTTCGATAAGTTGGCAGATGTGATGGGAGTACCCCACATGGACGCCAATCAGTTAGGCTATATTAATCACAAGCCATTGGTTTGGCCGAACGAATGTGCCCGTCACAAATTACTTGATGTTATCGGTGACCTTGCTTTAATCGGTAAACCGATCAAAGGACGTATCATCGCTACCCGTCCCGGGCATACTATCAACAACAAATTCGCCCGTCAGATGCGGAAAGAAATCCGTCTGCACGAAATCCAGGCACCGGGCTATGACTGCAATCGGGAACCGGTAATGGATGTAAACCGTATCCGTGAGCTACTGCCTCACCGTTATCCGTTCCAATTGGTGGACAAAGTAATTGAAATTGGTGCCAACTATATTGTAGGCGTCAAGAATATCACTGCTAATGAACCTTTCTTCCAAGGTCATTTCCCACAAGAACCCGTTATGCCGGGTGTACTTCAGGTAGAGGCTATGGCACAGGTCGGAGGTTTGCTTGTTCTCAACTCTGTTGATGAACCGGAACGTTATTCTACTTATTTCATGAAGATAGACGGTGTGAAATTCCGCCAGAAAGTAGTGCCGGGAGATACACTGATTTTCCGTGTGGAATTGTTAGCCCCCATCCGTCGTGGAATCTCTACCATGAAAGGTTATGCATTTGTTGGAGAGAAAGTGGTTTGCGAAGCTGAATTCATGGCACAAATAGTAAAAAACAAGTAATTAACAATTGGAAATTCAAATGATAAGTCCTTTAGCGTATATCCATCCCGAAGCTAAAATAGGGGAAAATGTAGAAATTGCGCCTTTTGTATTCATAGATAAAAACGTGGTTATCGGCGACAATAATAAAATTATGGCTAATGCCAATATTTTATATGGCTCGCGTATCGGTAACGGAAACACTATATTTCCGGGAGCCGTCATTGGGGCCATCCCGCAAGACCTTAAATTTCGCGGAGAAGAATCAACCGCTGAAATCGGAGACAACAACCTGATTCGCGAAAACGTAACAATCAACCGTGGTACGGCAGCTAAAGGGCGCACGATTGTGGGAAGCAACAACTTACTGATGGAGGGTGTGCACGTAGCGCACGATGCATTAGTGGGAAACGGATGTATCATAGGCAATTCTACCAAAATGGCAGGCGAAATCGTGATTGACGACAATGCAATCGTCAGTGCTAACGTATTGATGCACCAATTTTGTCATGTAGGTAGTCATGTAATGATTCAAGGCGGATGTCGTTTCAGCAAAGATATCCCTCCTTACATCATCGCAGGACGCGAACCGATCGCCTTCAGTGGTATCAACATCATCGGTCTGCGCCGTCGCGGTTTTGCCAATGAAGTGATCGAAAGCATTCACAATGCCTATCGTATCATCTATCAAAGTGGTTTGAATACGACAGAAGCATTAAAGAAAATTGAAGATGAATTTGAAAAGAGTCCGGAGATTGACTATATTATCAACTTCATCCGTAACTCAGAGCGTGGCATTATTAAATAAACAGTTCAAAATAGTCATATTATGATATACAGATTTACTATTATATCTGATGAAGTTGACGATTTTGTCAGAGAAATACAAATTGACCCGGAAGCTACTTTCTTTGACTTCCATGAGGCAATACTGAAATCAGCAGGGTATACAAACGACCAGATGACTTCTTTCTTTATCTGCGATGATGATTGGGAAAAAGAAAAAGAAGTAACTTTGGAAGAAATGGATGATAATCCCGAAATGGATAGCTGGGTGATGAAAGAAACTACAATCAGCGAATTAGTAGAAGATGAGAAGCAGAAATTACTCTACGTATTCGATTACATGACAGAACGTTGTTTCTTCATCGAACTATCTGAGATTATCACCGGAAAGAATATGACAGGTGCCAAATGTACCAAGAAATCCGGAGAAGCTCCCAAACAGACTGTAGATTTTGAAGAAATGGCTGCTAGCGGCGGTTCGCTTGATTTAGATGAAAATTTCTATGGCGACCAAGACTTCGATATGGAAGACTTCGACCAAGAAGGATTCGATATCGGTGACGATGCAGGTAGCCCTTATGATGAAGATAAATATTAATTTAACGATTAGTGATTTAATGATAAGTGTGGTAAAGATTCGTTTTATCCACAGATCATTAAATCACTAATCTGTTACCATTAACCACTTATCCCCCTTGCCTACTCTCATTGTTCTTATAGGTCCTACCGGTGTAGGAAAAACAGAATTAAGCCTACGGATAGCAGAGTCTTTTCAAACAAGCGTTGTATCTGCTGATTCAAGACAACTTTACGCCGAATTAAAGATAGGTACGGCAGCTCCTACTCCCGACCAACTCAAACGTGTACCTCATTATTTGGTCGGTACGCTCCATTTGACAGATTATTACAGTGCCGCTCAATATGAAACGGAAGCGTTGGAAATCCTCGATAAGTTATTTACGCAACACGAGGTCGTAGTTCTTACCGGTGGCTCAATGATGTATGTAGACGCTATTTGTAAAGGTATCGACGATATTCCTACCGTTGATGCGGAAACCCGCCAACTCATGCTACAGAAATATGAGGAAGAAGGACTTGAACAACTCTGTGCAGAACTTCGCCTGCTGGATCCGGAATATTATCGGATAGTCGATCTAAAGAATCCCAAACGGGTAATTCATGCATTGGAAATTTGTTATATGACCGGACGGACTTATACTTCGTTCCGCACCCAACAAAAGAAAGAACGTCCGTTCCGCATTATTAAAATAGGGTTAACCCGTGACCGGGAAGAGTTGTATGACCGTATTAACCGTCGGGTAGATATGATGATGGAAGAAGGATTACTGGAAGAAGTACGCTCGGTACTTCCCTATCGCCACCTCAATTCGCTCAACACAGTAGGTTATAAAGAGCTGTTCAAGTATCTGGATGGAGAATGGGAACTCCCCTTTGCCATAGATAAAATCAAGCAAAACTCCCGCATTTATTCACGCAAACAGATGACTTGGTTCAAACGAGATGAAGAAATACAATGGTTCCATCCGGAACAAGAAACGGAGATACTGGCGTACCTCCGTCAATTCTTATCATAATGTATTCTGACCGTATTTGAAAAATCCACTGTTATTCTTCAGATGCGGTTATTTTTATTGTTGAAGTTACTGTATCATTCACAGTACGAATAGGAATCTGACGTACTTGATATTCCTCTTTTACTAAAAGATTCACTTCAATCACTCCATTCTTCCCCTTATCACCATAAGCCGCCAAAGCATTCTTATCTTTCAATACAGATATGCTTCTAATACGATCAGGAGATATATTTGCCAAAGGATCATCACCAGAAGCCTCTTTGCCATCAATAATAATCAAAGGCTTCCCTCCAGTAGCAGAATGAAACGTAACACCCCAATTCTTAGCCCCACTATTCAATGCGTCTAACCTTGTTTTATTAAGACTTCCTATTTCTATCTTTTTCGGTTTAAACTTCTTTTCCGAATATAGCTTTATATCCATCAATCCATCCTTAGCCTTTTCCCCATAAATCTTGATAGCCTTTTCAGCACCTATAACCGAGATACTCTCAATACGTTCCGGATTCAAAGCATTTACCACTTCATAATCCGACTCCTTCCCATTAATAATAACTAAAGGTTTTTCTTCACCTGAAACTCCCCGCACCGAAAGAGCTACCTTCTTTTCTCCGGATGTTAAGACAGAATCTTTCTTTTCTGCACGATACCCTACTACTATCACCTTATTTTTAGCAGTATCAGCCGGTTCTTTAACAACATTTTCTTCACTCTTTTTTTCTACAATTGCTGCCAAATCATTAACTTTGGCAACAGAAATCTCTTCCATTTTTTCAGAGATTTCAGGACGGGCAAAAGCAGTTACTGCAATAGCTGCCAACGGAAGTACATACAAATACTTCAACCGTGCCCACGGATTCGATTTTTCTTTTAACATCATAGTGATACGTTTTTTAAGTTTACTGTGATTAAAGCTGTTGGCCATAGAGTAGAGCCTTGTGCCAACAGCTTTTTTTATTAATAATAGTTGATATTCCTTCGCGTTTACCCCCTCATTGATTACAGTCTCATCCGCTTCGTACTCATGAATATTCTGCAACTCCTGTTTCAACAACCATGCACCGGGATTGAACCATTGGAAAAAGATACAAATATCCGCCAATAATAAGTCAATAGAATGGTGGTGGTGAATATGAGCCATCTCATGTATGAGAATCTCCCGCCCATTCTCTTCCATATCTTTTTGACTAATCACAATATACTTCATCCAACTGAACGGAGCTATCTCTTGATAGTGCATCACAAGCGTACCCCCTTTCTCCAACTTCTCCCGTTTTCCGGAATGTATCAACCGGAAAAGACTTATCAACGAATAAATACTCCGACAGGCAAGAAATAGAATACCCGCCAAATAGACCAGCAAAACAATCTGTATCCAGGACGCCACCGTTTCCTGCACTGCACCGGCTTCAACAGGGGTAGCTTCCAACTCTGCCATCAGTAGCAACTGCTCGATGGAAAGCATAGCCTGTTGCACCTCAACCTGATGCCGGGTAGTTACTTCGATACAAGGAATGAGTAATGAAAAGAACAACACTCCCAATAAAGCCATCCGATTGAAACGATGGAAAGTTTCCTTGCTAAGTAATAACCTGAAAAACAGGTAAAACAAAACAAGACAAACTGACGATTTTAATATATAGATGAAGAAAACTCCCATAGCATAGATTTTCGTTAAAAAGATTAGTGTTTCTTATCAGCCTGTTCCACTTCGTGAATGAGTTGTTTCAATTCATCCAGCGATATATCTTCCTCCTTAACCAAAGAGGAAACAGCATTCAGATAAGAATTATTAAAATACTTGCTAATCACATTCCGCAACGTTCCTTTACGAAAATCCTCTTCGCTGACTACAGGATAGTATTGATAAGTATTCCCAAAAGTATAGTGAGCTAAAAAGCCTTTTTCTTCCAGTCCGCGTACAATCGTAGATAATGTATTAAAATGCGGCTTGGGTTCTTCATAGAAAGCCAACATTTCTTTCACGAACAAGGGGCCTTTTCCCAGAAACATCGGAGATTTTTAGAAAGAGTTGCATAATGAGGAGAGAGAGCTTGAAATCAGCGAATTAATAGGATTATCTTATATTTCCTTTTGAAAAACAACGCGGCAAAAAGCACATTTGGGCGAGAGTTCCGTTACCTAATCGTTACCTTGCCAAAAGTCTCTAAACTGACAATATAAACGATTATTTTTCAATGGTTTGCATTATTCTTCATAACCCGAAATTACTCGATGAATAGTAATTTTGTAACAAAAATAATCGAGTTATGAGGAGTACCTTTCGAGTTCTGTTCTACACCAAGAACCGGGCCATTAAAAATGGCCGTGTCCCCATCATGGGGCGTATTACCGTCAACGGGACGACGGCGAGTTTCAGCTGCAAGCGTGATGTTCCCCTTGCGCTTTGGGATGCCAAGGGCAACTGCGCCAAAGGCAAATCCGAGGAGGCAAGGCGGTTGAACCAGGAACTGGAGAATATCAAGGCGCAGATCGGCAAGCACTACCAATATCTCACGGACCATGACACGTTTGTGAGCGCGAAGAAGGTCTATGACCGTTACAACGGCTTTGGCGAGGACATCCATTCATTGATGGAGATCTTCAATATCCAGATCCAGGATTACAAGCGGCAGGTCGGCAAGACCAAGGCTCAAAGCACCTACCAGGGATTGTTGGATGAGTGCAAGTGCCTGTCGCATTATCTGAAGGACAAGTTAGGCGCGGAGGATGTCCCCCTGATGTCGCTGGACGTGGATTTCATCAAGAACTATTACAACTGGATGCTGTCCGTGCGCGGGCTGGCCAAGTCAACGGCCTTCGAGCGCGTCAACACGTTGAAATGGCTGATGTACCTGGCCATGGACGAGGGATGGATCCACAAGCACCCGTTCAAGAAGTTCACATGCAAGCCGGAATACAAGAAACGTCCTTTTCTCTCGGAGGAGGATCTTCAACGCGTTATCAGCGTCAAGCTGAGCTACAAGCGCCAGCAGGCCATCCGGGACATGTTCGTCTTCATGTGCTTCAGCGGACTGGCCCATGTCGATTTGAAAGAGCTTACTTATCGGAACGTCCACACGGATTCGGACGGCAACATCTGGCTGGTTGGAAACCGTGTGAAGACCAAGGCGGCCTATGTTGTCAAGCTGCTCCCGATAGCCGCCGAGCTGATCGAGAGATATAGAGGGGTGAACGAATTCAAGGTCTCCCCAGACAGGGTGTTCCCCGTGGGGGATGTGGGGAGCATGGAGAGCAGCCTGAAACGCATCGGCGAGAAGGCCGGCTGTAGCGTCCGGATCAGTCCGCATGTCGGACGTCATACCTTTGCGACCCTGGCCCTGACCAAGGGCATGCCGCTTGAGACCCTGCAGAAAGTCCTCGGGCACAAGACCATCATCTCCACGCAGGTCTACGCCGAGCTGGTCAATCCCAAAATCGGGGAGGACACGGATAGGATGCGTGAGAAAATCGGCGGGATGTTCCGTCTGGCCAACTAAAAAGAAGGGATGCTTATCCGGCGAGTCCGGTGAAGCATCCCTTCTTCTCTTTCCTTACAACCGGTTATCTGGCGTATTGCCTGTAGTTCCGGTAGTTTTTCCGTAATGTCTCATACAGCGCGCTTTCGGGGTAGAGTATCTTTCCACCGATGGTCGTATAAGGTATCGCCCCTTCGTCACGCAGCGTCTGCAGGGTTCTTTTGGATACATGCAGCAGTTTGCATACATCCTCTCCCTGCAGGTAGTGTTCGTCCGCGATGGCGGGACGCATCCTCGCGGTGGCATCCTCAAGCGATCTGCCGATCCGTTTTATCCATCCGGCCAGTTCCTTGAACTCGTCCGAATCCTTCGTGATGATTTCTGCCATTATTTCCTTTTTTTTACCAGTCCTTCCTCCAGTATCCTTTGTATGTCCGTCTCCTTGTAGAAGAATTTCCCTCCGATGTTCGAGTAGGGAACCAGCCCCCTGTCCCGATGGTTCTGCAGGCTTCTCTTGGAGATGCCGAGAGCCAGGCAGACCTCCTGCGCGTCGAGTCACTTCTCCGGTGAGGGCGGTGCGATTTTCTTCTGGAAGTCGGCCATCTGTACCGACAGCGTACTGAGCCTTCTTTTCAGTTCCAGATACGTGCTAGTTTCAATAAGTGTCAGTTCCATAATCCTTTTTTTATGATTTCGGGTGCAAGATAACGCAATTTTCCATACGTATATAAGGCGTGTCATATATAGTCAGTGAAAGTCGGCAATAGTCAGGGGGTCGGCAAACGTGTCTGTTGCGCAACCTTCCTCAAGGAAGAATATTTTTTAGAACAGTTAGCATTAAATTATTAAAACTCTCTTTTGTGGGATTTTCTGATAAGAAAAACTTATCAGAAAAGTTCTGATCAAGTTGAAGGTTGCTAATTTTATATAATCCAACCAATTGTTGGCTGCTTTGGCAACCGAGATTGCGGATTTATAACAAACATGTCTCATTAACTTTTTCAGATTATAGGCCATGGCTGCCAGCAAGACATGTTTGTTCGCAAGTCTTATACCTCTGGTACGCACTTTTCTCATGGCTCTAAAATCAAGTAATGTGCCCAGAACCGGTTCGACCGTGCTGGAACGTAACTTTTTCATTTTCCGTCCTATTGGTGAATGTTCCCTTTTGTATGCGTTCTCATAGTAAGGTTTATAAATAGTCGTGGAGAGTTCCTTGACAGGATTTGTTTTATTTTTGATACATTGTCCTTTCAGCGGACAAGCCACACAGTCTTTCAGTGAACTTTGGTATATTCGTGATTCATAGTCTCCTGGACTGGGCTTGCGTATTCTTTTGAAGGTCAGTTTTTTATTCATCCTACAGATAAAACAATCACTTTGGCTGTCATAAGAAAAATCCTTATGCTCATTTTTATAGTTGCCTATACAAGGAATATAACTTTTTATTCCTACTTCCTCCAGATATTTAAGAATAGGACCTCCGGAATAATTTGTATCTGCCAGCACATTCTCCACACGGATATCATGACGGGACAAGTTCTCGGCTGCCTGGTTTAAAATAAATGGCAGACATTGACTGTCCCGTATATTGGCATATAGACCCAATGCCCCGCATATGATATGGGATGCCGTATCCACGCTTATTTGTGCCTGGTAGCACAAGCTTAGCGGACGTCCGGATTTAGTAGCCATCTTCGAGTCCGGATCGGTGAGACTGACCCTTCTTTCATTTTCTTGGCGCTTGGGATCTTTTGACTTGGGAGGATATTTTGTATTATCTTCTTCAGACCTTTCAGAGTTGTTCTTCAATTTGTTATAGTATTCCCGACCAGCAATTTTCAGGTTCACTCTCAAACTTGCCATGGACGCATTCGCCTTTATCAAGGTACTGTCTATTGCTTGAGTTCTGCCATCAACCATACCGGTCTTTATACACAACTCCAGAATATGGTTGAACACCTTCAAGAAAAGCTCCTCACCATAAAGTTTACGAGTACGGGAAAGCGTACTGTGCCATGGAAGCGGCTCGTCGATATTATAGTTAAAAAAATAGAGCATGTCCAATCTCATTCCTGCCTGTTCCACAATCTTACGGTCAGAAGGTATGTTCTCCAAATATCCAATAAGCATCAGCTTGAAAAAAACAACCGGATCAATGCTGATCTGTCCCTCTTTTCCATAGTACTCCTGAGTATATTTGCGGATAAAGGATAGGTCCAGAACATCCTTTAAACGACGATAGAAATTGTTAACCGGAACGCGTTCCGATAAACGGAATGTATAAAACAGTTTTTCTTCGTATGATTTGTAACCTTGCATAATTACTTTTTTGTTTCTAATATACTAATAATTAATAATATATACAACAAAAGAGATTACTTGTTTTAATAATTTTGAGTTGTGCAACAGACACCAAACACGCCCTCCTTCTTTTTGGGGCGGAATGACAAATCAATCAAACTTATTTACCCGGAATATCGGATTAATTCCTATCTTTACCCCTGAAATACGAGTTCAACTGGGGTCAGGGTTAATCCCTTTCCCTACTGATGTATAGACATAACGTTCGCGGAACGCCCTCAAGACGAAATCTGGAAAATGTTATTTTGATATATAACAACACACTGTAAAAAAGCATTTTGCACAAATATTTCTCAAAATAAAGAAACAAAATATGAACAAAAACATCTTTTTTGCGATTTCTCGATTTTTTTGCTTGCACTACTTTTCATTCCTTTCAGAAAATTGAGTCTCTTTCTTGGCCTAGTGTTAATTTTAGCTATTATTTCATCTATATCTCTGTCCTTTAGTTGTTTCATTGCTGCATCATGCCACGCGCCCCTTCATAAGAACAACTCTCAGCACCTACTTTCTGCGCTTCTTTCAGAGCTGTTTCCAAATCTGATTCTAAGAGATCGCATATTCCAAACATTACTTTATCTTTGAACAAATTATTAATCAAAGCAGCCGCTGTCCAGTCACCCGCACCAGCGGTATCCACCACTTTTTCATTTGCAACAGGTTCCAAGTGCTTCCAATCACCACTCAAGCGGTAGCTCAAACCCTTTGCCCCTTGCGTCTGGATAAACAGCTTATCCTTATAGTCTTTAAACTGGTTAATGTCTTTTATCCTCTGTTCCGAGAACTTGACTATATCAGACACCTCAATACATTTGTTGAACAGGCTAACATTACCTCCTCTACTGGAAGGCTCAAAGAATATCACCGAACCCTTTTCCTTGAATGTGGTGGCTAGCTTCAAGATGGCGGGTGAAACCCTGTCAAAGAAGAATACCTTTGGCACAAAGTCTATCCTCTCAATCACCTCATTCGCCTGTTTCAGCGTCAGCGACTTGAAGTCCAGATAGAACCGCCCGATATTGTTGCGTGATTCAAACTTGTGCGTGGGAACACCGTCCTTGTTAATGAAGTTACGCTGCACTATCACCGGTGTCTTACCGTCTTGGGTAGAGACAAAATCAGTGTGTACATGGTGCTTTTTCATGTCATCCAACACTCTCACCCCGTCTTTCGTGCCATCCAGACGGGCTATGGGATAGGCATCCCAACCCATGTGGGAGAGAATCATCATCACATTACCGCATGTACCACCTACGTAATAGGATATGGGGACTCTTTGCCCGTCCCAAATCAACACATCCAGACTTATCAGGCCTGCACCAACTATGATATTATTTGTTTCAAGTTCCATGTTTCAAGTATTAAGATTCAAACTTCAGTATTAAGCCTCTCCACCAACTCCACTTTCACCTTTTCCCACGCCACCTGAGGGGCATACTCCACCTGTGGCCCAAGAATCATTTCCGTGTCCGTCAAGAATTCCTCATCCTGTAGCTTCCCGTCCATATTCAGCACAAATTCCTTGTACGTAGGCAGGTGCGATGCCGTGAAGCCCAGATACCGCTCATAGCTCTCAATCACTTTCCCTTTATCCAACTCGGGGTGCATTGACAGTATCTTCCACAGGTCAAACAAATCACGCCCTTTTCTCCGCTGATACACAGCCCTCAGTTTCGTCCCTGTCAGTTCTGCCAACTCATACGTCAGCATCTCGCAGGCCCCCTTGAACCACGAACTATTCACCGCAAAAGGCACTCTTACCATTGGAAAAACACTGAAATGCTCCTTGCAGTTAATCTCCACCTTCAAGTGAATCTCCCCCGCATCCATATCCGTCGGTTGCACCTTGAATACCAGCGTATTGTTGTGTTTCTTTTGCTTTACCACCGGTTCGCCCAGCCAGACCAACGCATCCCTTAGATGGTCTATCGTCTCTTTGATGGGTTCTGCCTTCACTTGCACCAAGTCGATGTCCTCCGAGTATCTGGGCTGCGGCTTCAGATACAACTTACCCAATGCCGTGCCGCCTCTGAACGCCAGATGCTCCGCAAGAAATGCATCGCTATAAATAGACACTAATGCACGGCAGACTATCAAATCCTGTTCGATGAATTTATTCACCACCCACGGGGCCTGCTCGCTCCATTCCGTAATATATCGCTCTGGTATCATAACTCGTCAATCTCGATGGTTTCGTTCACAATAATTCTCCACTTGGCGTTCCTTTCGCACCCCTCGCTGCTCTTTCCTGCCTTTAAAGGTATATACTGGAGCACAAAACCGGAACACTTTAACAGGCTGTACACTGACTCTGCCGTTTCCCCTTCCTCCAGCACCTCGTCCAAAATATAGCCCAGACGCTGCAGACTAGTTACCGGCACCTCCTTCACAAAGTCAGCCCTTAAGCGCCCAAAATCCAGTTTCTCAGCCAGTTCAGCCAAAACAGTGGCTGCCCGCGAAACGCTCCCTGTCTTAGCCTGATACGTCAACAAATCCACTGCCGTCAGTTCAGGACATGACACGTTAATGTAGCCTGTCCGTGTCTGCCGTCTCTCCACGTATGCCTCAGGAATATGATTCTTGCAGAAATAATGCGTAAGGTACTTCTCTCCCTTCTTGTCACGCATAGCGGGAGGCTCTATCATCACGCTGAACCGCAGCGGAACCTGATGCGAAGCTCCGTGATAACTTGCCGCACTCAACAGAGCCACATAGTATTTGCGTCTCAGGTGGTGCATCATGTCATCCAAGTAAAACGACTGCGGCACAGCTCCGCGCAGCACATACTCATCCGGCACTATGACGTAGAAACCGCGCAGGGGCGACATAATCCGTCCCTTGCTCACCTCCCTAGTCAGCGCCCGTGCAATGCTGCCGGCACTCATGTCAGGGAATGCCTGCGCCACCTCATCGTGTGTGAAGGTGTAATTGCCTCTAAGCGACTTATCATATATCCAGCTTGCTATACTCGCCATTATCTTGTATTCATTATTTCGTTTGCAAAGATGGACATTTTTTGTCTAACTGCGCAAATAGATAACAAAAAACTTGTTCTATTATTGTGTTTTTGAGTTATTTATTGACCAGCATCAATTTTCGTTGTATGCTTCTCCTGTAATCCAAAGCAGGAAGGGTTCACTCCCCTCATTGGTCTTCTTAAACACAGTAGCGTCTTCAATTTCATAGTTCGCTGAGCTTACGTTATATATAGTTATACAGTTATTATACTCCAATCCCACAAGCAATGCGCCAAGTGACAGCAATTTACTTGTCAGCAACGCGATGCCAAAACAAACGTGGTCACTGATAGGCTTGAACGTAGCCTGATGCCCCTGAATCATATTAGACACAATACGATACAATTCAAAAGGATTCTGCTCGTCAGCGTATGTGACATTCTGTGGTTCTGTAAATTGCTTTTCTGTGAAGAACTCATGGTATTTCAGCATCAGATAATCAGAGTGCCGTGGGTCTTTCGAAGGGAAAGGCAATACGGGGAACATATCTGATGGCTGGAAATGATTGTAGATACTCCGCAGTATGTCAATGTTCTGGTCACCCATCAAGCTAATCAGGATATTAATTCTATCCAAATTAGACTCACGGCTTGACAAAGAACGGAATCCCACCAGCGGCTCAATATTGTCTATTACCGGTGTTTTCTTAATCCGTTCATCTATCGTAACGTTTTCAGACACTGCAAAGAACAGATTCTTGGATTTATCCTTGTCAAGCTTGTTGAACAAGGCCTTGCCAATATTGAAATAGAAAGCTCTGGGTAGTGAACTAACATCCATTATCACATCATTATACGCGCTCAAGTCTTTGCCTATCACTTGGCGACTCATCTGAGCTATACGCTTGTCCCAAGGCAAATTACCGTCAATTTTCAACTCCTCATAACCAAAGCCGTATTGCTCTTTCAACTCTGCAAGTTGTTGCGAATTGATTTCGTACAACTTCTTATTCTCTACAGGGTCTTTCTCATTTGGGAAATCGAAGGCAACACAATCCAATACCTGCTCAGGGTTATTTTCTAGGAACAGTTTCAAGATATTATTCATTCTAGGGTCAAAGCCCTTACCCAACAAGAAAAGGACTTTCGCCCCGGACTTGTCCTTATAATACTCTTTCCAGAATTCCACTAGCTTCTCATTCTGGCGATACATCACGTATGACTCCCAACGTTTTTTCATAGCCAAGAATTTAATTTATGAAGTGTTAATGGACGCCATCCTCCACGTTCAAGCGGCAGATGTGCGTATGCACAAAGCCAGCTATTCAGGTAGAATATAGTCCATTTCTGATCTTTTTTACCTTGGGTTACACCCTGTTTCATCAAGAAGTTATATGCGAGACAATCTTTCAGAATCGTTGCCAACTCTTCATTGTCAGGATCTTGGAACCAAAAACCATCCTTCCCCCATTTGCCCGAATTCTCTTCCTTCACGGCAAAGCCGGTGACAGAACGATATGAATATGTAAGAGTAAAAGTCACACTACAGCAGAAATCTATCAGATGCATCAAGAAACCGTAGATTTTGTTACCTCGCGGAAATCGCTTGATGTCCTCCAAACGAGCAAGTGCAAAGTCTCTGACAATCTTGTCTTGTTCCTCTGCGGTTAATACATAGTGTGAAGGGTCTGAAATTTTCTTGGCTACCAACAGTTCATACATCTTGGCAGACAAATCCAAGAATTGCTCAACATTCTGGCTGGCCAAATCCATAAGTGTAGAGAAGCCGTAATACTGTGGCAACTTTTTTATTTCACCGGGCATTACCTCCTTCACCAATGGCATCAACGGATTTAACATCCACTCCAAATCCTGAGCGGCATATCCAAACAGGTTCATTGCACTGTTTGCGCCTTGACGGGCAGCATACATCAGCAAGGCTCTCATATTAAGCACTCTCTCATACGGGTCTTGATTCTCTATGGCGGCCACGCACTCTGTGTAGTTGTCAAAGTTATGAAGCTCTGTCAATTGTGCCAGATATTTCTTACTTGTATCGTTGTATAATGCTTTGTAATTAATTGTGGTATCACTGGCAAGCGCACTGGTAAGGATGATTCCATCCGCAGAGAAGGCACTACGCAACGTAGCAATATTCTTAACCATTGGATTGAATATGCCCTTTTTGGTGTTCTCCAGATGGATAGTCTGATCATCCCTGTCCTTAATGTTCTTATCACTCAGTATGTCTGTCGTAGAGAGTGTTTCCAAACGTTCTGCTATCCAAAGCGTTACAGAGAGGCGAGCCTCAACGGTTTCGTCACGGATAATCTTTTTTTGGTTCTTAGTGAGTTTATGACCGTCGTCTATCTGGAAGATGAAATCTTCACAAAGTTTCTCTCCCTTATGGGTAAACCAAGAAGCCCTCATAGCTTGCAGGGCAAACAGCTTACTACTTCCCTGAATCCCCTCTTCCGGCATCACAAAACTATCAAGAAATTCACATATTTTACGTTCCTGCTCTGCGGCCCAATCCAACAATTCTTTTCCGGTGTATTCTGCTTTGAAATCTCCTAACTCTAGAATAATCTCCTCTGGCGTGTACGTAATCTCATTTAATTGGGTGTATTTAATACCAGCCAGTGCCATCAAACTTTTCAAAGTAGCCAGCACAATTCTCGCATTAAGGAGCGACAGAAATAATCTCTTCTGTTCTATTTCATTAAACAGAATATCATCTTCCAGAAATTCATAGTCACGGCCCAACTGGAGATACACGCCACATTTCTTGATACGCTCACTATCTATTACCTCCAGTCTTTTCAGCTTCTTGTAGGCTGTATTGCGCTCAGTGATTCGCTGAAGGATTGTGGGTGAAAACAGACGCAATAAGGTGGTCTTTCCCGCACCTGGCGAACTGAGGATGGTGGTCACATTGTTCCATAGCTTATCCTGCTCAAACTTCTCTTCAAGATGAGTCAAGGGCTCCGACGAGAAAAGTTCCAGGAACATCTCGTCAGTTTCTATTCGCTCAGAGGCGCGTATGGCAAATGGATTCTTATAGATATTCATACGGTCAGTGACGGCTTATACGGGGGAACAATCCATGAAATCTTTCTGCATCCTGCCAAATAATTGGCAGTGAGTTGTTTGGCGTATTGTGAGCAAGCACAACAGGCAAGGCACATTCATCAAAACCCAACCACGGGTTATCATTTTTGCCAACCTTGTAGCTTTTGGAGATAATACACTCTTTCACAAAGTGCTCATCTTTCTTCAATACCTCCACCAAATCTTTATCATTCTTGATGTCGTTTGATAATTTGTCTTCAAGCAACTGAACAATATGAATGTTGAACTCCACTTTGTCCTGCCAATTAACAGACTTCAAGTAATCATCAAAGTTATTCTTTATATTGGTTCTCGCCTTTTCTGTAGCAATACAAAACAAGATATCTATCTGTATTTTATCCTGATTAGGATCTAATAGATAGCTCAAATGCTCGATTTTCTGTTCCCTTTCAACAGACCCTTTAGTACACAGCTCGTCGATGATTTTTTTCAACTTGCCATGATACTTCCCATCACTTTCATCATAGCGGATGAAACTTTTTCCACTGGCAGTAAAGTCATCTATCAGGAAAATCCTCCGGAAGTAAGGTTTTTCTATGCCTTTCAGTTTGTCATCTTTACGTAACTCTTCTAGCATATCCTCCAGTTTTTTCCCGGCAGGATAGTAGTTGGTCAAAACCTGCTCGTTATTGAAACCTGCACTACGACGCAAAATGTCTGTATGGGCACCGTCACTGAGACCAACGACAAGTGCTGAACGCTTCTCAATCTCAAAACGGTTACGCACCACTTTGCTTGAACGCTTATATGATGGCATACCCGTTTCTACAGTAGCCATATCCAGCAGAATAGGTCGTATCTTAGAGTCATACAACAAATCCACCAGATAGTTCATCTGCGTTGAGGATATGAAGACCAACTTGTCCTTTATGAACTTATAAGCCTCATCACGGTCTCCCTCCTCAATATCATTCAGCCACTGCACCAGACTACTCATAAAGCGCATACCCGGCATATACCGATCATAAGCATCATACTTCATGCTACCCATAAATTCTAGGGCAGCACGTTCAGATGCCAATGTGGGAGCATCCCATTTCATAATGCTTGCAAGAAGCTGGTTCGCTAAATTACTGTTCATACGCTAAACTTACACGTTATTTTCCCTTCGTTTGCCTTCATGCGGCTTATGTAATAGAGGGTTGCATCAAGTCCTTTCATACCTGACGGAGCTATGTTCCAGCAACTCTCTATATTCTTAGATACTCGGTCAACGCTCAGTGAATACTTACTGGTCAGCATTTCATAGTCGTTGCCTTCCACGGTTCCGTAATCACCTATGCACAAGGTTTGTTCAGGATCTTCTATCATCCGTAGTTTGCTCACTTCACGGTAAACCACGATATCCATGCTGTGACTGCTGCGCCACACACGGATACCTTTCATTTGCTTATCCCAAATGATTTCACGGCAGGTATCATATACAAGCTGTGATTCCGTCTGGGTCATCTCTCCCTCGATGGACAGTTGCAGACTACGCTCTTCAAACTTATAACCTACACATCCGGCAGGGAGCCTCAACTTCAGTTCCTCTTCCAGTTCTTTCAGTTCGCTGTCAAATGGTTGTTTCTTCCACTTTTTCAGTTCATCTTCATCACCTAAAGCCAACAGGTAGGCACCATTATAGTAGCCTACCTTGATTTGCAGCCAGTATTTCTGGTCAATGGATTCTTTAAACGACTCGCCCACCGACTTGCCACGACCTGTAGCCACCACTATCTGTATACCGTTTTCCAGCAGAGGCATCAACGCCTCTCTTATCTCATCGCATAATCCATTCGTAAAACGACTTTTGCGGTCTGAGGCTGACAGTGTACCATCATAGTCAAAGGCTACGGTGGTGAACCTGCCACGGTTCAACTGGCGTACAAAACGCTGACAAGCCTCACTGTAATACACCCACAACGGGGCATTCTCCCTACCTGCTACGCCAAGTTTGCGCAGCACTGCCACATCAAGTGTTTTCTCTGCGGGCAAGATGCGGTTTGTCAGCTTGTAGTAATCAAGGTTGTAGAGCAAGCGTCCGTATCCAGGCACACCTGGTTTCCCAGGGTCAATACCACGGGCTTCGCCCAAGTCGTTGACAAAGCGGAATGCCTTCAACAGCATGTCAATAGATGCCTGAGGGCCATCCAACTCTGTTTCTATATAGATGACCGGTACGCTCTTAGGCAAGCATCCAATGGTCTTATAGGCCAGTTCCCTCTCAACGGGCGTTACCAGTGCAATGATGCAGGAGTTCTCTCCCCGCTTATCGAACCAATGGTGACGGCCATGACCGAAGTTGCGGTAGTCGCTGAGCAAGGCAGAGCCAAGAGCGGCCTCCGTGAGTTTTGACTCAATATCCCATGCTACGGGTTCTCCTGTTGCGCCATACATCACTATGAAATTCTGAATGACTGATAGATTCAGGTTGAAGGTCCCAGACTGCAGGTCGTTCAACTTGAATCTTGAATCTTGAAACTTGGAAGCGCACGCTGCTTTGCAAAGCAGCGTGAATGTAGCCAGTAGCGAATTTGTGGCCAGGAAACCGTCCTTCTCGCTGGGGATGTCCTCGCACCAACGCTGCACCTTGGGGTATTGTTCCAGCAATTCCTCGGTAGGATTGTTCTTGCGGAGAGTCAGGCTCATCATGCCTGTCTCGTTATACTTTACGCCATACTTAATGGCACTCAGTATATCCTTGTTCTTACCACTGGCACTAAGGAAAAGCAGTTTGCTGCTACGGATAATATTATGCCCTGCATACATCAACTGAAGCGGGGTCATCGCCTGTGCCAGCACACCATTGCACTGCTGATAGAGCTGAACTGCATAATGGCAAGCACTGAGCGAACCGCCAGAACCAATGCACACTAGAGGTATCTGCTTGTTCTCTGCAAACAGAAACTGTGCAAGACGCGTCACATCCTGCTGCTCAGCCCATCGAATGGTCTCCGAAAGCTTTTTCAACTCTCCCTTAAAAGGCTTTCCCATAATTAAACTTTGAGTCCACTTAAAAAGTGATATTAATTTGATTTGCAAAGATAATACTTTTTTCGAAACGGAAGCATAAAATTACCGTTTCAAAAAAAATGATTATAGATACGTATAGTGGAGAAAACCGAATAGTTCTCTCCACTGTTACCCACGTTTACAGCTCTTTACTTGTCGCCATAAAGCCCGATGCGATTACCAACGGGATCGGCTATGATGGCGAAGTAACCCCATCCTTCAACCTGAATTTTTCCTGACTTTATCATTGAGTCACCCATTTTAAAGTTCAAGCCAGTCACTGGTTTCTATCAGGTATGATATTGCCTTTTCCTCATCTGTTATGCAGAGTGTTTTTAGTTATGGTATCATTGTTTTCCGGTCTTGCTATTTCTATTGATACTATGGTCTTGGCGATACGCGGTACTTCATCTCCAGAAAATGGACAGTCTGATGCCTTGAGGAATCTCTCCAGTTCTTTATAAACTTTTAATGCGACGAAACAGATACAGACATGCGCCTCAATCCTTCTCGGTGCAAAATGGAACATCGGTCTGACCTCCAATGTCCCTTTTGTAACGCGGAAAGATTGTTCTACGTTCCACAAGTTCTGATAAGCATCATACATCTCTTCAAGGCGAAGTCCGGTATTGGTTCTGTAGCCCTTGAGACAGTCCCAAACCCTATCCTCTTCAATCTTTGTTTCATCAATGTGTACTGCAACTCTTGAACTGACAAACAGGAACTTGTTGTATCCCCGTTTATTGATGTCTGCCTTTGTCAGAGTACCCTTGGCATAGCGTTTCTTGAGCCGCTCCACTCCCTGCACCCTATCATATGCATTCTTTTTCGCCCTTTCATTGGAATACCCCACTATGAGTCTGTCCCCCATCAGAACACCTGATATCCTTGAATGTCCCTTCGGCATGCTCTGTAGAGATTATGGCTTCCTTCAGGTCTCCCGATTCTTTACTTTATGCGTACTCCTATGATATACTGATATCCTTCGTCACGCAACAGCTTTATGTTCTTGGCGCTCATCAGTCCTGAGTCGGCTATGATGACAAAATTCCTACCGAGATTAAACCTTTGAACAAAATCGTCCACTATCGGAAGCATCGTATATCCTTCATACTGGGAACCGTTGAACTGTGAAGATGACAAGGGATATCCTCCCCGACTGACTAGAAACCTGAGAACTACCTGGGAATTGGCGTTCTTGCCGTCCTTGGAGAAACCGGACTCCCGAAGTTCATCCTTGTACATTATCTCGAGATAAAGGGTGGTCACATCATAAAAAAGCAGTTCCAGGTTACCTCCAAACAGTTCTCTTGTATGTCTGACGCTGATCTCCTGAACCAGTTCCTGCTGTGAACTATGAAGTTTGTCAAGATAGCGGTATATCTTTTGGAGACTTACATCTTCCTAGAAGTGTCGACGGAGATAGTCGATGGTCGCTTTCTTACTCATTGGAGAACATATACGTGATATGACCAGATGCCGCAATTCCTCATCTTGGATCGCATTGAAACCGATACGGTCAAAAACCTTATCGATTATTGTCTGAGGGGATTTCAACGAAGTCTGGATTATATTTGATAAGACCTGTTCGGTAACTGTTTCCTCTTCCTTTTTGAGCCGTTCCTGTTCTTCATCCGGAAAGACTATATTTTGCTGGCCTCCGTACCGTGTAATCCAACCGTTACCGAGGGCGACAAGCCTGCCAATCTCTTCTTCGGTATCACCCACACCGATGATCTTGAGCTGAGAATACCTGCCTGAACTCTTATCCACAACTACGACACTTGTGGAGCCTGACTTATTTCTCTTCCGACGTACAAACATACTACTAAGGTACACTTTTTATTCGAGGCCACCCAAATCGGCCCTACGAGTATCTATACAATGGGACGCGAGCTTACCACTGTGATCCGCACGTATACGTCTATAGAGAGTCTCATGGGAGATCTTATAACCTTTCCTCCTCAAATAACCGGATATTTGTTTGGGAGACCAATCCTCTTGCGCCAATGAGAGCAAGGCCTCCTTTTCTACGGCACTGTCGATTTTACGGTTCCCCGGCAGACGCTCACGGCGCTTGCGTGACATCTCGTCCGCCAGGGCATAACTATACACACGATGACTCTTATTGCGTCTGAGCTCACGACTTACCGTACTGGCTGACACACCTATTTGAAGCGCTATCGCTTTTTGTGTCTTTCCTTCTTTTATCCCCAAAGATATTGGGTATCTTTGCTCACTGGTTAATTGTTTATACTTCATAACAATACAAAAATAGTTAATCCTAAGGAGATTTCGGTCTCCTTTTTTATTGTATTGCTAATTGACACTATGCTCTCAGGGGCTATGTGCCCCTGCCGCTTGGGCAAATCCGCAGTGTTTTTTCATGGGGAACACACCGCTATGTTGCACTTCTAAATTGAATCTTCACAAGTATCTAGAAGGCTGATTTAGAAAAATCGCAACAAATACTGATAAAGTTAGGAAGAAAATTGAATACCCATATGGCGGCGGTTCAGATTCTGGCATTCATCACCCTTGACGGCTACCTTGCCCGCAGGACGACATTTCCCGATTTGTGGGGACATCCCGAAAAATACGGCATCACCCGTATCCGGGAGGGTGCCTTGTCCCGTCTTGATCCTGAAGTTTCCTTCATATCCCTTACGGAATGGAAACGCGGACACTCCGGCGTATATCTTGCGGAGGCCACCCCGGAAACGCTTCCCCTTACGGACAGCCTGCTCCGTTTTCGCATGGCTGACGAGCTGGTGCTGTATATCCTGCCCTGTTTCCAGGGGGAAGGTTCCCGCCTGTTTGAGGGAAGTCCCGACCCTTCCACATGGAAACTGGTCGGGACACGGTGTTTCCGAGGGGATGTCTGCCGTCTGCATTACAGGCGGGTTCCGGGCGGATGACTATCCTTCTGCCGGATTGTCCCTGAATGTCATCTCTATCTTATAATTCTCGTCCATCTTAAGGGATGCCTCATAGGGTCTTCCCTTCTTGCTGACAAAAGACAGGAAATCCGTCCCCCTTCCTTCCAGCAGGCAGAGCATCTCTTCGTCGGTCAGCTCCCTTGCGTTGAACATCCTGAAAAGCAGGAACGCGCAGTCCGGGTCACTACACCGGGCCACCTTCCGGTGCAGGGTCAGCGTTTCCATGCCGCATTTGGGACAACGGTAGCGGGGCGGCTCGGGATGTTCGAACCGGATATTGGAGAGTTCCTCCACGATCTGCCGCGCGTATTCTTCAACCCTTCTGATGAACACGTCCGCATCCAGATTTCCCCGTTCAATCTCCTGCAGGTCCTTTTCCCACCGGGCGGTCATGTCCGGGGTGGCGATCAGCTTGTCCTTAACTGTTTCATACACCTCCAGCCCTTTGGGGGTCGGCAGCAGATCGCATCCCCGCCTCTCGACATACCGGCGTGCGATGAGCAGTTCGATGACACCGGCCCTTGTGGAGGACGTGCCGAGTCCGCGGTTTTCCATCTCGGACAGCAGCGAGGCTTCCGTAAAGAGTGGCTCGGGGGAGGTTTCCACGCTTCGGACGGATATGTCCGTTACCGGCAGCATCTCGTCCGGTTCCCAGGCCGGGAACACGGTGTCCTCTTCTTTCCCGGCTTCGCCATAAACGCTTTTCCAGCCAGCATGTACCGTCCGGCGATACCCGGCCTCGAACCGGATTCCCCCGCATTCGAGACAGACGTTCACCTCCTCCCCGGTACAGGCATCGGAAAATGCCTCCAGCATCCTGCCCGCGATCATCCAGTAGATAATCTGCTCGTCAAGCGGCAGTTTGCCGGGCACGCTTTCCGTTATGATGATGGCATGATGTCCGCTCACCTTACCGTCATCGGTGGCATGGGTGGACAGAGCCTTGCCTTCCAGTGCTTCCGCATGGCGTGCAAGGCGCGGATTGTCTTTCAGAAGGGAGAGCAGTGCCGGCATCTTCTCCAGCATGTCCTCCCGGATATGGCGGCAGGAGGTGCGCGGGTACGAGATGTATCCTCCCTCGTACAGCCTCTGCAAGATGGATGCCGTCTGTCCGGCCGTCAGGCCCGTCCGGAGGTTCGCCTCCTTCTGCAAGGAGGCCAGGTCATGCAGGAGCGGCGGTTCCTCCACCGTCCCCTTTCTCTCCGCCTGTATTACAGTGGCCACACGCGATGCCGCGATCTGGTTCCGGGTGGCGGCAGCCTCCTCCCGCCGCGTGTATTTTTCCGGGCAGGTGAAAACAAGCTCTTTGCCTTCCTTGAGGACCGACAGTTCCAGCCGGTAATAGGGTACGGCAGTAAAATCCCTGCTTTCCAGGTAACGGCGCGAGATGAGAGCGAGCACCGGTGTCTGTACCCGTCCGAGCGAATGGTTCTTTTTTCCGGCGGCCATGCCGAGCGCAAGGCTCGCATTGTATCCGATAATCCGGTCGGCTTCCCGCCGTGCCCTGCCTGCCAGGTACAGACCTTCATAGAGAC
>ERZ827037.1664-NODE-1664-length-22501-cov-4.163013_pt1 | contig 22501 bp, 27 predicted proteins | sample MGYA00519924_ERZ827037 | MGnify/ENA primary metagenome ERZ827037 (study PRJEB31778, sample SAMEA3449250) | human gut metagenome | biome: human gut; feature: human-associated habitat; material: faeces | place: United Kingdom | collected 2010/2012 ...
CCAAGGCATACGCAAGGACCGGGAATCCAACCCAAATTAATGTATTAAACACCTATTTAGTTATCTTCCTCCTGAACTGTATAAGTCTGTCTCTTACGAGCCATCTCATCACTTTCAAGATACTCATCATAAGTTGTAATCTTATCAATCAGTTTACCGCCTGGAACAATCTCCATAATACGGTTAGCAGTTGTCTGAACGATCTGGTGGTCTCTGGAAGAGAAGAGAAGTACACCAGGGAATTTTGTCATACCGTTGTTCAGTGCGGTGATACTTTCCATATCCAGGTGGTTGGTAGGTTCGTCGAGGATCAGGACATTCGCACCGCTGATCATCATCTTAGATAACAGACAACGCACCTTTTCACCTCCGGAAAGAACACGTACCTTCTTCACACCGTCATCACCGGAGAACAGCATACGTCCAAGGAAACCACGTACATAAGTTGCATCCTTTTCTTCAGAATACTGTGTCAGCCAGTCTACGATACTGTAATCGTTGTCGAATTCGCTTCCACTGTCAAGTGGGAAGTAAGCCTGGCTTGTGGTGATGCCCCATTTGTAAGTACCTTCATCTGGTTCCATCTCTCCTGCAAGGATCTGGAAGAGAGTTGTCTTGGCAAGCTCATTGCTTCCAACGAATGCAACTTTGTCATCATGGTTCAGGGTAAAGGAAATGTTATCCAGAACCTTTTCTCCGTCGATGGTTTTACTCAATCCTTCTACAGTCAGAACTTCGTTACCGATTTCACGGTTTGGACGGAAGTCGATGTAAGGATATTTACGGCTGGATGGCTGGATGTCATCAAGCTGGATCTTTTCCAGGGCACGTTTTCTTGAAGTAGCCTGCTTAGACTTAGAAGCATTGGCGCTGAATCTGGAAATGAATTCCTGTAATTCTTTGATCTTTTCTTCTTTTTTCTTATTCGCTTCCTTCATCTGACGGATCAGGAGCTGGCTTGATTCATACCAGAAGTCATAGTTACCGGCATAAAGCTTGATCTTACCATAGTCAATATCTGCGATCTGTGTGCAGACCTTGTTCAGGAAATAACGGTCATGGGATACAACAATGACAGTATTATCAAAGTTGATCAGGAATTCTTCCAGCCATGCAATCGCATCAAGATCCAAGTGGTTGGTAGGCTCGTCGAGAAGCAGGATGTCTGGATTACCAAAAAGAGCCTGTGCAAGCAGGACCTTAACCTTTTCAGGACCATTTAAGTTTTTCATCATCTCATAGTGCATCTCGACAGGGATTCCAAGACCATTTAACAGTGTGGCAGCATCAGATTCTGCTTCCCATCCGTTCATGGCTGCGAATTCACCTTCCAGCTCGCTGGCTTTCATACCATCTTCATCTGTAAAATCTTCTTTTGCATAGATGGCTTCTTTTTCCTTCATGATCTCATAAAGTCTTGCATTTCCCATCATAACAGTATCCAGAACCGGATATTCATCATATTTAAAATGATCCTGCTGCAGGAAAGAAAGACGCTCGCCTGGTGTGATGATAACTTCACCGTTTGTAGGTTCAAGCTGTCCGGAAAGGATCTTTAAGAAAGTAGATTTTCCGGCACCGTTGGCACCGATGAGACCGTAACAGTTTCCTTCTGTGAATTTAATATTAACATCTTCGAACAGGGCTTTTTTACCAACCCGTAATGTTACATTACTTGTACTAATCATATTGGTTTATATTCTCCTTGTCGTTTGAATCTTCGTTGATAGTGATGCGTCCGGATTGCAGACGCTAAGTGGAGCGTGCCTGAAAATCATTTCTGCAAAAAGGAATTTTGCAGACACACTCTAGCATATAGTACCAGAGATAAGGGAAAATAGCAAGGGAAGTTCCTTTTTTTCCTTCTATGAAAAAAGGGGAAAAAGGTATATAATAATAACAGTATTATGTGCTGCGCTATATGAATTTTGAGTTCAGGAAAATTTTTGTATGTGAGCAGTAACGAATAATCCGTATCATCAGAGGATGAAAAAAGAAATTTAGAACAAACAAGACAAAGAGAGGTAAGACTTATGGTAAAAGCAACATTGGTACTGGAAGGCGGCGCAAACCGCGGGGTATTTACATCCGGAGTTCTGGATTATCTTATGGAAAAGGATTTGTATATGTCAAATGTAATCGGTGTATCGGCCGGTGCATGTAATGCAGTTGATTACGTATCCAAACAGGCTGGGCGGAGCCGTGAATGCGTGATCCACCGTGAGAAAGAGTATGATTATGTGTATGGATTAAAGAAATCATTAAAAGAAAAGGCATTGATGGATATGGATATGCTGTTTGACAAATTTCCAAATGAAATCTATCCATTTGACTTCGAGACATATTTTGCATCAGAGATGGAATGTGAACTGGTCGTAACGAATTGCATAACCGGTGGTGCAGAGTATCTGACAGAAGAGAAAGATCCGGAGAGACTTATGAAGATCTGCCGTGCATCGAGCAGTATGCCACTGGCAGCACCAATCGCAAATGTAGACGGAATCCCTTATCTGGATGGTGGACTGGCAGATTCCATCCCGGTTGAGTATGCACTGGAAAAAGGTAATGAAAAGATTGTAGTAGTTCTGACCAGAAATCCAGGTTACAGAAAAAAACGTCCGGTAAAAGCAACCGAACAGCTTTATAAGAGAGCCTATAAAAAGTATCCAAACCTGGTGAAGACGATCATGTCCAGAAATGCAGTATACAACAAGCAGATGAAACTGATCGAGAAATTAGAAGAAGAAGGAAAGATCTTCGTAATCCGTCCGCTGATTCCGATTGTATCACGTATGGAAAAAGATTATGACAAGCTGCAGCATTTTTACATGCATGGACAAAGACTGATGAAGAAAGAATATCAGGGATTACTCGAATATCTGAATGAGTAGGTGGACAGAATGGAACCAAGAACATTACTTAATTTTATGGGTGTGGCAGAACGCCTGAAATGTAATATGCGCCATTCAAGAACAACTAATGAGAGACGGGAAAGCGTGGCAGAACATACTTACCGTCTCTGCGTGTTTGCATGGCTTGTAAAAGAAGAATTAAAAGAAGAATTCCCGGAATGTGATATGGACAAAGTGATAACAATGTGTCTGTTCCACGATCTGGGAGAAGCAGTCACAGGAGATATCCCGGCATTCGTTAAGACAGACGATGACCGGAAAACAGAAGGAAATGCAATCAGCCAGGTAACAGCAATGCTCCCGGAAAAAGAACAAAAAGAATTAGATGGTCTGTTCGAAGAACTAGAAGCGGCTGAGACAACGGAAGCAAAGATTGTCCATGCCCTGGATAAGATGGAAGCCCTGATCCAGCATAATGAAGCAGACATAGAGACATGGCTTCCGTTAGAATATAAACTTCAGATGACCTACGGACAAAAAGAAAGCGAATGCTCAGATTATCTGAAAAACCTTCGGAAAGTAATAGAACAAGATTCAAAAGATAAGATTGAACAAGCAAAAAGAGAGCAGGAAAAAAGCGGAAAAGAAGGCGAACAGGATAAATCTTACTATATAAGAAAAGGCATAGAAAACATGAACCAGTCAGACGTAGTAAAACTATTGCACAGCACAGACTGGGCAAAAGAAAGACCGGAATCCAAGATAATAACCTCCATGGTACACTCCTGTCCATACGGCCTGTTCTTGAAAACAGACACCCGGGACACCCAGATCGGCTTCGCAAGAGTTCTGACAGACCACACCACAACCTTCTACCTGATGGACGTAGTCATAGCAGAAGCCCACCGAAACCAGGGCTATGGAACAAAACTAATGAACAAAATCATGGAAGACACAGGCCACCTCTACGGAATCCTGCACACTGAGACAGCAGTAAACTTCTACAAAAAATACGGCTTCCAGGAAAAAGAAACTTCGGAATCCAAAGACTCCACCCAGGAAGTGTGCATGGAAAAACAACCAACACAACACTAAAAGAGTTTATTACCCAGAGGATTCTCGCACAGAGCATTTTCAACATCTCCAATCTACAGCCTACGCCACTAAAAAATCTACAAATCCTCCAGATTAATAAACCGAGGCGTCTCCATATGCCTCAAAGTCGTCTCATATATCTTCTTCGTCTCCCCGGCCTTCATACAATCCAGAATATCCATATGCTCCTGATATGTCTGCTCCATTCGTCCACGGTAGGAAAGCGACAACTCAGCGAGCCGTTTCATACTAAATTAAATATTATACAAAACGCAGGAATGATGTATGGGTGGAATGGAGAGGTTAATCACTGTGCGATCGTAAGAAGCTTTCGGTGTTAGCTTCTCTGTACTGACCGCATTCTTGTAAAAAAATTCCAGCCATGTTATCATGAAGACATCTGAAAAGGGAAATTTATAAAAGAAAGCAGGAAAAAGTAAAATTATGAAAGAAACAACACGCCAGGCCCGGATTGTCAGAACATCAGTGCTTGGAATTCTGGTTAATTTATTGATTGCAGTTGTGAAAATTATCATCGGAATGCTGGCTTCATCGATTGCAATCGTATCAGAAGGAATTAATAATGCAACGGATGCAGGATCTTCATTCCTGACCTATGTAGGAAGCAAGTTATCGGCCAGACATCCGGATGAAAAGCATCCATTTGGCTATGGAAGGGTCGAGTATCTGACTGGAATGGTAGTCGGGATATTAATCCTGTATGCAGGAATAGAGATGTTAAAAGAATCCGTAGACGGTATCTTTCATCCATCGGAAATGAATGTCAGTATGCTGGCGATCATCATTGTTGCAGTGACCGCAGTGATCAAATTCTTCCTTGGAATCTATACGGTGAAAGTGGCAAAATCGGTAGAATATGAAGCACTTCTTGCAGTTGGAGAAGAAGGAAGAAATGATGCATGCTTTTCCATTCTTACCATTCTGTCATCGGTGATATTTTTATTTACGGGATTTTCACTGGATGCGTATGCAGGAATCATATTTTCAATTGTGGTTATAAAAAGTGGGATTGAATCACTGAAAAGTACAGCGGCAGACCTGATTGGAAGACCTGGAAAAGAAGAACTGGCAAAGAAAATATACAGAGAAGTCCGTGCGACAGATGGTGTCATCAGTGCGATAGACATGATGCTGCACGATTACGGACCGGACCGTTACTCCGGATCGGTCAATATCGAGATCGATCATAAGAGAAATATCGGAGAGGTATACGAAGAAATCCACAAACTCCAGCTTAGGATCATGGAAGAATATCACGTAACGATGGTGTTTGGAATCTATGCGGTAGACGAAGATACCGCAAGCGTGTCAGAATTACGAAAATATATCGGAAAATTCGTCCGGTCACAGGAGCATGTAAAGAGCTTTCATGCCTTATACCTGAGTAAAGATACTGATACGATCTATTGTGATTTTATTGTAGACTATGCGTTGAAAGACTGGGAAGAGATGAGAGAATCATTTGAAACATATATGAAAGAACAGTATCCGCAACACAAGATTGCATTAACGATTGAAACGGAATTCGTATAAGCAGAGGTTGTTAAAAATACAGACAACAATTGAAATGCCATGAAGACAGTGAAAAGCCGGATGCAAGGAATATAGACATAGGCATATACAACTGGGGAATAATGAAAAATTGCATGAAACAGGGAGGCAGATGAAGATGCTTGCAGCAGAAAGACAGGCAATGATAGTCGAACTGATCAGGGAAAATGGAAGCGTGCAGGTGGACGAACTGGCAAAAGAACTTGATGTCAGTGCCATGACAATCCGCAGAGACCTGGTAAAACTCCAGAATAGTAATATGATCGAACGCTGCCATGGGGGAGCAGTAGCAAAACAGGAAGTCGCATACGAGACTAAGCAGACAAGTAACAAAGACAGCAAAGAAGCCATTGCAAAAAAATGTGTGGAATACATTAACCCGGGAGATTCTATCTTTTTGGACGCAGGAACAACAACCTGCGAGATCGCAAAACTGATCCGGGATATTCCGGAGATCATCATCGTAACAAATCCAAAACCTATGGCAAGAAAAGCGTATAATGTATCGAATAAGGCGACATTGACCGCAGGGAGCGGCGCCGTTTCGATACATTATACGCTTTTCGTTCACTAACTACCCATTTGTGACATCACACACCCACATTTATTTGTAAGTAATCTCCTGCAAATACAACCCTTTCGGATCACAAGGCGCACTATAAGGCAGCAAACTTTCAAAAATATCCGGAATATCATTCACTGAACGATTGCCAAGTCCGACATCCAGAAGAGTACCGATGATGATTCTTGCCATGTTGTGAAGAAAATCATCTGCATGGATCGTAATCTGCATTTCCTCGATATCGCCGTAGATATCAATATCATAGACTTCACGTACAGTAGATTTTGTTCTCTTTGCAGTAGAGAAGTTACGGAAATCATGCTTTCCAACAATCTGCTCTGCAGCCAGCTGCATCAGGTGCTTGTCTGGGATGCGGTAGCAGTGATACGTATATTTGCGGTCGAAGACACTTGGTACGTCATCGATCGTCATGCGGTAGACGTATGTCTTGGATGTAGCATTTAACTGTGCATGGAAGCGCTCCGGCATCTCTTTGACATCCAGGATTGCAATGTCCATTGGAAGATAACGGTTGAGATAGTGCTTGATATTCTTTGTGCTGGCATCACAGGAAGTTTTAAAGTTGGCGATCTGTGCATAAGCATGTACACCAACTTCTGTGCGGCAGCCACAGAATAATTCAATATTATCTTCACCGGTCATTTTTCTTAATACTTCCAGAATCTTATTGGAAATTGTATTGCCGGATTCATCTTTTCCAAGACGGGTCCATCCCTGATAACGGCTTCCGTCATATTCGATCATTAATTTTATATTTCTCATGAAAACTCCATTCCGCTGCTTTATTAAAGACAGCTTTTGTTCTGTATTGTTGTTTTTGTCACTGGTTACGTTATGTGTGGACAGTGACATGGTCTTAATTTTTATTTTGTATTTGTCGGAATACATAATTTCAAATCGTTTTAAGTATAGCAAATCCTGTGCTATAATAAAAGAGCTTAAAAAGAAAAAGAGAGGTGTTTTCATGAAAGTTGAGAGCAGAAAAGTATCTGAGTCTATCGTAGAGACCGTTCATATGGTAAGACCACAGCATCTGAATGCAGCAGAGCGACTGTTCGGAGGAGAGCTTATGCAGTGGATCGACGAAGTGGCAGGCATGGTGGGGAAGCGTCACGCCAGAAAGAATGTGATCACGGCATCTGTTGATAACTTAAGATTCCTGCGCGGGGCATATCTGAAAGATACAGTAGTGATTATTGGAAAAGTCACCTATGTCGGAACTACGTCGATGGAAGTAAAGGTAGATACGTATGTGGAGGCATTGAACGGAGAGCGTACACCGATCAATCACGCATTCTTTACGATGGTGGCACTGGATGAAAATGACAAGCCAACCGCAGTACCACGACTGGAACTGGAAACAGAAGAAGAAAAAGAAGAGTGGGTCAAAGGCGAAAAAAGAAGACAAATACGTATGATGCGCAAGGAAGAAGGGCTTTAAAACCCTTCTTTTTTTACATTGCTTTTCATATGACTGCGCACCATATGGACCATCTGATCGATCTGACTTTGTTCTTCCGGGGATTTCCCTTCTTTTAGAATATCAAGGATCAGAGACATTTCCTGAGGGGTGAAGCTGATCCCTTTTTTATTGGCACTGGTGATCAGGGCCATCATAACAGGGGCGAGAGACCGTCCGTTTTTTCCTGCGGTCTGTCTGGAGGCAAGTTTGATAAGTTCCAGCTTGACAGGATCCATATTTTTAAGATCCGGATGATTCATCCATTCGTTCATGCGTACCATCTCCTTTTTCACATTGATCAAGTTCCTGGTCGAAAAGGTTCATATAATTCTGAAATTCCGACTGTTCTTCCCCGGACATCATATTTTTAAAAAAGTCCAGAGGATTGGAAAATGGATTCCCGGAAGCGTGGTCAGAATCTCCATGCGCACCAGAGAAGATACCGGGATCCGAAGACATTCCCTGGAACATTTCCATCATCTGTATCATGGATGAGATCTGTTCCATCATATTACATTCCTGTTCGTCCATATACGGAGTCAGTTCATCCAGGGAATGAAGGGAAAATGTATGGACCGGAAATCCACGGAAAGAATCCAAAGTAACCCGGAATTCCAGAAATTTGATATAAATACCAAGAAAACGCTGGCTGGCAGGAGGGAGAAATGGCAGAAAAAGCTTCAGTTTATACAAATAGGAGGGTGTGACAGATTTATCAAATGGTGTCATTGGTTTTGAAATCCTTCCTGCCATAGAAAATCCTCCTGTATCAGCGCTTGCGGCAGTAACCAGGCACAGGAAAATTCTGACCAGGTAACTTCCAGTTATATCATATGAAAGAAAGTGGGAGTGTATGACAGCAAAGATAGAATGAAGAGCAGAATGATGAAACCACTCAAAAGAAGGTGGAAATGTATGAGTGCAGAGAAACAGTATGATGATTATGGGGACAGAAAAAGGACGAAGTAAAAACTCCGTCCCAGGAATAGCAAGGCATACAAAAGAAGGTTTAGCATCCACATCCGCATCCGCCGCCGCATCCGCAACCATTGCCGCATCCACAGCCGTTATTGCCGAATCCGCCACAGCAGCACAGGAGAAGGATGATCCACAGGCAGCTGTCGTTGCCACATCCACATCCGCCGCCACAGCCGTTATTGCCGAATCCACCACAGCAGCACAGGAGAAGGATGATCCACAGACAACTGTTGTTGCCGAATCCGCATCCGTTGTTACATCCACAACCATTACCACATCCGCCGCATCCGCAGTCTCCGCCGAATCTGTCGCGTCCTTCGCATCCGCATCCACAGTTTGCTGTACTTAAATCGCTCATATTGAATCCTCCAATAATGATGTTTACAGTACATCATATGCAAAAGAGGCAGATGTGTGAGAAATTTAAAAGTTCACAAGCCGCTTTACCGAATGCTGGAAATGTTTGGCCTCTCTTTTTAGCTTCAGACGTTTTAATGTGTTGACATCCGTTTTTACATAATCATCATACAGAGTCAGAAGATAAGAGATCGGAAGATTACGGTTCTTGTTCCAGGTAAATAAAAGCCAGTTCATAATCTCCGGGTGCCAGTAACGGGCCGGTATCTGGGCATCCTTTAATACAAAGGTATAATGAATCGCCTGATCCGCCAGTTGCGAAAGGCGGTAGGCATGTGTGCGCTCTTTGAAGAGCCGGTTACTTTCCTGAGTGATCTCGTAAAGAGAGTCTGCAACCCGCCAGTATGTAACAAAAGAAACTTCTTCCGGAAAAGGAGTTTCTTCCATATTATATATGTTAAAACTTCGTTTCTTTTTGGCTGACTTTTTGCCAAAAAGTTTCGTATCGTAGGCTGCACGCTTATCGGGATCGGATAAGACCCGGTAGGCTTCAAGGATCAGCTGCATCTGCTTTGTGGTGTCAATCCCTTTTTTCATATTGACATCGGGATGATACTGCTTGGCCAGCAGATTCTTGGCAGCAGATAATTCCTCGGGTGTGGCAGTCTGGGATACGCCAAGTATTTTATAGTAGTTCTTTTTCGCCATATGATATATTCTCCCCTTAATAAATATATGATGTAAGCGTGGAAAATATTCCGAAGCTTATATTACTATATTTTATGACTATAGTCAAAAGATAAAATGTAGAAAATATACAAATATAAAACTGCTGTTGTTACTATTCACCGGCAGGAATTTTCTGAATAGTAACTCCCGGATAAAAATTATGATTAAGTGTAAAGAAAAAATACTTGACACCCAGTGGGATTTGTTATATGATATCACAGGTGAGAGACATGAATGAAATATTAGAACAGGCATTATTATATGATTTTTATGGCGAACTTCTGACAGATCATCAGAAAGAAGTGTATGAGCAGTTTGTTCTGGAAGACCTATCTCTTGGTGAGATTGCCAGAGAAGAAGGAATCAGCAGACAGGGTGTACACGATCTGGTAAAGAGATGTTCCCATACACTGAAAGGCTACGAAGAGAAACTTCATCTGGTAGAGAAGTTCGTGTCGATCAGAGACAAAGTAAAGCAGATAGACGAATTGCTGGACGGATACGATAAGGAGAATGCACAGCAGCTTGTTGCAGACATCCGCAAGATATCCGATGAGATTATAGAGGAGTTATAGCATGGCATTTGACAGCTTGACAGAAAAACTTCAAAACATATTTAAGAACCTGCGGAGCAAGGGACGTCTGACAGAAGACGATGTAAAAGAAGCGTTAAAAGAGATTAAGCGTGCGCTGCTTGCAGCCGATGTTAACTTTAAAGTTGTAAAAGACTTTATCAAAAAAGTACAGGAACGCGCGATCGGTCAGGACGTAATGAATGGTCTGAATCCGGGACAGATGGTAGTCAAGATTGTAAATGACGAACTGATCGAACTGATGGGATCTGAGACCACAGAGATCAAGCTTCAGCCGGGAAGTGCAATTACCGTCATTATGATGGCCGGACTTCAGGGAGCAGGTAAGACGACGACAACTGCAAAGCTTGCCGGAAAGTTCAAACTAAAAGGCAAGAAACCACTGCTGGTTGCATGTGATGTCTACAGACCGGCTGCGATTAAGCAGTTACAGGTCAATGGTGAGAAGCAGGGCGTGGAAGTATTCTCCATGGGTGAGAATCACAAGCCGGCGAACATCGCCAAAGCGGCACTGGAACATGCACAGAAGAATGGCAACAATCTGGTCATTCTCGATACAGCAGGACGACTTCATATAGATGAAGACATGATGGAAGAGCTTGCAGAGATTAAGCAGGCAGTAGAAGTACATCAGACCATACTCGTAATTGATGCGATGACAGGACAGGATGCCGTAAATGTGGCAAAAGAGTTCAACGAAAAAGTTGGCATCGACGGTGTGATCGTAACCAAGCTTGATGGTGACACCCGTGGTGGTGCGGCACTGTCAGTAAAAGCAGTAACAGGAAAGCCGATCCTGTATGTAGGTATGGGAGAAAAGCTTTCAGATCTGGAACAGTTTTATCCAGACCGTATGGCATCCAGAATCCTTGGAATGGGTGATGTCCTTTCATTGATTGAAAAAGCAGAAGCAGAGATTGATGAAGAAAAAGCCAGGGAGATGACCCAGAAACTTAAGAAGAATCAGTTTGACTTTGACGATTATCTGGAAAGTATCAAACAGATGAAGAACATGGGTGGTCTTGGAAATGTCATGAGCATGCTGCCGGGTATCGGCGGAGCCATGGGCGGCAAGATGAAGGGAATCGATGATGAACAGACCGCTGAGGCGGAAAAGAAGATGGCAAGAATGGAAGCAATGATTCATTCTATGACACCGGCAGAAAGATCAGATCCGGATATCCTTAGCCCATCCAGAAAGCATCGTATTGCCAAAGGTGCAGGAGTGGACATCAGTGAAGTGAACCGTATGGTAAAACAGTTCAATGAGATGAAAAAGCTAATGAAGCAATTTGGCAAAGTAGGAAAGAAGAAAAAATTCGGATTTCCATTTTAGCTGGTAAGGGATGCATAAAGACGACATCCAAAAGACAGCACAAAGAATTATGATATACCGCGAATTCCGCGTTATATAGATACAAAAACAAATAATGAAAATATTACAATTTATGGAGGTAATTTAACATGGCAGTAAAAATGAGATTAAGAAGAATGGGACAGAAGAAGGCTCCTTTCTATAGAATCATCGTAGCAGATTCTAGATCACCAAGAGATGGTAAATTCATCGACGAGATCGGAACATACGATCCTAACTGCGATCCAAGCGCAATCAAAGTTGACGAAGAAGCAGCTAAAAAATGGCTTGCAAATGGTGCTCAGCCTACAGAAGCTGTTGCAAAGATCTTAAAAGCAGCTGGCATCGAAAAATAATTATGCCACTGGAGGTGTGCAATTATGAAGGAATTAGTTGAAGTAATTGCGAAAGCATTAGTCGACGATCCGGAAAGCGTTGTAGTAAATGAACGCGAAGAAAAGAAAACAACAGTCCTGGAAGTTAAGGTTGCAGAAGCCGATATGGGTAAAGTAATCGGAAAACAGGGACGCATTGCAAAGGCAATCCGCTCAGTTGTGAAAGCCGCTGCAGCAAAAGAAGATAAGAAAGTTATCGTTGATATCATGGACTAAGTATATGGATGGGGATGACCCATTTTGTCCGGGGACAGGCCCGTTTGTGTGGTCTGTCCCTTTTATCTTCTATAGATAGCAGAATATAAGGAGTATAGATATATGGAAGAATTATTACAGGTAGGTGTAATCACCTCTACACATGGCGTGCGTGGGGAAGTAAAAGTATTCCCGACAACAGACGATGCAGCCAGATTTAAACAACTGAAACATGTACTTTTGGATACCGGAAGAGAGATGAAACCACTGGAAATCCAGGGTGTAAAATTCTTCAAACAGTTTGTAATCCTGAAGTTCAAAGGAATCGACAACATCAATGACATTGAAAGATACAAAAGATGTCCGCTGCTGGTAGAGCGTAAAGATGCCGTGGAACTGAAAGAGGATGAATACTTTATTGCTGATATGATCGGAATCCAGGTAGAGACAGAAGACGGGGAGGTATTCGGAACCCTGAAAGATGTTATGGAGACCGGAGCAAATGATGTCTATGTAATCGATACGGAAGAACACGGTGAAGTATTGGTTCCGGCTATCAAAGAATGCATTCTGGATGTAGACGTAGAAAACCGTAAGATGACGATTCATCTGATGGATGGACTGATCTAGGAGGCTTGGGTTATATGAATTTTTATATTATGACTTTATTTCCGGAGATGGTGATGGACGGGTTAAATACCAGCATTATCGGACGTGCGGTGAAGAATGGACTTCTGTCGATAGAGGCGTTGAATATCCGTGATTATGCATTTAACAAGCACCACAGTGTAGATGATTACCCGTATGGCGGCGGTGCCGGGATGCTGATGCAGGCAGAGCCGGTGTATCAGTGTTATGAGGCGTTAACGGAGAAGATAAAGCAGAAAAAGAGAGCAAGAGTGATCTATCTCTCTCCGCAGGGACAGACATTTAACCAGACAATGGCAGAAGAATTTGCACAAGAAGAGGATCTGGTCTTCTTGTGCGGACATTATGAAGGAATCGACGAACGTGTCCTGGAAGAAATCGTTACAGATTATGTATCCATCGGGGACTATGTCCTGACCGGCGGGGAACTTCCGGCGATGATCATGATCGACTGTATCTCAAGACTGGTGCCGGGTGTGCTTCATAATGATGTATCTGCAGAATTCGAAAGCTTTCAGGATAACCTGCTGGAATATCCGCAGTATTCAAGACCGGAAGTCTGGCATGATAAGAAGGTACCGGAGGTACTGATGTCCGGACATCATGCCAATATTGAAAAGTGGAGAAGAGAGCAGTCAGTGATCCGTACAGCTAAGAACCGTCCGGATCTGCTTGAAAAAGCCGAACTTACCAAAAAAGAATTGGAATTAGTTAAATCACTGTCTGAACAGCAGTAAAATTCTATGGCAGAATTAATCAGAAAAACGAAAAAATCCTTGTAATTTGGTCATGGATATGATAGAATGTAGCATGTTGTGAAGAAAATAGATGGTCCTCTGGTACGAAGCGTATTAAGAACATCCAAGTAAACAAGGAGGTCACACATAATGAACGATATTATTAAGAACATTGAAGCTGCTCAGTTAAAAGAAGTAGCACCAGAATTCCACGTTGGAGATACTGTTAAAGTTTACGGAAAGATCAAAGAAGGAAACCGTGAAAGAGTACAGATTTTCGAAGGAACAGTCCTGAAGAGACAGGGTGGCGGAGCAAGAGAAACATTTACAGTTAGAAAATTCTCTAACGGTATCGGTGTTGAAAAGACTTGGCCAGTACACTCACCAAACGTTGAAAAGATTGAAGTAGTAAGAAGAGGTAAAGTAAGAAGAGCTAAACTGAACTACTTAAGAGACCGCGTTGGTAAGAAAGCTAAAGTTAAAGAATTAGTAAAATAATCAGGAAATTGAATGTGAAAAGGACAACTACATAAAGTAATTGTCCTTTTTGTGATATTACCATATATTCGTAAGGATCTGCCAATGACAGGTCCTAAAGATAAGGGGATTATATGAGACGCAGAAGAGATCTGGATTTTGAAAAACGAAGACGCTCCAGAAAAGCCAGGTACCGGAAGAAAAAAGTAAAAGCAAAGATGCGCGAGATCGGAATGCTGCCAACACAGAAGCAAAAGATCCGTATGAGTTTTGATTCGGTAATTGCAGGACTGATCTGGGCGTTTAAAATCGCAGTCACCTGTCTGCTGGCATTTGTCGCTGTATATTATTTTGGACAGCGCGTAAGCACAATAGGAAATTCTATGAATCCGGTGCTGAATAATGCGGACATGGTATTGGTGAACAGAATCGTATATAATGCATCGTCACCAAAAAGGGGAGATATTATCGTATTTAAGCCAAAGGGGAATGAGAATGCACATTACTATACGAAGCGTATTGTAGGACTTCCGGGAGAGACCGTGCAGATGATTGAAAATAAAATCTTCATCAATGGCGAAAAGTTAGAAGAAGATTATGAGACGACAGAGATTGACTCTGCCGGAATCGCCGCAGAAAAGGTAAAACTTGGCGGAGACGAATATTTTGTACTGGGAGACAACCGTAAGAACAGCGAGGACAGCAGAAATGCAGATATAGGAAAGGTAAAACGTTCTTATATCTATGGGAAGGCATGGTTTGTATCGTCCCCGAGAGAAGACTTTGGATTTATAAAATAAAGGAGAAAAATATATGCATTTTCAGTGGTATCCAGGGCACATGACAAAAGCAAAGCGCATGATGCAGGAAAATATCAAATTGATCGATCTTGTGATCGAACTGGTAGACGCAAGGGTTCCGGTAAGCAGCAGAAACCCGGACATCGACGAACTTGGCAAGAACAAAGCAAGACTGATCCTGCTGAACAAATCAGATCTTGCAGAAGATAAATGGAACGACGCATGGTCAGAATATTTCCGCGAAAAAGGATTTTCTGTTGTAAAAGTCAATTCCAAAAAAGGCGGTGGAATCAAGTCGATTAACAATGTGATCCAGGAAGCATGTAAAGAAAAGATTGAAAGAGACAGAAAAAGAGGCATCTTAAATCGTCCGGTGCGTGCGATGGTCGTCGGCATCCCGAATGTAGGAAAGTCGACATTCATCAATGCGCTGGCAGGAAAAGCCTGTGCGAAGACGGGTAACAAACCAGGCGTTACAAAAGGAAAACAATGGATCAGACTGAATAAGAACGTAGAACTTCTGGACACACCGGGAATCCTGTGGCCAAAATTCGAAGACCAGGCAGTCGGTCTGAAACTGGCATTCATCGGTTCAATCAAAGACGAGATCATCCAGACCGAGGAACTGACAGCAGAACTTGTAAAATTCATGAATGAGAACTATCCGGGAGTACTGGAGAACAAGTATAACGTAGAAGAAGATGCAGATCCGTATGGAATGATCGCAAAGATCGCACAGAGCAGACACTGTCTTGTGCGTGGAAACGAACTGGATACGGAAAAAGCATCACAACTTTTGATGGACGATTTCCGTAACGGACGTCTGGGACGCCTGACACTGGAATATCCAGAACAGTTTTAGGAAGGATCATACGGAAAAATGGCAAGACGTTCAAACAGAGATGACGAAAGATACGATTCCTATGATTCCGGAGAAGAAAGAGAATCCAGCATACTAAGAGAACTTGGCGGCTGGATTCTTTATATACTGATTATTATCGGGCTTACATATCTGATCATTACATTTGTAGGGCAGCGGACAAGGGTCAGTGGTTCGTCGATGGAAACGACATTACATAACGGAGACAATCTGATCGTGGATAAATTATCTTACCGGTTCCGGGATCCGAAGCGATATGATATCATCGTATTTCCATATAAATATGAAGAAAACACCTATTATATCAAGCGTATCATTGGCATGCCGGGAGAGACCCTGCAGATCAAAGATGGTTATGTATACATAGATGGTGAACAGCTTACAAGTGACATTTATGGAAATGAACTGATCGAAGATCCGCAGACGGCAGAAGATCCGGTAACGCTAGGAGAAGATGAATATTTTGTAATGGGAGATAACCGCAATCACAGTATGGACAGCCGTGATCCAAGTGTCGGTGTCTTAAAAAAGAGTGACCTGATGGGAAGAGCATGGGTACGGATCTATCCATTTAACAATGTGGGAGTAATTCGGCATGAATAAACGAGAAGAAGAGAAAAAGAGAAAACAAGAAGAAAAGCTTCAGAAAGAACTGGAACGCACAGCGGCGATGAGCGTGTACGAGAAACAGTATAGCGACTGCCAGTACATCTGCGGAATCGATGAAGTCGGACGTGGACCATTCGCAGGTCCGGTTGTGGCGGGAGCCGTAATCCTTCCAAAAGACGATCCGATCCTGTATCTGAATGATTCGAAGAAGTTATCAGAGAAGAAACGTGAAGCGTTATATGATGAGATCATGGAGCGTGCAGTTGCAACTGGAATCGGTATCGTAAGTCCGGCAAGGATTGATGAGATCAATATCCTGCAGGCAACATATGAAGCAATGCGTATGGCAATCCAGAATCTTGGTGTTACACCAGACCTTTTGCTGAATGACGCAGTGACGATACCGGAAGTGGATATCGCACAGGTGCCAATCATCAAGGGAGACGCTAAAAGCGTGTCTATCGCAGCGGCAAGTATCATAGCCAAAGTAACCAGGGACCGCCTGATGGTAGAGTATGACAGCGTGCTTCCGGGGTATGACTTTGCAAGTAATAAAGGATATGGAACGAAGAAGCATATCGAAGGACTGAAAGAACTTGGACCATCACCGATACACAGGATGACGTTTATAAAGAAATATGTATAAGAAGAAAAATAACCGGGAAACAGGAACTTGTTATGAAAAGATAGCCGGCGCCTTTCTGGAGGAGAAAGGCTGCCGGATTCTGGAATATAATTATCGCTGTAAGTGTGGCGAGATTGATATTATTGCTGAAGAGGGGGAGTATCTGGTGTTCTGTGAGGTAAAGTACCGTGGATCTGACCGGAAAGGACATCCGTCGGAGGCGGTCGATTATGCAAAACAGAGGGTGATTTCAAAAAGTGCATTGTATTATATTATGACGCATCATATGGAAGACCGGCCATGCAGGTTTGATGTGATAAGCTGTGAGGGTATTTCGGAAGTGGAACTGTTAAAAGAATCCTCAGATATGAGCGGACTGGAAATCATACATTATGAGAATGCGTTTGATTATATAGAATAATATGAGTGTCAAAAAATGTGGATATTTATATTAGATGTGAAATGAGGCGGATTCTGCAACACGAATACAGAATTGTTTTTTAGATGTGCTTAAAAATATAAGAGAACAATACTGCGGGATTGTGAAAATGTATCATACACAGGAAAGGATAAAAGGTGGGAACATGAGTCTGGGCTTACATTATAAAAATCAGAAACACATATTTGAAGAAAAAGAAGTGGCGGGAGTACCATTCTTAAGCTATCCGATGTTAGAAAAGACCGGAATTGTCAATCATGGATTCTCCACAAAACTTGGCGGAGTCAGCAAAGGCTGCTGGGCGACCATGAATATCAGCACAACCAGAGGCGATGATCCGGAAGATGTAAAAGAGAACGAACGGCGGATTGCCCGTGCGATCGGAGTAAAGCCGGAAGACTTTACATACACGAATCAGACACATACCACGAATGTAGCAGTTGTCCGTGCAGAAGATAAAGGAAAAAGATTCATGGAGACGGACGGTATGATTACCAATGTACCGGGAATCTGCCTGGTGACATTCTATGCGGACTGTGTCCCGTTATATTTTGTGGATCCGGTGAAAAAAGCAATCGGACTGTCGCATTCCGGATGGAGAGGAACCGTCGGGAAGATGGGAAAAGTAACCATTGAGAAGATGCAGGAGACATATGGTTCTGATCCGGCAGATATCTATGCGGCTATCGGACCATCCATCTGCCAGGACTGCTATGAAGTCAGCGAAGATGTGATCGAAGGATTCCGGAAAAGTTTTGATAAGACATATTGGCCGGAACTTTTTTATAAAAAGGAAAACGGCAAGTATCAGCTGAACCTCTGGAAGGCGAATGAGCTGATCTTTCTGGAGGCCGGGATTGTTCCGGAGCATATCGCAGTGACGAATGTATGTACACACTGCAATCCGGAGATTCTGTTCTCACACCGGACGACGGGAAATAAGAGGGGAAATTTAAGTGCATTTCTTGCACTGAAAGAAAAGTAAAATTACAAAAATAAAATCATGTGCTCCTAAAATGTGTCTGAAAAACCATTTTGGCAATCTATATACCCTGCTTTGCGGTATATATGTCTTCAGCCGGTTGAAATAGAAGGGGTAGTGATTCAGAATGAAACAAGGGGAAATATCATATGACAGATACAACAATTGCGGATACAACGCAGGAAGTAACAGAGGCAACACAGGAAGCCGTGGATAAAGTCAGTCGTCTGACGCAATACGTGCAGGACAGCATTCCATCATTGATTTCATTTGGACTGCAGGTAATTATGGCGCTGATTGTATTTTTTGTCGGCCGTCTGGTGATCAAATGGATCAGAAAGATTGTAAGAAGATCATTCGAGCGTTCCGGTGCAGATAAAGGCGTGGAACAGTTCGTAGATTCACTGCTGAAATACGGTCTATATGCGCTTTTGATCTTCACATTGATCTCAGGTCTGGGATTTGATACGACTTCAGTGGCAGCATTAGTTGCATCGAGTGGTGTAGCTATCGGTCTTGCTTTACAGGGAAGTCTTTCGAACTTTGCAGGCGGTGTCCTGATTCTGCTGCTGAAACCATTTGCGGTCGGAGATTACATCATTGAAGACACCAATGGAAAAGAAGGAACGGTAAAGGAAATCCAGATCTTTTACACCAAACTTACAACAATCGATAATAAGACCATCGTAATCCCAAACGGTATGCTGACCAACAATAGCATTACCAATGCATCTGCAAAAGATGAACGACGACTGGATCTGCGTGTCGGCATTTCTTATGACGCAGACATCAAAAAGGTAAAATCCGTCATCGAAAATGTACTGGTGAAGGATGCAAGCATCATCAAAAACGAACAGATTCTCGTATTCGTTGACGATCTCGCGGACAGCGCAGTTGTATTTGGCGTACGTGCATGGGTCAAAAACGAAGAATACTGGGATACCAGATGGAGAATGTTGGAGGAAATCAAGCTTGCATTAGATGAAAATGAGATCGAGATTCCGTATCCACAGATGACGGTGCATATGTCAGAGAATGCATAAGTTTTACATGCATACATTTGAAAGAATCTGAAGGCGACAAGTGATATGGCTGGACGGATATCAGGTGTTTGGAAAAACTGCTAAAAAAACACTTGCAAATATGTAAAAATACGGTATAATAATATTTGTGGCTGTCAAAGTCGCAAATGCTGGAATAGCTCAGTTGGTAGAGCACTTCACTCGTAATGAAGGGGTCGTCGGTTCAAGTCCGATTTCCAGCTTGGATAAATAGGAGGGTAATGTGATTTGAGAAATTGCATTGCTCTTTTTTGATGCTAAAGTATGCAAGAGAAGCTAAAAATCCTTTCTGATATTTTAGATATACATATCTGATATACTTTAGATATGTCACAACCATTTTGATATTATTACAAACAAAAAATATAAATTAATCAATGAGAAAAGTATTCCCTTTTTTTAAAATACGAGTATAATAATTACCGTTCACGAGTAGATGTTCCGTAAGTTGAAAACTTGGCCTCGTCCACTCGTGGAGATGAAAGGGGAAAAAGACACATGAAAAAAAGATGGAAACAAAAACTGCTGTCCATCCTGATCCCGATTCTATTCGTGATCGGAATGATTGGATCTGGACTAAACGTACAGACGGTCCAGGCAGCAGGAACCACAGGCGCCAGTCAGACGAATGCAGGAGAGATGAAAGTACATTTCCTGGATGTCGGACAGGGACTTTCTATTCTGGTGCAGTCAGAAGGAAAGACGATGATCTATGATGGTGGAGATAAGAAGACATCGAGCTTCGTAGTTGCCTATCTGAAAGATCAGGGTGTTACAAAGATCGACTACCTGATCAGCAGCCACTACGATGCCGATCATATGGCGGGACTGATCGGATGTCTGAATGCATTTGATGTAAAACACGTCATATCAAGTAACTACGTACATACAAGCAAGCTTTATAAGTCATTTGTAAAAGCCGTAAAATCAGACGGACTAAAAATGCAGCATCCAAAAGTAGGAAAGACATTTTCCTTTGGAAGCGGCTCGTTCGAGATTCTGGCACCGTCTAAGATCGAGACTAAGGGAAGCAACAATAACTCCGTAGCGATCAAGCTTGTCAATGGTCAGAACAGCTTTGTATTCACTGGAGACGCAGAGCATGAAAGCGAAGCCGCCATGTGTGCATCCGGCATAGACTTAAGCTGTGACGTACTGGTGCCGGGACACCACGGATCAGCGACAGCCTCGTCTTGGGATTTCTTACAGAAGACCGTACCGGAATATGCCATCATCAGCTGCGGAAAAAATAACAAATACGGCCATCCGGATAAAGATACCATGGATAAGCTCCAAAGCATGGGTATCCAGGTGTACCGTACAGATAAGCAGGGAACGATTGTCGCAGCCAGCAACGGTACAGACATAAGCTGGAGTGCAGAAGCCTGCAATGATTACACCCCGGGAGATGAAGAAGACCAGGGAACCCAGCCGGCAGGAACGACCAGTGGAAGCAGCACGGCAGCAGGTACAACAGCTTCAGCAGTATCAGGAAATTCGAATAACACTGCTATAGCAGGAGATGCGTCAACGGAACAGGTGTGGGTATCTGCAACAGGTTCCAAGTATCACAGAATTAATAACTGCGGACGTATGAACCCAAACAACGCAAGACAGGAGACCAGGGCACAGGCAGAAGCAGAGGGACTTGGACCGTGCAGTAAGTGTTATTAAAAATTACAACAATCTAGAGATTAAAACGATAACTTATGCTATGATAATATAGTAGATGTGAGGAATCAGTGCAGGAATTTTCTCGTGCAACCGAATCCAAAAGAAAATATGAACACATTAAAATATGGAATTACAATCATATATATCAGCCTCTTGTGCGTGATTGCGGGGAAAGACTGGAAATATCAGAAAATTGATAACCGGTTCCACCTGGCAATCATGTGTCTGGCGCTGTGCGAGATGTATTTAAAAATGGGACTGCCATGGCAGGAACGGATTATAGGAGCCGTTGCCGTGGCGGTCCCTATGTGGCTACTTGCCGTGTACTTAGGAGGCGGATTCGGTGGAGGAGATATAAAACTGATGGCAGTTTCTGGTCTGATGATTGGTGGAAATGAGATTATACAGGCCGCGGTAACAGGAATTGTGTTAAGCGGAATATACTGTGCCGGAATGCTGATGAACGGAAAGATAGGAAGAAAAGATACATTTCCATTGGGACCATTTCTGGCGGCAGGTATTATAATACGGGTTATGTGCTGCGGTTGTAATTGAGATGAAAAGCATAAAAATAAAATATTTCCTGTGCTGTTTGATGTGAAAAGGATAATAAAAACAAAAAATAGTATGTATATGTAGAAAAATCCAAAGAGGAAGATGTTGGTAACGATGAAAATGCAACTGCCGGATGGAGTTGTGTTGAAAGCAGTTCTACCACACAAACAGTTCATTATCCATATGTATATGGAACCACATATACTGATCAAAATGGAAAGAACTGGGCAGCTGTGAAAAATGGTGACAGTTATCATATTCCGGTACAGAATTCAGGAAAAATAGCAGAAAAGGTTACTGCTGGTGGTGTGACAATGAAAGTATATATATGGATGGAAGGTACGGATGCAGATTGTCGAAATAGCATTGTAAATGATGATAAGAGTTCTTATAATGTAGTAGTCAATTTAGCAGGCGTTACGGCTGAATAAAACAATAAATATGTTCTTTTGAAAGGTCATGGCACGAACCATGGCTTTTCTTTTTCTCCGGATTTCCCATATTGTCTATTATCCCCAATCTCCTCCACGCATTTTCGGTACATCTGATGAATTGCTATTTCTCGACTTCTGGTATAGTCATGTAACTGAAAAGAGAACTTCAGAAGGGAGAAATGCAATATGCGAAAAAAGCAGGATATCATGTGGGAGCAAAGTACACTTTGGGAATCGGTGGAGAAATGGGTGACTAAGTATTTGAATAGTTACCACACTCTTTTTTATTGACGGATACACAAAAATAAAGATATAATTCTTACTAGAAGATTAACGAGGAGAAGTTGTATGAGTCAGGACATTATTAATAATCGTTTTTTGGAAGAGTCGGTATTTGCTATTGCCGATGGATACT
>ERZ827037.1668-NODE-1668-length-22451-cov-6.153688_pt1 | contig 22451 bp, 31 predicted proteins | sample MGYA00519924_ERZ827037 | MGnify/ENA primary metagenome ERZ827037 (study PRJEB31778, sample SAMEA3449250) | human gut metagenome | biome: human gut; feature: human-associated habitat; material: faeces | place: United Kingdom | collected 2010/2012 ...
TCCGACAATGCAAAGGTTTTCGGCAATGCAGAGGTGTACGGCGATGCAAAGGTGTCCGACAATGCAAAGGTTTACGGCAATGCAGAGGTGTACGGCGATGCAAAGGTGTACGGCAATGCATGGGTTTTCGGCAATGCAGAGGTGTACGGCGATGCAAAGGTGCACGGCAATGCAAAGGTGTCCGACAATGTAAGGGTGTCCGACAATGCAAAGGTTTTCGGCAATGCAGAGGTGTACGGCGATGCAAAGGTGTACGGCAATGCATGGGTTTCCGACGATGCATGTGTGTACGGCGATGCAAAGGTGTACGGCAATGCATGGGTTTACGGCGATGCATGTGTGTACGGCGATGCAAAGGTTTTCGGCAATGCATGGGTTTACGACGATGCATGTGTGTACGGCGATGCAAAGGTTTTCGGCAATGCATGGGTTTACGGCGATGCATGTGTGTACGGCGATGCAAAGGTGTCCGACAATGCAGAGGTTTCCGGCGATGCAGATTATGCATTAGTAAAGGGATTCGGGACAGAATTCCGATGCACAACTTTTTACAGAGATAAAAATAAAAAAATAATGGTTAACTGCGGATGCTTCCATGGAGATTTGGAAGCATTCAGAAAACAGGTAAAAGAAACGCGAAGTGGGAAAATCGCAAAAGAATACCTAATGATTGCTGATTTAATGGAATATCATTTCACAAGCGAGGATTCTAGCGATGAATAGCGTACTACAAACTAAAAAAGAGTGTTTTTTCTGCAAAACAACCCAAAATTTACATAGGCATCACGTCTTATATGGCAGCAGCAACAGAAAACAAGCCGAAAAGTATGGTTTTACAGTTTATTTATGTTTAAATCACCATACCAACGGCGGCGAGGCAGTGCATCGCAATCCCAACGGACCACTAGACAGGTACCTCAAGGAGCTGGCGCAGAAGTACTGGGAGGAGAACAACGGAACGAGGGAAGAATTTATCAAAACATTTGGGAGGAATTATCTGTGAATAAGTTTAGAAATAAAAAGATTTTTACGAAAGATGGGAAGTTTGACAGCAAGAGAGAAATGCATCGTTATTTAGAGCTTGCGGCGATGCAAGAAGCGGGGAAAATTACAGGATTAGAGCGACAGGTTAGATATATCCTTTTAGGTAGCCAGAAGCGAGAAGATGGCACTACAGAACGCCCTGTATCATATACAGCAGATTTCCGCTACACAGGCAAAGAAGGCAAGATTATTGTCGAGGACGTAAAATCCCCGCGCACAAGAAAAAATCCGGAATACATCATCAAGAGAAAGCTGATGCTTGAACGGTATGGCATCACGATCAGGGAGGTGGCGTAATGAAAAAAACAGGAGACTCAGAAGCAAGAAAAGCGGCGAAAATACTCAAGAAGTACTGCAACGAGCATAAATATTGCCGAAATTGCCTTTTTGCGGTAGGAAAGGAGGGCGCGGCTTGCCTGCTAGTAAATAAATTGCCGTTTGACTGGGTAAGATATTAAAGCTGGACACCCTCCGGGGTTAAGGATAGATACACATTACAGAAACACGTTAACGGTTCCATGAGGAGCTATATGCCATTGATTCCTCCGGATTTATTCCGGAGGGGAAAGGAAAGAAAATGAAAGTAGAAGAAATGCAAAACAGTGAAGTGGAAGACTATTTGTTAGAACATTTAGAAATAGGCACATTGTTTAGCAAATTAACGGAAAAGGCGGGTGAATTATCCAAATCCGCAACGATACGTGCAGAAATTATGGGATTTAACCCAACCCCAGCGGAAGTGCTAATAGCAGAGAGTATTTTGCGTAGAAATATGGCAGAAGTTATATTGATTTGTGAAATACTAGCCTGCAACACAGACGCGTGGGACGATGTTAAAGACACACAAGAAGAAATAGCGAGAAAATGGGCTGAGTTAATAATGAAGGAGGAGGAGAAATAAAAATGCCATACAGGCTGAAAGATGAAGATTTTAATAAAATACAAAATGAAGTAGTTAAAAAACTATACGAAATACCAAGCCTTGACCGAGCCGCATTTCTGGTGGGATGCACAGAACAAGAGCTAAGGGAAGCAATGACCGAACTACGCAAAACACCCAAATCGAGGGGGAAAATTGAAGCCGTAGAAAGGGAGCTGAGAAACAGAGGAAACAAAAACAAAAAAACAAAGTTTTTCCCAAGCGACTTGGCGGAAAAGAGATTTGCGAGGGAATGGACAAAAGTGTGCGGAAGAATAAGGGGGGGGTGGGAGTGAAAGATGTTAAACGACAAACGATATATTTGCAAAATTTGCGGTACAGTATATGGAAGTAGCCATGACTATAATAAATGTAAAGGAAGCCATCACAATCCTGTGGGTATTGTAAGTGCGAAATATTCTTGCGCAGCAAGTAAGTATCCAACGATTATCCGTATAAGGATGGACGACGGGGAGGTAGTAATGTATGAGCGACAGAAGGGATGAGAAGCACATAGATGCGATAGAACCGGATACATATATGGGTTTATCACAGCAATACATAAAAGATGAAATAAGTGATAAGGAGTTTACGAAGCGGTGTAACCGACTGAAAAGGATACCAATGAAGACCTACGTGAGCATATCGGAAAAATTTATGAATGGTGAAATAAGCGAGGACGAATTTGTGGAGCGGTATAACCGATTGGTTGAGCAGGAAGCCGAAAAACACTGGGAACCGGTCGAACCACATGAGCATATTTAGGAGGGCGAAAATGATATTTGTAGATGCAAAAACTAAATTAAAATATAACACAGACAAAATGGAACTGATTTCCTACAAGTGCAAAATTTCGCCAAGATTCGGAATTGCGCTAAAAGCTAAAATATACAAAAGCAAAAAAGGAAATTGGTTAGGCGTGGCAAAGTGGGCGGATGGAGTAGAGTTACCTAAAGTATTGAGCGAAGACGAGGCGAAACAAATCTTGTTATTAAATGATTTAGAGGCTTACGAAATGGTTTTTGGAGAATTGGAGGAGGCATAAGATGTTAACTGCTGTATATGATACAGGGCGTTCTAACGTAATGGAAATCCAGAAGGACGCTCAATATTTGAAAGAAGAAATGGCTGGTTGCATATACAGGCACTTTAAAGGAGAATTATATATCGTAACGGACGTTGTAGTTAATTCCGAGTCTCTTGAAATAGAAGTAATATATAAAGACTTTACACCTTCCCAACTTGCATGGAGTAGAGATTTAAAACAATTTTTTTCGGGAGTCAATACAACAAAGTACCCTGACGCGCTACAAAGAGTGAGGTTTAAAAAAGTTGGAAGAAACGGGGAGATAGAACGATGAGCAATCCTAAGCATGATTGGTACGGACACGCAGTAAAGCAGGTAAAAAAATACCCAGACAAACTGATTGCAGAAAATACAGCCCAGTCAGCCCTATGGATGTACGCTATCAACAAGGCGATAAAGCAAACAGAGGGGATGGACAACGGCGAGGACAGAATGAAAGCCGTACAGCTGGTATATTTTGAAGATAGATACACGATAGCAGGGGCGGCGGATAAGCTCGGATATGCAGAGATGACTATACGCAGATGGCTTAGTGCTTTCGCCAATTTAGCCGGGAAATACGCAGGTTATTAGAGAGAGGGAATTAACTCCCTCTCTTTTTTATGTTTGTCTAACGTGGCTTGAAAATTGCCGTACAATACACTTGTACGGACGAGTACTGGTAACTTTTTGTGAGACATAACCTCCTCTATCTTTTTGTGGTAAAAGTGTAAACTCTCACCCGCGTAAAAGAGAGTACGCAAGACACCTATCCCACGGTGCCTTGCGTTCCATACAGGTTGCGGGTCTACAAGTGTTTAGGGACCAGCCGCTTATTAGTCTTACCCCGGCGGCTGTTAAGGTGCAATTCCTTATACTTGTATCTAGTTGCGCTATGCAACTGGTGTAAACGATTTTTTTCATATTTTCTTTCCTTTCATATAACCCCGTAAACAATTCATTACGGGGTTATGGTTGTATTTAGGAGGTGACCTCAAAATGGGATAAGTAAATACCAGGAGTGGCTAACCCAGGAAGGGTTACTTAAGCTAGAGGGATGGGCGCGAGATGGATGCACAGACAAAGAGATTGCGGCAAACATCGGTATTAACCCAGATACCTTGTATACATGGAAGAAAAAATTTCCAATTTTAGCCGATACCTTAAAAAAGGGAAAGGATGTTGTGGACAGGCAGGTGGAAAAAAGCCTGTTACAACGGGCGTTAGGGTACAGCTACGAGGAGACGAGTGAAAAGTACGAAGGCGGAGTAATGACGGAGCGAAAGGTTACAAAAAAGCACGTTGCGCCGGATACAACAGCACAGATATTTTGGTTAAAGAACAGGAAGCCAGAACAATGGCGTGATAAGCCACAGTCAGAGAGCGCAAGCGACAAAGCGCTAGCAAAAGCTATTGAAATCCTTGGGGGTGTCGATAGTGCCATTGACTAGCAAGCAGGCAGAATACCTGCAAGGTTGCAACCATCGTTGGAACGTAAAGATCGGGGCGACAGGTTCCGGGAAATCCTTTGTCGACTACGCAGTCGTAATTCCTCAACGTCTGACACACCTAAAAGGATTAGGGCTGGCTGTGATGTTGGGAAACACCAGAGGCACGCTACAACGTAACATACTTGACCCCATGCGGGAAATTTGGGGAGAGGAACTGGTGGGCGAGATACGGAGCGACAACACGGTACAGCTATTTGGCAAAAAGGTATATGCACTAGGCGCTGACAACAAGAAGCACGTTGCAAGAATACAGGGAGCGACGATTGAGTATGCATACGGCGACGAGGTGACAACGTGGAACCAAGAAGTTTTCGAAATGTTGAAATCCCGTCTTAGAACGTCGCACAGTCACTTTGACGGGACTTGCAACCCGGCGGGACCGAAGCACTGGTTTAAGGGCTTTCTGGATTCTGATGCCGATATATTTCAGCAAGCGTACAACATACACGATGGCTGTCTGCCCTCGGCGGTAGTAGACGAACTGATAAAGGAGTACTCAGGGACACACAGGTATCAACGCTACATACTAGGCAACTGGGCAGTGGCAGAAGGGCTTGTGTACGATATGTTTTCGGAGGAAAGGCACGTCTGTAAAGCAAAGACCAGCGGAGAGATAATTGTTAGCAGCGATTTTGGTATGCAAAACGCTACCGTCTTCCTGATCTGGCAGAAAAGAGTAGATACAGGCAACTGGCACTGCATAAAAGAATACTATTATTCTGGCAGAGAAAACAACCGAATGAAGCCAGTCAGTGAGCTAGTAAAAGGACTAGAGGACACGCTAAACGGACAGAAAGACGATTTAGTGATTGTTGACCCATCTGCCGCCGCCCTCATCGTAGAGTTGCGTAGCAAAGGGCATAAAGTCAAAAAAGCAGATAACACTGTTAACGATGGGATAGCAGACGTTGAGACATTGTTGACACAAGACAAATTATCGCTTGACCCGTCTTGCACGCACACGATCGAGGAGTTTGGTATCTATGCATGGGACCCAACAGCGGCTGACAAAGGCAGGGATGCAGTTATAAAACAGTCAGATCACGCAATGGATGCTATCAGGTATCTTGTAAAAACATTAAAACTCGTCAAGCGCAGCCAATCAAGACAATACAAATCAATTCTAGGGTGACGACAAATGTATTTATCATATCAAGATTTCATTGCCGCAAAAGACAAAGGGCAATTTATAAATCAGTTTATAAAATTCCACGAGAGTACGGGAGCATACAAAGAGGCGTTAAAGGCGGACAAGTATGACGCGCAGGAAAATGAGACTATCTTGCAATTCCAGCGTGTTTATTACACCTTGCTAGGTCAAAAAAAGATAGATAATTTTTCGTCTAACGCACGGATATGCTCTAATTTCTTTCACAAATTAAATACACAGCGTTGTTCGTACAGTCTAGGAAACGGCGTCTTTTTTAATGACATGAGTGTCAAGGATAAACTAGGCAAACAATTCGACAGACGGATTAAAGAGGCGGCTTACAACGCATTAATTCACGGTCAATCTTTCCTTTTTTGGAATGTGGACCACGTGCACGAATTTCCTTTTACGCAGTTCGCCCCGATGTGGGATGAAGACACAGGGGCATTGATGGCGGGCATAAGATTCTGGCAACTGGACGAGCAGAAACCGTTTAAGGTTGTACTGTACGAAGTAGACGGCTACACAACCTACAGTGCAGAGAGTAAATTTGGAGAATTAAAAGAGACCGCTCCCAAACGGGCGTACAGACAAAGAGTCGAGGTTGCTAATAATTTGGAACCCGAAATCATCGGGGAAGAAAATTATAGCAGTCTCCCTATTGTGCCGATGTTTGGCAACAAAAGACATATAAGCACCCTGAGGGGAATGCAGTCAAAGATTGATGCCTACGATGCGGTACAAAGTGGTTTTGCTAATGATTTAGACGACTGTGCACAGATGTATTGGCTCATTTCCAACGCTGACGGTATGACGGATGACGAGCTAGCAGAGTTTAGGGACCGGCTCAAGTTTCAGCACATCGCAAAGGCTGAGGAAGGGCAGGTACAGGCATACACACAAGAGCCGCCGTATACCGCCAGAAAAGAGTTTCTCACGCAGATGCGGTCAGAAATTTATGAGGATTTCGGGGCGTTGGATGTACACGCCATAGCCGCCGGAGCAACAAACGACCATATCGACGCCGCATACCAGCCACTGGATGATAATGCAGATGATTTTGAGTACTTCGTAGGCGATGCAATCGAGAAGATTCTGGAGCTTGCAGGGATTGATGACGAGCCGCAATTTAAGCGGAACAGAATCAGTAACGAGAAAGAACGTACAGACATGGTTCTTGAGGCAGCAAATTATCTGGATGAAGAAACCATCCTGAAAAAATTACCGTTTGTTGCACCGGAGGAAGTGTCGGACATTTTGAAAAAGCTGGACGAAGAATCATATAACCGCTACACAGAACCACCTGAACCAGATACGCCGGAAGATAACCCGGAAGGGGATGAGTAGTCATGTATCCATCCGACAAGTGGACAGAGCAGGAGTTACAAAAGTTAGAAAAACGGTTAGCAGACGTATATAAGCAGGCTGAAAAAGAGCTTGACAGCAAAGCGAGAAACTATTTTAAACAGTTTTCCAGACGATACGCCAAAGAATATGCGGCATACCAGGCAGGGAAATACAGCAAAAAAGAGTTTGAAGCATGGCTGATGAATCAGTATGGCAGAGGGCAGAGGTGGGAGGCGCTGCGCGAGGATATGGCGCGGAGACTGACAGAATCAAACCAGATTGCCGCGGCGTATATCAACGAAAAGACCCCTCTTGTGATTGCCCTCAATCGCAATTTTGAGGCGTACATGATTAAATCTCTTGTACCTGACAGACAGATAAAAGAGATTGGAGATATTGCATTTAATTTGGTTGACGAACACACAGTTAAGCGGCTGACGGTCAGAAAGCAGAAGATTCTTCCACCGCGTAGGATACTAAAAAGTAAGGACGTGCATTGGAATAAAAAGAAATTGCAAAATGCACTACTGCAAGGAATTTTACAGGGCGACAGCATAAAAAAGCTCGCAGGGCGATTTCGGGACGTTACAGGCATGAATCATACTGCCGCAATTAGAAACGCCCGCACAGCATTCACAGGAGCGCAGAATGGAGGCAGGCAGGCGGCATACGAGGAAGCCTACCAGATGGGGATTGATGTAGTTAAGCATTGGACAGCGACAAAAGATTTGAGGACACGAGATAGTCACAGAGCGTTAGACGGCGAGGAAGTACCGTTTAACATGGCTTACTCAAACGGTCTTATGTATCCGGGAGACCCAAGCGGAATCCCGGCGGAGGTTTATAACTGTCGATGCACGCAACGAACTGCGCTGCCCGCCGAACTGGCACAACCACGAATGATACGCGTTAAGAATTTGGAAACAGGCAGAAACGAAGTTGTAGAAGACATGACCTATTACGAATGGTTAGCAACGCAAAGGGGGCGAATATAATGGCGGATATTGATGTTGTAAGCCATGTAGACGAAGTAATTTTAAAGACCACCATGGCACTTGCAAGAGCATTAGAGCAGGTAGGAGCCGCCGCAGAGGGGCACGCAAAAGACCTTTGCCCGGTCGATACGGGCGCGTTGAGAAATAGCATTACACATCAGACCGATTTGGATAATCTCACAGAGACAATAGGCAGCAACGAAGAATATGCCGCCTATGTAGAGTTAGGAACTGGCGTGTATTACAAGGGAGGACGAAAGACCCCGTGGACTTATCAGGACGATAAGGGACAGTGGCATATCACAAACGGTCAGAGGGCACAGCCATATTTAAAACCGGCGGCGGCAAATTACACAAAAGAGTACACAGCAATTATTGCAGACGAATTAAAAGGAGCGATGGAATAATGGACAGATTGTCTTTGCTCGTCAAGGCAAAAGAAATGGCGGAGTATTTTACTGATAAAAAGTTTAAATACTCGCAGAAGGTGGCGAATAGCTGGGCAGGCGCAAAGAAGAAAAAGGTAAGTAATTGTGCATCGTATGTATGTTATTGCCTACAGCAATTAGGCATCCTCAAACCGGGACAACTGTTTTATTGCAACAGGAACGGAAGAGTTGTCTATAAGGGTGCTGGAACAAAAGCGGCTATATCAAAACGATATAGATTGATAAAAGTAAATAAATTACCCCGGAATTATAAAAACAAATTAAAACCGGGAGACATTTGCTTTTACCACCTGCACACCAATATTTTCGCAGGAATAAACGAGAGCAATAAAATGGTGTGGTGGGACGCCGGAAAGGCTAGTACAAATACCAAAAAAGCAGGCGGAACATATAAAAAGATACACAGGATCATCAACGGAAATCAGAAGATTTTATATGTGCTGAGATGGAAAGGATGAGAAAATGACACAGAGGAAAATTATTGACGTGTCGGTATACAACGGCACAATCGACTGGAAGAAAGTAAAGAAATACGGTTGTGATGGTGCAATCATTAAGATTATCCGCAAGGATTTAGGCAAAGACAAGAAGTTTGAGGCAAACTACAAAAAATGTGAGGAGTTAGGCATCCCATGGGGCGTGTATAACTACACATACGCTACTACAGTGGCAAAAGCCAAGTCGGACATGGAGCTTGTGTGCGACATCCTCGACAAGGCCAGCAAGAAACATTTTAAATACGGCATTTGGTTTGACATCGAGGATAAAGTGCAGGCAAGGCTAAGTAAAGTAAAGATTGCCGAGATTATCAATGCGGCACAGACTGTCGTTGAGTCAAGAGGGTATAAATTCGGCGTTTACACTGGTAAATCATACTTTGCGGAGCATATTGATAAAAACAAAGTTAACTGTAAAAACTGGTGGATTGCACGTTATTACAAAGGCTATAACCGCATGGCATTTAAAGCGACACCAAACAAATCTTATAAGCCTACAAACGTAGCCGACCTTATGGTGTGGCAATATACTAGCTCTGGCGTGTTTCCAGCCAAGGCTTCAACCGGCAACGGCGGCAAGTTTGATTTAAATATTTTGTATCACGACTTCCCGGCGACGGTGCAGAAGGAAGAAACAACAAAAAAGGTTAAATACACCGGGAAATTTCCTAAATTGCCGCCACGCGGCTACTATGCGTTTTTAGACGGCATCACGGTATTAAAAAACACAAGGGAAGAAATTGAGAAATTGCAGAAGTTTTTAAACTGGGCTATCGGCTCAAAATTAGAAACTGACGGCAAATATGGAGAAAAGACAGAAGATGCAGTTAGTATTTTCCAGTCGAAATGTAAATTAAAAATTGACGGCAAATTTGGGGCGAAATCCCTTAAAGCTGCAAAATTATTTAGTAAGTAATCACGAAGTACTGTGATTTACATATAAAGTCATTTAGGGAAAGAAATCCCTCAAAGAAAAGGAGTAATCAAATGGCATTAACAAGAGCTTTTTTAAAAAGCATGGCACTTACAGACGAGCAGGTTTCCGCGATTATCGAAGAACACTCTGCAACCGTTACGGGTCTCAAGAACGAGATTAGTAAATACAAAGAGGACGCAGAGAAAGTCCCAGACCTCCAGAAGAAATTGAAGGACTATGAAAAGGACGACTGGAAAGGCAAGTATGAGAAAGAACACGCAGGTTTTGAGAGCTACAAAGCCGAGCAGGACAAGAAAGCGTCCTACAGCGCGAAAGAAGCCGCGTATAAGAAGATGCTTGAGGAGTCCGGCGTGTCCAGTAAAGTAATTAACCTTGCATTAAAAGCATCAAAAGAGACTATTGATAATTTAAAAATCGGAACTGACGGCAAATTTGAGAATGCAGCAGAAGTAGAAAAAGGCATCAAAGAAGCGTATGCCGACTATATTACAACCGAAACGACTCAAGGCGCTAATGTATCAAACCCACCGGGAGGAGAACCGGGGAAAATGACCAAGAAAGAAATCATGGAAATTAAAGATGCGGGCGAACGTCAGAAAGCGATTGCGGAAAATCACGAACTTTTTGGTTTTTGAAAGGAGTAGACAATGGCAGGAGTAACCACTAGCACTGTATTAAATACAGATAGCGCTCTCAAAGCGAGAGAAATTGATTTTGTAACACAATTTGAAAAAAACTGGGATGCGCTGAGAACTATCTTGGGAATCTTTAAACCTATCAGAAAAGAGCCGGGCACCAGCTTAGTAACCTACGAAGCGCAGATGAAAGATGAAGCTTTACAGGGCGGCGCAAGCGTAGGTGAGGGTGAGGCAATCCCTTTTACACAGTTTAAAGTTGTGGAAAGCAAGAAAGAAGATATTGTTGTAGAAAAATACGCTAAATCTTTAACTCTTGAGTCTGTGGCAAAATGGGGCGCAACGGTCGCAATCGAAAAGACAGATGATGCCTTTATGGTTGAGCTGCAGAACAAGGTTTTAAAAGATTTTTACACATTTTTAAAAACGGGAACATTAAAAGGTACGCAGAAGAAATGGCAGAAAGCACTTGCGATCGCAAAAGGTGCTGTACTCAACAAATTCGCAGGCATGAACAGAAATGTAACCGAAGTCGTAGGATTTGCAAATGTAATGGATTTTTACGACTGGTTAGGTGATAAAGAGATTACTGTGCAGACAATGTTTGGATTGCAGTATATCAAAGACTTCTTTGGTTTCTCTACACTGTTCCTCCTCCCTGACGCCTACATCCCGGCAAAAACTGTTATTGCAACACCTGTAGAAAATATTGACTTGTATTATATTGATCCCGGCGATAGTGATTTTAAAAAACTTGGCCTGGACTACACAACATCTGGCGAAACAAATCTGATTGGATTCCACGCAGGCGGCAACTATACAAACGCCACAGGCGAAACATACGCCATTATGGGCATGAAGCTGTGGGCAGAATACCTTGACGGTGTTTGCGTAGTTACTGTCGGAACCACAGAAACTATCCCAGAAGTATCAAGTGCCGTTTCGGAAGTAAGTTCGAACGGAAAATAAAAGGGGATGATTGAGTGCTTTATGAAATCATGAATCACATTCACAATTTCTTCCCGGTCAAAGGGGCGGCAATCACGGGAGAAATAACAATCGGAGATTGGATTTTTGACACGCTTAATTTTGATGTAGGCGTGACAGAAGATACTAAAGACCTGCGTTATTCTACTACCGCGATTCGCCTCCCGCTACAAGATGGGCAGTACTATTTAGTAAGCGGCTCTATCTTTAATGACGGGGTTTATCAGTACCACAAAGGCAATACTGCTCCGTTACAGGAGGAGACTTTTAACGGCGTAGTTGTTCCGCTGGCTATCCCCAAACCGTTTTTGTCACTGGTGGACGAAATCAGCGAGTGGCAGGCGAAAAACGGCAATTTAGGAGCGTATCAGTCGGAATCGTTTGGCGGATATTCGTACAGCAGGGCAACAAACAGTAAAGGCGAGACCTACACGTGGCAAGATGCCTTTAGGGCACGCCTGAACCCATGGAGGAAAATGGCATGAGTTTAATCAATGAATTTTTACAAGATTGCATACTCATGGATAAAAAGCGTACTTCTGACGGCGAGGGTGGATTTATCACCGAGTGGGTCGAGGGCGCTAAAATACAGGCGGCAATAGTCCGTGACACCTCCATGTCTGCCAGAGTGGCGGAAAAAGAGGGTGTAACAGCAACATATACAATTACTACAGCTAAAACAGTAAAGCTGAGCTATCATGATGTATTAAAAACAAAAGACGGAAAAATTTTTAGAGTTACATCAAATGCAGGAGAAAAAGAAACCCCTGCGTCGTCTAATTTAGACATAGCACAGGTCATGGCGGAGAAGTGGGAGTTAACGTCATGACTCCAACAGCGGCACTGTATCAATTTTGGTCGTCTTTCGGCATAACTGCATATCCGTCTAACAGGGTGCCGGAAGATACCGCATTTCCTTTTATCACATACGAACCAATTATAGCAAATTGGTGGACAGGTGCGGCCGCCGCTAGCGTCGTAAATGTCTGGTACCACACAGAATCTGAGGCAGTCCCAAATAAAAAGGCGAAAGAAATCAGTGACAGATTGCAAGGAGGAACCACGGTCAAGTGCGATGATGGAATCATTTTTCTGTCGCAAGACCAGCCTTGGACTCCTTTAGTCGATGAAGCTGACTCGTCAATAGTACGCAGATACACAGTAATAACTATGCAATTTATAACTATTTAATGAGGTGAGCAAATGAAGTATACGCAGGTACCTTCTGACCTTTTCAAAAAAATACAGATTAACGCCGGTATTATTGTATCAGCTTTTGAGCCGGAAACGGGTGCCATAACAGCAACTAACATCCTCATGGCAACCAGCGGCGGTTGTAGCTTTAGCGCGGAGCCATCCTTTACGGATTTCGGGGAAGACATTGATAATGTGCCTAAAAACACGATGGAACTCAAGGAAATCGAATCTATCGAAGTAAAATTATCAGGCACAGCCGTTACAATGGATACCGCACAGGCTAAAAGTTTTATGGCGGCGGCAGACGTAGCGGGAAACAAAGTAACACCAAGGGCAGATTTAAAGGCAGAAGATTTTAAGGATATTTGGTGGATTGGCGACTATTCGGACGAAAATTCCGGGGATTCCGCCGGATTTATCGCAATCAAAATTATGAATGCACTCTCAACGGGCGGATTTAAGATTAAATCAGATGATAAATCCAAAGGAAATTTTGATTTCGAATACACAGGACATTACAGCATTAAGAACGCAGAGACAGTACCTTACGAGGTTTATATCAAAACAGGCGAAGCGGCGTAGGAGGTAAAGCATGAAATTATCAGAATTAACAGCAGAACAGGGTTTAGAAGCCATTGCGAACTCCCTCGAACATATCGGTAACATTGCAGACGATGATGATGCGCTCAGCCTGTGCCAGAAGCTTGTACCGCAGGAAGGGGAGAAATATATCAAAGTCTTTGCTAGGGGTGCTAAAACAGCTCCTAGGCTGTTAAAAACACACAAAGATGATGTAATTGGAATCTTAGCAGCGTTTGAATTGCAGAGTGTTGAGGAATACAAGAAAAAGCATAAATTAATGGACGTTATCAAAGGCATGGTTGACCTCATCAATGAGCCGGAGGTACGTCAGCTTTTTTTCTCAGCGCCAACAAGCGCAGCAGAAGAACCCTCTGGCGATGCGCAGGAGAATACAGAGGAAGAAGCGTAAAGGGATTCTTGCTGTACGTCAAGGCTAAGATTTTAGACGACACAGAGGAATTAATTTACAAACGATACATGGCCGATGGGCTGAAATATGTAACCGAAAGCATTTCGCAGGCGTTCGGTGGGAAATATCTCTATGTATCATTTTTTGATTTAATTAATAGCGATAAAAAGCAAACAGTAACAAAGACTGGCGAAGAAATAGCCGCGGACGTCATTAAAAAAGCCGGATTGGTGGTGATGAGTGATTGAATGTGATGGAATTGTTTGTCACTCTGGCAATCAAAGACACCGCATATAAGCAGGGGCTGAAAGACGCAGAAGGTAACGCCAGCTCGTCCACATCAAAAATTGGCGGGGCATTTAAAGCGGTCGGGAAAGTAGCTAAAACAGCTATGGTGGCCGGCTCTGCTGCCGCCGTTGCATTTACAAAAACATCAATAGATGCCGGAATGAATTTTGATACTGCAATGTCTCAGGTAGCAGCTACCATGGGAACAACCGTAGACAAAATAGGGAACGTCAAAGCCAAGGCTGAGGAAATGGGGCGCACAACAAAGTACACCGCAACGGAAGCGGCGGAAGGAATGAATATCCTTGCTCAGGCTGGCTTGTCGGCGGATGAGCAGATTAGCGGTATCGGAACGGTACTTAACCTTGCCTCTGCCGGTACTATGAGTCTGGAAGAATCGGCATCATATACTGCCGGAGCTGTAAAAGGCTTTGGTGACTCGATGAGTAACGCATCTTACTATGCCGATTTGATGGCAAAGGGTTCTACTCTTGCTAATACGGACGTAAGAGGCCTTGGAGAGGCTTTTTCCGGTTCTGCTGCCACAGCGAAAAACTACGGTCAAGCGGCGGACAGTGTCACGCTTTCCTTACTTCGCTTGGCAGAGCAGAACGTGACAGGCTCCGAGGCATCTACGGCATTAAATAGGGCAATGGCGGACTTATATACTCCGACTGATGATGCATCAAAAGCTTTAGATCAGTTAGGTGTATCCGCCTATAAGTCAAACGGCGAGGCAAAAGATTTTAACGACCTCGTAGACGAGCTTAATGGCTCTTTGCAGGGTATGACAGCGGAACAAAAAAACAATGCTCTTGCAACGATTTTTACAACGCAAGGCTTACAGGCGTTTAATAAAATGACCGCATCGAGTGATGCGACTGTGCAAAAATTTTGGAAAGGAATACAGGATTCTTCCGGCTCCGCAGCACAACAGGCGGCTACGCAGTTAGATAATTTGCAGGGCGACATAACCTTGCTATCTAGCGCCACAGAAGGCCTGCAACTTGCTTTTTATAATACCTTTTCGGGTACTATCCGTGGTGCCATCAAAGGTATAACAAGCGAGGTTAGTGGATTAGCTGAGGCGATGGAATCTGGCGGCATAAGCGGCGCCCTTTCCAAACTGGCGCAAGATGCGATTAATTTTAGCGGCCAGTTGCCGGGGCTGACAAAAATCGGCGGCGACCTCATAAACGGTTTAATTTCAAGCGTTACTCAAAATTCTGGCAGTATTACAACTGCTGTCAGCCAACTGTTAAATAATCTTGCCTCTACGATTTCCACAGGGCTAAATGTATTTACATCGGTCGGAGTTAATTTGCTGACGACTATCGCTAACGGCATGACTCAGGGCATCCCGACCTTTTTGGGGCAGGCGTTGCCGATGCTGACACAATTTACAGAGTCATTGAGGAGCAACGCAGGCAAATTGATAAATGCAGGCCTGACACTTATCCAGAATATTGCTCAAGGGCTGATTAATTCTATTCCTGTATTGATTGCATATGTACCTACAATCATAACGAATTTGGCTGGCATTATTAACGATAATGCGCCAAAAATCCTTGCAACAGGAGTAACAATCATAACAAATTTAGCGATTGGCTTAGTTCGTGCGATTCCGTTATTAATTGCTAATTTACCGAAGATTATCACAGCAATCGTAAGCGTATTTACAGCGTTTAACTGGTTTTCGCTTGGTAAAAACATTGTTACCGGCATAATAAAAGGGGTCAAAAATCTCCCTTCTCTTTTAAAGGGTGCCGCTAAAAATGCTGTAAACGGATTCAAGGGAGCATTTAAGGGAAATGGTATTTTATCGGCTGTAAAAGGAGCATTTACTAAGATACCATCGGCTGTTAAAAGTATCTTTACTAAGGCAGTATCCCTTGTAAAAAGCTTCCCTGGACGGTTTAAGAGCGCCTTAAAGTTTAGCTGGTCTCTTCCACACCTAAACCTACCGCACCTGAGTGTTTCCGGCGGAAAAGCTCCGTTCGGTATTGGGGGAAAGGGTTCCCTGCCATCATTCCACATTAGCTGGTATAAAAAAGCCATGGAAAGCCCATATGTATTTTCTGATGCCACCTTGTTTGGAGCAGGAGAAGCAGGAGACGAGATGCTGTACGGTCGTAGCAGACTGATGAACGATATCAAAGAGGCAACACAGGGAACGAAAAACGATGTAACTATTAATGTAACTGTAAACGGTGCAGATAACCCGGAAGAATGGGGAAGAAGAATGGCAAGTGAGCTTAGAAGGCAGGTGAAAATGGCATAATGGCAAAGAAAAAGAAAAAGTCTGCTGCTCCTAGCGGTCTGTCTATATCGAGAGACGGTTTGAAATTTACAATATCTTGGAAAATACCGGCGAAAAAATATGAGGATGGACAGTGGCTATGGTATCGTCTACATACAAAAAACGCCGGTGCTTCTAAATGGGATTGGACAAAGTGGAAGAAAATAAATGTAGGAAAATCAGCAACTAAAAAAACGGTAGCACTTAATGCAAAAAATTATTATCCTGTCTCATCAAAATTATTAAACGCGATAGAATTTAAGGTAAAGGGCAAAACAAAAAGTGATAAAAAGCATACCTATACAGCCGCACATTCCACAAAAACGTTTGCTATTCATGCGCCAAATGCCCCTTCCGTTTCTTATTCTCTTGATGATACTGGCGCAAATAAAGGTACATTTACTTGGAATACCTCATACGAGGCAAATGATGCAAGGCATTTTGCAAGGACGCAGGTACAGACCGCATTAATGACAAACTATAAGGGCGCCATTGCAAACGCTCGCTTTACCAATGCATCCTATACGGGAGCGTCTGGCACATGGGCAATAACAGAGGATGGTTCCCCGACACAAAACAAGACATTTTGCCGTATTGTAAGGGCAAAATCGAGAGGGTGTGCTGGAGATTCCGGTTGGAGTTATGCGTACCATTATTACAGTATCCCAGGGCGTCCAAACATACAGAGTACAGGAAGCAAAGAGATAGGATTCTCTAGCCGCTATGTATGGGCAAACTGGGTGCAGGCATCGCCGCGGGACCGCCCTGTGGATTCCATGGAGTTACAATACGCTATAGACACGCCGGAAAGCGGAGAGAGATATACTGGCACATCATGGAGCACAGGAGTAACTGTTGCGTACCATGATTATACGGTGTCAGCAGATTTCAACACGGACGACGGCATAGCGGAAGACCAGATTATGTGGACAAGGGTGCAAAGTACGCACGATAAAAAATATGCATATTCTGAGCCACGAGTAGCGGCGCGAGGGGCTTTAAAATCCCCGTCATTTGATACGGTATCGGCAACAGGAACAACACTTACTATCAATAGCGTTGAACGCAACACGGAAGTTCCTGACGCTAAAACAGCCGTCTGGATGAAAATAGGCAACGAGGAAAAAGGTATTATTGCAATTACCGACAAAGAGGGGACAATCACAGTTGCGTGTCCGGACGTTTCTGGCGGTACCGAATACCAGATTGCGCTCAAAAATTTTACCGGAACTTCCACACCTCAAAATGGAGCGTCTGGCACCACCTACAAACTTAGCCCCCTCATGCAGTCTGGGTGGATTTATTCGGAAACAAGAAAGATTGCAGTCCCACCGAAAAATATAACTGCAATGGCGGTGGCATCTGATACCGTGGAACTAACATGGGATTGGTCGTGGAAAAATGCGGATGCGGCTACCGTTGCGTGGGCAGACCACGAGGACGCATGGATTAGTACGGAAGCCCCAACTACTTATGACGTGGAGGACAGGGAAACCACGTGGCATATCGGGTCCCTAGAATCGGCAAAAACATATTATTTCCGCGTAAGATTGCGGGATACGTCCGGGGATGAGGAAGTGTTATCTCCTTGGTCTGATACGGTTTCCGTATCTCTGAGTGAGACCCCAACAACTCCTACGCTTGCAACGACAGAAAATTATCTTGCCCTGGACGATACAGTTATTTGCAGTGTTGGCTACACCGGAAACAGCAAAGCTAGCATAAAAATAGCGGAAGCGGTTAACGATGAGCCGGTTAAAGGCAAAGATGGAAACGTCGTTGTTTTAATGATGTCTTCCGGCATGGAGACATTATCGGAAACTATTGAAAACATTAATAAAATCTATACTGCAAGTGGTCTTTTGAGCAATCTGTGGAATGTAGGAGAAATCCATTATTTAAAAGCAATGGTTACAGCACAGGGAGGCAAGGAAGGTGCATGGTCAGATTCTGTGGCTGTTGAAATTGTTGCAAAACCTGCAATAGACAGCGTTACAACAAATCTTGTTTCGGAAGCAACAGCATATAATTCTGACGATGTTACCACGGAAACGACCGACCAGACAGTGCCGGAATCATCGGAAGGCACAACAAATTATTTGGAGCAGCTACCATTAACGATAGCCCCGTCCTTCGGGGATTCTGCTGGCACAGCAAAAGTAACGATTGTCAGGGACGAGGATTATTATATTCTGCGCCCGGACGGATTAAAGGAACAGCATTTTGCCGGCGAAATTATTGCCAGTTTTACCGGTAGCGAAACAGATAACTACAGTATTGCCTTGGGCGACCTGATCGGGCAGATGGATGACGGTGCAAGGTACAGCATACAGATTGCATTTACAGATATTTATGACCATGTGGCAGAAAAAAAGATACCGTTTGTTGTACGGTGGAAACACCAGCCGGAAGTGCCAACGGCCACTGTAAATACGATTGCAGACAACAAAACAGCGAGTATTGTTGTTGCTAAACCAACCACATATGCTGATGGGGATACATTCGACTTGTATCGGATGAGTGTAGACAGAGCAGAATTGATTCTGGAAAATGGGGTTTATGGACAGAAATATGTTGACCCATACCCAGCGTTAAATGAGTACGGCGGCATACTGGTTGTAAATAAAACTGCCAACGGTGACTATATAACGTCAGATAGTTCGTTTGCATGGTTATATAGCGATTTTTCCATCGAATATAAAAAGGCAATCATTGATTTTGACGGTGAATCTATCGAAATCCAGTATAACATTGACTGTGATAATTCGTGGGATAAAGATTTTGAGAGGACAGTATACCTTGGGGGCTCTGTGCAAGGCGATTGGAACCCTGCGATCACTCGCGATTTAAAAATTGATGCAGTAAGTATCTCACTGACAGAACCAACGATGATTGAGCAAATGAGACGGCTCGCAACGTATCCCGGAATATGTCACGTTAGGACACCAGATGGTTCATCGTTTTCCTGCGATATACAGGTGTCGGAGAAAAAAGACCACGATAATAAAATGAGGACAGATTTCTCATTAACGATAAAAAAAGTGGATTCGGAAGAACTGGATGCTGTGACGGAAGAACAGTGGAACGCAGAGCATCCTAATGAGGTGGCGTGATGGATTGGAGCAAAGGATTTTCAGCAAGATATATTTTAACAACAGTTGACCCTAAGACGTGGACAGACCGTCAAGAATTTGAATTTACTGAGGGTAGTATTGACCGGGACAGTACGTCAGATTTAAGGGAATCTGCTTCCGTCACAATGACGGAAAAGATAACAGACAATGAGTGTTGGGTCCGCATTTACCTACAAGCCAGACAGGGAGGGTCAGGAGCAAAAGTAGCACTGTTTACTGGCTTGACCGCCTTCCCAGAAAGAAAGCTTGATGGTGTGAGAGAGACTTACAGTATTGACTGCTATTCCGTTCTCAAGCCGGCAGATGATGTGATTCTGCCGCGTGGTTATTATGCACCAGCCGGTAGCGGAGCAAAACAGATTAAAAATCTGTTTAATGATTGCATCCCTGCTCCCGTGTATGTCGAGGGAACATCACCGATAACTACAGATAACATCGTTGCGGAAGATGGGGAAACAAGGCTCACAATGGCACTGCATATTTTAGATGCTATTGGTTGGCGGATACGAATACTTGGCGATGGAAGCATTGTTATCTGCGCAAATGATAATAATAGCAGTCTTACAGTGGGGATTAACGCAAACGACATCATAGAGTGCGATGTAACAGACACATTTAATTGGTACGACACACCGAACTGTTTTATGGCAATACATGACGATTACGGCGCAGCCATCGCGCGGGACGACAGCCCGGACAGTTATTTATCAACCGTCAGCCGGGGCAGGGAAGTGTGGAAATCGGAAACAGGCGTTGAATTATCTTCCGGGGAAAACATAGCGGCTTATGCCGTTAGAAAACTAAAAGAATTGCAGAATCCTGCCAGAACGATACAGTATAGCCGGCGATTTTTCGAGGACGTTCTTTTAGGCGATGTGGTCTTTCTAAATTATCCGAGACATGGCCTTACTGGAAAATTCAGAATAATATCACAAACCTTGTCGCTTGAACACGGATGCCGGACAAAGGAAGAGGTAGAGAGCATTGAATGATTTCATAAAAGAGATTGCCTCGGCAATGAAAGAAAGCAAAACAAAGCCTTACGACACGGTTGCAAAAGTCCTTCGGGTTGACGAAAAAACAGCATATGTCCACATTGACGGTGGAGCAGATGAAACCCCCGCACAGATGGCAATTAATTGTAAGACAGGTGACACAGTAAAAATCCGTGTCAGCGGCGGAAAAGCATGGTTAACAGGAAACATTACAGCACCACCTACAGATGACTCTGTTGCAATTAAAGCGAATAAGACAGCTACTAAGGTAAAGAAATCCTACGAGAACTTTAAAGATATTACTGAGGAAAACTTTAGCAGTCAGGAAGACAAGATAGCAGAGGCTGCTAAAGTTGCAACTAACTTCATGAAATATATCGAAGGACTTGGATTAGTTGTCGGTGATATGCGAGGAAATACGCTTGGACAGAACGCGTTACTTGACGCAAATGGAATGTGTGTGCGCAACAATAACAGCGAAATTGTACGATTTGGAATTACAGATATTAAAGTAGTGAATGAAGACGGAGACCCTGTTTATAGTGGCGCTGGCTCGGTCGTAAAGTCACAAAACAACATTGTTGTATCAACACAGCAAACAAAAGATGCAAATGATACTAATGTCGGTGGTAAAGCTGCGCTTGAATTATATTATGATAGTGCAAAAGATAATATGAGTCTCTCGTTATCTGTAAAAAGTGGAACATCCTATACTGATTTGTACGAAAGCATTGGAAATGGGATATATGCTGATAACTCTAATACAAAGATTGTGTCTTCAGACGTAATAAAGTTGGATGCAGGGAGAATATATTTATCTACCTATTTAGGGACTTGGAGACCATATTTTTGCGCTGGCGATTCGATCAGTGCAACTTTTGGTACTGCTGGATATATTACGAGTTCCGGCAAGGATGTCATTTTTATAATTCCATTATCAAAACCAATAGTTGGGAACCCGACGGTAACAGTAACAAGTGTGGAAGGGCTTATGGTCCGACAAAATAATAAGTATTTATATGGTGGCTCGTCAACAAAATATGTCAAACCTAGCAAATATACTGTACGCTCAACGCTTAGTGGAGGCTGCATCCATGTATTTGCAACAATGCAAAATACCACAGATGTTACAAACAATAGCCCTTGCGGCATCTATGCTAATATTAAGATAACATTCTCATAGGAGGAATAAAATTGGCTTTAAAAAAAGAAATTCGTCAAAGCGACGGCGTAGTTACTAATTATCACAGAATATTATATATTCAGTCTACAATCAACAGTCATGATTCAATAGCTGTAGTGTCTTATGTAGATGAGATTGGCAGAATCATGGAAAACAACGGTGACAGACCGTATAGAGCCGCTGTTACATACGAGAAAGAATATGAAGAGAATATGACTATTGAAGATGCTTATAAGTATCTCAAAACACTTTCGGAGTACGAAGATGCAGAGAATATCTGATACAATTTATGCATAAGGAGGCGAAAGCATGATAGCTAGTGGGACAATAATTATTGACGGGCAGACATACCGCAAAGGAGATATTATACACGATTTAGGCGGATGGGATTGCATAGATACGGACGGAAGTAAGCGATATTACTGGGGGAAGTCTTCTGAAGTAGATAAATTGCCTCATTATGTTGCAAGTGGTTCGACGGCGTTATGCGTAGACACAGGGGAATTATATGGCTTTTACGCCCCTGATAGCAAGTGGTTTTTACTTTAGGGAGGTGTAGAACATGAGAAAAAGCGGTTTAACGGGAGATGAGGCGTATATACTCTCAAAACATGGGGAAACAACAGAAGACCTTGACCCGCTAAAAAAAGAAATTAGTTTGATAAAGGAAGACTTGACATCTAAAGCCGATAAAACAGCCCTTGTCAAAACTGACAGAAAGCTTGATGCACTCTGGAAACTCAATCAGGGTATCAGCTATGAATTTCAGACAGATGATACAGAAGCATATCAGAAAACTGTTCCGAGTGGTGCAAAGATGGTAAGCA